>Ga0209777_10007252_pt1 | contig 12338 bp, 6 predicted proteins | sample FrelakmetHBP12HB_FD_187147 | JGI IMG/M metagenome (GOLD analysis project Ga0209777, IMG submission 187147) | Freshwater lake sediment microbial communities from the University of Notre Dame, USA, for methane emissions studies -HBP12 HB (SPAdes)... | ecosystem: Environmental > Aquatic >... | reverse complement strand
TCTAAGCCTAACCACGGTCAGCGGAAGACACCAGATCAAGTTCGGATGGGAATGGCACCATCTGAACACGTTCGATGATAGCATTGTACCGGCGGGATTTAGCTACATGCAGTTTCCCACTTCCGACCCAACCTATCCTTCAGCCGATGGGGATACTTTCGCGGCTTTGTTGCTTGGCTTGCCGTATAGCGGGAGCCGCAACTTGGGAAACACCGGCGCACATATGCGCCAGAACAACTTTGGTCTGTACGTCCAGGATAACATCCGCCTAACGTCCAAGCTGACCGTTAACTTTGGATTGCGTTGGGAATATGATGGATGGCCTTTCGAGAACTTCAATCGCTTGGCAGATTTCCAAATCGCTACGCTTCAGTGGGAATGGGCAGGCTCCAACTCTGTGACTGGCGTTGGTCCCAACACTCCTTACCGTTCTCTGATGGCTCCGGATTGGAACAATTGGGCACCGCGCATTGGCTTCGCCTACCAACTGACTCCCAAGACGGTTATCCGTGCCGGGTCTGGGTACTACTATACCGGCAATTTTAACTGGCCGGGGCAGGGCATGCGCGGCCAATGGCCTTACGCGCTAGCAGAAGGAAGTAATGGTAAGAATATGGTCTTGCCCACCGACCCACAGGCCACTTATTTCCCCGCGTATACGCTCCCGCAGGCAGGGACTCTCCCCAGCGCTGGCTTTAACGTGTATCAAGGCAACAGGACTCCCTATACTATGCAGTGGAATTTCGGAGTTCAGCGTCAACTGGCCAACAACCTATTGGTGGATGTTCGCTATGTCGGCCTCGTGGGTAGACACCTTGCAAACGAGCAGGACTTCGACGACGCGGCGCCCGGTCCCGGTACGGTGGGATCGGCGGGGCATCCCCGGAGGTACCAAGCATATGCGCCGAGCCTTGGGCCGTCTAGTCTAATCGCAACCGACGAGAATTCCAGTTACAATGCGCTGCAAGTAAAGCTGGACAAGCGATTCTCCAATGGCCTCCAGTTCTTGGTAACATATGCTTGGTCGCATAAGTTGGACACCTCTGGTGGTACCGGCTTCGGCGGTGGCTATTGGCCGGCCCAAAACCCGCGCGACCGTTGGGCGGATTACGGCAATGATACAACCAATGTCCCGCACATCTTCACCGGCGCTTACATTTACGAGATACCTGTGGGCAAGGGTCGACGCTTCTTGTCGGGCACCAATTCGGTTACGAATGCGGTCCTGGGCGGGTGGGAGGCGACCGGTATCGTCCACTACCAAACCGGCTTGCCATATGTCATAAGGGTGGGGCAAAACATTGCGAATAATGGCGCATCGAATGTCATAAGACCGAACGTCGTCCCCGGCGTATGGCAATACACAACGAGCCCTGCAGGCGTGACTTCGGGTTTCCTGAACCGAGATGCCTTCTCCGTTCCAGCTAACTATACATACGGCAACTTGGGGCGGAATACAGCTGTGAATCCTTCACAAACCAATTTTGATATGGGGTTGTACAAAAACTTCTACTTCCGTCAAGAGAAGAATAGGATTCAGTTCCGTGCGGAATTCTTCAACCTCCTGAACGGGCACTGGCTCACGGGCATTGCTTCTAAGTTGAGCCAGTCTAGCTTCGGGGCAGCTTCTAACGCTTCGCCCGCACGCATCATCCAGTTCGCCCTGAAGTTATATTGGTGATGTTCGCATGCATAGCGCTATTCTTGTGAAGGCCCTGGCTGGAAAACAATCAGGGAGGTACCTGACCGAACACCGATTCAATTGTTGAGCGCAGTTCCGCGAAGGTCTGACTACCCGCTCGCCAGTTGAAAAGTGGAACGAAATCCGTGTTCGAAAGTCGCGATGGAGACGGGAGATAACTCCCGTCTTCCTGCCGCAGGGGCATCTATTTCAGTGGGCCACGGAGCATTCCGGCGAGGATCTTTGATCATGCTTTCCGCGTGGAAAGCGGCTGCGGCACAGGGCAGCCTTTCTGGCACTAACCTGCGATCTCGATGCTGCACCGTGTGCGTCAGCCTGGAAGTCATCATCCCCACACGGACTAACTTAGAAAGTGGTACAACGATTGGGGGCAGGTCAGGGCTCGGGGATTCTTCGGATAGAGAAAACTGACCACTTCCGCGGCCCGTTGAAGCACACGTCACTTAAAGCTCGACTGGATCTTGAATTCAGAGGCGCTCGGGTATACATGCCGGCCGAGGCAAAACTGAAAACGGAAAGTTTGGATTTTTTGTTTTCCGCAAGACGTTTTCATATCATCGCGAGCCGCATGATCATGTTTACGAGTATAGGGTGTGGTTGCCCTAAGTAAATTGAGGGGTGTATCGATGCTCAGCCCGCGGTTTTACCTTGGCACGCTTGCGATTGCTCTGGCCCTGACCGGGGCCGCTTCGCAGCTGCCGGCCCAGAAAGATGAAATCGACCTGGTAGGCCACGCACATATTGATGCCTCTTGGCTCTGGCCCAAAAGCGAGACGATTCACGAGGTATTGCCACGGACCTTCGAGAGCGTGCTGCGACTGATGCAGCAGCATCCGGACTTCATCTATGCCCAAAGTTCAGCGCAATACTACATGTGGCTGGAGAGCTACTACCCGGAACTCTTCGCTCAGATCGGCGCTAAAGTTGCCACAGGTGAATGGGAGATTGTGGGAGGCTCGTGGGTTGAGCACAACACGAACATTCCCTGTGGCGAGTCGCTAGTGCGCCAGCATCTTTATGCCAAGCGATACTTCAAAGAGAAGTTCGGCGTAGATGTGAAAGTGGGCTGGTTGCCGGATGTGTTTGGTTTTAATTGGAACATGCCCCAAATCTACCGGAAGTCAGGGATCGACTATTTTGTGACGCACAAACTGAAATGGCAAGTCGAACTCAACGATCCGCCGGTGCCGTTTCCTTACCACTTATTCTGGTGGGAGTCGCCCGATGGCTCGCGCGTGCTCGCCTTCCACACCGTCGGCGACTACAACCAGCAGGTCATGCCCCAGGAAATGCTCAAGTACCTCGAGGAACTCAAGTCGTCGGGCGGTGGCAACAAACTGCTGATCCTCTACGGGCACGGCGATCACGGCGGCGGGCCCATGCCGGAGATGGTTGAACGCGCTGCGAAGTTGATGCAAGATTCCAACTTTCCCACCGTGCATTTTTCGAAAGCACTGGACTACTTCAAGTCGATTGAGGCGCGCCCGGACAGTGCAAGGCTCCCCGTGGTGAACGACGAACTCGACGTTAAGACCCACCGCGGAACTTACACGACCGATGCCCAGGTAAAGCGCGACAACCGTCAATGCGAAGTCCTGCTGATGAACGCGGAGAAATTCGCACTTGTCGCAGGGCAATTCGGGCAGCCTTATCCGCGGGAAGCATTAAAGGGGCTGTGGGAAAAACTGATTTTCGGCCAGGTTCACGACAACATCGATGGATCATCCGTCGCGGAAGTGTACCGAGACGCGGCGACGGACTACTCCGATATCAAGACGGCGGGCGGCAAGCTGCTCGCTGCATCGCTTGCGAAAATCGCCAGCCACGTGGATACGAGTGGCCAAGGACGCGCCATCCTGGTGTTTAATTCGTTGCCTTGGGAGAGAACGGACCTGGTTACACTGGGCTCAGAATTATTGGCAGATTCGAAGAGTTTCAGAGTCATAGACAGTCAAGGGCGGTCGGTTCCTTCTCAGGTCATAAGTCAGGATGGAGTTGAGAAGGCCCTCTTTCTTGCTGAGAAAGTTCCCGGCTTGGGTTTTGCGCAATACCGTTCATTTCCGACCTCAAGCCGGACTTCGTTCTCGTCAGACCTTCTTGTTTCCGGGCTCACGCTGGCCAACAGTCTGATCGAAATCGAAATTGATGGGGTCACCGGAAATCTTAAATCGCTGATAAAGAAGGGAACGGCGACGAACTTACTGCGGGAAGAAAATCAAGGTAACGCACTCGAGATCTGGGAGGATCGGCCGCGAAATGCACCCGCAGGAGAACCTGCGTGGAACATCTATCTCGGTGAAGTTCACGAGGTGGAACGAGCCGAGAGCGTCAAAGTTGTCGAAACCGGACCGATCCGTGCCGTCGTCCGAGTCAAGAAAGCGTTCGGCACGTCATCCTTCGAACAGGACATCATTCTCTACAGCCACTCGGACCGTATCGATTTTGAATTGCGCGCCGACTGGCACGAGAAATATCGCTTTGCCAAAGTGGCATTCCCGCTCAACCTTGCGACCACCTACGCGACCTACGAGATCCCATTCGGTTCTATTCAGCGCTTCGACTACACTCTCAAGGAGAGCCCGAAGATGCAGCTGAGTGAGCCGTCGCGAGCCTGGGAGATTGCAGACCGTACGAAATACGAAGTCGCTGCGCAGCGTTGGGTTGATGTGAGCAACCAGAAAAGTGATTATGGGGTGGTCCTGCTTAATGATTCGAAGTACGGATTCTCATTCGAGAAGAATGTACTCCGCCTTAGCCTTCTCCGCGGAGCACGGCGCGGATATCCTAAGACGCCGGAGACTTGGTCGGACCAGTCGGATCAGCCGCTTGTCGGGATCCACCGTGTGAAGTACGCCCTCGTGCCTCATCGTGGCGCGTGGCAGGACGCCAATGCGACGCGACGGGGCGCTCAATTCAATGCTCCGCTGCTTGTGAAGTCCGAGCCGCCGCACACAGGCGACATTTCCGGCAATTTCAGTGCGCTCAGCATCGCGCCGGCGAACGTTACCGTCGAGTCCCTCAAAAAAGCGGAGGACTCAGACGAATTCATTGTTCGCTTGTATGAGACCGACGGCAAATCAGCCAAGGCAGTCCTCATGTTTAATCGACCTCCGCGAAGTGCGCGTGAGACCGACATGCTCGAATGGGACAAGTTCGTCACCCCCGAGTCATTCGCGGTCAAGGACATGAGCGTGAATGTGCCTGTGAAGCCGCATGAAATAAAGACGATTCGCGTGAAGTTTTGATGTTGGCCCCACTTGGTCGCGCGGCGGGGAAGGAAGGTTCTCCGTAATTGGCGGAATCGTAAGACGAGAGTGAAAATGCCAAGCCAAATGAAGTCAGTGGAAAGAGTCAGAGCCTGTGCGTTTTCAGCACCTCTGAGACTTATCTGACCCTTTCCCGAGCTATTGTTCAGACCCAGTTCACTCCGAGTTTGGTTTGGCGTCTGGCCCAGAATGTACTGGAATCGACGGTCCAGGGTTGTCTGTGTTTTTTCCTTCCTCCGCTGGAGAATTTCTTCCCGTCGGCCGAAGTAGACATCCGCCGGCGCCACGTTCCCGATTGCTTCGTGGGAGCGCCGGTGGTTGTAGAATTCGATGAACTTCGTCACGATCGCCCGCAGAGCCTCAGGACTGGTGAACACCAGCAGATTCAGCCGGGCCCATGCTGCTGCGCCAGCTTCAAGAATGTTGGGCCAACAAGAATACCGTTCTGGAGCTGGACTCCGAGCTGCTGCAGGAACTCACAGTCAACACCCCGCTTTCGTTGCCCGACTCATTTGCTGCCATGGGCGTTGTCTCTTGTATGCCAGAGGGTATGCAGGGGTTTTACCTCCAGAGTGTCTCCGGGCCTTCCGGCGCCAACCTTTTTGCCCGCTTCTGCCATTCCGAGCGGCGCCCTACCGGATGCGTTCGAGATCAACTGCGTGCCGAGGAAACGCTCCATTCGGCCAGCGCTGTATTTGCCGAGATCGCGCATCTTCCCGAAGGACGCGTGGGCAACGTCGTCTGCCGGCCAAGATGTTTTTCGCAGCTGATCCGGTTCTGGCGAAACACAGGAGAGTTCCTAACCAACAAAGTGTTCCGTCAACCGCCCCGTTCGGACAAATGTCAAAAGTAAGATGATCGTCGCCAGCAGATGCATCACCCCAGCGGCACAAAAAACTGGAAAATATGAGAAACGGTCCAGTACGTAACCAGTTACTAGTGTAGCTCCCAAGTTACCCAGATAACCAGCCGTTTGCGACAATCCCACGGTCGTCGCGACGATGCGAGGGGGTAGCACATCTGCTGGCAATGTTTGCGCGTTCGTGACCCAGGAAAGATGGCCCATGGCCGCTATGCAGACGCACGCAACTGCCATTGTGCCGCTGGGTACAATGGCTGCCAGAATGCCCACCGGCAGGAGCGCTGCACTGACCACCATCATCGCCTTGCGGGCAAATACGGGGGTTCGCCCCGTCCGGATCAAATGATCGGAACCCCAACCGCCTACTACGCCGCCAATCGCTCCAGACAAGAACGGCATCCAAGCGATCATGCCGATGTCTGCCAGACCCATTCCGCGGACCCGGCTCAGATATTCGGGTAGCCAGAACATATAGAATTGCCACGGGGGATCTGCGATGAAACGCGCCACTAGCAGGCCCCAGATCTGCGGGAATCGCAATAAGTCAAGCGCACGAACCGGAGCAGAAACCGCAGTTTCCTTCACGGCGTCTGATTGAATCCAGTCTAGTTCGGACTGGGTGACCCGCGAATGCTCTATTGGGTGCCGGTACATCGGAAGCCAGGCTGCGATCCAGACGAAACCTAGGGCACCAACCACCAGAAACGCCATGCGCCATCCGAATCTCAAAGCAAGGAATGCGGTCAAAGGTGGAGCAAGGATACCGCCCGCGAAAAGACTGGCATTGATGAACCCGACCGCCAGGGCCCGTTCTTTGCGCGGAAACCATTCGGTTAACGCCTTGACGGCGGTAGGAAACGATCCCCCTTCGCCCATGCCTAACAAGAAGCGATAAGCTATGAAGCTTTTGACCCCCGTGGCCAACGAGTGCAGCAGGGAGGATGCAGACCATAAGACCATCATGGCGGCGTAGCTGGCTCGAACTCCCACATAATCCGCCAACCGACCGCCGCCGGCCGAAGAAAGCATGTAAGATAGCTGAAAGGCGAACACGATCAGAGCATAGTCGGTGTTGGTGAGGTGAAACTCGTCACGAATCCCCGGAGCCAGAACGGAGAGCACCTGTCGATCAAGGTAGTTGACGGCCATGCCGAGGCAGATCACACCGGCAATCGACCAGCGGAGGCTCTTCATAACTTGACGAACTTCAATACCGACTTGCCTGGTGAGAATCGTAGGATGGTTCCGGCAGACCGCATGGCTTCTTTTGTTTCTGGTTCTGCTTGATATTCTGACAGCGGAATAGGCTCAGCTCCCTGCGCGCCACTCAAACGGAAGCCGCGGTGGCGCACCAGCATGGTGTACGACTTCCCGCCAGGCAAGCCTGACTCATAGCCTGCCGGGCTCTCGGTGGAGATCGTCAAAGTCTTCGCAGTAGCGTCCCATACCGCCCCCACCACATTGGCATAAGTACGGGTCAGTCGCGGGGCGTCTTGGTTACCAAACTCCACTTCTACTCGATAACGCCCACGAGCAGCCGGAAGGAAAACGTTTTGATCCTCGAAATACTGCCACGGCTTTCCGTCTAGGCGAACTTTGCGAATCGGATGGCTGAATTGGACTCGGGGGGCATAGATTAAAGGAGAGAGTCTCGTTACAACAACCGTGGCGGCGTTGGGACGGAGATCGACGTCTGCAATTTGGAGCAGATTCTGGCAGCCCCACCCGGGCTTAGCCACACCGCGGATGAATCCATAGCGCTGAATGGTCGCTCGGCTGCTCGCGGCGAGATACACCTTCAGGAAATCTGATGCCCCGTGGTTCGACGCGCGCGGCTGGCCACCACGATAGCTCCAGTGCGCTCCCTCGCTCCCCGTTTCATTTACAAAGTAGGGTTCACCATTCGGATCGACAATTTCCACCACGGCCACGCGCGGAACAGGCAATTCATTCCGAACGACTGCTGTGCCCGAGGGACCTAATGTGATGTGCTCCAGTTCGTTAGGCATTGCCCCGATTAGGGCCGCTATAGTGCGGTCGTCGTAAAGACCATCTGGGACAAGGAATAGAATGCGAATTTGTTCTGCAACTCCTCCTGGACTTTGGAACTCCATCCGTTGTCCGGGGGCCCAAGTCCACGAAGAGACTTGTCCTGCCTCTAGCACGGCGACCACTAAGTCCGGTTTGTTTCCGCTCGTGTCGTGCAACGTGAGCAGTTTCGGTGGAGATCCGGTGTGCCGCGAGGCGCTCTGCACCTGTCCCCCGGATAGGAGGGTGTCGAAACCTCCCGCATCGATCACTGAAGCAACTGATTCGTGCCCAGTGGACTCACGCTTGAAATTCACTTCCAACCATGGCGAATCGTTCTGGATTCGCCAGACACGCCTCTCTCGAAACGATCCCGGAACAACAACATCTTCCTGCATTACCGCCAAATGCCCCCCTGGCTCCACATAATGAAATGCCACTGCCTCTGGTTTCAAACGCCGAATCTCGAGGGAATCAAATTGGTGCCCCTGCCCCTTCAGGGTCTCTAAGCTGAGCAGTTGCCGTCCCGGGTGCGTAACGCTAAAGCACACTTTGTGGACTGCTTCGCCGCCGTCGTTTTTCACACCGTATACACCCGCAATCTCGCCGTTCAGATTAACCCCGACGGTGCTCGGTTCGCCACTTTCACCCAATTGCCTGGCTTCCAATTCGTAGGATCCGACGGGTGCGTCGAAGTTCAGCTCGACTACTGAGGGCCAGTCGGGTTCCGTCTCATACCCAATCCGGCCGGGAAATTCATTGGCTTGCTGCCGATCGATTTCAAAGGGAAAAACTCTCCAGTAGCGCCCTTTCTGGCGAAACTCCCGACCGGAGCCGTCGGGCTTTCCAATCTGGAGCGACCACGGCTGGGTACTGGGAGGTGTCGTGTGGGAGCGCACCGTTCGCAACAAGCCTGTGCTCATCTCAAGGATATCCACTGCTATGTCAGCATGTTTGTCATAATGGGCCAGATGATCGCGATTATAGAGAAGAATCCCTCGATCTTCGCTTGCCAGCCGGTACAAGCGCAGGTAGTTATTCTGGATAAACGCGCTGTCGTACCGGGGCTCATATTCGCCGCCGAACCCCTCCGGTGGGTTCGCCAATGCTGCTTTGATCGCGTCGCGATAACCACCCTTTCCGGTGGACATCAACTTCCAGGTATAAGCGGCCTTAATGGGGTCCATACTCGCCGCGTAAACATATGGTCTGTAGGGCTTCGGTAGAGTCTCCTCCGGCTCACCCAGCCACCATAGCGCAGAACCATATTGCATGCGGTCGCGCACAAAATCATTCATCTGCTTCAGTAGCCAATCCGGATAGGAACCACCGCCGAACGATGCCCAGTAATCCCAGGTTTTCGTGGATGGTTTTCTCATTCGGCAGTCTGCCTGGTAGCTCAAGAACCCGGGCGGAAGGAACCGGTGGCGCCATTGGTCACTGAACCCAGCCGCATTCCCCCAGCCCGCTCGCCCGAACGCACACATCAGAGTGCCTGAGAAATTCGGGGTATAAGCTGGCAGGACTTGAGTAGAATGGATGTAACTTCCAGGATTGTATTTCCACAACACATCGATCGTGCTGCCCTCGAGGTCGCGAAACCAATCTTCGTACCCGAAGCCGTCGAGCGAGGATTGCCAGCCCATCGCCAGAGGATTCGAATAATCTCGCCAAGTGTGTTCCGTCCCCTGCAAGGCCTCCGTCTCGAGGTTTTCAGGGGATGGCCGCTGCACCCAAGCGAATCCCACCGGGGGAGAGGGTCCCCCTGGGAGATTGGGGTGACAAAAGACATGCACGATCCAATCCTTAGAATGAACGTATCGGACCAAGGCACGCTGGGTATCGGGAGGCCAGGCCGGATTCAAGAATCCACCCCAATATGAGACCGGGCGATGCATCGGATCGGTCAGCGGCCAGGGCATGGGAAACCCCATTTGCATGTCCGGGGGATAGAACTCAAGCAGATTCGCACCCCAGCGAAACGGCTCGTCAACTATAAACTGGCGGAAATAGTCAAAACCTTCTCCCACACCGTCGCGGCGTTCCCGCTGATAGGTGATAGGTCCCTGCCATCCCCAGGCTCCGATTAGGGCTTGCCCAGGGTCGGACAGTCGAATCCAGTGCGGACGAGCCCCGTAAAGAGGCGTAGGAGGCGGTTTCATGGTAACGTCGAGTGTTACGGTGCCCCCTGCAGTCACGGTGACGGAACGGTGCTCGTCCACCAAGCCCGGCAATGTAAAGAGCACTTGGTAGCGACCGGGACTCAAGCCATTTATTTGGTAGTGGCCCGGTGGTTCAGTCCAAGGTACAAGAGAACCGCACTCGCGAAAGTGGCCTGCCTCATCGGTCGCACGCACGGAATGCTCAAACATCGGTGTGCCGTCAACGTAGCGAACCGTACCGGCGATGCTCCCGGTCGAGATTTGTTGAGACAGCGTCAGGAATCCCGCGCTCAGAACCACCACGGGTAAAAGGAGCGCTGCCTTGCTCACAGTTTCACCTCTGTTCCGGCCTCAGCCGACTCGTATGCCGCCAGCGTTAAACGCAACGTCTCCATGTTGTCGTGCGCCTGTGTAGTGAGGTCGCTCTCGCTACTGATAACCTTCAAGAAGTCTTTGAATAAGGAAGCAAAAACCGCAGGACGCTGCTCGTCCCAAGATGTCCCAGAGTAATTCCACGTCCCTTCAATTCCACCCCGCTGTCCGGAATAAAGTTCCAGTACTTTACAATGCGAGAGAAAAACCGCACCTTCCAGACCTTCAATCTCTAACCCAGATCGATTCGGACCGTGGGCACTCCAACTATCTTCAATGACGGCCGTCATTCCCTCGTAACGCAGCATGATTGTCGCTACGTCTTCTCCATTGAGCAGCGGGCTCAAGTGTTCAATGATTGCATAGATTGATTTGGGATTGCCAAAGAAATAACGTATCACGTCCAGGTAATGAATCGTTTCATCGAGCATAATGGCTCTGTCTGCTCTTTTGAGAAACTCTCGGGGCCCGTATATGACCTTGTGGCTGGGACCAACTTTCAAGAACCCGGCCATGCGGCTGAAAAGACGTGCAAATATTACACGACCGACAGAGTTCTTCTGCAACAGTTGGTGCGTCTTTTGAAACCAAGGACAGAAACGCATCATCTCGTTGATATACAGCGCAACTCGATGCTCGTCAGCACAGCGGATCATTTCCTCGGCGTCAGCCAGCGTCAACGCAGCCGGTTTTTGGCATAGGACGTGCACGCCACGCTCCGCCGCTAACAGAGCCAGAGCCTTGTGTGAATCGGGAGTTGTCGCAATGTCGAGTATGTCCAATCGACACTCATCCATCATGAGGGTTGCATCTTCGCCCGCCCAAGGAATACCGTATCTTGAGGCGAGATCTCGAGCACGCGAGGGGTCCCGATCGCACCCTGCGACTATTTCCACGTTGGGGACCAACTTCCAGCCCTCAATGTGAAACTTGGAGATCCAACCGCAACCTGCCAGGCCGATGCGGAGAGTCATTTTCTTGATTCGAGCGCCATCAATTGGGAAAGACCAAACTCCAGGGATGGTGCACCGGTGATGTGCATTGACATTTCGAGAGCTTCCACAACTTCTCGTCTCGAAGCGCCGTGCGACAAAGCTTTTTGAATGTGCGCACGCGTTGTGTTACCCCGCACGGCGGCGAGCAATGCCACGGCGATTAATTCTTTTAGCTTGGCGGGAAGTGCACGCCCCTTGGCCGCGCTTCCATAGTTAAAATTCAGAACAGCCAGCTCGTTGTAAGCTTGCAGGAAAGTCGGATCAATTCCGCCCAGATATTCAAAGACGGAGTGGACATCTCCCTTTCGCTGGCGGCGCATATTGGTGAGAAGGTTCGTAGCAGTTTTCATCAGATCCTCAGTCCACAACGAATAGTGTCCCGCGGATGATCCATGAAATGCTGAAGGGCTTGCTCGGCTTCTCGCAGGCGGTACACACGACCTATCATTTGATCAATCGGGTAGCGGCCACCTTCGATGATCTTTATCGCTGCCTCCACGTCCCTTGACTGCCCCAGGCCACCTAGAATTTGGATTTCGTTACGTACTATCGCATCGGTATCGATGGAAGTCAACTTTCCAGTGTTGCCCGAAATCACGCAAGTGCCAGCTGGCCGGACCAGCGAGAGCGCCGTATTGATTCCTTCTGGCGAACCACTGGCTTCTATCACGAGGGAAGGTAACTCCCCTTGGCAAATCTCCTTGACTCGCGCCGCTACGTCCTCCTCTTCGTTTACAAGAGTATGTGTCGCCCCGCACCCCTGCGCGAATTTCAGACGGCGTTCGTCGGTACGAAGGCCGAGGACAATGATCCTGTCTGCCCCCGCATGATGGGCAACGATTGTGCTGGCCAGCCCCAATGCGCCTGGACCGACAATCGCCACGGCCTCACCGACGCGCAGCTTTCCCTTCGTTACCACCCACCGCACCCCATTGCCGATCACGGACGAAA
>Ga0209777_10007251_pt1 | contig 12338 bp, 14 predicted proteins | sample FrelakmetHBP12HB_FD_187147 | JGI IMG/M metagenome (GOLD analysis project Ga0209777, IMG submission 187147) | Freshwater lake sediment microbial communities from the University of Notre Dame, USA, for methane emissions studies -HBP12 HB (SPAdes)... | ecosystem: Environmental > Aquatic >... | reverse complement strand
GAAGGCGTTCAACGGAAAACAGTCCGGCAAGAAGAAGGCCTCACTCGCAGATCTGATTGTCCTAGCTGGCTGCGCTGGCGTTGAGAAGGCTGCGAAGGACGGAGGACACGATGTCAAGGTTCCCTTCGCGCCAGGGCGTATGGACGCCTCGCAGAAACAAACCGATGTGCAGTCATTCGCCGTGCTAGAGCCGAATGCCGACGGTTTCCGCAACTATCTGCGCAACGGACATGGCGTGCCGGTGGAGGAATTACTGCTGGATCGGGCAAATCTGTTAACACTTACCGCTCCCGAGATGACGGTTCTCGTCGGAGGCATGCGCGTTTTGAATACCAACTTTGGCAAGTCTCCTCATGGTGTCTTTACCAAACGGCCTGAGACTCTGACCAATGACTTCTTCGTAAATCTTCTCGACATGAATACGAAGTGGCAGAAATCCTCTACTTCCGAAGACGTTTATGAGGGTCGCGATTACAGAACCGGCGAGCTCAAATGGACCGGGACCCACGTTGATCTAATTTTCGGTTCGAATTCTCAGCTTAGAGCAATTGCCGAAGTTTATGCTTGTGACGACTCGAAGAAGAAGTTCGTGCATGACTTCGTAGCAGCGTGGAACAAGGTCATGAATTTCGATCGGTTCGATCTTGTCTAATTGAATGCAGCGAGTGTGATGGTCGGGAGGTCGCACATAATCGACCTCCCGATATTAAGGGAATGATGGTCGTGGACTCATTTGGTCCAAAGTGGTCCACAATCACGCTGATAAAAGCGTCACAATTTTGTCACACTGACCCGTAAGTTCTTGTGCCATAACGCGACTCGGGGGTTCGATTCCCCCCACCTCCATTAGTCTAATTCATTACAATTCAATCGCTTACGAATGGACCGGGGCCGAGTTTCCTGTCCCAGATGTTTTTAGCCGAATATTCTGCAATGAACCTGAATAACTGGCAACGAACTGCGTCACGATTTGGTCACATGAGCATTGGTAGCCATGTGGCGCAGTGCAGTCCTGATAGTTTCTACTACAGTGGCCGTGGCCCACTGAATCTCAGTTTAAATCGTTTGCCCCTCTGTCCATAAAAACCTATCCTAGATCGGGCGTCAGATAATCGGCGGGGCAGTCCGCCACAATCATGGACATGGAATCGAAAGGGACGTACCATGCATCTTCAAAACTCAATTAAAGCCGCCTTAATGCTGAGTGGCTTGCTGTTGCTCTCTTGTTCTTCTACCAAGAGATTTGATCCGAAACAAGCCGTGACCGATCTGTATCGCGCTTGGAATCATCGCCAGGTGCAGGTCGTAAGAGATCTGCTTGCGGACGACGTACAGTGGGAACTGATGGGCCAGACATACAAGGGGAAGGACGAAGTTGTTCAGTTCGTCGCATTTGACGACGGCATGAGTGGTCATGTGGAACTTGGAGAGATGAGCGCCCAGGGAGACACAGTGAACTTTGAGCTACGCGAAAGCAACGAGTTCATGACTTTGCTTGGAATTCGACAGCTCACCCATTACGTAAGGTTTGTCTTCGTTGGAGGCAAGGTCCAGCACATAAGCGGAGTGAAGCCTTCCTTGGGCGATGATCAACTTGAATCTGCAGGCGGGAGATTTGACTCTTGGGTCCAATCTAAACACCCCGAGGCTCTTCCCGCCCTCTACATCCAAGAGGGCAAACCAATCATTTCGAAGGAATCAGGGAGTGTCTTGGTCAGGCTGGCCAAGGAGTGGAGCAACAGCAAAGAGGGACAGTGACCCGCTGGAGTCCCAGGAGGCCGAGTAATTGCGGTCGTTTGTCCCACAACGCGAGTCGAGGGGTCAATTCCTCTACACCCAACTCATTGTTTAACAATAATTTACGATGATACAAGGGGTGGGGTGAATCGCCTGTACCTCAGTCCCTTCATGTCCCACAACGAATTATCAACGACTTACGAGGACGTTGGTCACGATTTGGTCACACCTGACATTCGTCGCTGAATGTTGGTGTGGGATATGTCATTCGCTCAGGTGGTGACAACGAGTCTATCGTGAGTCACCTGCGAACCTACCGGACGGCCATTTGACAGCGTGGCGACGATTGTCGTTCTCAGGACGACTATTTAAGTTCGATTTCGTCGAGGCTAAAGGTAAAACGGCCTGGTTTGGGGCCGGCGCAAAAGCCGATGGCTGTGATCTGCGTGCTGTCTATATTGGGGAAATCACTAAAGGCGAATGAAAACTGTTGCCACTCGGCGCCGCAGGTAAACGTCTGGAAAGACGGTATATAGCCCGTCTCTTTGGAATAGAAAAGGATTTGGTATGTCTGACCGTCACCCTTGGCCCAGAAGGTAATCTTCTTTTTCCCCGAGAGATCGGCCGGTGCAAACGGTTCACTGGCAGGAAACATGATTGTGCCGCTCCAGGCAAAAGCGGCACCGGCAACCACTTCACCGGATAGTGCCAAGCAATATCGGCTGTTGTTTGCTCCGCCCGCTTCTACCTTAAGTTCAACCGTCGACTTGCCTCCCATGATAGCGTCGGTCGACTCCACCCAACCCATACCGAAACTGCAGTTGCGGGTGCTATCCTCAAAATCACTCATCACACCGGCATCCAATCCGGTGGGAGGCATGGGTTTGAGCTGACTCATGGCGGCCATTTCCTCAATGGCGATTTTATCGCGGTAACTGGTATGATCCAACTCCACGCCCTCTTTCCAGATTCCAGCGATGCGGCGCGTGTCCTTGATGTTGACTAGAGGATTGCCTTCGACCAGCAGCAGGTCAGCCCGCAATCCCTTCGCAATACGGCCGCGATCAACGAGACCAAAGATTCTTGCCGGCAGTGCGGTTGCCGCGTTCAGAGCCTCAACGGGTGACAAGCCACTCTGCACCAGCAGTTCCAACTCCTGATGCAAACTGGCGCCATAGGTGGTGCCGGGATTACCAGCGTCGGTGCCGGCCAGAACAGGCAATCCGTTCTTCTTGAATGCCTTAGTGATTCTCTCCGCCCGTTCGAAATCCTCTTGTTTGAAAGGTGACATGGGAAATACCCGCTTCAACTCTGACAGATTGGTGGGGGAGATGAGAGGTTTGATCTGCGGATCGTCTATTAGGGCGAGTCCCGGTTTCAAACCGCAAATGCCGTTGATGACTGTTAAGGTGGGAATCAGGATAACATGGTGCTCTCGGGCCAGGGTCATCAGCGTTTGATCGGGTTCACGATCGTACCAGACATGGGCCAGGATATCCGCTCCGCTCTCGATAGCATCACTAGCGTCCTGTTCGGTGTCGATGTGGACAGCCGCCAGTTTCTTGCGCTTATGAGCATCGTTGATCAAAGCGGCCAGTGTGGGTTTGTCCAGGGAAGCATTTTTCCAGCCATGACCGTAAATGATCTTGATGAAATCCGACCCCTCGGCGATGCGAGCGTCTACAAACGCCTGAGCTTCCTCCGGCTTCGACAGGGTCGGGATGGTGATCCCGTATTCTGTTCCATGTCCGCCGGGCACGGTTGCCAGTGTTCCACAGGAGACGAGGTCGGCACGGTCGGGATTGGACCCGGTTGCTTGCTGCTCCTTCATCGCTCTAACGATGTCGACACTGGTGAACATATCAATGTCGGTGGTAACGCCGAACTGCACGGACTGTTGCAGAGCATCACCAAAAATATGGGTATGGGAATCGATCAGGCCGGGCAGCAAAGTTTTACCGCTGCCGTCGATAACCTGTGCATCAGCCGGAATTTTTACGGTGGCAGCAACATTCTCAATTTTGCCATCGCGCACGATCACGGTGGCCTTCTCAATCACATTTTGGCCATCGAACACCCGCACGTCACGAATGGCATAACAAGTGGTCTTCCCTTTATCTCGACTGGCTTCATCAGCAATCGCCGTACTTCCGCATATTGCCATCAGTGCTGCACCGACCAGCATCTTCAATGCCAGCGCGCTTGCTTTGTTCTTCGCGTATCCAATCATGTTTAACTCCTTATTGCTTTGGATCATTTTGGTAGACCTAAAGCACTTCAAGAAATACTCGCATAGGAACCGGTGCATCTTCAAGGATTGCCTCCGGTTGATAGGGATCATTTCTTCCTGCCAAGCTTCAAGATTGCCTCGAGCGCTTCTACGTGCGCTTTGAAGACTTCTCGCCCGGCCACCGTGGCCGCCACGAATGTGCGCGGCTTGCGTTCGACAAAGATCTTCTTCACGGCAATATAGCCGGCATCTTCCAACTTGAGCAGGTGAGCGCCCAGGTTGCCGTCGGTCACGTCCAGCATGTCGCGAAGGTAGATGAAGTCAACTTCTTGATTTGGTTTGAGCATCGTGAGCGCGGCCATGATGCGCAGTCGCACTGGCTGGTGGATGATTTCGTTCAACTCGTTCATGATTGCTGCCACCTGAAACGGATGTAGAGACCGCAGCCGATCATTGTCCCGCCCCCCAGCAGTGCCATGCACAGGTAGAAATAATCCGGCAGCAAATAATAACCACCGAAGGCTAGAGCGGTAACAAACAGAGCGAGCCTGATGAGGAAAAACGACAGTAAGAAGCCCATGGCAATCCAACCAAGCATGGCGAAGATGACGATGAACATGGCCAGCTGCCTACCATCCAGAGGCCAGGCGATCCAGACGGTCAGGGCACAGTAAGCGAACAGGGTCAACCAGAACAGCCCGATCCGTCCGCTGGTAGCAGAGATGCTGGGGTTGCGCACGCGGCGGTGCAGCAACATGCCAATCCCCCAGGAACCAAGGCCGCCAAGGACATTCAGCGCAAGCCAGACATAGCCCGCGGTTTTCTCGGCAAGAAAATGCGAGCCCAGGAAACCAAGGAACCAGATAGCTCCCCAGACGATTAAGAAATAGTGTGTACCGCCATTGGCCACGGCCTGGTGCATCCTTTTCTTCATTGAGCTGATGGCCGCCAGGGACTCTTCGGCCTCATTGGGAGTGATTTGCATTGCAGTTGCTCCTTCTAATGTTATCTTATATCCAGAGTACTCTGGATTACAGAGTAATCTACCGAAATGCTTCGGCAGTGTCAAGTCTTTTTTTGTCAAAATGTGCCGGGTTTTGTTATTCCAGTTCCACGGTCAACGCGGGATCGTGAATGTCAAATGAATAGGAGACACGAAGTGAGAGACAAAGGCGGGGAAAGGGGCAAAGGGGAAGAGTCAGAAGAAAGGCAAATGCGGGCCACCACAAACCGAACAGTGGTGATATTATGCCAGAAGTGGAAGTGCTTACCAAAAAAGCGTCACAAATTGGTCACCTATGGGAAGGCCGCGGTCAAGTAGTTTTTTTCCTTTCGTCGCCGGCAGGCGACGGCATTTGTTCCGGTCGGATTGGACACATCACCTATTCGAGCTCTTTCCTTTGGGAAGGCCCACGATATTGTTCTATGCGAGAGGTCGCCCACTCACAGAGCACGGATTCTTGTTGATCCTAGCCAATTTTCCGAGCTGACCTCTCTTACTGCAATTCCGACTCGTTTCTTACTTGCTACGCTGCTTTAGGCCGCCTGAAGCCGAAACGGCTCTCTATGCTTCAACATGGCATAAATCACTACCGCCAACTTTCTGCCGACCGCTACGCGCGCTTTCTGAACATTCCCGTGATAGAGAACGCGGTTGAACAATCGATTTAAAGGTGGTGATTCGCGAATCACATTGATCGAGGCTTCAACCAGGGCGTGACGCAGTGGTCGAGAGCCCAGCTTAGTGATACCTCCTCCATGAATGCCGTCACCTGAAGCTCTGACTGACGGAATCAGACCAGTATAACTGGCAAGAGCTTTAGAGCTCTTAAAGCGGTCAATGTTACCGACCTCGGCATAGATCGTGGCTGAGCGTACCGATCTGATACCGGGTATCGTGCGTAGAAGTTCGACTATCTCATTCCCTTCCGTCATCTCAGACAGTTGTTGATCAAGTTCCGCAATTGATCCCTTGAGGCTGGTGATCAAATCCAAACATTGATGAATAGACTTTCTCGTCACTGGAGAACAGCAGAGGCGATCAATCTCCCGAAGAGCTCTTGCTGAAGAGATGTCGAATACCGGAATGTCGATTCCGTGCCAGAAGAGCAGATGGCGAATACGGTTCTTGTTCATGACCATGGTCTTGACCAGATGATAGCGTTGCCTGACCAGACCTCGCAGGATCCTGATCTCGTAGGGCGGTATCCACGATTCCGGTAAAAAGTTGATCCGCAAGAGTTCGGCCAAGACCCGTGAATCGTAGCGATCGGTCTTGGACTTCGACTCGGCGATGATCCGTACCTTGTGGGGTGTCGCGACGTGAACCGAGCCAATATAAAGCTCGATTTGATCCAATAACCACAGGTAGTTCAGCACCGGTTCCAGCACTAACTGCACCCTGGATGATAAGGAACCGGCAAACTGTGATACTTCCTCAAAGTTGTTGGCGAATCTCCCTCGCGTACTAAATTCCCTTCGGCGTCGATCTCCGTGAAAACGCAGAAGCGTTTGTGAACATCAACGCCCAAATACGTCTTTGACATGGCCGCTTTCCTCCCATTGCCGTCTTGGTAAACAGCAATATACTCGGGGTCAGCGGCCTTCCCATAATATCACAGTATGGTGTAAACCCTTGTCCCACAACGCGAGTCGGGGGTTCGATTCCCCCTCCATTTTTTAACTGATTGAAATATAATGAGTTACGATGCGGACAGGGGTATTATTCCCCATCTGGTCATGTTATGTGCTTGATATACATGGAGTAACGGAGCGCGACAGCTGCAATTCATGGTTACACTCAGACCAATCAGAGAACCGTCAATTGTGGTTCCATCAGGCGATGAATTCCTAGAGGTCAGATTCGCGAACACAATTCTCTCGGCCTCTATCGTGGGTGCCCATCGAGTATGAAGTACATTTCGGCAATTGACGCGGCGCGAGTTTCTATGTACTCCTCGAAATACTGGCGCGGAAGAGCCAGAGCGGAATGGGATCATTCACCAACTCCTACGCCTCGTCCTACTTCGGCCTGACAATACACGTCGACCAAATTCACGAAAAGGCTGTCGTACTGCTGAGGGGCTGCAGTTCCACTTTCCCCACTGCTGGTTGACAATCCCGTAGATAGCACTATATTGGGATAGGTTCAAACGAAGCCCGACGGATTTCAGGGCCTAGGTACTGAAGTTGTTTTCGGCTTCGCGGAAGGGCAGGAACCTTCCTACATTGACGCTTATCTCCAGGGAGTAATAATATATGAAGTGCTCTAATGCATACTGGATTGTCGTGTTGATGTTGGTGGCTGTTTGGCCATCTCTCTCATTTGGCGCAATTCCACAGTCGATTAGCTACCAAGGGCGGCTGACCGACATTGCGGGGACACCGATCAACGATACCGTTGATCTAGTCTTCTATATCTGCGCTGATTCACTTTGCAGTAGACCGCTTTGGATGGAGACTCATACCGCAGTGGTTGTGAAGGACGGCCTCTTTAGTATTCGACTTGGGTCGATCACACCCATTCCTGTCGACGCTTTTGCTGGTTCAACGAGATGGCTTTCTATTCTCAAAGATGGCGTAGCGGTGGGCAGCGCGCTGAGAATGCTCAGCTCACCTTATACATTCAAGTCACTGTATGCTGACACGGCCATCTATGCTAAGTATGTCAGTGGGACTGATTGTTCTGACTGTGATCTGGTCTTTGTCAATACAACAGGTCCCGACAGCGTTATCTCCACTTCAGGAACAGCTCTTGCCGGAAAAGCGATAGGGAGCGGTTCGGCAGATGTCTTTGGATTGAGGGGATATTCCTCCAATAAGGGTATTGGCTCCGCATGCGGAGGATTGTTCACCACGGCAGACTCCGGTTCTGGTATCCATTTTGGAGTCAGAGGTGAAGCCTATGGCAATTCTTCTTCTCTCGTCTATGGCATCTTAGGGTATGGCTCGAATGCATCAACTGGCGAGGCTTATGGTGGTTATTTTGTCACCCCCACCGATGGAACAGGAGTCCATTACGGGTTGCGCGCTGATGGTTTGGGCGCCTTTTCCTCTGCCGTCTATGGTATTTATGGCTGGAGCTCCAACGGTTCAGGTGGAGATGCCTATGGTGGTTCTTTTTACGCGCCATCCGGAGGCACTGGTGTCCATTATGGACTTAGAGCTGAAGGTTCTAGCTCTTCCGGCAGTACCGCCTATGGAACCTTTGGCTCAGCAGCGAATACTTCCACGGGCGCAGCAATCGGGGGTTGGTTCGAAACCTCTACTTCCGGTACAGGGGTTCATTACGGGGTCCGATCTGAGAGCTACGGGTCGTCCGCTGCAGCGTCGTACGGTGTTACCGGCTGGGCCTCAAACACTTCCACGGGCAATGTGTGTGGTGGTTATTTCTCGACGAACACCGGTGGCACGGGCATTCATTATGGAGTGAATGCGTATTCGTCTGGGTCTTCGGGTTCCAGCACTTACGGCACCTATGGATCTGCTACTAATTTCTCTACGGGAACTGTCTATGGCGGATATTTTGAGAACTCTTCTTCCGGAACCGGGACGCATTATGGAGCAAAACTGGTCAGCAATGCTTCCTCATCCAACAATACTTACGGCCTATACAGTCAAGCTGGAAATGGTTCCACGGGTACCGTATACGGTGCTATGCTCTATGCCTCCGGCCTCGGCTCGGGAACGCACTATGGACTTTGGTCGGAGAGCGACGCAAGCTCTTCAAACAACAGTTACGGAGTCAGGGGAGTTGCTAACAACAACCTTGCCGGAAATACTTATGGTGGGTATTTCTCTACAAAGGCCGCCGGAACAGGTATCCATTAACGGGGTCGCAGGACTTGGTTACGGCTTCAGTACAGCGAACTGCATCGGTGTCTATGGGTATGGTACTAACAATACCAATGACGGCAATTCTTATGGTGGCTATTTTGTCGCTACTGGCAGCCGTGGGTTGAACTATGGCATCATGGCCTACACACCTTATCTCGAAGGTTGGGCCGGGTATTTTCAGGGTCATGTTAATATCACTGGGACGTGCTATATCGGTGCGAATTTGACTGTCTCCGGCACCAAGAACGCGGCGGTCAAAGTCGATAATGGGGAATACCGTTTGCTCTCCTGTCAGGAATCCCCTGAGCTCTGGTTTGAGGATTTCGGTGAAGGGCAATTGTCGAACGGCAGAACTCATATTGAGCTTAATCCGCTATTCTTGCAGACAGTAACCATTGACAACCAGCATCCCATGAGAGTGTTTGTACAATTGGAGGGGGACTGCAAAGGTGTCTATGTCTCGAAGGGCGCCACTGGTTTTGATGTAAATGAGTTACAGGGAGGAACTGGCAACGTACCCTTCTCCTATCGAGTAGTAGCCAAGAGAAAGGGCTATGAAGATGTGAGATTGGCCAAGATGGAAGGACAAACTCCTGAAGCAATGAATGCAGAGAACGCAAGAATACAGGCTGAGGTCGAAAGGAACAGAACGAAGATGGAGGAGGAGAACAGCAGGATGGATCAGGCGAAACCGACCTTGGAAAAGGAGCCAGTCCCGCAAGAGAGAGAGTAGTCACAACCGAGTACTCGGTGAAATGAGGACACACGTCAATCTGTTGGTTTCTCAGACGCGGTGTATTTGATTGCGTACATCTTCTCCCACGGACCGGCGCCATTGCCATTGCTTGCCGGCGATGCCAACTGTGATCGAACGGTCAACATCTCGGACGCCGTTCATCTGATTGCGTACATCTTCTCCCACGGGCCGCAGCCGTGTGCGGCGTGCAAGTAAGCAAGGACGCTAAGTGAATCGATGGCCGGGAGTCGCAAAGGCTCCCGGTTCTCTTCTTAGAGTACTCCAGAAAATCCCTGGCATCATTTCACGCCACCCCTAATGGTCTGTAAGTCCTGTGCCACAATGCGAATCGGGGCGGCAATTACTACCTCCTCCCAAAGCGTCACTACTCGCCAGTCCTCACGAACCGTAACCTTTATATAGTAGTGAATATTCCTCCCGGCATGAGAAGCAAACAAACGCTACCGGAGTACATCAGAGTACTCAAGAACCTGGAACGAAGACTGAAAACCGTCGAGAGAAGGCAAAAGGAAATGGATGAGAAGTTGGATCACATCATCTTCCGACTCATTATGGAAGAAACCAAACCCATGCGTAACGACGAAACCCGCGAAGACCGCAACGGCAGAAACGGATCTGACTACTTCAAAGGTATCTAAACAGATCTCTGTCCCTGGCTTCCAGCTTAGCATCCCTGACCTCGCGAAACCCGTCAGGTAGTCCAGACAATGCCATAGCAGATTTGGCGAAGCGGCTCGAGAACACCCAACCCTCCCGATAGCCATGCTTCTGGCCAAACCTCGAAACGTGATCGATCAAACCCAGCCGTCGCATCTTTGCCCGCACAAGCTCAAGAATTCGCCGGCTACAGCCATATCTGTCAGCCACCCACTCCAACGACTTCAAGAACTGACCGTCAGCATACTTCAGCTCGACGAAGACAGCCAAAAACAGCTTCTGATGGCTTCTATTATTAGGGAAGAGTAATTCGGCAAACTCATCCAAAGACTGAATCCTGCTAGTCTTGTTGAAGCCGAACTCAATCTTTGTACCGCATTTCATGTTTACCACACCCTTCTTGATCAAAACAAGGCATTCCAGGGGGAGCCCCCCGATCTCTGCCTTGTTAAAAAACTGCAATGACATTGTGCCCATTTTCTTGAAATCGCTTTGCACCAAGAACCGTGCGAAACCGAGCGAACCCTGCTGTCTGAGGACACTTCAGGAACAAACTCGCTATCGGAAAACAGGTCTCAGACGACAAAGACAGTCTGAACTGCCTGTTTTGTTAGGAGGGTAATTCCCTTTACAATCTTTGACCGTGTGATTCATCCTCCGAGTCATCGTTTTCTCGTCGAGGAGTACTGAAAAACTCCATTTTGTTAGCCTTTTTGCGCATCTCAACTCGCTCCCTCGCAATCTCCAAGGCCATGCCCCTCAGGCCCGTTCCAAAGCTGCTTTCAACCCAGTAGATCGTCTCGTAAGACGATACGTAGATCTCGTTGAACAGGCGATGAAACCGCCATCTGACGCCTTGGCGAGTCATTCCAAAGGAACTCTCAACCTTGTCGCCATAGTTTTGCCTCAAGACCATGTACTTGACTCCCACATTTCTCAGCTCGATCTCCAGCTGGTTTTCATCGCAGAGCTTCTTCAAATGCTCCAGGAATATCTTGTCCTTTTCCGAAAGATTCATCTTCGCTCCACCAAGATGTCCTCGCCATACTGGGATAGTCTAACTTCTTGATCCTGCTCCATGAAAATCAGCGAAATGAAACGATAGACCTTGTCCCGACGCTCCTCGGGGAACAAGGGCGAGATAGAACTGAACACGATCTCGGCATCAAGTAGGCTGACAATATGCCGGCGATAGTCTTCAATAGAGAGGTTCCTCTCCCAATCCTGCGGACACTCTTCGATGCTTCTCGCACCAACTAAGCCGTCAAGATCAGTTAGCAATCCGGGAATTGTCTCCAGATCGATTTCATCGAATATCGAAAGAGCACCCGACCTCTCAGCCCGAAGAATCGCTCGCGCCTCGGCCTGCTCACGTCTCCTCTGTTCCCTTGATAGCCGCATCTTCTCACGAAAATACTCACTGTCAAAGACGACCTCGTCAAAGAGAAAGATCGAAGGCACAACATCGCCACACCCATTGCAAGCATAGTGACACTGCCTTTTCACCAAGACTGCGCCACAGCAACCGCTCTTCTGAAAAGTGAGTGTGGGGTCAAAAACTGCCCCGCAAATGCACAGAGATGATGACGGTCCGACCATTCGAAATTGCCCTTGGCATTGCGGACACCGAAACTTCGAAAGCAAAACGTTATAGTAAAAGTTTCGCACACTTGCTCGGTAGGACCCGATAACGTTTTCTACAGATGCCATCCGCGAAAGCAAGTCTGTCTTCCAATGCGTCATACATTACCGGAGCTTGCGGATCTTTATAAATGTTTCGATTGAGCAAGTCTCATGAAGCTATCCTGAGGAATTGGAATCGAAAGCCTTATAAACTCAGAGTGTTCTACTCCTGCGGAACAATGAACAGACGCTTGCCAAGACAAAGCTTTCTCGACGGACCAGACGTCACCTGGACAGACATCCTCAGGCATCGCAGCAACCGCGCTGAGGTAAACTTAATTGAATCCAAACTCGCCAATGTCAAGGATCCACTGGAACGAACACTTCTCAAATCAGAGCTGGATCAACTGCGGCAGGAAGGCCACGATGAAGAGATGATCTGACGAACGAGCCCCACCATTGGCCCCCACGGATGCTCTTCTAAACATGTGTTCAGCA
>Ga0209777_10007250_pt1 | contig 12338 bp, 9 predicted proteins | sample FrelakmetHBP12HB_FD_187147 | JGI IMG/M metagenome (GOLD analysis project Ga0209777, IMG submission 187147) | Freshwater lake sediment microbial communities from the University of Notre Dame, USA, for methane emissions studies -HBP12 HB (SPAdes)... | ecosystem: Environmental > Aquatic >... | reverse complement strand
AGAAAAATAAGGGGATTCTTTATGACAATGCTGTCGTCGATGCCTGCCTGAGATTATTTAGGGAGAAAGGCTATCAGCTTAAATAAGATGGAAAAAGCAATCCAGTAGAAAAAAATGTTTCAATCCGGAATCATCAATTCTGACAACTGACCAATACTGAAAATAAGGTGAAAGAGATGATCATTCTGTTGACATGTGATACTTTACTCAAATTATAAAGTATGTAAGAGCCGGATGAACCTTTTTCCCGCCTGTTTTTCCCAAAAAAAATCACACTTCTTGCTTCAAAGGTGGTATAAAGGGCACTGTTAAATAATAATTTAATTTCAGGGAGAATCTTGTGGCTGCAATTGGCAAAATAAAAAGTCTCTTGACGAAAAATATTATTATTTTGGACGGCGCGTTCGGCACGGAACTGCAAAAAAAAGGATTGCCCAGCGGAGTTTGTCCGGAAAAATGGTGCCTGAATAATCCGCAGGTTATCCAGGACTTGTATGCATATTATCAAAAAGCAGGTGCACAAATAGTTTATACCTGCACTTTCGGCGCTAATTGCTTCAAACTGAAGCAATACGACGTTAAGGAAAATTCTTATCAAATAAATTATGAACTGGTGCGTCTGGCTAAACTCGCGGTTGGCAAAAAAGCTCTGGTTGCCGGCGACATCGGTCCGACCGGTTTATTTATCGAGCCATTCGGCCCTCTGGCCTTTGAAGAAGCCGTGGATGCTTTTAAAGAACAGGTGCACGGTCTAATTGACGGCGGCTGTGATCTGATTGTCATTGAAACCATGATTGACATTCAGGAAGCGCGCGCGGCGCTGTTGGCTGTCAAAGAGATCAAGGATATTTTTACCATTGTTTCCATGACGTATGAAAAAGACGGCTATACGCTGGGCGGCACTGATCCGGTAACAGCGCTCATCACTCTGCAGAGTCTTGGCGCTGATGCTGTGGGCTGTAATTGTTCCACCGGTCCCGAAAAAATGGTGGAATTTATCTCGGCCATGAAACCATACGCTATCGTGCCGCTGGTGGCTAAACCTAATGCCGGCGTTCCGCGCCTCGAAGGAGGAAAAACTATCTTTGAAATGGACGCGAAAGCTTTCGCTTCTTTCGGACGTAAGTTTGCCAATGCCGGAGCTAATATGCTGGGAGGATGCTGCGGAACAACACCGGCACATATCCAGAAACTTGCAGAGACAACTGCGGGCATCAAACCAATGTTACCTGTGAGAAAATCAATCAGCGCGTTGAGTTCAGCGAGAGGATTTTTGCACGTCACCGAAAATCAGCCTCTTTTCATAGTCGGCGAAAGAATCAACCCCACTGGTAAAAAAGCCTTGCAGCAGGAACTTACGGAAGGGAAAATCTCCATCATTCGCCAAATGGCTATGGAGCAGGAAAAACAAGGAGCTAATTTGCTGGATATCAATGTCGGCCAACCCGACATCGATGAAGTAAAAACAATTAAAGCGGTAATCGGTCTTTTGACTACAGCCACCAAACTGCCGCTGGTTGTAGATTCTTCCAGAATAGAAACAATGGAAGCCGCATTGCGGATTTATCCGGGCAGAATGCTGATTAATTCCATCTCCGGTGAAAAAGAAAAGATAGCAAAACTTCTGCCTCTGGCCGCCAAATACGGCGCAATGTTCATTCTTCTTCCTCTTACCGACGGTGAATTACCACACACAGCCCCAAAGCGCCAGGCTCTTGTCAAAAATATTTTTCAGAAAGCAAAAAAGTTTGGCTTTACCAAAAATGATTTTATTGTGGATTGCCTGGTTATGGCCGTGGCCTCCAACCCCAATGCCGCTCAGGAAACTCTTAAAACTCTTTATTGGTGCGCGCAAACCTTTAAAAGCAAAACCATCCTCGGGCTCTCTAATGTATCTTTCGGTATGCCCGGACGCCCCTGGCTTAACGCAGCTTTTCTGGCAATGGCGCAATTTTGCGGCTTAACTATGGTCATTGCCAATCCCGCCAGCACAGAAATGATGAATGTAAAAAAAGCAGGAGATGTTCTTATCGCCAAGGACAAAGACGCCTTGCGTTTTATTGAACATTTTTCCGCGCAGGCCAATGTTAATTCCGGTCCTGCCGCAGCAAAAATTCTTACGCCACAGGAAAAAATCGTCAGCGCAATTATGGGGGGTGACCGGGAAAATATTCTATCTTTCATAGAAACCGCGCTTTCAACTGGCAACTTGGCACCTGAATTGGTGGATAAGATTATGATCCCGTCTATCGTCCGCGTAGGCGATCTATACGAAAAGAAAATTTATTTTTTGCCGCAACTCATGGCCGCAGCGGAAGCAATGAAGAAGGCGCTAGAGTTTCTGGAACCGCTCTTAAAGAAAGATACTGCCGTAAATAAAGGCAAAATAATATTGGCAACAGTAAAGGGCGACATTCACGACATTGGGAAAAACATCGTCGCCTTGCTTTTGCGAAATTATGGTTACCATGTTATTGATCTGGGTAAAGACGTCGCCTCGGAAACGATAATCACAGCCGCAAAAGAGGAAAATCCTGATGTAATCGCCCTTTCCGCGTTGATGACCACAACGATGGTAAATATGAAAGACGTGATAACGCTGGCGCGGGCAAAGGGAATCCAAAAGCCATTTATGGTTGGCGGCGCGGTGGTTACCGACGCTTACGCAAAGTCTATCGGCGCGTTTTTTGCCAAAGACGGCGTGGAAGCCGTTAGAGTGGTGGAAAAATTAATTAAAAGATAAAAGCTTTTTACCAAATGAAATTTATAAACCAGGAAAAGAAAAACCATAAAATAATAGCGGCAGTTTGCTTCTCCATGCTTATTCACTTGGCTGTAGCAGCGCTTTTAGTCTTCGGTTTATCTAACAACTTAATCTCCCCTCCAAAGTTAAACGGAATAAATTTGGTCTGGATCTCTCTTGATACTAAAAGCAAAAATAGCGGCGTTGCCATTCAAAAGAGCCACCTTGAACAACGATCGCCTGCCGTGGAAAGAGCAATTAAAGAACCGGCAAATATTGAAAAGCAAGCCTACAAACAGGAGGCTGCGCAAATACTTGCCGCAGCGACAACAACAAAGGAATTGACCAATATTATTACATTGGTAAAATACGATATATCCGGCATTAGCGCTAAAGGACAGATTCATAATATAGTCGGTTACAGCGCAAACCAAGCCGCAGGCGATACATATAATTTGAATACTGTAATTGCTTATCCTTTATATCGAGAAAACGCGCCACCTTCCTACCCGGAAATAGCGCGTGTTCGCGGTTATGAGGGTATTGTTTTGGTACTCGCGGAAATTATGCCGGATGGCCGTGTAGGAAACATGAAAATCCGGAAATCATCCGGGTACGCCATCTTAGATCAATCGGCAATCGAAGCGGTAAAACCCTGGAAATTCGAACCGGCAAAAAAATCAGGCAACCCATTTACAGTTTGGGTGGAATTACCCATAAAATTTATTCTAAATAATAACTCTTGAGCAGAAACCAAAGTTTGATCCTGCGGAAGGAACAAAGAATGACCATTAACAAAATGAAGAAAAGGCTATGCGAAATAATTCTCGAACGGTCTTTCAAATACAGCGACAATCCGCCTTTTACACTCGCATCCGGAAGGAAAAGCAATTTTTACTTCAATTGTAAACCGACTACACTTGACCCAGAGGGCATGAATCTTATCGGTGCGATTATTTTTGACATGCTCAAAGATAGTGACATTACCGCGGCGGGGGGACTCACTCTGGGGGCTGATCCGATAGCAAACGCACTTTCCGTCATATCCTATCAAAAAGGCAAACCGATTAAATCTTTTATTGTTCGAAAAGACATTAAAGATCACGGCACTAAAAAAGCTATTGAAGGCAATGTTGGGCCGGGTGAAAAGGTCGTCATTATCGACGATGTTATTACAACTGGTGGTTCCACCATCACCGCTATTGAGCAGGCACGCAAAGAAGGGCTTAGCGTCGAGATGGTTATCACTCTTATTGACCGCGAAGAAGGCGGCCGGGAAAATATCCTCCAGCATGTTGATAATATCGAAAGTATCCTTACCCGAACCGAGATAATGGAACTCCGCGCAAAAAAAAATGAATGGTAAATATATTAAATGAAAAATTTTCCCGCATTTTTACTCTGTATAGCCTTGTCTTTTTTATATGTATCCAATTCCGGGGCAAATCCCGGAATAATTCCCGTGACTAAATTTACATCATCTGCAATGCCAGCAGGAATTCCTGAGGGTTGGAGCCTGGATAAAAAAAACGGAAAGCCTTCCATGAGAATAAAAAAAGAAGACAATGTATTTTACCTCAATCTAATTTCTTCGGGTGATTCATCTTTTGGTGTACGCAAAGAATTCAGAGTGGACGTTAAAAAATTCCCCATATTATGCTGGCGCTGGAAAGTAAACAAACTGCCCAGGGGTGGAGACGTCCGCAAAACATATACTGATGATCAAGCTTTGCAAGTTTACGTGGCATTTAAAGCAACCAGATTTCCGGCAATAACCAATACGCCTGTAATAGGCTATATCTGGGACAACGAAGCACCAAAAGGATGGAGCGGTCGCAGTCAGCAGCTTGGCGGTGATAAATTAAGATACATCGTTTTAAGAAATAGAACGGATAAAACAGGTAAATGGTTCACCGAACGGCGCAATCTATATAAAGATTACAAAAAGCTCTTCGGCGAAATTAAAGGCGGTGAACCACAAGGATTAACCACCGGTCTGCAAATTCAAATTAATTCCCAGCATACAAAAAGTCCTGCCGATAGTTTGATCGGCGAGATATTTTTCAGCGATGCCCCCTCTGATATTGCCTTGGCTGAATCCGTAAGAGAAGTAACGCAGACGAAGAATGTCAAGATTTCCGCCATAAAGCCGCCACCCCCTCCCAAGATTTCCGCGGTTAAAAAGCAGCCTCTTACCGATTGTATAAATATCAACATTGAATTTGGTCCCGGCTCAGTGGACGTTGGTAATAATTACAACGATGAAATACAGGCAATAGTTAAATATTTGATTAAGAATCCGGAAGCCAAACTCACAATAATCGGGCATACCGATAATATTGGCACGAAGCAAAACAATCTTGCCCTATCGAAGAGGCGTGCCACAAGCGTGAAGAATTATCTGGTGGATAAATTTAACATTGATGGGCAGCGCCTGATTGCGCAGGGAGTCGGCTCCACTCAGCCCGTAGCTGATAACGATACTGACGAAGGCCGTAAGAAAAATGGACATGTTACGATAAATAACTGCCCATGAACGATGAATCACATTGACAGATTATGTGTCTTATCCTATATGGTAATTTAATGAGACCCAAGCTTCAGAAACAAAGTGCATAACCTAAAGGTCATCTGCGACTGAAGCTTACAGGTAGAATTATGCCGCAAAGCGGAGGGTATGTAACCAACAGCTTGCTGTAGGGTACATACCCGTGATTGGATAAATATATATATGAAAAATAAAATACTATCTTTATTATTTATAGTTTTACTGCTTCTGGCCGGATGCAATGCCGCGATAAATATGAATGGCAAAGTTGCCGGTATAAGTTCCGGACGGTTTGTTTATCAGGATGGCAACCTTACCAGCAACTACAAAGCCGATATTGATTTAGTCTGGATGGCCTGTGAAAAATCAGTAACTGAATTAAAAGCAACGGATATTCAGAAAGAACGTAAAATTTCCATGGGCACGATCAAGGCCGTCATTCAGGGTGAAAAAGTTGTCATCTCGGTGGAATATGTAGATAAGGATTTAACCTCCGTTTCCGTATTCGTCGGAGTAGTGGGCAACAACATGGCTTCCCGCCTTATCCATGACAAGATAATCAGCAACTTAGAGAAACCTTAAATCCATAAATTCATGAAAGAAGAAAGAAAATAAAAAGTCCATTTGAGTATTTGCCTGGGTTTTTTTCTTAAAGGATAATAGTATAATTAATATGTCCCCGACCTATACTTAACTTGACAGACATTGTCCAATTAAGTCTTATCTCAGTTATTTCTTTCACCTACAAAGTTTCAGTCGTAGGAAGTCGTCATAATTGAGGATTACGATTTGAAATCATGTTTCTTCTACGGGATTGGTTTCCCCATTTTTTGTAAGTTGATAGCCTTTCTCCCGAAATAATTTCAGGCAGGCATCGGCGACATCATTGTCATAAATAATTCCCTTATTTTTCTCTATCTCTTCAAGGGCAATCTTAATACCCAGGGCCGCACGATAGGGACGGTGGGAAGCCATGGCCTCCACCACATCGGCCACAGCTATAATTCGGGCCTCTATGATAATTTCATCCCCTTTCAGATTTCTTGGATAGCCTTTACCATCCATCCGTTCGTGATGCTGGTAGACTATTTCCGCCAGCGGCCAGGGAGATTCCACATCCTTCAGCATCTCGTATCCACTCCGAGGATGTTCTTTAATTAGAGAAAATTCAATGTTTGTAAGCTTGGTAGGCTTGGACAATATCTCCGCGGGGATGGATAATTTACCGATGTCATGGATGGAACCTGCCATACAGATTCCATCAATTTTCTCCAGGGGTAACCCCATCTCCGTGGCAATGGCTCTGGCAAGATTCGCAACACTTATCTGATGACCGGCCGTATAGGGATCTCTCATCTCTACAGCGGATACCATGACCTGAATGGTGGCACCAAAGGATTTCCTGAGACGTTTAAGGGTCTCTTCAAGTTTCTTATCGGCCTGCTTGCGTTCGGTGATATCACGGGTTAACCCCATAATGCCCACCGGTTGCTGATCTTCATCTCTGATAAAAGAAAACTTCACTTCCGTCCACAAAGTGGTCCCGTCTTTTCGCCGCATTTCCAACTGAAGCGTACGGGATTCGGTAATATCTTGATGTTTGATTTTTTCCAGCTCCATGACATCGGATAGGGTCTTCATGGCCAGATCTATGGATGATGGTGTCAATACCTGCTCAATGGATTGTTGTTTCAACACTTCTTCAGGTTCATATCCCCTCATGTTTTTTACGGAAGGGCTGATATAGGTGTACTTCAGATTCATATCCAAAACGAAAATGACGTCCTGGACGTTATCGGCCAGCAGGCGATATTTGTTTTCACTTTCCTTCAGTTCCTCATCTACCTTCTTGCGCTCGGTGATGTCCTCGGAGATGCCCAGCAGGTATTCGGGTTCTCCATTCGCGTTCAGGATCGGTACCTTTTTGGTGTGTAGAATGCGCTCCCCCTTGTTGCGGGTCTGAATGGATTCTTCCGCGATATCAACAACCTCCTTCCCGCGCATAACTTCTCGGTCTTTCTTCGTAAATAAGTCTGCCTGTTCTTTCGGGAAGAAATCGTAATCGCCCTTTCCCAGTAGTTCTTCTCTGGAATAACCTAGCAGATCCTCTCCCGCCCGATTAAACCGGATGAACCGGAGTTCATTGGAATCCTTGAGGAAGATCATGTCCGGGATATTTTCCACAATCGAGTTTAAGAATATATTCGTCCGGTGCAGTTCATTCTCTTGCTGTTTGCGCTCCGTAATATCTATGATAGCTCCTCTGAGCCCCACAGGTTTGCCATCACTGTAAATTACACTGGAAATTACAATGGCAGGAAAGAAAGATCCATCTAACCTCATTAAAGTATATTCAGTGCCTTCTATTTGCTGCCCCTTCAACAGCCTTTCAATGTTCTTAGCAGATTTAGCAACATCTTCAGGTGAAAGTAGCTGCCATCCCTTAAAACCTTTCTTTAAATCCTCTTCTGTGCCTCTAAAAGTTTCATAAATGGCGCGGTTAGCGGAAATAATATTGGCTTCGAAATCCATCTCATAGACCGGGATTGGCAAAAAATCAAACAGGTCACGATATTTTTTTTCGCTCTCTCGCAACGCCTCCTCTGTCAGCTTGCGGTCGGTGATGTCACGAGCGACGGAAATCATACTGACGATCTTGCCTTCGTGCATAATGGGGGATCCACTGACTTCGCCACACTTTATGGTCCCATCCTTTGCTATAAATTGATAAACCGTAGCTGAAATTGTTTCACCTTTTAAGATCAAACTTATATCGGTGATAGCCTGCTCAAAAGATTCCGGCGTAAGGATATATCCTAAATCAGTAATAGGCCGCCCCATGAACTCTTGTGGTTTGTATCCCAATATTCTCTCCACGCTGGGAGATATAGTTAACACATTGAGATCGGTGTCAATCGTATAAACAACATCCATTACATGCTCAAAACTTAGTCGATACTTCTCCTCCAAAATCCTCAACTTCTGATTTGCAATTTCCAGATCCAGTATTTTCTTTTCAAGTTTTTTGAACAGGATTTCATTGTATTGCCTGAAGAACTCCATTTCTTCTCCGAGAGGCTTGGTCACGACTTGTCTTGCTGTATATTTTTCCCCCAACACTTCTTTCAACATATTCATAAGAATATCCGCTTCCTGGGGTTTAAGAATGAAGCGGTCCGCCCCTAGGCTTAAAGCAAACTTCTCGTCTTTAGGTTCTGTATATGTGGCAGTGTAAAATACCAGGGGTATATGTTTGAGTTTATCATCTGATTTCCACTGACGGCATAAGGCATAGCCGTCCATCACGGGCATCAGAATATCTGTGACAATCAGGTCAGGAGGGTTAAGACGGGCCTTATCCAAGGCATCCTTGCCGTTTTCCGCTGAAATCACTTCAAAACCGTACCCCTTCAGCAGGGTTTCCAGCATATATAGATTGGTACTGTTATCATCGACAATTAATACTTTCTTTATCATTGTCATTCACCTCTCATCCTTACTGGTAAATACTGTTCAATTTTTGCTATAAAGGTATCAGGGTCAATCGGTTTTTCAATATAGCCATCTGCCCCAGCAGCAAGAACGCGTTCACGATCACCGACCATGGCATAAGATGTAACAGCAACAATGGAAGTTTTGGCAAGTTCACCATTTTTTCTTAGTTCCTGTGCCACGGCATAACCATCCATCTTAGGAAGTTGGATATCGAGGAGAATAAGATTAGGCTTTGTTTCTTTTGCCATTTTCACTCCTTTTTCGCCATCTGTCGCTTCCATAACAGTAAAACCGTTTTTTTCCAGAAGGAACCGCATAAGATAAAGATTTTGTTCATTGTCTTCAATTACAAGGACTACGGGATTCATTTTATTGCTCCTTTATTTTTGGCAATATAACTGTAAAAATGCTTCCTTTTCCCAACTCGCTTTTCACATTGATTGAACCACCCATCATTTCAACAAGCTTTTTGGTGATATTAAGTCCCAGTCCTGTTCCTTCCTGCACTCTTGTTATCCCAATATCCACCTGACGAAAAGCGTCAAAGATAATGGACATGTTTTCCGGTTCTATACCGATTCCTGTATCCACTACGGACAGAGTAATTAAATTATTATCTGTATGGCAATGGAGATTAATTTTTCCTTCGTCGGTAAACTTTACGGCATTACTGAGGAGATTGATGATTATTTGTTCCACTCTTCGCTGGTCTCCGCGCATTTCGGATACATCATCGCCGATTTTGAAATTGAGGCGAAGGTTTTTTTTCTCGGCGAGGGGCAATATAATTTGTACCGCCTTTTCGATTGATTTTCTCAGGTCAAAGGCTTCTGACATAATCTGGAGTTGCCCCGCTTCGATCTTGGATATATCGAGGATATCGTTGATGAGATCCAGGAGATGGCGGGCGCTTCCGCGAACCATTCCCAGTTGTTTTTCCTGTTCTTTGTTTAAGGGGCCGGCAAGACCTTGCAGTACCATCCCCGTAAATCCAATAATTGAATTAAGGGGTGTGCGAAGTTCATGAGACATGGCGGCAAGAAAAGCTGATTTTATCCGGTCGGCCGCTTGGGCTTGTTCCATGGCTTCAGCTAGTTGAGCCGTGCGTTCGATGATCCGCTGTTCCATTTCCTTATTGATCTGCTGAAGTTCATGGGTGCGCGCGTTCACCTGACGCTTCAAAACAATGCTTCCCCCCAGGCTCATAAGCAGAATAATGCCCGCAACAAGACCGAAGATTTGCAGCCATGCCGGTATCTTGAACCGAACATCTTCGGTTGTCCATCGTTTCAGCGATGCATAATACACCGATTGAGTGTCTTTTTTCAAAGCTGAAATATTGTTGTCAATGGAATTCAGCAAGTGTTTAGGATCGTTCTTTGTCGCTGCGAAAAAGAGGTCAGAAGGTTCGAAAACAACCTGCGTATCTTCAAGTCCGAATCTCTTAGCGTGCATCATTCCGTAAAAACGGTTGGTTATGGCAGCGTCCGCTTCTCCCTTGGCAACCTTCTCAAACATGGTTTTGTAATCCGGCACCGGAATGATGGTGGCGTTCAAGCCGAAGCCTTTGCTGAGCCGGGCAAATGCTGCCTCCTGAACAGAACGCTCCAGGACGAGAAGTCGCTTTTCTTTCAGATCAAATATGGAGTGGATATTGTTTCCCTTCGGAGCGTATACCAGATACCAGGAGGACAGTATCGGCACTTTGTGAAAGGAATATATTTTCTCCCGCTCCGCCGAATAGGCCACATCCGGCATGAGATCTATTTCCCCTCTGGCCACGCGATCCAATCCCTCTACCCACGTGCCTGTCACATATTCCAACTTCCAGCCTTCGCGCTTCGCAATATCCTCGATGATATCAATAAAGATTCCTGAAGGCCGGCCTTTTTCGGAGGTGAAGACCTTCGGCGCATTTTCATAGACGCCAACCCTCACAACCCGGTTTTCGGCCTGGGCGAATGGAACACCAAGAGATAACACAAGCATCAGGATGATAAATCGTTGCAAAAATTGCACAGAAAGGGCGGATCTGTATTGACTGTCAATTCTTTTTTTATGTACCGGTATATTGTTCATAATTAATATTCTAGTGTAATCTGAAATCCAATGAGCTGTCTTGTAAATTCCCATTCGTGGTTGATGTTGGAATAATCAACCCGATAATAAGGCCCCAAGGAAATGTTGTTGTTAATTTTCTTGATAATACCAAATTTTATTCTATTGAGCATAACAGCTTTATCACGGTTTTCGTAGTAAAGCTCCCATACGATACAGGGCTGAAGAAAAATATCGGGGCGGGAAATTGCCAGTGTGTTTTTTATTCTGTAATCATTCCAATCAGGTGTAAATCTGTACTCATAGCGGATCTGATTGGATATTTTGAAATTGTAAAAGATAGCCGATGTGTTCATGTTTATACTGGGTCTCTGTTCAAGCGACCAGTTATAAGGTTCCACCTTTGAAATTCCTTGCTGATAGGAAACAAGAAACGAGAGCCAGGCAAGAGGCGTCTGATAATTCAGGCCGGTTGCCCATTCAAGATAATCATAATTAGACATATTCTTATCGGCTTGGATAAATATATAGGATACTGATCGAAATTGATTATTAATCGTGTAGTTAAAATTCAGATCCGTGCGCAACGAATCGTCATGTTCCGCATAAAGACATGGAGCATCAAAGCATATAAAGAAGCACATGGAAATAATTTTAATATAACAACGTATCTTCATTCTTTTCAATCGCCTATAAGGCTATATCAATGCCTTTTGCGTGTTTTCAGGGACGGCCCCGAAGAACTTCTGAGTTACTGCGGAAATAAAGAGGAATATTACGGAAAGTAGGATTAGGAAATGTATAGAGAAGATGTTGAGATATTGAAAAGTACAGGTTTTGCGTAATGCCTCTTTTTTGAGTTTAGACAGTTGAAAACCATGTTACCTAAAAGGATAGACCTTTTTTCTACTTGCTTTCTTTATAGAAAGCGCCATCCATCATCTTGATAGTATCTTTAATTATGGTAACTTCAATTTTATTCCTTACCATACGATTTGTCAAGTATTTTAATAGCATAAAAAACTTGCTTTTGTTTAAGTAAATTATGAGAAAAAATGAATTGTATGTGAATGACCTCAATGATATATTATCAAGAATTGATGATCGGTGAAAATTTAGGGTAAGTGTATTTTTAAAAGGAACTATAAAGATAAGCGATCTAATACGTTAAGAAAGTCTCTGTTGCCTTATATAATTGATTAAATATTGTTCATACAAAGTGAAATGTGGTGCCTATGTTTGTAGTCTGGTTTAAATTGTGTTTCTTACGGATTGAAATCCAGTATATTATTTGAGCTAGGTAGTTTGAAGACTACAGGAAGTAAGAAACAAAATTCAGATTTCCGACCCGTTAGAATTGTTGACTTCACCTTGTATAATCAAAATCGTTTAGTAAATGCATAAAAACGTAATAGCATATGTTAAATAAGGATAATATAAATATGTATTGTGTTGATTGCAGTAGACCGTTTGCACCGTGGGGCAGAGCCCGTT
>Ga0209777_10007249_pt1 | contig 12339 bp, 14 predicted proteins | sample FrelakmetHBP12HB_FD_187147 | JGI IMG/M metagenome (GOLD analysis project Ga0209777, IMG submission 187147) | Freshwater lake sediment microbial communities from the University of Notre Dame, USA, for methane emissions studies -HBP12 HB (SPAdes)... | ecosystem: Environmental > Aquatic >... | reverse complement strand
CCATCAATGTCGAAGTAGCCGGTCGGCAGATGCAGGACGACTACGAGCCTATCCTGGAGCGGCAGATTCACCACCTCATCAACTATGCCCAGGGGGTAATGCACATCGGGCAGCGGGATATCGCCTGGCTGCGTATCTCCAAACAGGCCGTAGAAAAAGGCTTCCAGCTAAAGCATATCGGCGTTATCCTGCATGCCAAGCTGCACCAGGATTTCGGACGCATTTTCGATAAGCTGCAGGTAAAAATTTACAGCAACGAAGCGGATGTGAATAAAATCATCGAGAAAGCGCGCCATGTTTATCGGACCAGAGATGAGCGTATCGAAGGCATGACCGATGAAAGCGTGGAGACTTACTACTCCTGCACGCTTTGCCAGTCCTTTGCGCCCAGCCATGTCTGTGTTATCAGCCCGGAGAGAACGGGGCTCTGCGGCTCTTATAACTGGATGGACTGCAAGGCCGCTTTTGAAATCAATCCCACCGGCCCCAACCAGCCGGTAGCGAAAGGCGAATGTATTGATGCCAAGCTCGGGCAATGGCAGGGAGTCAATGACTTCCTGGTCAAAGCTTCCCGGGGCAAAATAGACCACTACAATTTTTACAGTATCGTCCACGACCCACCGACCACCTGCGGCTGCTGCGAGGCTATCGCCGCCGTGCTGCCCGGGTGCAACGGCATTATGACGGTCAACCGCGATTATACCGGGGAAACACCATCCGGCATGAAGTTCACCACGCTGGCCGGTACTATCGGCGGCGGTTTGAGCACGCCGGGGTTCGTCGGGCACGGCAAATATAATACCACCCAGCGGAAATTCATCTCCGCAGAAGGCGGCCTCCTGCGTATCGTCTGGATGCCCAAGATACTGAAAGAAGAAATCGGGGAGCGCTTTACGGCGAGAGCCAAAGAGCTGGGTATGCCCGACCTCCTCGATAAAGTTGCCGATGAAACGGTGGGAGTCACCGAGGACGCGATTCTCCCCTTCCTGCAGGAAAAAGGGCATCCCGCCCTGGCAATGAGCCCGATACTGGATTAAAGAAAAAAACGCTGTCATTCTGAAGGAGTCCCGATAAAGTCGGGACGACTGAAGAATCTCGGGGCGGGGTTTTTAGAGGATTAACCCCTTCCCCCGAACCGAGATCATTCGCGGAGTTTATACTGAGTGTAGCGTGAGGGCTCAGGATGACAGAATAATCATTAGCTGAACACATTTTCCTCCAAGGGTGAGAAAAAGGAGATGTAAGTATGGCGCTGACCGGAATAGAGATATTTAAGTTACTGCCCAAGACCAACTGCGGCGACTGCGGCGTGCCTACCTGCCTCGCCTTTGCCATGAGCCTGGCCGCCGGCAAAGCCGAGTTGAGTAAATGCCCCCACATCTCCGAGGAAGCTAAAGCTAAACTTTCCGAGGCTTCCGCGCCGCCCATTTTGCCCGTTACCATCGGGGTGGGCGATACCGCCCTGAAAATCGGCGGCGAGACGGTCATGTTCCGTCACGAAAAAAGATTTGAAAATCCGCCCGGTATCGCTATCCTCATTACCGATAAAATGACTGACGCCGAGGTTGACGCCAGGCTGAAAAAGGTCAAGGACCTGACCTACGAAAGGGTCGGCCTTACCCTGCGTGCCAACCTGGTGGCGCTTAAGTCCGAGACGGGCGATGCCGCTCAATTTGCCGCCCTGGCCAGCAGGGTAAAAACAAACAGCAATGCCAATATCATCCTGATGAGCGATAAGGTAGATGTGCTGGCGGCGGGCGCTAAAGCCTGCGCCGACCGCAAACCGCTGCTTTACGCCGCCACCAAAGACAACGCCGATGCCGTAGCCGCCCTGGCTAAAGAGACCGGCTGCCCGGTAGCTGCCAAAACCTCCGGTTTGGAAGAGCTGGCTGCCTTGACCGCCAAACTCACCGCCGCTGGAATTAAAAATATCGTTATCGATTCGGGGTCGCGAGGGGTGCGTAAAGCTCTGGAAGACCAGGTAATCATCCGGAGCGCCGCCCTGAATAAAAAGTTCCGCCCCCTGGGTTATCCTACTATCGTTTTCCCGTGTGAGATGACCGATAACCCCTTGAAAGAGGCTACTATCGCTGTGATGTTCGTTGCCAAGTACGCGGGCATCATCGTCCTATCTGATTTCCAGGGGGAAAGCCTCTTCCCGCTGCTGGTGGCGCGCCTGAATATCTATACGGACCCGCAGCGGCCACTGGCTACTAAGCAGGGTATCTATGAAATCAATAACCCCAATGAGAACTCGCCGCTGATGGTGACCTCCAACTTCTCCCTCACCTATTTCATCGTCTCCGGCGAAATTGAAAACAGCAAGGTTCCCAGCTGGCTTTACGTTAAAGACACTGAGGGACTTTCCGTCATGACCTCCTGGGCGGCCGGTAAATTCTCCGCCGATATCATCGGCCCGGCCATTCTGAAAAGCGGCATCACGGACAAAATCAAACACCGCAAGCTGATTATTCCGGGGTACATCGCCGCCGAGAGCGGCGGACTGGAAGAAGAAATGCCCGGCTGGGAAATCCTGGTAGGTCCCAGGGATGCGGCCAATCTCCCGCCGTTCCTTAAGACCTGGAAATCATAAAGAGGAGGCGCCATGATTCTCATCGGGGAGAATTTAAACGTTATATCGCAGACCCTCGGCCCGGCTCTCAAGGATAGAAATGCCCTGCCGGTTGAGCTGATGGCTAAAGCGGAGACCGAAGCCGGCATCGACCTTATCGACCTTAATATCGGGCCTGCCCGCAAGGGCGGCGACGAGCTTATGGCATGGGTGGTGAATACCGTCCAGTCCGTGACCGATAAAATGCTTTCGCTGGATACTACCAATCTCGATGCCATGCAGGCCGGACTCAAAGCCCGCCGGGGCAAGGTGCTGATGAACTCGGTCTCATTGCAGACCAGTCGCGTCGACCGCGGGCTGGCCATGGCGCAGCAACATAATGCCGACCTTATCGGCCTGCTCTGGAGCAATGAAGGCATGCCGCGTGATGTTAATGAAAGAGCGATGCACACCGTCAATTTTGTATACAAAGCCAACGAGGCCGGCATTCCCAACGAAAGAATATGGATCGACCCTATCGCCAGCCCGGTGTCCGTGGAAATCAACCAGGTCAAAGCCTGTGTCGAGTTCATGGCCATGCTGCCCGAAATCGCCCCGGGGTGCAAGTCCACCGTGGGGCTTTCCAATATCTCCAACGGCGCCCCCGCCGAGCTCCGGTGCTGGCTTAACCGCACCTACATGATTATGCTGATGCGCTACGGGCTGTACTCGGCCATCGTTGATGCCTTTGATAAAGACCTGATGGCTATCGCCCGCGGCCGGCGACCGGATATCGTAGCGCTCGTCCATAAAATGATGGACGGTGAAAAACCGGATATCGCCTCTCTTCCCAGGGAAATGGCTAATTACGCCCGGACAGTCAGGGTGCTTACCGGAGAGTCGCTTTATTCGCACTCATGGCTGGAAGTATGAAAAAAAATGTCGTTTAAGCTATAATGTAAAACAATACATCCAAAATACATGTTATAGCCAATGACAAAAAAGAACCCCACATTGCCGGCCCAGCCAGTGCGTGAATATGCCAACGGTCTAGCTTACAAGCTTGCCTGCGAACGGCTGGCCGCTATTGCCGATATCGAACAGCAATGCCGTAAAAGCGGCGCCCGGTACCTGCCGGCAGAAAAGTCCGTCATTATCGACCATTTAAACCGTTTTTACCGGATAAGTATCCCTGGCGGTGAGGTATCCTCCATCGCTAACGATGAGCCCGTGCCTTTGCGCGATAAAATACTGATACTTCATTATTTCACCCGCGCCTCCGGCACGCCGCTGTCCGGTAACATTATCACCTATAAAGAACTGCCGGAGGGCATCAACTACTATCCCACGTTCTTTAAAAGGGCCATCGAGCCTATCGTCAACAACTTCAAAGATGAGCCGCTAAAATTGCTGGAGGTTGCGGCAACATTGGGCGGACGTAAATCCGGTTACGGTGATATCTCCGTGACCATCGATGCTTTTCCGTATGTGCCTTTAACCGTTGTCCTCTGGCGGGGCGATAAAGAATTCCCTCCAAACGGCAATATCATGTTTGACAGCACCATTCCGGAATATCTACCCACGGAAGATATTACGATATTATGTGAGGTGGTCGCCTGGAAACTCGTCAAGCTTATAAAAACTGGAGGTGACACCTCTGGTAACAGATAACTTAACCAAGGCTGACGTACAGGATAAACTTCAGGAGATTTTCTCCCATCATACGAGTGAACGACAGGAACTCATCCCTATTCTTCAAGAGACGCAGGAGCATTTCCGCTATCTGCCGGCAGTGGCTATGCGGGAAATAGCCGTGTTCCTGCATATTTCGGAAAATGCCGTCTACGGCGTCAGCACCTTCTACTCCCAGTTCAAGTTAACGCCTCTGGGTAAAAAATTGATACGCATTTGCCGCGGCACCGCCTGCCACGTGCGCGGCACCGATAGAGTTCTGGCCGAGATGGAAAAGCAGCTTGGCATTAAGGCCGGGGAGACCACGGACGACATGGAATATACCCTGGAAACGGTAGCCTGCATCGGCGCCTGCGCCCTGGCGCCGACGATGACGATAGATAATGAGACTTATGGCAAGATGACAGCTAAAAAAGTCGCGGAGGTCTTGGGTGACAAAAGCAAAGTCTGATGATACCGGGCGCACTATATTAGTTTGCCAGGGGACCGGCTGCGTATCGGGTAAATCGCGGGAAATCACCGAAGCCCTGTCCAAAGCCATCGCCGAACAGGGCTTGACCGACGTTAAAGTAGATTTTACCGGCTGTCACGGGTTCTGTGAACAGGGCCCGGTGGCTATCGTTGAGCCGGAAGGTATCTTTTATGCCCATGTTACCGTAGCCGATGTCCCGGATATCGTTACTTCTCACCTTCGCGATGGCAAACCGGTCAAACGCCTCTTTTACAAAGACCCGGTTACCGGCGAGGCTGTGCCTCACCACAAGGATATCAAATTTTACAGCATGCAGCAGCGCATCATCCTCCGCAACTGCGGCAACATCAACCCGGAAAGAATCGCCGACTATACCGCCGTCGGCGGCTATGAGTCGCTGAAAAAAGTCTTGAAAAACATGACGCCGGAGCAGGTTATCGATGAACTTAAGCGCTCCGGCCTGCGCGGGCGCGGCGGTGCCGGATTCTCTACCGGCCTTAAGTGGGAACTCTGCCGCAACGTTCCAGGCGACCAGAAATACATGGTATGCAACGCCGATGAAGGCGACCCCGGCGCATTCATGGACCGCAGCATCATGGAAGGCGACCCTTATACCGTCCTCGAAGGCATGACCATCGGCGCCTATGCCATCGGCGCCTCGGAAGGTTATATTTATATCCGGGCGGAATACCCCCTGGCGGTAAAACGCGTGCGCCTGGCCATCCGGCAGGCGGAAACAGAGGGCTATCTCGGGAATAACATACTAGGCTCGAATTTCAGCTTAAAGATACACATAAATGAAGGCGCCGGCGCCTTCGTTTGCGGCGAAGAAACAGCGCTGATGGCTTCCATCGAGGGTAAACGCGGTATGCCCCGCACCCGCCCTCCCTACCCAGCCGTCTCCGGCTTGTGGGGCAAACCGACTACCATCAACAATGTGAAGTCGCTGGCGTCAGTGCCGGTTATTATCGCGCGCGGCGCCGACTGGTTTGCCAGCATCGGCACGGAAAAAAGCAAGGGGACCTGTGTCTTCGCCCTGACCGGTAAAATCGCTAACAGCGGCCTTATTGAAGTGCCCATGGGTATTAAACTCCGCAAAATCATCTTTGAAATCGGGGGCGGCATCCCCGGCGGGAAAAAATTTAAAGCCGTTCAGACCGGTGGACCATCCGGCGGCTGCCTGCCCGAAGCTTATCTCGTTAAATCCGTCGACTACGAATCGTTGACGGAAGCCGGCTCCATGATGGGTTCCGGCGGCATGGTCGTGATGGACGAAGATACCTGCATGGTAGACGTCGCGCGGTATTTCCTATCATTCACCCAGGCAGAGTCCTGCGGTAAATGCGTCCCCTGCCGTATCGGCACCAAGCAGATGCTGGATATCCTGGAAAGGACCTGCCGCGGCGAAGGCAGGACGGAAGACCTTACGCTTCTCCAGAAGCTTAGCGACGAGATTAAAATCGGCTCACTGTGCGCGCTGGGCCAGACCGCCCCCAATCCCATCCTGACTACCCTGCGCTATTTTATGGACGAATACAAAGCCCACGTTGAAGAAAAAAGGTGCCCCGCGCTGGCATGTATCAAACTGGTTTCCTTCTATATCCTGCCGGACAAGTGCCAGGGCTGCGGCATCTGTGCCCGCGAATGCCCCGTCCAGGCCGTTGCTGGCGGGAAGCACATGGTGCACGTTATTGACCAGCAAAAATGCGTCCGGTGCGGCGCCTGTTTAGAACTATGCCCGCCAAAGTTCAACGCCATCGTTAAAGTATCCGGTGAAAAAGTGGATGTCCCCAGCGAGCCGATACCAGTGGTGAAAAAACCGAAGGCGTCTACATCAACTAACACTTAGCGGGAGGTTCAGATGGATAGAGAGAAACTGGTGGCGGCTTGCGGACTTTACTGCGGAGCTTGTGAAATGTACCGCGCCGACCATGATAATAATCAGCCAAAACTTGAGGAGCTTTTAAAGGGATTCACTGCCAGGGGAGGCAAGTTTGCTTTGGATGACCTCAAGTGTGACGGCTGCCTTGGTAACGGGCGACTTACTCCATGGTGTAACCAGTGCAATATAAGATTATGTTCCAAACAAAAAGCAGGAGAACCCTGGTGTTCTTCCGATTGTACTGATTTTCCCTGCGCTCTTCTTACCAATTTTGCTAATGACGGAATGACACACCATATCGAGGTTTTAGAAAATTTGAGCCGTCTTCAGAAAATCGGTATTAAGAAACATGCTGAGCAGGAAGAAAAACGCTGGCTTTGTCCTCAATATAAAGCACCGATGTCCTGGTATAACAAGACCTGTCATAAGTGCGGAGCCAAGCGTTCTAATAAACTGTATAAAGTGCAAAGCGAACTGTAATTACTTGCCTACTCTGATTCCTGTAGCAGTCTCTGTGCCGTTATCGCCGCGATAGCGCCGTCCCCCACCGCCGCCGCCACCTGCCGGGGCGAGCCGCTGCGTATGTCCCCGGCGGCAAAGATACAGGGCACTTCGCTCTCCATTCTCTCATTGACGATTATCTGTCCCTGCTTGTCCAGCGGCACGATGCCCTCCAGATAGCCGGTATTCGGCTCCAGACCTATATGCACCAGGACGCCATCCACTTTGAGGGTCTCTTTTTTCTTGTCCGCCGCCAGCTCTATCGTCTCCACCTTATGCGCGCCAGTGATAGCTTCCACCCTCATGCCGCAGCGGACTTCTATTTTCGGGTTGGCGGCAACTCTATCCTGTAAAACAGCGGTAGCGGTCATTTTAGGCATCGCCTCGATAATGATTACCTTCGAGGCAATTTTAGCCATGTAAAGGGCTTCGGTAACGCCGGCATCGCCTCCGCCGCAGACCGCCACCACCTTGCCGGCATAGTGGCCGCCATCGCAGAAAGCGCATTCGAAGACGCCCTTCCCCGCCAGCTCCTCCTCGCCGGGTACGCCCAGCTTTTTATTCTTCGACCCTCCGGCAATGATGATGATATTAGTTGTAAAACCCTGACCGCGCGAGCAGCCTACATACCGCGTGCTGGAAAAAAGCTCGATGCCGGTAACATCGGCGTTTTCTATCTGAAGGCCGTATTTCACAGCCTGGTTTACCATCTGGGAAGCTAAAAGCGCACCGGCAACACCATCGGCAAAGCCGGGGTAGTTCTCAATCAACTCGATATTCCGGATATAGCCTCCGGCGGTGTCTTTATCCAGCAGCAGCGTTCGCCGGTTGGCGCGGGCCAAATAAAGTCCCGCCGTCAGTCCCGCCGGCCCTCCGCCGATAATTACAGCGTCCCAGTCGAACATATAATTATTCCCCCTGATTCATATCCTATTAGCCAACATATTGCCAGCCTCAAAGAAATCAGGGAAGACCCGCGCCCGGAATCTTCACCCTTACCGTCTCTATTCTGCCGCTGGCTTTAGCCCTGGCTTCATCGGGATCAGTTGTTGTTGCTGTAAGGATAAAGAGCGTGCGGCGGTCCGGTCCACCGAGCATGCAGGCGAAAGGCTGGTCTGTAAACTGGATACGTTGCTTCACTTCACCGCCTTCGCTGATACGAATCACCTCACGCCCGGGCATAACTGCAACCCATGTACAACCTTCAGCATCCAGACAGATACCATCTGGAACGCTATCGAGCTTGGCCCAGACCCGCCGTCCGGTCAACGAACCATTAGTCTCGATATCGAAGGCGGTAAGCAGCGACCCAAAAGATTCGGCGACGATTAGTGTGCGTCCATCCGGGGTTATGACGGTCCCATTCGGAAAATTCATATTATTGGCCACGACGCGGCTATTCCCGTCAGGTGTGACCAAGATTACGTCAGCTAGTGCGGGTGACGGCGTTTTCACATAAAGATCGTATCCAAAATGCCCGATGTATGCCCGCCCATGTTTATCTACCACCATATCGTTACAGTAGCCGGATGCCAGTTTACTCAAATCAGCGACTTCGGTAAGGCCATCGTGGTCTAGCCGTAAAAGCCGCTTGTCGGTCATGGAAACCACCAGCAATCGCCCATCAGGAAGCCAGCCCAGTCCGGAAGGCTGTCCCGGTACTTCCGCGATTACTTCGGTTTTACCCTTGAGGTCGACGGTCATCACTTGATGCGCATGCATATCGGAGAACCAGAGTTTACCACCGTGCCATCGCGGGCTTTCTCCAAACGCCAGGCCTTCCAGCAAAACCTTTGTTTTTAGTGTCATGATGATCTCCTTCCGCCGCTAGTTGATGTCCATTTCCATAAAACAGACTGAAAAAGGCAGGTAATCAAACTTTTCCACCGAGGTCTCTTTAAAACCCATCGCTTTATACCAGTCTTTCAGCACTTTCTGTTCGTTGACCATGCCGATATAGAGTTTTTTCTCACCTTTGGACCTGGCATAGGCGATAGCAGTATCTACGAGAACTGTGCCGTTGCCACCATGCCGGAACTCCGGCAGCACGGCAAGACGCTTCATCCAGTACGTACCGTCATCTTCTTTTACTAACGTTACAAAGCCCACCTGCTTGCCGCCGATGAACAAACCCCAGAAAATTGCGCCCTTTTGACGGGTCTCTTCAAGTTTCTCTTTCGTGATAAAAGCAGTGTAACGAGGCGCGTTTTCCTCGGTAATGCCCATTTCCTCCGTTACTGTGCCGAAAGCGCTCCTGATAATGGCAACACTGGGTTCGAGCGCGTTACTGGTTATCTCCCGGATTATCTTTGGCTTGTTTTTCATGTCGTGTACCTCAAATAAAGCTTACTAAAGAATAGCAGACATGAAAATAACGGTCAATTTCTTGACAGGACATGAATTCTCCCCGATAATTGGCTGTAATTGTTTTTTCAGTAAGGAGCTACGATGAAGATACAGAATTACCGGCAGGTAAAGGGCATCACGGCAGCGCCAGGGGTGACCATGCGCATTGTGGCCGGGACAGCGGAAAAAGCGCCCACCTTTGTCATGCGCGTCTTTGAGATACAGACCGGCAGCGCCACGCCTTTACACACCCACCCCTGGGAACATGAAATCTTCGTGCTGGGGGGTAAAGGGGTGGTAAGAAGCGGCGGTAAGGAAACCCCGCTGGCGGAAGGCGATGCCGCTACCGTCCTCCCCAACGAGCAGCACAGCTTTATGAACGCCGGCAAGGAAATGTTCCGCATTATCTGTGTCGTCCCGCTGGTGGACGGCAAGATGCCCGGCATGCCCAATACCGATTAACAGGGATGATATGTAAAAATGCCGATAGATGATTTGATAGCTGTTTGCGGTTTCAGCTGCGCCGACTGCCCTGCTTACATCGCCACTCGGAATAGCGATAGGACAGAGCTGGCGCGCATTGCCGGAGAATGGACGAAATCATTGGGGCGCACCTTTACGCCGGATGATATCATTTGTGACGGCTGCCGCGTGCCGGGGGGACGGCGGGTAGCCTACTGCGCCGACTGCAATATCCGCGCCTGCGCTCAAAGCAAAGGCTACATTACCTGCGCGCATTGCCCTAAATGCCCCTGTGATAAGATTGTATCGCCGAAAGCTCGGGAAGCTCTTGAAGCTTTGCAGAAAACGCTATGATGAGGAGAAACTAAATGTCAGTTAAAGAGAACAAAGCGCTTATTCGCCGGATCTATGATCTCTGGAATAAAAAGGAATTATCCGCAGTTTCGGAGCTTTATACTCCCCGCATAGTACATACCAACGACCGCGAAATGTCCCTGGAACAGGAAAATCAGTTCATTGACATGTTTTTCCGCGCTTTTCCCGATGCTATCGCTACCATCGAAGACATGGTCGCTGAAGGGGATAAAGTAGCTATCCGAGTGACATGGAGAGGAACACATCGGAGTGATTTTTCGGGCATTACTCCAACAGGGAATAAAATTGAAATAACTAATACCGCAATATTCAAAATCGCCTCTGGAAAAGTGGTGGAAAACTGGGCGACAACAGAAAGCCTACGTTTTTTGCAGCAACTTGGAGTTATTCCCAAACAGTACAAATAATCTATGTTGTCATTCCCGCTAAAGCGGGAATCTAGTGGTTGCGAAAAGTTGGAGTGGATTCTGGCCTGCGCCAGAATGACCTTATCAAACAAAGGAGGAAAACAAATGTCTATCAAAGAAAACAAAGCGCTGGTGCGCCGCTATTTTACAGGGGATGCCTCCCACGATACTGAACCTACGCCTGATGTGATTCGTGAGATACAGGAAGCTAAAAACCCAACAATAGCGGTATTTGAGAAATTATTCAGACCCCATTTTGAAGTAATATTTGACCCCGATTTCATTTTGCATATGTCAGGCAAGGAAGAAAATAGAGAACAAACGATACAGGAAAACCTAGCATTAATGACTGCCTTTCCAGACGCTTCATTTGGAATTGATAAAATGCTGGCCGAAGGAGACCTGGTAGTGGTCCTTGGGCGGATGTTGGGCACCAATCTAGGCTCATACAACGGAATGCCAGCCACGGGTAAAAAAGTGGAACTCGGATATATAATTATTTATCGTATCGCTGGCGGAAAAATCGTTGAGTCATGGGCTAATATGGATATGCTCGGCTTAATGCAGCAGCTTGGCGTTATTCCTAAGCCATAAATGAAGGGAGGCACTTTATATGCCATTCAAAGTTAGAGGCAAACTAATCGGATTTATGAATGATGTAGATAAATTCCCCTGCCACTTCGACTATAAAATCGGCGAGGAATTTACCTATGACGGTGAAAAAGTCGAAGGCAGAATTTGCCCCGGCGTCCTGCTGACCATGGTTCCTACGGTCTGGCAGACCTTCTTTTCCGGCAAAAGGGCCTACGAGCGCATTATTTTTAAATACTCCGGCCTTAGCCTCAAAGACCCGGCCATGAAAAAATATGACGGCATCGGTTTCCGCCCTATCAAAAAAGCCCCCGCCGGCTCCGGTGCCAAATCCACTATCGTATCTTCTTCCGATCGTCCGCAGGGCCTACGCGGCGGCGGCAGCTTTGCCTGCGCCGATTGCCGCACCTCGGCCTATTTTTCTGTGGAACCCATCGACCTTGCCAGCGGGGGCTACACCCTGCCTTATTACAAACGCGAGATAAGTATTTACGAGAAAATCAAGAGCCACCCCGGTATAACGGTCGCGGAAATCCTGGAAAAATTCACCGATTTTGAAAAAGACGATGTTTACCCCCCGCTTTATGAAGTCAACGTTCAGTTGATGCTCGATGAGCTGGCGGAGGTCAACTACATCGAGCTGCGTGACGGAAAAGCTTATCCTAAGAAACCCTCGAAAGAATAATATTTATGTCATTGCGAGCCATCCCGACATAGTCGGGAGGCGCGGCAATCTCTATGATAGATTAAGACAATGAGTGAGATTGCCACGCCTGCGTGCCGCCTGCCTTCGCCGAAGCGGCTACGCGCAGGCAGGTAACGCACTTCGGCGTGCAGGCACGTCGTCCCGATGAAATCGTGACTCCTCGCAATGACAGTTTCACTGTCTCTACTTTGCATCACGCGGCATCCCTTGATAAACTGTAATCAGATACAGGGGGATAATTATGAACGGCTGGATAGGCAAGATACTTCACATCGACCTCACCAATTCCAAGATTAGCGAGATTGAGACGCAGCCGTACGCGGCAAAATACCTGGGCGGGCGCGGCCTTGCCTC
>Ga0209777_10007248_pt1 | contig 12340 bp, 11 predicted proteins | sample FrelakmetHBP12HB_FD_187147 | JGI IMG/M metagenome (GOLD analysis project Ga0209777, IMG submission 187147) | Freshwater lake sediment microbial communities from the University of Notre Dame, USA, for methane emissions studies -HBP12 HB (SPAdes)... | ecosystem: Environmental > Aquatic >... | reverse complement strand
GGCTGGGCTGGCTACAATTGCTACAAGAGAATTTCCCAGAAACACGACCTGTGGAAGCCCTGGGAAGGGCGTCTATATTAAAGGAGATTGAGATGACAAAGTACAAGTATGACTTCATCATCATAGGTGGCGGTCCCAACGGGCTCTGCGTGGCCGCCTACCTGAGCAAGGCAGGGCAAAAGGTAGTGGTGCTGGAAAGATATTTCGAGGTAGGTGGCGGACTTGCCACCGAAGAGGTAACGCTCGGCGGCTTCTATCATAATACTCATTGCATCTACCACATGATGGTGGACTATGCACCTGTCTACAAAGACCTGGAGCTCGAGAAGTATCGCTGCAAGTACGTCTACCCCGATTTGCAGGTAGCGATGCCTTTCTCCGATGGAAAGTGTCTTTGCCTCTACTCTGATGTGGAGAGGTCTTGCGATTCCATAGCCAAATTCTCCGCCAAGGATGCCAAATCATATCGTGAGGTCTTCCATAAGTTCAAGACCTTTATGGATGAGTTTCTCGCACCCGGTACCTATGTGAAACCTCTGCCGACCCTTGAGGCTGTGGTTGGCATGGAGAAAACAGAGATTGGCAGAGAGCTATCCGAGTATCAACACAAGAGCCCCCAAGAGATTGTATATGAGCACTTCGAGAATGAACGGGTCAGGGCCTTGATGCTCTATCTCTCCTGTCACTGGGGTTTGGAATATGATAATGGAGGGCTTGGCTTTTTGGTGCCCCTTATGCTGAACCGTGCCGTTAACAGCAGGCTTTGCCTGGGAGGCTCACATAGGCTGAGCAACTCCATCTGCAGGGTCATCCAGGAGCCGGGCGCTGGTCATCTTAGAGGAAGCATGCGGATCAAGAGGATCATAGTCGAGAACGGTGCTGCAAAGGGCGTGGAACTCGAGGACGGCACGGTGTACGAGGCCGAGAAGGCTGTAGTTAGCAGTATAGACACTCACCAGACCTTTCTGCAGTACGTAGGTGAAAAGAACCTATCCAAAGACTTCGTGGAAAAGGTTAAGAACTGGCATTGGGAAAAGTGGAGCCTGTGTTCCTTGCATGCGGCGCTGGAGGAAGCGCCCAACTTCGCTGCTGCCGCTCATAACCCGGATATTAACAAGGGGCTCATGTACGTGATGGGCTATGAGACCCCTGACGACGTGATTCATCATTTTAAGGCCATAGAGAAAGGCGAACTGACATCGAATGTGGCCTTCAACTGTGCCTTCCCCACGGTTCATGACCCGAGCCAGGCACCGTTGGGAAGACATACAGCGTCCATGTTCGAGATGGCCCCCTTTAACCTGAAGGGAGGCGCAGAGAAATGGTGGGACCGCAAACTCAGGGCAGAGCACGAAGAGCAGTTTCTGGCTACCCTGCGCAAATACGCCCCCAACCTGACGAAGGACAAGGTGCTCTGGACATATTTCGTAGCTCCCATGGATTTCTCGACCAAGTACCTGAACATGGTTCAGGGGTCATACAAACAGGGTGCATATGAGATATTCCAGATGGCGTTTAACAGGCCTAATGACGAATGCTCTACCAACAGGACGCCTGTGAAGAACCTTTATCTCTGCGGGGCGAGCGTCAATCCCGGTGGCCTGGTCACCTTTGGCCCGGGCTACATTGCGGCAAATACCATAGCAGAGGACTATAAGATCAAAAAGTGGTGGACAGAGCCTGAGTACATTGTTAAAGCACGCAAGAAAGGCTATTTCGGAGAATAGCCGAGTAGCAGAAATATGCTCTGCAATCGAGAGAGAGGGAAACAATGTTTATGAGATCGACAGGGCTGGGGAAGACCCAACTGACAGGGAAAATCGTCGAAATGCAGTGTCAAGGTGATTACTTGATCGCCCAAATAGATATCATCGATCCCGTAAAGTGGCGGATGCGAGTAGCTATGAGCTTCAGGGACCTGGCTGGTATCGTAGGGGCATGCATGAAAGCTTCTATTCTTAAACTGCTGCTATCCCCGAAGCAATGGTTCGACAAGAAGCCTAAGCAGCCTGGGGACTTCTAAGCTGATTTCATGGCTGGGGCTGTATTGGTGTCAGACAGCCAGTTGAAATAAGGCCAGTATACAAAAGCGCCGATTAAGGAGAGAGCGAAATGAAAATGAAAGCGGCGATACTGGAAGAGCTTAATACACCCTTGAAGATTGAACAGGTCGAGCTTGATGACCCTAAGGATAGAGAAGTATTGGTCAAAATGGTAGCGACCGGTGTATGTCACAGTGATATCCATTGCATAAAGGGCGACCTGATGACGCCTCCACCGGTGGTGCTGGGCCACGAGGGTGCCGGGATTGTGGAGAAGGTGGGAAGCAGCGTAACAACTGTGCAGCCGGGTGATAAGGTGATACTCACCGTTGCCCCTTACTGCGGGAAATGCCCCGCCTGCATGATGGGCGTGCCTACCAGTTGCGAGAATTATCCACAGACAGCGATGCTCATGGGCAGCATGCCGGATGGCACCAAGCGATTGAAAAGAAAAAACGGCGAAGAACTGAGCCACTTCATGGCCCAGTCATCATTCGCTGAATACGCTGTGGTGGATGAATCGGCAGCAATCAAGGTCAGAGACGATGCGCCCCTGGATGTGGTCTGTCTCTTGGGCTGTGGTGCTTCTACGGGAATCGGCGCGGTGATAAATAGGGCGAAGGTGAAGGCTGGGAGCAGCGTCGCTGTTTATGGCTGTGGCGGTGTGGGACTGGCCGTAATCATGGCGGCGAGACTGGTGGGAGCACGCCAAATCATCGCTGTGGATATGCTTGATAAGAAGCTCAGGTTTGCCCGGGAGATGGGAGCAACCGACCTGGTCAATGCCTCCAAAGACGACCCCATAGCCAAGATTGCAGAGATCAGCGCTGGCGGTGTCGACTACGCTTTTGAAGCTATCGGTAATACGACCGCTATGACCCAGGCTGTGCACTCAGTTTACTCTCGACCCGGCGGTATGGCCGTCATTTTGGGACTTGCGCCCATAGGAGCTACTTTCTCCATTGAAGCCTGGCGCTTCTTGAGAGAGATCACAATCACAGGCTGCACCGTGGGCAGCATACGGCCGCAGATCGACATCCCCCACTATATAGATTTGTACATGGCGGGCAAACTGCCTTTGGACAAGATGATATCAGCCCATTATCCACTTGCACAAATCAACAAGGCCATTAAAGACACCATGGATGGAAAGATTATGCGTGGTGTAATCACATATTAAGGCACAGAGAGGTAAACGGCAATGTATTTCAGATCGACAGGTCTGGGCAAGACCCAGTTGGCTGGCAAAATGGTAGAAATGAAGCGTCAGGGAGATTTCCTGGTTATGCACGTGGATACTACAGAACCGGTGAAGTGGCGGATCAGAGCGGCTATGAGCTTCGGAGACCTGGCAACAGCCATGAAGGCTTGCATGAAGATTGCAATTCTCAAGTTCCTTCTATCTCCGAAGCAATGGTTTAACAAACAGCCCAAGCATCCCGGAGACTTCTAGAGGGAGTGCAGAGGGGCTGAGCCCCTCTGATGGGGGGACTTGGGGGTGTCCCCCAACTCTTATGGGAAATGAGATAGTGGGGAGGTGAAAGGTGGCGCTTGAAATACCTGAACAGGTGAGAGACTTAATCTATAGAACATGGCTCCCTGCCCTTATGACTACCGTGTTTGAAGGGATTAAAGAGCTTCCTCCCAAGCAGAGGAAAGCTTTCCTGACGAGGATATGCCTGACCTGTGAGGATATGGCTATGGCGGGGGCTTTGGGAATTCAAGCGGGTATGAGTTGGGCTGAATACCTGAAATTTGTGAAAGAAGCGCCTGCGCCTATAGGGCCCTGGACTATAAAACAGAAGGGCGACGTTTACGACCTGACCTACGATGCTACCATCGGAGAGGATGGCAAGCCGCTATGTCACTGTCCCTTCGTCCTGCTGGGGATAAGGGAACCGTTGCCCGAGTGTTGTGATAGCGGCGCACGCCTGTCGGCTAAAATGATAGCGGCTGCTACCAAGAAAACAGTGGCTAAAACTGAGGTAGTCGACAGCCCGGTGAGAACAGGCGCATCGGTTTGCCATTACAGAGTTCGGCTCAAGAAATAGCACATGGAACAAATTCTAAACATTTTGAGTTTTTCAGCAACCGGGGTGTCCAGAGGGGCATAGCCCCTTTGGCGGGGGACATGGGGGTGTCCCCCAATTCTTAAATTCCCCCAAGACTGGGGGACAGAGGGGGTTGAAATGATTAATAAAGTGTTTACCAGTTTCGATGAAGCGGTGGCCGATATACCCAATGGCGCTTCCATCGCTATAGAGTGCTGGGGGTACCCAGCCACCCCCCAGAACCTCATCGCTGCGCTCAAGCGGAAGGGTGCCAAGAACCTTACCGTAATCACCCACACGTTCATTCCCATGGTCTGGGACGAGGAGGATGCTGTCCTCCCCTCACTCCTGCTTCCCCAGATGAAGAAGCTGATAGCATCTATCGTAGGCATCATGAACCTTGGTGCCGGCGACTTCATAAAAGAATACGTGGAGAAGGGGCTGGAGGTCGAGATCATGGGCCACGGCACGTTAGCCCAAAGGCTCTATGCCGGCGCCGCTGGCCTGGGCGGCATCTATGACCCTATCGGGGTGGGGACCTTGCTCGAGGAGGGGAAAGAGAAAAGGGTGATAAAGGGGAAGGAATACCTCTTTCAGGAGCCGATAAAGCCTGACTACGCGTTCATCACAGCACACAAGGCTGACAAGCTGGGCAATCTGGTCTTCAAGGGCGGGTATAGAGGAGACCAGCCTATGATGGCGATGGCTGCCAAAACCACCATTGTAGAGGCAGATAAGATAGTAGAGGTTGGCGAGATCGACCCCGAACACGTGGTTACGCCCGGGGCGTTTGTTGATCGCATCGTAGAGATACCCGAAGATGGCTATGGTACTCCCGAAAAAGGTGCGAAGTTGATTAGCCTGCTATCTCAAATAGGCAGCGTGCGCGACCTGTTATTCGGCAAAGCAGATCAGTAATCCCCCAACGAGATTTTTTATGTCATTGCGAGCCGAAGCGAAGCAATCTCACGGTTCTTTATCACATCTAACCTTTAGATTGCTTCGTCGTCCGCCCAGGCGGACTCCTCGCAATGACATGATGAAACTGGGGAATACAAGGGGTTGAAAAAGAGATTTTCGCCGGAGGTAAAATCATGAAACAGAGACTCGATGAAGATACTATGGCGATGAGGGCAGCGAAGGAGCTCAAGGACGGCGATTGCGCTAACCTGGGATTCGGGCTCCCAACTCTTTGCGCACTCTATGTGCCCGAAGGGATCAGGTTTGAAGCAGAGGCTGGTATCCTGGGCTACGGGCCTCTGGTGCGGGGGGACGAGGTCGAGAAGGCTGACTGGCACTACATAGACGCCAGCGGCAGGTTTACCAGGCCAGCTCCCGGCATGGCGTGCTTCGATGTTGTCGCCTCCTTTATCATGATAAGAAGCGGGCGACTGATAAGCATCATGGGCGGATTTCAGGTCTCTGAGAAAGGAGACCTGGCAAACTGGAACACAGGCAGCGGCGCACTCGGCGGCACGGTGGGCGGTGCCATGGACCTGGCCGTGGGAGCAAAAAGGGTGATTATTATGATGCAGCATACTGCCAAGGATGGAAAGCCAAAGATTGTGAAGAAATGCACCTACCCCCTCACCGCCAAGCAGAGTGTGGACCTCATCGTGACTGACCTGGCTGTCATCGAGGTTACGCCCAAAGGTTTGGTGCTCAAGGAAACCGCGCCGGGCTGGACTGCCAAAGAGATTCAGGCGTTGACCGAGCCCAAGCTCATCATGGCTCGGGACCTAAAAGAGATAGAGCTGTGATGGCAAAGGATAGCACATAGAGGGGCCTAAAGGTATGAAAGTGATTGGCATTTCCGGTTCCCCCAGAAAGGGCAACACGGAGTGGATGCTGGGAAAACTGCTGGAAGAAGTTGCCCAAAGCGGGATAGAGACCGAGTTGATCCTGCTCAGGGAACTGGCGATTAAGGGTTGCGATGGCTGCTTGAGCTGCGAGATAGGGGGCAAAGAGCGAAAAGGGCTCTGCAGGATTCAGGATGATATGGAGCAGATTTATCCGAAGCTGCTGGGGGCAGATGGCTGGGCTCTGGGCACACCGGTATACTTCGAATTGCTCTCCGGCTTGCTCAAGAATTTCATGGACAGGACTTGCCCCATCTGGACAAAGCTGGAGGGCAAACCGGTTGTGGGCATAGCTGTAGCGGAAGAAGGCATTGGGAAGGCGATAGAGAACCTGAGAACCTACTCTTCTATATGTGGTATGAGATGGGTGGGGCAGGTTACTGCCCTGGCAAAGACCCCAAAGCAAGCATCTAAAGACAAAGGACTGGAAAACCGCCTCGAGAAACTGGCAAGTAAGCTGGTCGATGCGCTGAAAGCCTGATAAGCAAAGCGCCTCGACAGTACCATCACCTCAGAAGTCATTTTTTATCTAACGTTTGGGCAACTTCGCCCGAGACCAATTCCTCCGGCTTCAGCCGATCCCCTGGGTAACTTCTGATCACGGTGTCGCAGTTGAAATTGGCTGCATTCCCCAAGGCGTTATAAGAGATTGTTTACTAACGGGGGAGTGCAGAGGGGACGCACCCCTCTGCCAGGGGGTTGAAAAGTGTTGCTAAACGACCTCGTTATAATAGGCCCTGTCAGGTAATAGGGTCTTGGCTGCTGAAGCGCATGTTTGACATCCTCTGATAATATAGAGCCATAATACATGACTGCACCCTTTATCCTGCTGCATAATTCGAGTTTAGAGGAGGTTTGAGGGATGAGAAGCGACTTGGTAAGAATGAGGTATATGTTCTTTCAGGCCATGGGCAGGACCATGGAGGAGATGGAGAAGCCCATGGTGGCCGTGGTCAATTCCCAGAATGAGCTGGTGCCCGGCCACATCCATCTCAACGAGATCGCGAACTCTGCCAGGGAGGGCGTTATCTCAGGGGGCGGGACGCCCTTTGAGTTCCCCGCCATCGCCATCTGCGATGGGATAACTATGGGACATGCCGGCATGTGCTATCCCCTGCCCAGCCGCGAGCTCATCGCCGACTCCATTGAGGCTATGATGGAGGCCCACACCCTGGATGCCATGGTGCTGGTCACCGGCTGCGACAAAATCACGCCTGGCATGATGATGGCAGCGGCGAGGCTCGATGTCCCCTCAATTATTATCAACGGCGGGCCTATGATTGGCCGCAGATTCGGCGAGGACAGGCCGGGCGCCCTCGAGTTCGAGCTTACGGGATGCGGGGCATGTCCCGGGCTTTTCACCGCCAACAGCATGGCCTGCATGGCCGAGGCCCTGGGAATTGCCCTGGCCTGGAATAGCTGCATCCCCGCTGCCTACGGGCAGCGCCGGGTGTTAGCGAAGCAATCCGGTGTGGCGCTGATGAAGCTCTGGGATAAGCAGATAACCCCCTCGCAGATTCTCACCAGAAAAGCCTTCGAAAACGCCATCAGGGTGGATATGGCCATAGGAGGCAGCTCCAATACCATCTTGCACCTCATGGCTCTGGCTCATGAGGCGAAGGTTGATATTGACCTCGATCTCTTCGACCAGATGAGCCGGACCACGCCCCGGCTCTGCAACTTCAGCCCTGCCGGCCCCTATTTCATGGATGACCTGTTTCAGGCTGGAGGGCTGGTCGCAGTGATGAAGGAGCTTTCCAGGAAAGGGATGTTACATCTGGATGCCCTCACTGTAAGCGGACAGACCCTGGGAGAGGTCATCGCGGATGCCGAAATCACCAGGCCTGAGGTTATCCGCAGCATAGACAACCCCTATGATTCCCAGGGGGGGTTAGCCATTCTCTACGGCAACCTTGCTCCGGAGGGAGCCGTTGTGAAGCAGGCGGCGGTGATGCCCGAGATGCTGAAGCACTCAGGCCCAGCCCGGGTCTTCGATATCGAGGAGGAGGCGGTGGATGCCATTCAGAACGGCAGGATAAACAAAGGGGATGTGGTGGTTATCAGATACGAAGGCCCCAGGGGCGGCCCGGGGTTCAGGGAGATGCTCATGGCAACGGCCAGCATAGTGGGTATGAGACTTGAGGGCGAGGTGGCCCTGGTTACCGACGGCAGGTTCTCCGGAGCCACCAGCGGAGCTGCCATAGGGCACATATCGCCCGAGGCTATGGAGGGCGGGCCCATAGCCATCGTAGAGGAAGGGGACATCATCGAGTTCGATATACCCAAGAAGACGCTGAATCTTAAATTGCCCCGAAAGGAGATAAAGAGGAGGCTCGCCGGGTGGTCACCGCCGCCTCTGAAAAGGGAGGTCAAGAGCTATCTGAGGAGATACTCAGCGCAGGTGACCTCAGCCAGTACGGGGGCTATCCTTAAAGTGCCCGAGTAGCTAAAAATCAGTAAGGCTTTCTCTCAAAAGTGGTTCATTGGGGGCTTTCGGCCATCTAGGTCAACACTGAACGAACATAGGCATCATTGTTCCGCTGTAGGTATATCTATACTGAGGCCAAAGGGTATGCTTTGTCTAGTGTCCTGTTTTAGAAATTCGTTACATAAGTCTTTACGCTTGGACAAAACGATCTTAGCTTCCGACTTATGTAACTGTCTAATGACTCAGGACACTAGGGCATAGTCACAGTAATATACTTTCACCTTTCAGGATGGACGTTACACAATACACCCCTGCCATTTAGCTTCAACTTGCCGTTGGCACTGGAAGTAGGCGCCTTTAGGAACCTGATAACCTCACGCAAGATGCCCCAAAAACTCTCAGTTTTTAAGTGCACCTGTTTTACACACAGAAGGTCGGAGGTTCGAGCCCTCCATCGCCCACCATTCAAATCCCAAAGAGTTGGGCACAAACTGGGCACATGGGATTTGAAGGCTCTCTCGCTGACATTTAGAGGGCTTTTTTGTGCTACTTAGTTTTTCAGGTAAATTCAATCGCCAGGTACTTAATAATACTTGGCAACGAAGCATGGTCTACACTGGGTTGACAAAGCGTACGCCCAGTGATATAACACGCTTACGAAGTTCGCTCTGGATTTCTTGTCTACACTTCCACGCTATCGTTTTAGCCTTCTTTAGGGGTAGTTGGTGGGGCCTATTTTCATCAGCCACTCAGAAAAGACTTCAACTTCACTGGGTGTTAGAGTGCGCATGGCCTTCTTACGTTGTGAAGGTGTGTCCACTAGCTCAGCGGGGTTACGGCCTAGATGGCCTTGTCTGAAACATATTTTAAGGATTGAGACAATAACTACCCCGATGGGGCCGTCCCAGGCTTAAGCACTTTTGCTCAATTTGCCAAAGACATAGCCAAAGACATCACTGCCCGTATTTGTCATTTCCTTTCCCGCCCACACCCCTACTTCGGCAACAATCTCCGCTGACGATTTACAGTACACTTGCAACGCAACGCGTTCGAAACCACAAATCGAGGCTCACACCTCCGTAGATTGACCCAGGCGATGCTGTTCCAGAAACCGAGCCATTGACACCCTCTAACCTTTAGTGGTATAAGTGAGTCCGTCACAAACTTACTTTTGCAATCCTATGCTGAGTTCAAGACATCTCGTTCATGTAGAAAATACTTTCGGTCGCGCAATTTAAAACCATGCTTAAAAATATATACCCTTATATCTTTCCCAAGAATATTTTTACACGGAAATCTTATAACCTGATTTCAGTTACTTTGTCTACCCCTTTATATTTTTTCATTCTGCTAGGAATTCAGCAGAAATGGATTAATACTCCAGACAATCCGCTTGTTAGATATTCTGTTTATTCCTCCGTTCCTGTCTTTTTGATTTTGATTTACTTTCTTTCCTATAAGAAAGTACTTCCTCAGAGACTAGGAGATTGTTTATTAATTTCCTTCTCAATGTTTCTGCTACTCATTGGTAACGGTCTTATTGGCGAAAGAATAGGCATAAACGGCCCTCTTTTTGTCGGATTCTTTTTCTTAATCCCTCTCTATCTTTTGTTATTGGACTATTTTCTTCCTATCTTCATAGCGATAACGGCAAGTTTGCTCTTGGTTGCAGAATTTTTCTGGGTTTGGGGTCTCCACCCCACCTTTCCCTCATTAGTTGATGTTCTTTTTAAAATAGCCACGCTTTTTGTTATCGCGTTAATCGGTTCTACCTTAACCAAAAGAACCCTACCTGGCTATGAGGCTGCACTCAAAGAGAGGATCGGCGAGCTGGAAGCGTCCCGCCGGCGCATCGTCACAGCCCAGGAGACTGTACGGCGAAAGCTCGCAAGCCAACTACATGGCCCGGTCCAGACCGAGTTGTTAATACTGAGCAGAACCCTCGATGAATGCAGGCAAATGGTACAAAGCCAACCTGATAGGGCAACTGAGATGCTTAATCAAGTAAGCCAGAGACTGGACAGGCTGCACAAGGAAGAGATAAGAGGTATAAGCCACGAATTGCATCCCTCCGTCATAAGGATAGGCCTCCCCGCGGCTCTCAGGTCCCTTTGTGACCGCTTCACGCCTCTTGTCCCAATAACTTTACAGATTGACGAGAAGGTTGACCGGTTGGAAGAGCCTGCTAACCCTTTAATCCCTCAGAATATCGCACTAGCTCTATATCGGCTTGCGGAAGAGGGCATGAACAATATAATAAAGCACGCTAGGGCGACCCAAGTCGTACTCTGCCTGCGGCAACTAAACCAGGGACAAATCGAGCTTTCCGTGGAAGATAACGGTGTGGGCTTTACTACCGGAAAGTATGAGTCTGGGCTGGGGATCCTTACAATGCAAGATTACATCGGTGCCGTCGGGGGCACCTTCGATATCCAAAGCAATCCGGGAAAGGGTACCAAGATTGTAGCAAGCGTCCCACTGAAGGGACAAGGGCCCTGAGACATTTATTAATTGCCTTGGCTATGCCTCAGAACCTCCGTTAATCTTTCCAGAGAAAAATCTTGTTTGGGAATAAAAGCCAAAGCACCAACTTGGGTTGCCAAACGGGCATACTCGGTGCCATGATACATGCTGAGTACCACCACCTTGACATTAGGGTGACACGCAAGGATACGCCTCGTGGCTTCAATGCCGCTCATCCCGTCTCCGAGTTCCACATCCATTAGCACCAGACCTGGGCAAACCTGATCGGCCAACCTCAAGGCCTCTTCTCCGCTCGAAGCCGTGGCCACTACCTCGAAATCCTTGTCCTGTCCCAGCGTATGAGAGACAAGCTGCAAGTAAGGCTCATAGTCATCGACTATCATTACGCGGTACATGACACCCACTCCACACATCATTGCTCACACCTGCCAAATAGCATTTCGCGAAAACCTGCACAGTTAAGTATGCTTATGCATCCTGATATCAGGATATTCCGTTTCTCACGGATTGTATAGGGTGTTAGCACCCTCCCTTTCTAGGTGCTAGCCTTGGCTGAGGGCGTTAGCGGCTACGGGTCTGCTGGAGGTAGGTAAGAACTGCCTTAACTCTTGGATGAACGGGATCCTCACGAGTGATCCCAAGCTCCTGGAAAATAGCGTTTATATAGTTCTCTATTGATTTCTCGCTTACAGTGAGCCTCTCAGCAATAGCTGCATTCTTATACCCCTGAGCCATGAGCTCGAGGACTTCCCGCTGTCTCACGGTTAGATGCTCCACAGGCGAGTTCACGGCTGGCCTCAGTCCCTCAACAATGGCTGGGTCCAAGACCACGAATCCAGCCGCCGATCCCTCGATAGCCCGGGTTAACGCTGCTGTGTCAGCTACGGACTGCTTCAGCAGATAAGACCAACCCGATGCTTTGTTTGCTGGCAGGCTAGCAATGTACTGCTTTTCTTGGTGAAATGACAGGATAACAATGCCGATGCGCGGCTGCCGGGCCTTGATCCGATGACCCGCCTCTATCCCGCTGGGCCCGTCCCCAAGCTCAATGTCCATGAGCACAACGTCCGGGGCTAGCTCTTCCGCAGCCTTGACAGCACTTTCCCCATCGCCCACGGCACCCACCACTTCCAAATTAGGATACGCTGATAAGGATATGCGTAACATATCCCTCATCAGTCCCTCGTCCTCTACGATGAGCACTCTGATTTTTGAGCCTACCATTTTTGCTCCTCCTTATAGCTATGGCGAGAGTCGTGAACAACCGAGGTGCTTGAAGTTTACACCTACAAAGCGAGGCTGTCAAACCCATGTACCGCAAAGGTGCCTCCACTTCCTGCAGGTCAGTTTACCCCTTGTATCTTTAACAAGTGATAACATATATGGCAATAATGGTCGTGAGGGCGCGATAGACCGATCGCCCCTGGGTGGTAAAACACCGTAATGTAGCGCTGGTCGTCGCGCCCGTATCTTCAA
>Ga0209777_10007247_pt1 | contig 12340 bp, 7 predicted proteins | sample FrelakmetHBP12HB_FD_187147 | JGI IMG/M metagenome (GOLD analysis project Ga0209777, IMG submission 187147) | Freshwater lake sediment microbial communities from the University of Notre Dame, USA, for methane emissions studies -HBP12 HB (SPAdes)... | ecosystem: Environmental > Aquatic >... | reverse complement strand
CACTGCTCCGGTCGGGTTGGCAGGATAGCCGACGAATATGACTTTTGTGCGCGGGGAGATGGCGGCGCGGACACGTTCTGGATCCAGTTGGAAATTGTCTTCCATCCGGCTGGGAATTTCAACTGGTACGCCCCCCGCCAGGATCACTTCCGCCTGATACGAAACAAAACAAGGGGTCGGAACAATGACTTCATCGCCGGGGTTAAGCAGTGCAGTCATCACCAGGTAAAGTGCTTCCGAGACTCCAACCGTCAGGAGGACTTCATTTACCGGGTCAAAGGAAACGCCATACAATTGCTTCAGATTATCCGTCACTGCCTGACGAACTTCCAATTTTCCGGAATTGGAAGTGTAATGCGTTTCTCCGGCCCGCAACGAACGGACGCCCGCTTCCAATATTGGCTCTGGAGTAGTAAAATCCGGTTCGCCAATGCCCAGTGAAATCACGTCCTTCATGGTGGCTGCAATATCAAAGAACTTCCGTATGCCTGAAGGCTTCAGGCCAACTACCCGCTTTGAAAGATAGCGCTCATTTGAAATTTCCTGCATCGTTCCTCCTCACATAGGTTGAATTTGCCAAGCATCGGTTTCTTCGCTGTAGGACAAATCGAAAACCTGCTGATCCATTGTTATAACCCGAAACCACCTCGCCTGCGGCGTGCGGCCCTGAGCCAGGATTTCTACAATCAGGAGTCGCTGCCCCTGCCAGATAAATGCCACTGGCTTATCAGCGTAGGCAAATCCTGAATGGCATTCGACGACATCCATTTTAAGACAATCCCATAAAAAACTGTAGGACAAGAAATCATCTTGTCCTACAAACAAAAAGCACTATTTTATAATCACCAGACTGTTATCGCCAATATTTAATTTTAGCGGTGGATCACTGGCGGAGCGACCCTGGATCTTGGCGAGACGTCCGATAAAAGAGCCATTTAAGCAAGCTTTATCCACCATGGCTCCAGATTCAAGGATGCAATCTTCAATGCGTGCGTCTGAAATTTTGCAATCCGCACCGATGGAGGCATTTGGTCCAATTACCGAATTGAGCACCTGGGCGGATCCATGGATGAACACCGGCGGAATTATTTCGACTCCATTTTTTATTTCACTCTTTGTCCGGTTGGCCTGTCCATGCTCGAGCAAATATCGATTGGTTTCCAGCGTGGCGTCAATTGTGCCGGTATCCAACCATACCTCCACCGCCTGCGTACGCATTTTGAGTCCGCGCTCGATCATAATATTGATGGCGTCGGTCAGGAAATATTCGCCTTTTAGAGACGTGCCGCGTTTCATCTGCTCCTCGATGGCGGAGATCAGGGCCTGGCTTTCGCGAATATAGTAACATCCGATCACGACGCGATCGTTTTCGAGCGAGGTCGGTTTCTCAATCAGGCGCGTCACCCAGCCTTTGCTGTCCACTTCTGCCACACCGAAACGACGTGGATCCGGCACGGGTTTAACCCATGCCACCCCATCCGCCTTTTCTTCCGTTAGGAAGGAGAAGTCTGTTTCCATGAGCGTGTCGGAGAAGCAGATGATTATCGGGCCGGTCAGGTGTGCACGGGCGAGATCGAGAGCATCGGACTGGCCTTTCATGACAGGCTGGATCACATAGCTCACTTTTAAATTTGGGTAATGCTCCTTCATGAAGGGTGGGATCAGGGTTTCACCCAGACCGGGGCTGAGGATGATAACATATTCAACTGAAAACGAGGCCGGTATGCTGTGGAACATTGCAAGCAGGTGATCGAGGACGGTTTTGCCAGCCACACTCACCAGTGGTTTGGGTTTGGACCAGGTCTGCGGACGCATCCGCGTGGCCCAACCGGCAGTTGGAATGACAATTTTTATACTCTCGTTCATGTCTCAATTCTACCCTTCTATGCAACCTGCCGGGGTCAGCTCCGGGGTGAGGAAGCATTATTTAGCGAAAGAAGACCTAACCAATGCCTGTCGCTGCCACCACCAGCCAGATTGGGCTGATGTATAAAAAGGTCAGGATCAGGAATGCGCCCAGGGCGATCAATCATTTACTCCGATCGTGTGCCAGGGATGCTCCCAACCCTTGGTGGTTCAGACTGAAGACGCTTACTGCTATCCGGAAGGCAGTCCAGATCAGCAGACCCACCCCAAATGGACAGATACCCTGAAGGACGGCTTTTATGTAGTGATTGTCTTTGATATTAATAAAACCGATTACTATGTGTGCCCTCGCACGGAGTGCGGCAGGTAGAGTTCTTCGAGGCACTTTATTTCCTCAGGCGTGAGTTTGATCTCCAGAGCGGAAATGGAATCATTAAGATGTTCAAGCTTGCTGGAACCAATGATGGGGGAAGTGATGTATGGCTTGTGGAGCATCCATGCCAACGCGATCTGAGACGCAGAAACCTGATGCTCGCGGGAGATTTCCCGGGCGCGGTCGGCAACCTTGAAATCTTCGTCGCGAAAATAGAGCTGATCTGCAAAAGGATCACTCCTGGCGCGGGCGGTCTCACCGTCGCCTCCGCGCTGGCGATCGCCGGCGAAGAAGCCGCGCGCCATCGGACTCCATGGGATCAGACCGATACCCTGGTCGAGGCAGAATGGGATCATCTCTCGCTCTTCCTCACGATAGACCAAGTTGTAGTGATTTTGCATAGAGATGAAACGTGTCCATCCATTCAGGTCGGCAATATATTGCGCCTTGGCGAACTGCCAGACAAACATGGATGAAGCACCGATATAGCGGGCTTTACCGGATTTGACCACATCGTTCAATGCGTCCATCGTTTCTTCAATGGGGGTTGAGTAATCCCAGCGGTGGATCTGGTACAGGTCCACATAATCCATCTTTAAGCGGCGCAGGGATCCATCGATCGAGTCCATAATGTGTTTTCGCGAGAGCCCCCGATCGTTCACCTCCTCGCTCATCGGTGAACAGACCTTGGTGGCGATGACCACGGATTCGCGTTTGACGGCAAAGGCTTTAATGGCGTTACCAAGCACTTCTTCGCTTTTCCCAAACGAATAAACATCCGCTGTGTCGAAAAAATTGATCCCTGATTCCAGGGCACGTTTGATAATTGGCAGTGCCTGTTCTTCGTCCAGGATCCAATTGCGCCATTTGGGTGAGCCGTAGGTCATCATGCCGAGACATAGTCGCGAGACTTTCAATCCACTTTTACCAATATTTATATATTCCATATCGCCTCAGAACATTTCTCACTCATGCCGAGTGATCGATTAGATTTTTGCTTCCATTTCGCCGATAACCCCTTCCATCAGGTTTACGGCAACCTTCAGTATCTCCGGGTCAAAGGCGAACCTCGCTCCGGCTGTTTTGAAAAGTTCCGGCAATGTGACCATGCCGCCCTGTGAAAGAGCCGTGCGGTAATCAGCAACAGCTTTCTTTTGATCCTTCAGTGCATTGCCGAAAATCTGGACCGCGCCAAGTTGTGCCAGGCCATATTCCACATAATAGAACGGCACCTGATGAATATGCAATTTGCGATGCCAGCCGGTGGCCTTCACCTGCTCCAGCCCGCTCCAGTCCACACCCGGGATAAACCGATCCCACAACTTGCCCCACTGTTCATCACAGGCAACCGGGTTGGCACCCAGCCGTGGATTCTCGTAAACCCATTGTTGGAATGAATCCACGACGGCCATAAACGGCCAGAAGAGGATCATACCTTCCAGGTGCTCGACGCGGGCACAGGCTGCCTCAGATTCTGTGTAGAAACCGCCATACGCATGAGTGAGGAAGGGTGAGGCCAGCAACTCCATACCCATGGAGGCCACTTCGGCAAATTCAATCGGTACAGCCAGTTCCTGGATGTAAGGGATTCTAGCTGTCTCATATATATGGAAAGAGTGCCCGGATTCGTGCAAGGTGGTCATGACATCATCGTGCGTGCCGACAGCATTGACGAAGACGAAAGGTTTTCGGATGGATGTGTAGGAGGTGCAGTAGGCGCCGGGAGCCTTGTTCTTACGGTTCTCCAGGTCAGTCAGCCCCTCGGCCACCGTGCTGTCGAAGTAGCCGCCCAGCACCGGGTTGACGTGATGGAATATGGAAGAAACCCCAGCCTTGAGCTCATCGATCGAGGCGAACGGCTTGAGCGGGGATTGGCTGGCTGGCGGGCTGGGGCGACTGAACCAGCCGTCCACCAGGTCCCATGGACGCAGCGTATCCAGGCCGAGAGCCTGTCCCCGTTTTTTATATATTCTTGTCGCTGCCGGAACAACCACTTCCTCGATGGCCCTGGCAAAGGATTTGCAATTTTCGGGGGTGTAATCAAAGCGCAACTTTTGTTGCCAGGCATACTCACGATAGGAGGGTTTGTTTGCATTTTTTGCGATCCTTGAGCGGACAGCCATGAATTTTTGCCAAAGCTCATTGATTGCCTTGCGGTCGGAGAGTTGCCGCTCGGCCTTAAGTTGCCAGGCTTTTTCTCGCCTGGCGCGGTCAGACTGCTGGAAATTCAAGGCGAGGCGTGTCAGCGTAATTTCCTCGCCTTCCCATTTGACTGTCTGTGCGCCGAATATTTTGTCATATTCGATAGCATATTTCTGCTGATCGGCCAGCAACGGCAGGTTGGATTCACGAAAAAGATCGGCTTCGCTATGCATATTCCGCAGAGGTATATTGAAGCCTTTGGGTTCGAGTTTGCTGGAAAGTAGTTTTTCTTTAAGTTTCTGCTCGGCAGCCATGGCATTGGGGAAAATGCCTTCGAGAAACTTATTCATGCGCCCGTCGGCTTCCTTGTCAGCGGTGTTTATCGATGTGGCTACAGAGAGACGCGAGTACATCTCCTCTATGCGTTCCCCCACGCTCGACCAGTCGGTCAGCCAAGAGTCCACATTGGAGGCGTTAAGGGGCCTAACTTCGAGGTCTTTATAGAGAGGTTCGATCTCGGACCAGGCCCAGACGATGATCTCTTGCGATGTGGTGGGAAGATTTTTAAGCATAAGAATCCTTTCGGCTAATTAAGAAAGTATCGTAAAAAGCGGGGAGTAAATTTCATACTGCTTAACCCTTGCTTCTAATAACGGATAAATTTGCAAGGCTTGCAGCCAGGCGCTTAATCCCAACACTTTCAAATACCACATCAACGGTCTCATCATTATCTTGAAGCCTGCTATTCAAGACGATCCCTTCCCCCCAACCGGGATGCTTTACGCGCATCCCCGCCCGGAAGCGGGTTTCAACCACTGCAGCCGATACCGGGTTCGCGCCCAGCCAGGCGGGAGTACGGTTTCTGGAGCTTCGACTTTGACTAGTTCGGGAGCTTCCATTCAGCAGTTCAGGCGGGATATCGTCCAGATAGCGAGATGGGATAGTGTCCTCCGCGTAACCGCGTCCGCCACGGCGCAGAGCACGCAGCAGGTAGAGTCGATCCTTGGTACGGGTGATCCCTACATAGAACAACCGTCGCTCCTCCTCCATCGCTTCTGGTTCATCAAAGGAGCGGCTGTGCGGCAGGATGCCATCATCCAAACCTATAATGAAGACTGTGCTGAATTCCAATCCTTTTGCGGCATGCAGGGTGAGCAGGGTGGGGGCATTCTTCCCTTCGGCGAGAGTGTCCTGGTCGGAAATGAGTGCCACGGTCTCCAGGAAATCAGTGAGCGTACGGGTCTCGTATTCAAGGGTGAGACGGCGCAACTCCTGGACGTTCTCCCAACGTTCAGCGCCTTCATCGGTACCATCATCAATGAAAGACTGGTATTTGATATCCGTCGCAATCCGGTCGAACAGTTCCGTGACGGTAAAGCGCGGCGCTTCAATCCGCCAGTTTGAAAGTAGCGCACCGAAGCCGGCAAGTTGCAGCGCGGCGCGACCAGTGAACTGTGACCAGAGGGGGGAGGCATCACCACGCGCCAGATCCATCAATACCGCCGAAGGATTGGTTCCCGCACCTCGGGCGGCATTATGCAGGGTCGAGATGGTCTTATCACCAATGCCGCGGGGCGGTGCGTTGATGACACGGTCAAGTGAGATTTCATCGGCAGGGTTATGCACCAGCCGCAGGTAGGCGATGATATCTTTAACTTCGCGCCGCCCATAGAAACGCTGTGCTCCAACCAGTCTATACGGGAGCCGCGCCTGCAGGAACGCTTCTTCCAGCAATCGGGACTGGGCATTGGTACGATACATCACGGCACAGTTCCCCGGCTCGCAGGTTTTGCTGGCAACCAGGCTGGCGATGGTATCTACTACGAAGGCGGCCTCGGAATAATCGTCGAGAGCCTCATAATAAGTGAGTTTTTCTCCCGTACCGCGCTCGGTGAAGAGATGTTTGCGACGACGGTGCGGATTGTGGTCAATGACCGCCGTGGCTGCATCGAGAATAATTTGCCGGGAGCGGTAGTTTTGTTCAAGCAGGATGACCTGTGCGTCAGGATAGTCCTGCTCGAAGCGCTGCACATTGCGGTAGTCTGCTCCACGCCAGCGGTAAATGGATTGGTCAGGATCCCCGACCACAAAAATGTTATTGTGTCCTGAGGCGAGGTGCTTCAGTAAAACATACTGGGCAAAGTTTGTATCCTGAAATTCATCCACCAGAACATAATGAAATCGCCGGGAATACTTCTCACGCACAGCAGGAAATTCAGAAAGCAGGTGGGCTGTCCATAATAAAAGATCATCAAAATCGACAGCGTTGTTTTGTTTTAATAATTCCTGATAACGCTTATAAACCCGTTTCACCACTTCATCCCGGTAGGTCTGAACGGGGTAATCTTCGGGGAAGATCAAATCGTTTTTTGCGTGTGAGATCGCGCCGTGTACCGATTGAGGGCGGTAGGACTTCTCATCCAGATTCAAGTCGCGTATGGCGCCTTTGACCACGCGTTGCTGATCGTCATCATCATAAATGACGAAACTGGCATCAAATGGGAGTTGTTCAGATTCGCGGCGCAAAAGCCGGGCACAGACAGAATGGAAGGTACCCAGCCAGAGACCATCGGCAGCCAATTCGCCCAGCATGTCACGGACACGGTTACCCATTTCCCGGGCTGCTTTATTGGTAAATGTGACCGCCAGCATCTGGTAGGGGCGCACTCCTTCGTGAGCAATGAGATAGGCTACACGCTGGGTCAGGACGCGGGTCTTTCCAGATCCGGGTCCGGCCAACACAAGAACCGGCCCTGCTCCAGCAGTCACGGCCTGGCGTTGTTGGGGATTAAGTTTGTCGAGGAAATTCACTAGGGGAGGCAGTTGGGACATGCGATCAGCATGTCCCATGGGAATGACTATATGAGTTCAGATGTACAGTTTGGGCAGCGGGTTGCTTTGATGGAAATGGTGGTAAAGCAGTGCGGGCACTCCTTGGTGGTCGGTTCGGCAGGCGCAGGCTTCTTCTGCAGACTATTGATACCTTTTACCATCAGGAAGATGACTAAGGCGATGATGAGGAAATCAATTATGTTATTAATGAAGCTACCATAGGTGACCTTTGCACTGCCAAGGGTGAAAGCGAGGCCGGTAAAGTCAATTCCTCCAATGATCAGACCAATGACCGGCATCAGGATGTCAGTGACAAGCGAACTGATGATCTTGCCAAAGGCTCCGCCGATGATGACGGCAATAGCCAGATCCATGACATTACCGCGCATGATGAAAGTTTTGAATTCATTTAGCATGGAACACACTCCTTATCCTCTGAGGTGGGTTGGAAATATCATTGTACCGTCACGGATAGCGACTGTCAATGAAAGGGACGCCCTGTTGTATAATCTTGATATAAATCCTTTTATAGGGAGAATCGTCATGTCTTTTTACCGGTCTATGGTTCTGGTGTTCAGTCTGGTCTTTGCGCTGTCATTGATGACCGCCTGTGGTCAGGGTACTGCTACTACCGTGCCTTCTCTCACTCCGGAACCAACTTCCACAGCGACGACCGTACCGCCACGCCGGTTGACCATCTGCCTGGGGCAGGAGCCGACCAGTCTATATCCGGTGAATAATACGTCCTCTGGGGCACAGAGCGTCCTGGCAGCGATCTACGACGGGCCCATTGACACCAACTCTTACGGATACCAGCCGGTCATTCTGGAACGACTGCCGAGCATTGGGAATGGGGATGCCCAGCTTTTTCCGAAATCGGTCTCCATTGGCGATGAGGTCGTGGATGCCAGCGATACCCCGGTACCTCTGGCGGTCGGGGTAAAAATCCGCCCGGCGGGTTGTCAAAGCGATTCGTGCAGTATTAAGTACGATGGCACATCCGCGATTCAGATGGATCAAATGCAGGTCACTTTTCGGCTGCTCCCCGGCCTCACCTGGTCGGATGGCGAGCCCCTCACTGCTGAAGATTCGGTCTTTGCTTACCAGATTGCTGCTGACGCGTCAACCAGCGGTTCGAAATACCTGGTGGACCGGACCCAATCATATGAAGCCACCGATACGGCGACCATTCAGTGGTGGGGCAAGCCAGGCTTTATCGATCCGACCTATGTCACCAATTTCTGGTCACCACTCCCAGAACACCTTTGGAGCCAAATCCCGATAGACCAACTGGCCGAAACCGATGAATCCTCCCGTACTCCCCTGGGCTGGGGCCCCTATGTACTCCAGGAATGGGTTGCCGGCGACCACATCACTTTAACGAAGAACTTGCGCTATTTCCGGGTGGCTGAGGGCCTGCCCAAGTTTGACACCCTGACCTTTCGCTTCGTCAACGACCCGGGAACTGCGATCAGCGATTTACTGGCTGGCACCTGTGATATTCTTGATCCCAGCATCCGACTGGATGGGCAGGTGGATGTGTTGCGCTCGATGGCGAACAAAAATCAATTACAGGCTTTGTTCACCACCGTGCCAGTCATGGAGGAACTTGCGCTGGGCATCCAACCAGCCTCTTATGATATTGGGAATTCTGCCGGGGGCAAAAGGCCTGATTATTTCAGCGATCCGCGCGTTCGTCAGGCAATGGCAATGTGCCTTGACCGCCGAAAAGTGGTGGATTCGGTGCTGGCGGGTTTGACGGATATTCCAAATTCCTATCTGCCCCAGGCGGATCCCCTCTACGATCCAAGTGTAGCAACCTATTCGTTTGATGTTGCTGCTGCAAACCAACTGCTTGAGCAGGCCGGTTGGCGGGATGTGGATAACAACCCAGCCACACCGCGCCAGGCTTGGGGCGTAGCGGGCGTTCCATCCGGAACCCCGTTCGAAGTGAACTACGTAACCACCAATGCTGTCCAGCGCCAGCAGGTGAGCACCATCCTGGCAACCTCTCTGGCGCAGTGTGGGATCAAGGTCAATGTTCAATACCTGGATTCGACCGTTCTTTACGCAGGGGGGCCGGAAGGCGTGTTGTTCGGCCGGAATTTCGACCTGGCTGAGTTTGCGATTGGCAGTACGGGGATCGAGCCGCCCTGTGACTGGTATACCAGTTCCGCCATTCCGAACAGCGCGAACCACTGGGTGGGGGAAAATGTCAGCGGTTACAGCAATCCGGCCTTTGATACAGCATGTCAGGCTTCCGAGCAATCCCTTCCAGATGATTCAAGCCATGCCGCATCTTCTGCCCAGGCCCAGACGATCTATGCAGAAGATCTCCCCGTCATTCCACTCTACTGGCGGGTCAAGGTGGCTGCTGCAAGTACTGGTGTGTGTCATTTCTCACTTGATCCGACTGCCGCGAGTGATCTGTGGAATATCGAGGCATTTGATAGCGGTGCAGGATGTCAGCCATGATGAGCCCGGTTATCATGGCATGGTCAGAAGGGGGAACACTTGACTTTTTGAGTTTCTTGTGTTAATCTTCCTCTAACTTTCCTGGATTTTCAACAAAATCACAGGACTAAATTATATTCAGCGAAGGAGGTGATTCTCGGGAATAACCTCGAGTTGTTGTTTTTGTCCCACTCATTTACCCAAACCTGTTCAACCAATTAATTTTGAGGAGAAAGACAATGTCACGAAATCGCTTTTCGATGGTATTGGGTCTGCTGGTAGCCGTCACTATGGTTCTGGCTGCCTGCACTCCCGCCACTACAACTCCTGCGGCAACAGTACCCGCAGGGTCTACGTCTGTGCCTGCCACCGCAGTTCCGGCAGTTCCCACCGAGACCCCCAAGCCATCCCGCATGGGCGGCTGGCTGGATCAGGTCGTCTTCTCGGTCGTGGATGCTAGCGCGGCCATCACCCAGCTTCAGGCCGGCGCGATCGACATTTATGCCGGCGGTCTGGCAGCCGCTAATTTTCCGAATATCACGGCTGCGGGCCTGTCCTATGCAGAATCCGCCGGTCTGCAGTATTACATCATGTACAACCCGGCGACCTTCACGGATGCGAACACCCTGAACCCCTTCAGCGACAAGAAGATCCGCGAAGCCACCAACTACCTGTATGACCGCAACTACATCAACCAGGAAGTTTATGCCGGTGCTAACCTGGCGAAATTCTTCGCCATCACGACTCAATTCCCGGCGTATGCTGCCAATGCCGCTGTGGCTGCCGGGCTCGAATCCAAGTATGCCTACAACCCCGCCACGGCCCTGAGCATGATCACGACCGAAATGGGCACCCTGGGCGCAACCCTGGCCACCCCGAGTGCAGCCGCGAGCGCGACGAACAAATGGCAGTACAAGGGCAAGCCCGTCACCCTCAACTACCTCATCCGCACCGACAGCGATGGCACCCGCAAGCCGATCGGCGATTATACCGCCACCCAGCTTGAGAGCGTTGGTTTCACCGTCAACCGCGAATACAAGAAATCCTCCGAAGCCAGCCCGATCTGGCAGGGCGATCCCAAAACGGGCGCCTGGAATATTTACACCGCTGCCTACAGCGCCACAGTTATTGACCGCGAAGAGAAGGTCAACTTCCAGGAATTCTTCGCCCCCGACAGTGGCCAGGGAACCGAGCCTTTCCTCTCCAATACCGGCATCGATCCAACCTTCCAGAAGCTGTGCGATGACCTGGCGAATGGCAACTACACTTCGCTGGATCAGCGCGACCAGATGATGGCACAGGCCCTGCCGCTTTCGATGCAGGACTCCCTGTTGGTTGCTCTGATCGATGGCAAGAACTTCGTCCCCTACAATAAGAACATCCAGGTGAGCTATGACCTGGCCGCGGGCGTTGAAGGTGCCTACGTGGCGCCTTACACGCTGCGCATCGCCGGGCAGGAAGGCGGCACCGTGAAGTGGGGTGCCCCCGATCTGTTCACCGACCCGTGGAACCCTGTCGCCGGCAGCAACTGGGCCTGGGACCAGGCGAACCACAACTTCACCGGCGAAGGCTTTGGCGCCATGATGCCTGATCCGTACACCGGGCTGCAGTGGCCTATGCGCTTCGACAAGGCGACTGTTACGGTCACCAAGGGCCTGCCCATCGGCAAGACCCTCGACTGGGTCACCCTCAATACTGTTGATAGCATCACCGTCCCGGCGGATGCATTTGTCGATTGGGATGCCAAGGCGCAGTTGTTCATCACCGCTGGCACAAAATACGGCACCGCCCTGCCGACCGCCAAGATCATGAGCTCGGTGACCTATCCGGCCAACCTGTTCGACACGATCACCTGGCATGATGGCACCCACCTTTCCGTGGCTGACTTCCTGATGGGCATGATCATGACCTTCGATCGCGCCAACAAGGACAGCAAGATCTACGACGACCAGGCAGTTCCGAACTTCCAATCCTTCATGCAAGGCTTCAAGGGCTTCCGCATCACCTCCACCAGCCCGCTGACCATCGAGTACTACGCCGATGTCTATGCTGCGGATGCCGAGCTGGATGTAACCAGCCTCTGGCCGCAGTTCACCTATGGTGAAGGCGCCTGGCACGTGCTGGCGATTTCCAACCTGGCTGAAGCCAATGGCCAGCTGGCTTACTCCAACGACAAGGCGACCGCCAATAAGGTCGAATGGACCAGCTATGTCGGTGGCCCGAGCCTGGACATCCTTTCCAAGCAACTGGATCAGGCCATCGCGGACAAGTACGTCCCGTATGCCGCCACGCTGGGCCAATACATCCAGCCTGCTGACGCGGTGGCTGCCTACACCAACCTGAAGACTTGGTACGCCGCCCACGGCAACTTCTGGGTTGGCACCGGTGCGTATTATCTGGACAAGGCCTCCCCGGTCGAGAAGACTGCCACCATGACGCACTACGACGCCTTCCCGGATCCGGCTGATCGTTGGGCTTCATTTACAACGCCCAAGGTCGCAGTCGTTACCGTTGACGGTCCTGCCCAGGTGACCATCGGACAGGAAGGTGACTTCACCGTGAACGTGAGCTTCAATAATGCCGCCTATCCTTCCGCCGAGATCAAGTCGGTCAAGTTCCTCCTGTTCGACGCCACCAACACGGTTGTCAATCAGGGTGATGCGACCCTGGTCA
>Ga0209777_10007246_pt1 | contig 12340 bp, 9 predicted proteins | sample FrelakmetHBP12HB_FD_187147 | JGI IMG/M metagenome (GOLD analysis project Ga0209777, IMG submission 187147) | Freshwater lake sediment microbial communities from the University of Notre Dame, USA, for methane emissions studies -HBP12 HB (SPAdes)... | ecosystem: Environmental > Aquatic >... | reverse complement strand
GATTGTTGTAGTCCCATTGAGCAGAGGGAACTTTGAACCCGAGGTCGTCCTGATTTATGGAAATCCGGCCCAAATCATGATGCTCATGTGCGGGCTGCAAAAGGTTCATTATGAACGTTTTCAGTTTCATTTTATCGGTGAAGGGGCCTGTGTTGATTCACTCGGACAATGTTATAACACGGGAAAACCTGCCCTGGCTATTCCCTGTTACGGTGAACGCTCCATGGGGCAGGTAAAAGACGATGAAATCGTTATAGCCTTACCGCCTTCGGATATGGATCGAGCGATTGAAGGATTGGCCATTTTAGCAAAAATAGGCTTCAAATATCCTATCTCAAGCATTGGGGCCTATGTCGATCCGAATCCGTTACTGGCCAACTACTATTCAAAAAAGAAAGATTGACGGCCATAAAATTTTTATTGCCTTAGCTCTTTTTTTCTAAATTTCAATTTTTGCCCATGGTTTTAAACGGTCCGCTGGTATGAAATGGAAGGGGGTTATATGAATAGTTTAAAATTTAATGAAGAGGTCTGCGCATCATGTCCGTCGGCGGATTGCCTCTTAAAGTGCCAATATATGGAATTCGAAAAAGATGAGGCCCATGATGAAATGATGAAGATCTTTAAAGGGCAGGACTCCCGGGTCTTGCAGGATTGCGTTACCTGTTATGCCTGCGAAGAATACTGCCGGAGGGGTAACCATCCCTTTTATCTCATCGGCGAGCGGAGGGAAGAAAAGGGAATCTACACCGCCCCAAGGGCCATTACCAATCAATGGATTAATCTGACCCAGATGCAGGGCAAACAGATGGTGGGAGTGGTCAAGGATCAGGCCCTCTCGGCCTGTTTCATACCGGAGCTGGGCGCTTTGGGATCCGGAGAACTCTTTGAGGATGTATCCCCGGCGGTCACCTTTGGTGCTGAGTTCATGTGTCCGGCCGTTCATACCCATTTTGCCAAGATGTCGGTGGTCAAAGAGCGACTCCCCCGGGTCATGGAAAATTTTAAAAAGCTGGGCGTTAAAGAGGTAATCTGCCTCCACGATGAATGTTACGGCACCTATACCTCCATCGCCCAGGCCTACGGTATAGAGGTGCCCTTTAAGCCGGTTTATTATATGGATTTTTTATTGGACAGGCTGAAGGAATTAAAGGACAAAATAGTTCCCTTAAATATCAAAGCCGCCTACCAGCGTCCCTGTTCGAATAGACTGATTCCCGAAAAACATCGTCTGGTTCAAGAGATCATGGACCTTATCGGGGTGGAGGTGCCGGAGAGGAAATACCAGGGAGACAACAGCCTTTGTTGCGCTGAAATTATTCGTTCGGTTGCCGGATATAAATTGGCGGACGACATTCAAAGGAGAAATATTAACGATATGCTGGAGGCCGGAGCAGAATATTGTGTGTTCAATTGTCCTGCCTGCCAGTCCTCTTTATCCGAAAAGGTGACTAAAAAAGGCCTGAAACCGGTTCATATCATCGACCTGTGCAAGACGGCCATTGGTGAAAAAGGAAGGGAGGGATAGGATCATGAAGGATATCTATCACGCACTAGTTGAAATCATGGGGGAAAGAGGTGTTTCCAACAGGCCTGAAGAGATCTGGTTTTATGGCCGGGACCCCGGCGTACTCTCTCCCCATCCTCCAGACTATGTGGTGGCCCCTGAAACGACTGAACAAGTCCAAAAGGTCGTTCAACTGGCCAACAGGGAAAAGATTCCCGTGGTCCCCATGGGAAACGGTATGGCCCTGACCGGCCTGGTGATCCCCTTAAAAGGCGGAATTGTCATGGACATGAAGAGGATGAATAAGATTCTGGAGGTCAATGAAATGGCCCGTTATGTCGTTGTGGAAGGAGGAACCTCCCAAGGAACGCTCAAAGCGCACCTCCGGGATCATTATCCCAATCTAAGACACAGTCTGCCCGATGCACCGCCCACCACGACGATAGCCGCTAATGTGGCCCTTCATGGACAGGGCTGCCTGACCCAGCAGTACGGTTTTAATTCCGACATGGTGACGGGGCTGGAAGTGGTCATGCCTACGGGTGAAATCTGTAAGATTGGATCGCCCTCCTTGGGTCCCTACTGGTTTTCAAAAGGCCCTTCCCTTCCCGATCTGTCCGGCCTCTTTCTGGGGTGGCTCGGCACGACCGGCATTTTCACCAAGGTGGGGCTCAAGCTTTTTCCCAATAAAAAAATCCGGGAGATCGAGATCTTTGTCACCGACAAAGCCGAACTGGTCCCTGAGATTATCTATAAGCTGACTCATCTGGAGATGCTGGAAGATCTGAACGCCTGGTTCCAGCCGAAGCCGCTGATGTTCAAGGACAATTATCACCTTAACATTTATTTTACCGGAGATTCGGAAAAAGAGATCGAATTTAAGAGAACCATGATATGGGACGCTCTGCAAAAATTTATCGATAATAAAGATGGGGGGTTCATGAATGTCCAGGCTATGAAACCGAATTTGATGGAAAGCCCTCAGAGGGGTATCGCGGCCTTTGCCGATGTGCCGAGGGGCGGCGGCTTCGAATATTCCGGTCCCATCACTCTGATTGAACTTTATCCCCGTTTCGCCGCCAAGGTCGTGGAACTGGCCGAAAAATACGATGTCATCTATTCCAGCGCGGCCAGGGTCATATCCGGAGGCCATTCCATGATGTTCAGCATTTCCTTTGCCTTTAACCGGGCCGACCCGGCCATGATGGAACGGGTGAAAAAGGCCTTGGATGAGGCAACCGAATTTGCCTTGAAAATGGGAGGCATTCCCTGGAAACCCAATCATTTTGAACAGAAGATGACCATGGCCCGGATGGATCCCAATACCCTCAAGCTGCTCCTGATGATCAAGCAAAACCTGGACCCCCATGGCATCATGAACCCCGGAAACTGGGAGGTGAACTAATGGAATACGCACGTCAAATAGAACATGCTGATATTGTCCATCGCTGTTTTCGATGCGGGTATTGTAAATTTCCCGAGGATTACGTCGATTTTAACTGCCCTTCCTATAAGGCCTTCGGCTGGGACACCTTTTCACCTGGTGGTCGTATGTGGCTGATCCGGGCTTGGCTCAACAAGGAATTGGAAACCAGCCCGCATTTTTCCCGGATCCTCTATTCCTGTGTAGCCTGCGGTAATTGTAAAGATCAGTGTGTCTATCCGAGATTTAAAGATTATCTGCTGAATGTCTTTGAAGAGACCAAGGCCCAGCTGGTCAATGAAGGCCGGATTCCCCCGGAAGTCAGGGATTATTTCAAGGCCGTCAGTGTGAACGGCAACCCTTATAAACAACCCCAGGAGGAGCGGGGCAAATGGGCCGACGGATTGGGGTTAAAAGAATTCACGAACCAGGAATATCTTTTTTATGTGGGCTGTGTCGGATCCTACGATGAGGTGGGGCAAAGGATGGCCCGGTCGGTCGGGAGATTATTATCCGAAACGGGCGTCTCCTTCGGCATCCTGGGAAAAGAGGAGACCGCTGACGGACACGAAGTCAAGGTCCTCGGCGAGACAGGTCTTTTTACGGCCCTGGCCGAAGAAAATATTATGGAATTCAAGAAAAAGGGAATCGAAAAAATCATCACCCTGGATCCTCACGCCCTGAACGTTTTCAAAAAAGACTACCCCAGGCTGGGAGGAAAATTTGAGGTTTTTCATTACACGGAAATCCTGGCCCATTTGATTAGCAATAAACATATCCCCCTTTCCAATTACCGGGCCAAGGTGACTTATCATGATCCTTGCTACCTGGGTAGGCATAATCTCATTTTTGAACCTCCACGAGAGGTATTAAAAGGGCTCCCAGGCATTGAATTCGTGGAGATGCGCAGGAACGGTCCGAGCGCCTTCTGTTGCGGCGGAGGGGGTGGAAATTTCTTTACGGATATGGTCGGCCCAGGTGAAAACAGTCCAGCCCGGGTTCGAATCAGGGAGGCCCTGGATACGGGAGCCGAAATTGTGGCCGTGGCCTGTCCCCAGTGCGCGAAAATGTTGGACAACGCAATCAAATCCGAAGGTCTGGAGAACCGGCTTGAAGTGCTGGATTTGGCAGAAATGGTCAATAGGGTCCGATCTATTGGGTAGTGAAGACAATAAGAAAAGGGTCCCTGCCTTTGAGGAAAACAAAAAGCCGGCCCTGGAACAGCCTTTTATATCCCCAGCATGGAACCATATGGCATGAAGAATATCAGCAACGGATTAGCGATATTTCTCATTATATTGGCAATAGTTACGAATATTCTGAAAAATTTAAAGTACCCTGAACAAACGGGAACACTGAACTTTAAACATCGAACCCTCGTTGTCAGTTGATCTTTCTTCCCTTAGCTTTCCAGTAAGGTTCTTTAAGATCCTTTCTGAGGATCTTACCATTCTGGTTTTTTGGAAGTTCCTCGATAAAATCTACCGAGGTGGGCTTCTTGTAGCCGGCCAAATGCTTTTTGCAGAACTCAATAATCTCTTCTGTGGTAACGGTCATTCCCTTTTTTAGGGAGATGGTGGCCTTGACCGTCTCGCCCCATATCTCGTGGGGGACACCGAAGACGGCGGCCTCCAGCACGGCTGGATGCATATAGAGCACATCCTCCACCTCCTTCGGATAGACATTGAATCCTCCGCTGACGATCATGTCGTCCTTCCGGTCCACTAAAAAAACATAACCGTCCTCGTCCATGTAACCCATGTCCTTGGTATGAAGCCACTCTCCCCTAAAGGCCTCGGCCGTGGCTTTGGGGTTTTTCCAATATTCCCGCATGATTTGATCAGACTGGGCCACAATCTCTCCGATTTCACCCGGCGGCAGAAAATGGCCATTCTCCCCCATGATGCGTACCCTGGCCACGGTCACCTCTCTGCCCACCGAAGACAGACGTTTTAGTTTCTTTTCTGTTCCATCCAATATATGATCTTCCTTGGTCAGGAGGGTCAAAGGCATGCTTCCCTCAGTCAGTCCGTAGCCTTGGATGAAAACATTCCCAAAGGCGGCGATAGCCTTTTTCAAGATCTCAGGGGCAATGGGCGAAGCCCCGTAGCGAATGGTTCGTATGGTGCTGAGGTCGTATTTTTTAAGATTGGGGTCGTTTAAAAGCATAACGATCGTGGTCGGCACGAGATAGAGTGTGGTAACCCGTTCTTTTTCTATGGTTTGAAGAAGTTGTCCGGGATCGAATCCCGGAAGAATAACGACCTTTGCTCCCCGGATAAAATGGGGGAGGATCATGGAGCCGCTGGCATGGGTAACAGGTGAAGTGAGGGCCACAACGTCACTCGGTTGAATATCCAACCCGTCGATAAGCACGTTATACAAAGTCATCATAGCCGCCCGGTTATCTTGAATCACGCCCTTGGGCTGACCTGTTGTGCCTGAGGTATAGGATAACCGGTGGACGTCCTCATCCCTTATCTCCACATCGGGTTCTTGGGGAGAGGCCTTGGCGATGAGTTCTTCATAAGAGAGCATGGGAGCCGGAGGTGTTCCGGTGACACAAATAGTATGGGTAACCATTTTGGCCTCCGGCAGGATGGATCCGATAATCCCGGTGTACTCCTCCCCCACCATGACAGCCTTGGCCTCTGAGTTGTCGAGTATGAAAAGGTGTTCACGGGCGGAATTGCGCATGTTCAAAGGCACGCGGGCCATTCCGGCGCTATCGATTCCACAGAAACACTCCACACTCTGATGGGAATTGGTGAGAAGTACACCCACCTTGTCACCCCTTTTCAAACCCAGATCAAGAAGGGCATTAGATATCCGAAATGACCTGTCAAGTAATTCCCTGGCTGTAAGCCTCTTTTCTGGAGAGACCAGGATCTCCCGATCAGGGAACAATGTTGCGGTCTTTATTAAAATATCTCTTGGGTTCATAATGATCTCACTCCTCTTTTTAGAAAATAATAAGTCGGTAATAGGGCTCACAGCATAAGGTTTACGGTTTTTCCTTGAACCTTGTAGCTTGTTCCTTTAACTTGACTTTAGCTCCTCCGATCCTTTCATCAGTTGTCATAGTTCGTGGCCTCCACTCATGGAAACCCTCCTATATGGCCCCTTCCTCTTTGAATCTTTGTATGTCCTCCTGTGTGTACCCTGCCTTCAGCAACACCTCTTCGTTGTGCTCCCCAAGCTCGGGGGGCGGCAACTGTATCGCGGCCGGGGTCTTTTCATAGAGCCAGGGGAATCCACAGTCTAGGATTCCCTTGATTCCTCATCTTTTTGTCTGGATCCAGGGCTTCTCCGCGGCTGCTTTCTCCCCAGCAACGCGGCCCGAGGAAATATTTTCCCCGAGGTTACCTGCACCTTGGTATAAAAAACCATAGATTGAGCCAAATTCACCCGCAGCATATAATCTGGGAATCGGTCTACCATCAGCAAATAATACTTGCTGATCCTTGTTGTGCTTGGCACCCCCTTGGTTATTTGTCATGATAGGGTAGGCCTCGATTGCATAAAAAGGAGGAGTCTTCAGGGGTATCCGTTTTTTAGTGTCCCTATTGAATTGCGGGTCCTTCTTTAGTTCACAGTTTCCGTTATAGGTAGTAAGGGTTTCTTTTAGTGTCGCGGGGACTACCCCAATTTTAGTTGCCAGGTCTTCAATCGTGTCTCCTTTTTTTATCCACCCCTTTGCGATCTCTACGCTGTTGTCAGCACTCCAGTTATAAGTTCCGTGGATAGCAGACCATCCTATTGCCCCCTTTCCCTGGCTTTTTCCGACTGCTAACGGGCCGGCCAGCCTTGAAGTTTCATCAATAATTACGTAACAGGGTATTCGGGGATACCAAGGGCCCTCAACCGTTTCTCTCCGCCCAAATGTTTCCCCCGGCGGGATAATTTCGGCTGAATTGTATTCATAATGTGAGATTGCCATCCAGCCTTTGCCGTGAGCCGAATATCGGTCTTCATTCATAAAACGTTTACCTAATCTGTCTATATAGATGTAACCTTTGCGGTAAATTAACGGGAAGGGGTAAACGAAATCCGGCACCTTGAGAGCAAGGCCAATTGGACCTGCAGGATTATTCATATGCCAAAGATCGCCTCCTACCATCTGAACCATCTTGACACCGTCACCGGTATTACCAGGAGTGCCCCAGCCGTAAATCGGATACCCGAAGGTTAAATAGTTTCGTTTCATGTCTTCGTTGAATTCAAAGCTCCCGCAAGTCAAGACTACAGCCTTCCTGGCCTTTATGAATATTTCCTTGCCTGACTGGTTGGCCTTAACCCCTAAAACCTCCTTTGTATTGCCATCTTGAATCAGCTCTTTTGCCGGGGATTCATACAACACCTTGATTCCCCTTTCAGTGACATTCCGGGAAAGAACCTCAAAGACTTCAACTCCCGCCCTTCCTGACTCGGCAGACCATTTACTCATACAATCGGCACCAGGGAGTGTGGGATACTCAGCCGTTTCCTTTCCCTTCCCGTACTCAATCAGTTTTGCGCCCATTTTTTTCATCCAGGCTGCGTTCTCCACGCCCTTTTCCGCCCAAGCCAAAATTATGTCATCGGTGGGCATCCCGCCCCCGTCTTTGAAAAGCGCTTTCATGTAGGTAACCGCATCGGGAACATTGGAAGGACTAAAAATGGCTCCCGCACTTACTCCTGTATTACCCCCTTCCTCTCCCTTAGTCATTTTCTCCAATATAAGTACTTTGGCCCCGGCGTCGTGGGCTGTTATAGCGGTTATCCCGCCTGCGCCTCCATACCCCACGATCACCACGTCAACCTCATAATCCCACTTCTTAGGAATTGGAGATATCGGAACGGCCTCTGTCTCCTTTACGCCGAGACCTGCTATGGCTGTAACTCCAACACCAACTGCTGCGCTCTTGACAAAACCCCGCCTCGTTAGCCCTTTCCTGCTATCCATTTCTGACATAATCTTCCCTCCTTTTTTTACGGGTAAAATTGAAATTTTTAATTTCTTTAGGGAGACCTACACAGCAGAGCTTCCGCCCTCGGATTTCGCACAGGAGTCCTATTTGCATTTTCTCTTTCCTCAGGAAAGGTAACTTTCCCTTAAGGATGGATTATCCAGAAGTTCCTGACTGGAACCCTGCATAACCACCTGGCCGTTTTGAAGCACAATCCCCTTATGGGAAATCCGCAAGGCCAGGTGGGCATCCTGCTCTACCAGGATGATACTGGTCCCTTTCTGATTAATTTTTTCTGTAACGGCGCCTACTTCCTGACGCATGATGGGGCTCAAGCCCAAGGTCGGCTCATCCAGCACTAATAACCGGGGGCCAGCCATCAAACCCCGGCCGATGGCCAGCATCTGTTGTTCTCCTCCGCTTAAATTTCCACCGAGCTGGTTTCTTCTATCTTTTAGTACGGGAAAAATGACATAGATCTGTTCCAGTGTTCTCTCCAACTCTTTTTTAGCGGAGTTCAAATAAGCCCCGACTTTCAAGTTTTCCATAACTGAGAGTGTACCGAATATCCCTCTTCCTTCCGGCACCTGAACGATGCCCAGCTTGACAATGGCCGAAGGTGAAAGACCGGTGATTTTTTTCCCTTGGAACCGAATTTCTCCGCTGCGGGGTGTTACCAAACCACAAATGGTATTGGCCAGGGTGGTTTTTCCTGCCCCATTTCCCCCCAATACGCACAGAATCTCGCCTTCTTCAATATCCAGGGAAACACCCTGTAAGGCCTGTACTCCTCCGTAATTCACCTTCACTTCTTTCATTTGAAGTAACATGAGCCCTTCTCCATCCTTTTCATCTTTCTGCCGTCCCCAGATAAGCTTTGATCACCCGAGGGTCGTTTTTGATCTCTTCCGGTTTACCTTGGGCGATCTTTTGGCCATACTGTATCACCACGACTCGATCACAAACCCCCATGACCATCTTCATATTGTGCTCCACCAGGACAACGGTCTTCCCCAATCCCCTTCGGATCCGCCGAATTTCTTCTGCCATGGCCTGGGCTTCGGGAGGATTCATGCCGGCTACCGGCTCATCCAGCAGTAACATCTGGGCATCCGTCGCCAGGGCCATGGCGATCCCCAGCATCTTTTGATGTCCGTAAGGGATATCATGGGCTCCAGCATCTTTTACCCCGGTCAGATGCAATGTTTCCAGTATTTGCAAACTTTTGTCTTTCACCTCTAGTTCCCTGGCGGCATAAGATTTGGTATGCAACAGGGTCTTCCAAAAACCTATTTCTTTATAGAGATGATGGGCCATGATGAGGTTCTCAAGACAGGATGCCTTGGGAAAAAGGCCGGCTCCCTGGAAAGAACGGACCAGTCCTTGCCGGGCAATCACATCCGGCCTGAGCCCGACAATATTTTTCCCCCGGAATAGTATTTTCCCATAGGTCGGCCTTAAAAATCCGGAGATAATATTGAAAAGGGTCGTTTTCCCGGCTCCGTTGGGCCCGATGATCCCCAGGATTTCTCCCTCTTGGACCGTGATGTCAATTTGACTCAGTGCTGTCAGTCCCTTAAAATTGTGGGATATCGCTTTGATTTCTAAAATAGGCATTCCTTACCTTTTCCTCTTATGTTTTGTTAAGAACTTTTTTCATCTTCTGAGGGAGGCTGAGGAGACCATCGGGAAGAAAAAAAGTGACCACAATAATCACCGACCCGTAAAAAATGAAAACCCAGCGGGCATCCACGTTGAGCAGCCAAGACTCGACCATCACCATCAAGAAACCGCCCAGCAAACCTCCCAAAGCCACCGAAGAGGCGCCGCCGACGGTAGCCTGAATCTGAACAATAATGGACTGGTGGACCGAGTAGCTTCCGGGATATAAACAGCCGTAATAATGGGCGGTGAATGCTCCGGCGACTCCGGCAAAAAAACAGGCGGTTACAAAATTGATCACCTTGTATCGCAACGGATAAACTCCCAAACTTTCGGCCAGATCCTCGTTTTGCGGCAGGGATTTAAAAGTTCGGCCCAGGGCCGAGTGATCCATGCGCCACATAAAAATCCCGCAGAGGAAGAGGATCATCAGCAAAATGTAATAATTGGAAAAAGGGGAATCGAACTGTATCGTACCCCATCCGGGGAGGGTAAGCGGATTGAACTTGGGTATTTCCAGAATCCCTCCATGGCCGCCGAAAAATCCTAGGGTCGAAAAGACCAACCGGACGACTTCGGCAAAGGCAAAGGTAATGATAGACAGAGAAAGTCCACGGACTTTAAGAAATACCACCCCGATCCCAAAGGCCACCAATCCCGAGGCGACTCCCCCGCCCAAAAGCCCAATCCAGGGGCTAACTCCGAGCTTCTGGGCTAATAGAGCCGAAGTATAACCCCCGATGGCCAGAAAGGCCACCTGACCCAGACTCAGGCAGCCGATCCTTAAAATCATCAGCCAGCCCATGGCCAGGATACTGGCCACTCCACAGCTGATAAACATACCAATGCGTGCGGGGTTGGGAAAAATGACGGGTAGAAGCATTAACACCAGGATCAGGACGATTAGAACTATCCCCTTGGAGGTCCCTTTAGTGAAATTCATATTCGACTCCCAGCAGACCCCGGGGCCTGAAAAGGAAAATGGCTATGACCACAATAAAAGAGGCCACCTCGGCAATCGGACCCAAATAGGTCACCCCGATGGATTCCATAAACCCGATCAGGAGGCCGGCCAGAATAGACCCCTCAATACTACCCATCCCCCCTACGGCGACGATAAGCAGGGCTTTGAATACGATGCTTCCTCCCATAAAAGGGTTAATGTAAAAAAGAGGGGTAACGATCGCCCCGGCAACAGCAGCCAAACAAGAGGCAATGCCCATAACCAGAAATCTGATGGATCGTGTATTAATTCCCTGGAGACTGGCCACCTTCGGATTCTCAGCCAAGGCCCGGATGGCAATGCCCTGTCTGGTCTTCCGGATCCACAAATACAAGCCAAGCACGATTATGCCGCATAAAATAACCACCATGATGCGTTCCACGGAAAGGGTTGCCCCCATCAGGGATACGGTTCCTTTAAAATAGGAACCGATGGTCACGTCTTCTCCCTCAAAAATAAAAGACAGCATGCCTTCCAGGACCATGCTCACTCCAAGGATCGCCCCCAGGGAGGCCACCTTCACCTTTTCGGCCAGGGGAAACAAGATCACCGCTTCAATCAATATCCCTAATCCTCCCACGACCCCCATAGCCATGAGTGTGGCCAGGAAATAATTAATCCCGGCCATCTTGGCCAGGGCATATACAGCATAAGCACCACAGATATAGAACGTTCCGTGGGCGAAGTTCAGCACCCGCAAGATGCCAAAGATCAAACTAAGGCCCAGGGCCAGTAAAATATAGTTGGCTGATAAAACAAGACTATTCAGGATGGTCTGCATCAATTCGGTCATGGTTCCACATTCCCCTTCTTCCCTAGCGGGTTCCCGAATGATTCACCCGCCATGCTAATCCGGACGCAAGCCGACATCAGGCTTATCCTCCGCTCTTTTCTAATTCCAGCTTTATCGGAGTATGTTAAGGGGTTGACTCTTGAAAACTTCCAAGAAATTTCACTTGACCCTTCCCGACAATCATGCTGTACGGAACAGGAACCGTCATATGGTTCTTGATCCCATAGGTTTTTTCTCCACTGGCCCGCACAGAAGCCTTGTGAAAACTGTGGAACTCCATCGTTCGCAGCACCTTAAGGATCGCATCAGGATTAAGGCTCTGGGCCTTCTCGATGGCTATCAAAAGGATATGGGGGCCCATAGAATAGGCCATGTCCGTGGTTTTCATATTAGGACATTGCTTCTCATAATATTTTTCCTGCTCCAGACCCAGAGGACTATTCTCTTCCGGTGAGACCATGATGCCCACAAAACCCTTGGAGGCCTCGACTCCGGCGATGTCCTGCCATTTCTCCAGGTCACCGGGCATGGAGGTGGGATATCCGATGTACCCCTTATAGCCCAGCTCACGGGATTGTTTAATAATCAAGGCTACGGAACCCGGCGGTACTTTACAATGCAAATAATCCGGATTGCTTTTTAAGGCTTTACTTAAAAAAGGATAGAAATCTTTTGTCCCGGGAGGAACCAGGACAAAATCTTTTATTTCAAGGCCCCTTTTCTTCTCATTCTTGAGGGCACCTTCTTTAGAAAGTTTACCCACCAAATCATCAGTCATGATATATAAAACGCTTTTACAATGGAACTTTTCTCTCATCAAAGAACACAAGGCTTCACTTCTTTCCTCATCGCTGGCGGCCACCCGGAATAGATAAGGCCACTCCGGCTTTGGGTCCCAGGTGGGGCCCCCGATAACGGCCAATTTTTTTTCTTTGGTGGATAAGGGTGCCCAACCCGAAATTGGTTCGGCCCCGAAAGAACCTACCAGGAAATCAACCTTGTC
>Ga0209777_10007245_pt1 | contig 12341 bp, 8 predicted proteins | sample FrelakmetHBP12HB_FD_187147 | JGI IMG/M metagenome (GOLD analysis project Ga0209777, IMG submission 187147) | Freshwater lake sediment microbial communities from the University of Notre Dame, USA, for methane emissions studies -HBP12 HB (SPAdes)... | ecosystem: Environmental > Aquatic >... | reverse complement strand
TCCGGGCTTCCGCCGCAGCAGCGACCTGAAGGCCCGGGCGGCCCACCCGAGCCGTCCGCCAACCGCCCGCCATCGCTCCGCTCGACGGACTTCCCACTGCCCATCCAGGCGCCGGGCGGCTGCCGCACCTGGACCCACAGGCCGAGGCCAAGCCAGATCCCGTCGCTGTCGGCCTCCTCGGTCAGGACGCGATCTGCAAAGGCGTTTCGTTCACAAGCTCCACCTGCAACGAAGCGAGGGAGCAGGGTGCCGGCGAGCTGTGGCTCGCCCACCCTACGCGTTCGAAGGCCGCGCCTCCCGCCCAGCCGCCCTGCGGTCCCTTGCCGGGCGCGCCCGTATTCACTGCATGCATCGATTCGGCACTTGGGGACGCCGCGACCCCCGGACGACGGTCGCCGCGGGCCCTTGTCCCGGTGTTCAGTCGCTCCATGCATCGAGACGCGACCAAGGAGACGCAAGAGGATCGGCAGGAGCACCTGGGACGAGCTTCGGGGGCCGCTTCCCCCTGGTCCATGCATGCGGCGACTACGGCGGGCGGCAGCGGATGGCGGCAGCAAGGGACGGTCGCAGGCGCGGCCCAGCCCGGCGCCAGGGACGCGCTGCGGCGTCCCTTCCGTTCGGAAGCCCGTCCTCCATTTCCGTTCTCGAACCGCACAGGTCGATTGACGCGGCTCGCACGCGCACGTCGCGTCGGGGGGGTTGTCGCGCTGCGGGCCGTCGCGCGCTGGGGGCTTGACAGGGCGCAACCTCCCCGCTACCTTTCACTAAACCGGTTTGCTAAACCGGTTTGCGCCACCCGGCGGAGTCGCCCCAGGCGACCTCCGGAGGAGCCGTGGAGGGCCGGTGAGGCAGGCAACTCACAAGCGACCCCGGATCGCCGACGTCGCCCGCGAGGCGGGCGTGTCGAAGACGGCCGTCTCGTTTGCGTTCAACAGCCCGGAGCGGCTGAGCCCGGACACGGCCAGCCGGATCCGCGCCGTGGCCACGACGCTGGGATATCGAGCGCATCCCGTGGCGCGGATGCTGACCCAGGGGAGCACCCGGACGCTGGGCCTCCTGACCCCCCAGGCACTCTCCGTCGTCTTCGCGAACCCCTTCTTCGCCACGTTCAGCCAGGGCGTCGCCGCGGTCGCGGAGGAGGCCGGTTACGGGCTCCTGTTCGTGTCGCCCCTGTACGGCTCGCTGGCGCGCGCCGTCAACCGGGCCACCGTGGACGGCTTCGTGGCGATCGGCCTGGCGGAGGACCACCCGGAAGTGGAGCAGATCCGCCGGGCAGGGCTGCCGATCGTGATGGTGGACTCCGCCGCTGCGTTCCCCGAGCACGCAGCAGTGGACATCGACGACGAGGGCGGCGCGCGCCTCGCCGCGGAGCACCTCCTGGCGCTGGGCCACCGGGACTTCCTGGTGATCGGCGTCGAGCCACCCACGCCGGGCGCCCAGGCGGACTCCGGCGGCGTGGTCGGGCGGCGCCTGAAGGGCTATCGGGAAGCGCTCGCGGCGACGGGCATCGACCTGCCGGACGATCACGTCGTAGTGGGCCCGGCCAGCGTCGAAGGCGGCAGCGCCTGCCTGGCGGGTGCCTGGGAGGACGGCCGCCGGCCAACGGCGATCCTGGCCATGAGCGACGCGATGGCGATCGGCGCGATCAATGCCGCGCGCCGCCTGGGGCTGCGCGTGCCGGCCGATATCAGCATCGTCGGATTCGACGACATCGAACTCTCCCGCCACGTGGAGCCCCCGCTGACGACCGTGCACCAGCCGGTCCGGCGGAAGGGCGAGGAGGCCTGCCGACTCCTCCTTGCGGCGATCGCGCGTGACGACTCCTCTCGGCCCGATCACCGGCGCCTCGAAACGCGACTCATCGTCCGCGGTTCGAGTGGCCCGGCACCTGTCGGGAAGGAGGTGGCGGGGGGACGCTGACGGACCGGAGGAGCGGGTCGCAATCCGGCGGCCCGGGTACCGGAATCGGCCGCACTCCGCGGCCGATTCAAGGCAAACTGGCCGCACGAAGCGGCCGGATCAGGGCAAACTGGTCGCCGAGCCGCGGCCACAACAGGAGGAACGCAGAGACAGATGTACAAGACAACCAGGTTGGTGGGCCTTCTCGGAGCGCTCACCATTGTCGCCGCCGCGTGCAGCAGCGCGGCGACATCCGCCCCATCGGCCGCTCCATCGGTCACGGCACCATCCGCGGCCGCGTCGGCCGGGGCCTCGATGGCACCGTCGGCCGCGCCATCAGCCGCCGCCGCGTCGCCGTCGCCGACCCCGGCGGGAACCCCGATCATCGCCTGCGCGGGCGGAACCACGAAGATCCTCCTTTGGACCAAGGAGGGCGGTGACTCGCTCGCATACGTGCAGAAGCTCGCCAACGGGTACTGCGCTTTGCACCCGGACGTCTCGTTCACGGTTGTGAACAAGGACGTCGAGACACTCCGTCAGGACTTCCAGACGACAAGTCTCGGTGGCAACCCGCCCGACCTTCTCTGGACCGTCGCCGACCACGTTGGACCCTTCACGTCAGCGAACCTGCTTCTCCCGCTTGACGGGCTCGTTGACCCGTCCACCTACGTCCCGAACACGATTGCGGCCGTCACCGCCGGCGGCAAGCTGTGGGGCGTTCCGATCTCCAACGGCAATCAGCTGATGCTGCTCTGGAACAAGACCATCGCTGGTCCCACGGCTCCCGCCGACACCAAGGCGCTGGTCGCGGCGGCCACGAAGTACACGGATGCGGCGGCCGGGAAGTACGGCCTCGTCTTCAACCAGACCGAGTCGTTCTGGCTGGTGCCCTTCCTCGGCGGCTACGGCGGCAGCGTCTTCGCGGCCGACGGCATCACCCCGACCCTCGACACGGACGCCATGCGGAGCGCCCTCAAGCTGCTCTATGGCTGGAAGTTCACCGACAAGATCGCGCCTCCGGAAGCCGACTACAACGGCGCCGACGGCCTGTTCAAGGCCGGCAAGGCCGCGTTCATCATCAACGGCGACTGGTCGCTGGGCGACTACGCGAAGGACGCCCCGGCTGGCATCGGCGCAGCCAACCTGGGAGTGGCCCCGCTCCCGAAGATCACCGGTGCGGACTGGCCGAAGCCGTACACCGCCGGGGCGTTCTTCATGGTCTCCAAGAACGTCGCGAACGACCCCGCCAAGCAGGCGGCAGTTCTGGACTTCATGAAGTGGGCGACAAGCACGACCCAGCAGGTGGACATGGTCAAGGTCCTGAAGCGCCTCCCCGCCGACAAGGTGGCGCTGGCAGATCCCGTTGTCACCGGTGACCCGCTTCTTGCCGGCGCCGCTGAGGCGGTCCAGAAGGGCGTCCCCCAGCCCACCAACATCGAGATGCGCTGCGTCTTCGACTCGATGACGACGGGCGTCCGCGATCTCTTCACGAACAGCTCGTCCGACCCGGTCGCGATTGCGGCAGCGATGCAGAAGACCGCGAGTGCGGCCGTCGCTCCGGGCGGAGAGTGCGGACAGTAGCACCATAGCCCTGAACGAGGGACCCGGCGTTCCGGCCGGGTCCCTCACCGACCGGCAGCGGGAGGAGCGCCTTGTTCAACTTTCAACAGGCCGCCTCGGCGCTCGGGGAGGTCATCGGGACCCTCGCGTTCATGGCCGCGATCGTGGCCCTGTTGGAGGGCGTTCTGTACCTCGTACTGGTGCGATGGCGCCACGTCCGCCTGGCTCTGCCGCTCATGCTCGTGGCGCCAGCCGCACTGGGCCTGATCGTCTTCTACATCTATCCACTGCTCTGGGAGCTGAACGTCTCGTTCACCAAGATGAGCCTCCGGAACTTCGTCATTCCGGGGTTCCTCGGCCTTGGCGAAGGCAAGGACAACCTATTCGTCGGCCTCCAGAACTACGTGAACGTCTTTACGGGGACTGTCCTGAAGGAGACCACCTTCTGGCAGCTCCTGCTGCAGACGGTCATCTGGACGGTCGTGAATGTCACCCTCCACGTCACAGGTGGAATTGGGCTCGCGTTGCTGCTCAATCGCCACATCCACGGTCGGAACATCTACCGCGCGTTGCTGATCCTCCCGTGGGCCATCCCCTCCCTGATCTCGCTCCAGATCTGGCGCACGGAGTACAACCAGCAATTTGGAGCGGTGAATCAGATCCTTGGCCTTTTCGGGATCGGGGCCGTGCCGTGGCTCTCCGACCGATTCTGGAACTTCGTGGCAATGATCATCACCAACGTTTGGCTTGGGATCCCGTTCATGATGGTGATCACCCTCGGCGGCCTGCAGAGTATCTCGCGCGAGTATTACGAAGCCGCTGAGATCGACGGCGCGAATGGCCGCCAAGCCTTCCGGAGCATCACGCTCCCGCTGCTCCGGCCAGTGTTGATCCCGGCGATCCTGCTGGGCACCTTCCTGACCTTCAACAACATTGCCGTGCCGTTCTTCATCAACCAGAACCAGCTCGAGACGAGCGATATCCTGGTCACCGGCCTTTACCGAGCGGCGTTCCAGTTCAGCCGGTACGGGTTCGCGGCCGCCTTCGCCTTCACGATCTTTGCGGTCCTGCTGATCTTCACGATCTTCTACATCCGCAGGACGAACGCGCTGAAGGGAGCCTACGAATGACGGCGATCGCGCAACCGGCCGCCACCTCGACGAGACGCTCCCTGGCGTCCCGGATCATCGGCCGTCCAACGCGGAACCAGGATCGGCCGCTGACCCGGGTCGTCGTCCACCTGGTCCTGATCGTCGCTTCGGTGATCGCCGTCTTCCCGGTGATCCGGGTGGTCGGCGTGGCGCTCCGCCCTGGCGACCGGCTCCTGGACCCCAACTTCTCGCTCATCCCGCCGGGCGCGACGCTCGACGCTTTCCGCCACGTGCTGTTCGATACGGCCCTCCTCCAGTGGCTTTTCAACAGCCTGGTCATCACCATGGGAACGGCCACCGTCGGCCTGATCTTCGCCGCGACGTCGGCGTACGCCTTCTCGCGGTACAAGTTCCGCGGACGCGGGTTGGGCCTTACCATCCTATTCGCCACGCAGATGATCCCGGGGATCATGCTGCTGGTGCCCATCTTCCTGCTCGCGGTCCAGTTCGGGCTTGTCTCCACGTACCGGGGCCTGGTGATGGCCTACTCAGTGACAGCGATCCCGTTCAGCGTCTGGATCCTGAAGGGCTACTACGACACCGTTCCGATCGACCTGGAGGAGGCGGCCCGCATCGATGGCTGCACGGAGTTCGAAGCATTCCGCAAGGTCCTTCTCCCGCTCTCGTTGCCGGCCCTCATGATCGTGTTCCTCTTTAACTTCCTGGCAGCGTGGGGCGAGTTCTTCACGGCGAACGTGCTCATCGGCTCGCGCGAGGACCTGCTCACTTGGGCGTTGGGCATCCAACGTTTCCAGGCCCAGTTCCAGACGCAATGGGCAGACCTGGCGGCGGCCTCGATCATGATCAGCATTCCGGTCGTGGTCCTGTTCGTCTGGTCGTCCAAGTTCCTGGTTTCGGGGCTGACCCTCGGCGGTGTCAAGGGCTGACCCGGGGGATCGGTGGCGTAGGCCGCGGCGCCCACGCAGAGCTCCCGCGGGGCACCGCGGGAGCTCTGGCCCGCCGCCTGCGGCCGTCAGTGATGCATGACCTCGCGCCAGGGACCGAACAGCGTCTCGAACGTCTCCGAGTCGACGAGGTCGCGGACCAGGACGGCCAGACCGGCATTGGAGATGCAGGCGGGGAGGAGGGAGCCGGTTCGCCTCCCCGACCGGCCGTGGACGACCTGCGCCACGGCCGCCTCGAGCGCGACGATTGCCGTCGAGCGGCCGTCTCGGCGGCCCCGCACGAGCGCCAGGGCCCGGGCGACCGGCACGCTGGTGGTCACGCTGGGTACCGGCGTGACAAGCCCCCAGCGCCAAGCCGCCGCCTTGTCGAGGCGGCGGCTCTCGTCCGCGGTCAGGCGGACGGCGCGCGAAAGGAGGTCCAGGACGACATCGCCATTTGGTCCGAGGTCGGCCGCGCTCCACGGTCGACCGTGCTCGACCAGGCGCACGGCGATCACGCCCGACTCCGGCCGCCGGCCGTGGGGGGCGCCGTCCTCGGGACCTGCAACGGGAGTGGCGTTGAGCTCCCCTGCGACCAGCTCCTCGAGGCCGTCGGTGTTCGCCGGGGGCTCGACTTCCCGCACCTTGCCGCGCATCGCATCCTCCACCGACTGTCCGACGTGAGGACACCCGGATGACGATCGTAACCCCGGAGTGGGTCAAGGATGCCGTCTTCTGCCAGATCTTTCCAGATCGATTCGCGCGGAGCGCACGGGTGCACGCGCCGGGTCCGCTCGAAGACTGGGACGCTCCGCCCACGAACCGCGGCTTCAAGGCCTGGTGGGGCCTCCCTGCCCACCCGAAGCTGAACACGGACAACCCGGAGGCCCGGGAGTATCTCCTCGGCGTCGCGGAGCACTGGATCCGGTTCGGGGCGGACGGCTGTCGGCTCGACGTCCCCGACGAGATCGGCCCGCCGGGCGTCTTCGATCCCGACTGCCGCCGGACGTTCCCGTGGGACCGGCCCGAGGCGTGGGACCGGGGCCCCCTCGACCACGTCTCCGCCGCCGCACGCCTGCGCCACGAGAACCCGGTCCTCAGGCGTGGCGGGTTCCGGATCGTGGCCGCGGAGGGGGCGGCCGTCGCGTACCTGCGTTCCTCCAGCGACGCGGCGGTCCTCGTCGCGCTCAACAACGGCGAGGACGCACTCGAGATCGAGCTCGACCTGCCGGAGCTCCCCGCCCGCACGTTTCTGCCGGTCCTGCTGCCCGGCGACGCGCCCTCTGCGGCCGTCGAGGTCGGAACCGGACGAACCGCGATCTCCATCCCCGCCCGGTCGGGCCGGGTGTTCAGCCTCTGAGGTCCAGCACCATGCCGATTGTCACGCCGGACTGGGTCCGGGACGCCGTCTTCTACCAGATCTTCCCCGACCGTTTCGCGCGCAGCGGCCGAGTCGACGCACCGGGTCCCCTGGAACCATGGGACGAGCCGCCCACGATCTTCGGGTTCAAGGGCGGCGACCTCTACGGCGTCGTCCAGCGGCTCGAGTATCTCCAGGGACTCGGCGTGACGGCCATCTATCTCAACCCCATCTTCTCGTCCGCCTCGACACACCGGTACCACACGTACGACTACTACGCGGTGGATCCACTCCTCGGCGGGGACGCGGCGCTCCGGGAGCTCCTCGACGCTGCGCATGCCCGCGGGATGAAGGTCGTCCTCGACGGCGTCTTCAACCACACGGGCCGCGGCTTCTGGCCGTTCAACCACGTCCTTGAATGCGGCCTCGGCTCGCCCTACCTGGACTGGTTCCACGTCGACCGGGCTGCGCTCTCGGCGGGCCGCCCCCTTCGTGCCTACCCGGACGAGACGCTCCGGCAGATCGTCGCCGACAACGCCGGGACACAGGCTCATCAGACCGGGGCCGAGTCGATCTACTCGCTTGGATACAAGGCATGGTGGGACCTGCCCGCGCTGCCCAAGCTGAACACCGACAACCCGAAGGTCCGCGAGTATCTCCTCGGTGTCGCCGAGCACTGGATCCGGTTCGGCGCCGACGGCTGGCGCCTCGACGTGGCAGCCGAGATCGAGGACGACGAGTTCTGGCGCGAGTTCCGCCGACGGGTGAAGGCCGTCAACCCGGACGCCTACATCGTCGCCGAGATCTGGTACGAGGACCGCCGCTGGCTCCAGGGCGACCAGTTCGATGCCTACATGAACTACCCGCTCCTGGAGGCGATCATCTCGTTCTGCGCCGGCAGCCACCTCGACGAGCGGGTCATCGGGCAGGCCGGGGAGCTTGCCGGGAACATCCGCCCCGAGGATGGCACCATGTTCGCGGCGCGCCTCGCCCACGTCCTGGCTGCCTACGACCCGGCCATCAACGAGGTCCAGCTCAACCTCCTCGGGAGCCACGACACGCCGCGGGTCCTCACCATGTGCGGCGGCGACCAGGCTGCGGTCCGACTCGCGACGCTCGTCCAGATGACCGTGGCCGGTGCTCCCTGCGTCTACTACGGCGACGAGATCGGGATGGCCGGGGAGCAGGATCCGTTCTGCCGCGGCGCCTTCCCGTGGAATGACCCGGGACGCTGGGACCGCGACCACCTCGCTTACATCTCGGCCGTGATCGGGCTGCGCCACGCGAACCCGGTGCTCCGTCGCGGAGCGTTCCGGATCCTCGCCGCGGAAGGATCCACGATCGCCTACCTCCGCTCCGCGGAGGATGCCGCGCTCGTCGTCGCGCTCAACAACGGCGAGGAGCCGTCGGCGGTCCAGCTCGCGCTCCCCGAGCTGAAGGGACGCTGGCTCGCAGCGGTCCCACTGCCTGGAGATCCTCCCGGCCGGGAACCCGTCGCGGTTTCTGACGGTCGGGCAACCATCTCCGTCCCGGCCCGCTCCGGCCGGGTCCTCCGGGCCTGATCCATGTGCCGGCCCGCGCCCCGGAGCAGTCCCCCTGCCGCGTCCGCCTAGCTAGGAGCGTCCGATGACACCGTCGCCATCTCGCCGAATCCGCACTCGCCGGGCCGCCCTCGCGGCGACCGCGGTCGTGGCCCTCGTGGCAGTCGCGATCGTCGCAGGGACGCTCATCGTGGGCGGCCGGCCCGCGGCGTCGCCCGCAGCTTCCGCCGGTTCCGCCGGCACGCCCGCCGCCTCCGGGGTTGGGGTGGCGGTCGCGCCTGACCTCGCGCCCCTGGCCATCGACGGGAAGATCGCGGAGGGGGACCTCGCCCATGACAGCCTGGATGACCTCTACCGCGTCCCGTTCGGCGCGATCCCGGCCGGCTCGGCCGTCACGCTGCGGCTCCGGGCCGCGGCCGGCGACCTCTCCGGCGCGACCCTCCGTGCCTGGGACGCGAACCTGAACACGCAGGTCCTGGTGCCCATGAAGCTGGTCGCGACCGACCGGACCGCCGGTGCGCACGGCTACGACTACTGGGAGGCGACGCTTCATACGCTCGCCCAGCCCACCGTCATCTCCTACCGGTTCATCGTGCGCGACGGCTCGACAACGCGCTATCTCGAGAGTTCCGCGGCCAAGGACGGCACGGCGAGCGCAGCCAGGGGCGCGGAGCTGGGTACCGTCTCGACGGAGAGCGCGGACTCCTCCTGGCAGGTCGACGCCTACAAGCCGGACTTCGCGACGCCGGACTGGACGCGGGGTGCCGTCGTCTACCAGATCTTCCCGGACCGCTTCTTCAACGCGGATCCGGCCAACGATCCCGTCCCGACCGCGACGCCCGCGGCGTCCGGCAACGGCCGCTATCGCTTCGGGACCGTCTATGGGAATCCCGTCCTCCAGAAAAGCTGGATCGACCTCCCGGAAGGCTACTGTCGGGCCTACCAGGGGACGCCCTGCACGGAGACGCCGCTGGGCAGGGATTTCTACGGCGGCGACCTCGCCGGGATCACGGCCAAGATCGACGACCTGGCCGACCTTGGCGTGACCGCGCTCTACCTGAACCCGATCTTCGCGGCCCCCTCGAACCACCGCTACGACACGGCCGACTACAGCGTGATCGATCCCGGTCTCGGCACCCAGCAGGACTTCGCCGCGCTGGTCGCCGCGGCGAAGGCCCGCGGGATCAGGGTCATCCTCGACGGGGTCTTCAACCACGTCTCGTCCTCTTCGCCGTACTTCGATCGGGACCGCCAGTTCACAGAGGTCGGCGCGTGCGAGTCCGCGACATCGACGTACCGTTCCTGGTTCGTCTTCCGGGCCCCTGTCACCGGCGAGCCGTCGCCCTGCGCCCCGTCGAAGTCGGGCGGCAGCGACACCTACTACACCAGCTGGGCCGGCTTCGACACGCTGCCGCAGCTGGTCCCGCAGCCGGCGGTGAGCGACCTGTTCCTCAGTCCGGACGGCGTCGTGAAGACGTGGCTGCGTGCGGGCGCGTCCGGCTGGCGCCTCGACGTGATGGACAATCTCACCCCCGGCTTCCTGCGCGCGCTCCGGGCGGCCGTCAAGTCGACCGACCCGAATGCGCTGATCCTGGGCGAGCAGTGGGGTGACACGTCTGCCTGGCTCCTGGGCAACGAGGCCGACTCGACGATGAACTACCGCTTCCGGCGGGCGGTCATCGGCCTCATCAACGGCCCGACGAACGACCTCGACGGGACGATTGCCGGGCTCAGCCCGAGCCAGTTCGCCGCCACGATGGAGAAGGTGCAAGAGGACTACCCGGCTCCGGCCTGGAACGCGCTGCTCAACCTCGTCGACAGCCACGACACCACCCGGATCCTCTGGACGCTCACGCCCGCCGCGGAGAACGCCACGGCGAAGGAGGCTCCGGCCGCCGTGGCCACGGGCAAGGAGCGCCTGCGCCAGCTTGCGACCCTCCAGCTGACGTGGCCGGGAATGGCTTCGATCTACTACGGTGACGAGGTCGGGCTGACCGGCCAGGATGATCCCGACGACCGGCGGCCGTACCCCTGGGCCAGCCGCGACGTTCAGCTGCGGGCGCACTACCGCACGCTGGCCCGGCTGCGGGCCGAGCATGTCGCGCTGCGCGACGGCGACCTCCGGTTCCTGCTCGCCGACGACGCGTCCGGCATTCTCGCGTTCGGGCGCCGTGCCGCCTCGGAGGCCGCGGTGACCGTGCTCAACGTGTCCGACCAGCCAGCCACCGCGACCGTCCCCGTGGCCGACTACCTCCCCGATGGCACCGTGGTCACCGACGCGCTCGGCGGCGGCCAGGCCACCGTCGCGGGCGGATCCCTGGACGTGGCGCTCCCGGCCCGTGGCAGCGCGGTGTTCCTCACCGCCGCCGGGACGCAGCTCGCGCCGCCGGCCGCGCCCGCGGCGCCCGGCGCGACCGCCGCGCCCGGCTCCGTCACCGTCACGTGGTCGTCGGTCCCGGGCGCCGGCGGGTATCGCATCCTCCGCTCGATCGTGAAGGACGGCGGCTATACGCAGGTCGGGACCGCGACCGCGACGACGTTCACCGACCTGACGGTCCGGAACGGCGTGACCTACCACTACGTGGTCGTGGCGCTCGACGCGTCCGGCAACGTGGGCCAGCGTTCCGCCGATGTCGCGGCGCTTCCGCAGCTGAGCCTGTCCGACGCGCGCCTGGCGGGGTCGGGAACGGTCGAGCAGCCGCTCTCCGCGGTGGATGTCGGCGTGCCGATCGAGGGACTCGTGACGGTCACGGGCGTGACCGGCCGCGGCGGGCCAACAGTCGGGATCCTGGCCCAGCTGGGCTTCGGCGCGCCCGGCTCCGACCCCGCGGGCGACGGCTGGCGCTGGAGCGAGACGCGCTGGGCTTCCGTCGAGAACGGCAGCGACCGGATCGCGGGGACCGTTCGGCCGGAGGATCCCGGGGCGTACGACGTCGCGTTGCGGGTCTCGACGGACGGTGGCTCCACCTGGGCCTTTGCCGGCCGGGCCGGGATCAGCCGCCCGTACGACGCTGCCCAGGCGCTCAAGCTGACGGCCGTGCGCGGATCGGACAGGACCCCGCCGCCCACGCCGGGCCAGCCGACGGTCGTCGTGGTGGCCGAGAGCTCGCTCACGCTGGCCTGGCCGCCCGTCACGGCCCCCGACCTCTTCCGTTACCGGATCTGGCGCTCCGGGACGGCCGGCGGCCCGTACGTCCAGGTCGGCGCCTCCGTGGAGCCCGGGTTCACGGATGACACGATCGTCGCCCGGTCCACCTACTCCTACGTTGTCACGGCCGACGACACGAGCTTCAACGGCTCCGCCAACTCCCCCGAGGTTGCAGTCGCGGCGACGAGCCGGCAGGTCCAGGTCACCTTCCGGGTGACAGTTCCGGCCAACACGCCGAGCGACGCGACGATCTTCATCGCCGGCGACTTCCAGGGCTGGAGTCCAGGGGCCACCGCGATGACGCATTCCTCTGCAACGACCTGGGAGATCACCCTGCCGTTCGCAGAAGGGGCCACTGTGCAGTACAAGTACTCGCGCGGCAGCTGGGACGCCGTCGAGAAGGACGCCGGCTGCGGCGAGATTCCGAATCGAACGCTCTCGGTGACCTACGGCACGGATGGCACGCTGCTGGCGCCGGCGACCGTCCAGAAATGGAGGGACGTTGATCATTGCGGCTGATGGCGGTTCGCCGTGGCGCCGGGCCGCGCACGAGCCCCAGGTCCGATCCTGGGCCTATACTCGGACTCACGTGGCAGACCTCCCTTTCGAGCCGGCCGACGCCGGGAGCACACAGCGACTTCTCCGGGCCGTCGATGCCGAGGGCAAGATTCCGCGGGCGCTGGAAGCCCACGGTTCGTTCGCCGGTCTGGACGTGGTCCTTTTCGGCATGTCTCCAGAGCGTGCGCGCTGGCTGACGGAGGCGGGCGCGCGGCTGACGGTCGTGGCGGGCCCGGTGGC
>Ga0209777_10007244_pt1 | contig 12342 bp, 15 predicted proteins | sample FrelakmetHBP12HB_FD_187147 | JGI IMG/M metagenome (GOLD analysis project Ga0209777, IMG submission 187147) | Freshwater lake sediment microbial communities from the University of Notre Dame, USA, for methane emissions studies -HBP12 HB (SPAdes)... | ecosystem: Environmental > Aquatic >... | reverse complement strand
CGCGCGCTGGCGCTGGGCGGGCAGGGAAAGACCTACCTGCTGGGAGAGTTCGCGGGCCGCACTGGCGGCACCGCGCAGGTGGACGACCCCTTCGGCGGCGACCTCGAAGAATACCGCACCATCTTCGACCGGCTCGAGGAACTGCTGGCCGACACCGTCATGCGCCTGGCGGAGCCGCCGGCCGATGCGAATCCGGGCGACGACTAGGCTGCTCGCCGTCATCGGCGATCCCGTGGGGCACTCGCTCTCGCCCACGATGCACAACGCCGCCATCACGGCCCTCGGGCTCGACGCGGCGTTCCTGGCCCTGCGCGCGACCCGCGACACGTTTCCCGCAGTGGCCCGCGCGCTGGTAGCCGCGGGGGGCGCCCTCAACGTCACCGTTCCGCACAAGCGCGCCGCGGCCACCCTGCTCGACCACCCGACCGAGCTGGTGCGGCGCACCGGTGCCTGCAATGCGGTCTGGCCGGAGGGCCCCGGGCTTGCCGGAGAGAACACCGACGTCGCCGCGGTCGCCCGCGAGGCCGCGATGCTGATGCGGGGGCAGCAGGTGCGCCGGGCGGTCGTGCTCGGCACCGGCGGTTCAGCTCGCGCGGTGGCGGTGGCGATCGCGGACAGGTGGCCCGGCGCCGAGGTGGCGGTGGCTTCCCGGGACGCCGGCCGGGGCGAGGAGTTCGCGCGCTGGGCGAAAGAGGCGGGTGTAGGGTGTAGAGTGTGGGGTGTGGGAGAAGCGACGACCGCGGATTTCGTCGTGAACGCGACGCCGCTCGGGCTCAGGCCGGACGATCCGCCTCCGCTGGACGCGGAACAGCTGAAGCGCGTGGCTCCTGCCGCCCTGCTGGACCTGGCGTACGCCGCAGGCGAGACGAAGCTGGTGCGGATGGCGCGCGAAGGCGGCGTCCGTGCCGCCGACGGCCGAGGCGTCCTGGTCGCACAGGGCGCCGCCTCGTTCCATCTCTTTTTCGGCGTCCCGGCGCCGGAGGAAATCATGCGCGCGGCGGTGGAGGATGCTCTGCGCGCGTAGTATGTTGGCGGAGGTCCGGGCGGGAGCCCTGGCGATCGAGGCGCTGGTGCTGCCGCGAGCCTGCCTGGGGTGCGAACGGCCGCTGCCGCCGGCGGAGCAGGACGTGCCGTGCTGCGCGCTGTGCCTGCACCGGATGCGGCCGCTGGCGCCGCCGGTCTGCGGGAGATGCGGGCAGCCGATCGATCGGTGGAGCTTGAAGCTGGAAGTTGCTGGTAGTGCACAGACGCGCAGACGCCCAGTGGTGGGAAGTGTGCAGGCTGAAGCCGGGCCCGTCGCCTGCGCCTTCTGCCGCGAGTGGCCGTGGGAGCTGAGCTGGGCCGCCTCGGCGGTGTGGCTGGAGGACGGGCCGGCGCGCAACCTGGTGCATGCGCTGAAGTACGGAGCCTGGCGGATCGCGGCTGGGCCCATGGCCGAGCGCATCCGGACCCTGGTCGGCGCGCGACTGCGCGAGCTCGACGCCCTGGTCCCGGTGCCGCTCGGGCGGGCGCGGCGGCGAGAGCGGGGGCACAATCAGGCGACGCTCCTCGCGGAGGCGCTGGGTCGCGCGCTGGGCGTGCCGATCCTCGAGCACGCACTGCGGCGCACCCGGGAGACGCGGACCCAGACGCGCTTGACGCCGGCGGCGCGATGGCGGAACGTAGCCGGAGCGTTCGCGGCGGATGCCGCGGACGTGGACGGCCTGAGGGTAGTGGTGGTGGACGATGTACTGACGACGGGCGCCACGCTGGGGGCCGCAGCCACGGCACTCGCGGAGCGGCGGCCGGCCTCGATCGGCGCGGTGACGTTCGCCCGCGCGCTGGTGCCGGCGTAGGCGACACTTCGAACGGCGGAGGACGACGGACATGGCAGTGCGCGTTGGAATCAACGGGTTCGGACGGATCGGGCGGCTGGTGCTGCGTGCCGCGCTCAAGAAGCGCAGCAACCTCGAGTTCGTCTCGGTCAACGACATCACCGATACCAAGACGCTCGCCCATCTGTTCAAGTACGACTCGGTCCACCGTACCTTCGACGGCGAGGTGACGGCGGGCGCCGACCATCTGATGATCGACGGGAAGCGCGTCGGGGTGACCGCCGAGAAGGACCCGACGAAGCTCCCGTGGAAGGACCTGGGCGTCTCGGTGGTGGTCGAATCGAGCGGCCGGTTCACCGACAAGGAGAAGGCGGGGGCCCACTTCGCCGCGGGCGCGAAGAAGGTCATCATCTCGGCTCCGGCCAAGGGCGAGGACCTCACGGTCGTGATGGGGGTCAACCACGACAAGTACGACCCGGCCAAGCACCACCTGCTCTCCAACGCCTCGTGCACGACCAATTGCCTGGTTCCCGTGGTCAAGGTCGTGCGCGACAACTTCGGCTGGGTGCGCGGCTACATGATCACCGTGCACTCCTACACCAACGACCAGAACGTGCTCGACTTCCCGCACAAGGACCTGCGGCGGGCCCGGGCCGCGGCGCTGAGCATCATCCCGACCACGACCGGCGCGGCGAAGGCTACGTCGTTGGTGATTCCCGAGGTCAAGGGGAAGATCGACGGCGTGTCGCTGCGGGTGCCGACGGCCGACGTGTCGTCGGTCAACCTGATCGTCCAGGTCGAGAAGGCGACGACGCCTGCCGAGGTGAACGAGGCCTTCAAGAAGGCGGCCGCCGCGGGGCCGCTGAAGGGTATCCTCGATGTGTGCGAGGTACCGCTCGTCTCCAGCGACTTCATCGGCAACCCCTTCTCGTCCATCGTGGACGCGATGAGCACCAGCGTCGTGGACGGCACGATGCTGCAGGTATCGTCGTGGTACGACAACGAGTGGGGCTACTCGATGCGCTGCGTTGACCTGCTGGAGTACGTGGCGGCGCGCCTGTGATCGCCAAGCGGACCATCGAGAACCTCGACGGCGCGGCCGTGCTGGGCCAGCGGGCCCTGGTGCGGGTGGACTTCAACGTCCCGGTCAGGGACGGGAAGGTCGCCGACGACACGCGGATTCGCGCGGCGATGCCGACCATTGAGGACCTGAAGGATCGGGGAGCCCGGATCATCCTGCTCTCGCATCTCGGGCGCCCCAAGGGCGGCGTGCCGGAGCCCAAGTACTCCCTCAAGCCCGTCGTGCCCGCGCTGGAGGCCCTGTTGGGCATGCCGGTGACCTTCATCGACGATCCGGCGACGCCGGCCGCGATCGAGACGACCCGGAAGCTGCCGCGCGGGGCGGTCGCCCTCGTCGAGAACACCCGCTTTCAGAAAGGCGAGGAAGCGAACGATCCGGCGACGGCCCGCATGTTTGCCGCGCTGGGGGACTTCTACGTCAACGACGCGTTCGGCTCCGCGCACCGCGCCCACGCCTCCACCGAGGCGGTGGCACACCTCCTCAAGCCCGCCGTCGCGGGCCTGCTGATGGAGAAGGAGCTGGAGTACCTGGGCCGCTTGCTCGAGCAGCCGGCACGCCCGTTCGTGGCCATCCTGGGCGGCGCCAAGATCTCCGGCAAGATCGACGTGATCCACAACCTCCTGCCGCGCGTGGACCGCATCCTGATCGGCGGCGCGATGGCGGCGACGTTCTACCGGGCCAAGGGTGTGAAGACCGGCACCAGCCTCGTGGAGGAGGACCGCGTCGCGATGGCGAAGGAGCTCCTGGCCAGCGCCGGCGAGAAGCTGGTGCTGCCGGCCGGCGGCGTAATCGCGCCGTCTCTGGAGAAGCCGGAGTCACGGCGCGAGGCTGCGTGGAACGCGATCCCGGACGGGTGGGCGATGTACGACATCGACGGCGCCACCTGCCGTCAGTTCGCCGCGATTGTCGCCGGCGCCAGGACCGTCGTGTGGAACGGCCCGATGGGGGTGTTCGAAACGCCGCCATTCGACGTCGGCACGCTGGCCATCGCGCGCGCGCTCGCCGACGCGACGGCAAAGGGCGCGATCACGGTGGTGGGCGGCGGCGATTCGGCGGCCGCGATCGAGGCGGCGAAGCTCGCCGACAAGGTGAGCCACGTCTCGACCGGGGGCGGCGCCTCGCTCGAGTTCCTCGAGGGCAAGGTCCTCCCCGGCGTCGCGGCGCTGGACGACCGCACCCCATGAGCCGCCTGCTGTTCGCGGCAAACTGGAAGATGCACCACGCGCCGGCCGCGGCGCGGCAACTGGTGCGGGAGGTACTCGCGCGGCACCGCCCCGTGGCCGATCGCGAGCAGATCTTCTTCCCCCCGTCCGTTTCCCTCAGCGCCGTGGTGGAGGAGATCAAGGGGCGGCGCGACGTCGCGGCGGGCGTGCAGAACGTCCACTGGGAAGCCAAGGGCGCCTTCACCGGAGAGGTGTCCGCCCCGATCGCGGCAGCCGCCGGCGCCGCGTGGGCCCTGATCGGTCACTCGGAACGTCGCCACAAGTTCGACGAGACCGACGAGGAAGCGGGCAGGAAGGTGCACGCCGTGCTCGCCGCTGGGCTCAAGGCGATGCTGTGCGTCGGAGAGCTCATCGACGAACGGCGCGCCGGCCGCACTGAGGAGGTCGTGCTGCGACAGCTCTCCGCCGGGCTGGCCGGCCTCGACGCCGCGGCGATGGCACGCGTGGTGATCGCCTACGAACCGGTGTGGGCGATCGGCACAGGCGTCAACGCCACGCCCTCGGACGCGGCGGCGGTGCATCGCACCATCCGCCAGTGGCTGGCGGAGCGGGCTCCGGCCGGCGCCCGCCAGACAATCCTCTACGGCGGCTCGGTCAACTCGGACAACGCGGCGGCGCTGTTGACCGAGTCGGAGCTCGACGGCGTCCTGGTGGGGGGGGCGAGCCTGGAGGCGGAGAGCTGGCTCAAGATCCTAACCACGCCAAGACCCGAGAGGTGATCCTACGGGGAGGAGATGGGGAGATGAAGTGATGAGGTGAGGACGTGATGATGGGCGGCGAGCCATCACCTGCTCACATCATCACCTCCATCACTTCATCACCTCCCCGTTGTTGACCTGCTACGCCCGCCCCGGGTAGATTCACAGCCGCCATGTACACTTTCTTCCTGATTCTCCTCATTTTGGACGCCTTCGTCCTCGCGGCGGCCGTGCTGCTGCAGGCAGGGCAGGGCGGCGGGCTCGCGGCGTCGTTCGGCGGCGCGTCGTCCACCGACGCGTTCGTCGGCAACCGCCAGGCAGCCACCCTGCTGACCAGGGCAAGCTGGTGGGGCGGCGGCATCTTCCTGGCGCTGTGCTTCATCCTCTCGCTGCTCTCGCTGCGCTCGTCCACGCCGCGGTCGGTGTTTGAGAACCAGGCGGCCCAGCAGGCCGCACCGGCGCCGCTGGCGCCGCTCCCGCTCGAGAACACCAGCAAGTCGGCGGCACCGGCACCTTCGCCGGCCCTGCCCCTCGGCACCCAGAAGGCGCCGGCCAAGTCTTCCACTCCGGCGCGCTGAGGCTGTGAGCGAGCGGCTGCTCCCGGCTTACGTCCTGCTCGAAGACGACACCTGGTACCGGGGCGCGACGAGCGCCCCGTTTGCTGTCCAGGCTGCCGAGGTGGTCTTCACCACCAACCTGAGCGGCTACCAGGAGGTCTTCACCGACCCGTCGTACGTCGGCCAGATCGTGGTGATGACGGCGCCGATGATCGGGAACTACGGGATCAACCAGGAAGACCTCGAGTCGAAGAAGCCCATGGTGGCAGGGGTCGTCGTGCGCGAGCTGTCACGCGAGGCGTCGAGTTGGCGAGCGACCGGCAGGCTGGGGGAGTGGCTCAACGGCTACGGGATCGCGATCGTCTCCGAGGTCGACACGCGGCGGCTCACCCGCCACATCAGGGAGAAGGGCGCGATGCAGGGTGTCATCACGACCGGCGCCGAGCCCTCCGACGAGGCACGCCGGGCACTTGCCGCGTCACCGCGCATGGAAGGTCTGGACCTGGCATCGCGTGTCACGTGCGGCGAGTGGGAGACGGTGGGTCCCGACGACGCGCACTTCAAGGTCGTCGCCTACGACTTCGGGATGAAGCGGAATATCGTGCGCCTGCTCGCAGCCTCCGGCTGCCAGGTCACGATCGTGCCGAGCCACACGCCCGCGGCCGCCGTGCTCGAGCGAAAGCCTGACGGGATCTTCCTCTCCAACGGCCCCGGCGACCCCGCCGCGGTGGAGTATGCCCCGCCGATTCTGCGCGACCTGGCAGCGAGCGGGACGCCGATCTTCGGTATCTGCCTCGGCCATCAGCTCTTGGGACTCGCCTTCGGGGCCAGTACGGTGAAGCTCCGCTACGGACACCGGGGCGGGAATCACCCCGTGCGCGAGCTTGAGACCGGCCGCGTGCTCATCACCGCCCAGAACCACGGCTTCGCCGTCGAGGGAGAGAGTGGCTCCGTGGCGGTGCCTGGGGCCCCGGCCCTGGAGGTTACGCACCGTAACCTCAATGACCACACGGTGGAAGGCGTTCGGCACCGCGAATTGCCCATTTTCGCCGTTCAGTACCACCCCGAGGCGAGCCCCGGACCTCACGACGCGAGGCACCACTTCGCGGAGTTTGTGCGCTTGATGTCCTCAACCCCTTGACATTAAACGAGTAAGCTTCCACATTAGCCCTCCCATGCCCCCCTTTGGGGGCTTCCCTGCGGATTCGGGAGGAGTTGATGACCAAGGCCGACCTGGTCGAGAGGGTCACTGCGCAGATCGCGCGCACGGCCGGCCCGATGATCAGCAAGAAGGACTGCGCCCGCGTGGTTGACAGCTTCCTGGACGCGGTCAAGGATGCGCTAGCCGAGCAGAAGAACATCGAGATACGCGGCTTCGGGACCTTCAAGATCCGCAGCCGGAAGACCAGGATGGCGCGCAATCCACGCACCGGCGATCCGGTGGAGGTCGCGGCCCGGCCGGTGCCTGTCTTCAAGCCCAGCAAGGAGTTGCGGGCGATGGTCGCGGAGCGGGACGAGCAGATGGCCCCGAAGGCGTAGCCGCCCCGTACACCGACCGAGGCCGGCGCTGCGATGCAGCGCCGGCCTCTTTTTTTGGGCGTGAAGCCGTTGTGCGGACATGGGATACGACGAGGAGGTGAAGAAGTGATGGAGGTGATGAAGGTGATGATGTGAGACCGGAGCCTTCCTCACGTCATCACCTCATCACTTCATCTCCTCATCACCTCCTCGTTCGAACACCTTCAATTCCGGGGCATCGGGCCACTTCGCCCGCACCTGCTCGATGACGGCCTGTGCCTTCACCGGGTCCCTGCGGTTCAGGCGATATATCTCGGCGAGGCGCAGCGCTGACTGGATCTGCACATGTCGCGTCACGCCGTCGGCCGCGAGATGGCTCTCCAGCAACCGGATGGTGTCGTCGAGCGTGAGGTCGGGCGGCTCCTCCACGCTGGCCGAGCCCGAGAGCATGCCGACGAACCAGGCGCCCATGGGGCCCACGACGTTGTCCCACAGAAAGTCCCACGCCCACCACGCCATGCCGAAGGCGCCCGACGCGGCGAACCACCGGGCATCACCCGTCAGACCCAGGAGCGCGGTGAGCACGGTGGCCGCCCCGAAGAAGGTGCGGCCGACGGCACTCGGTGATTCGAAGGGACCAGTCGCAGGCATGGGATACTCCGGCCTCGGCGTTGAGCCATTATATTGAGTGCGGCGTGTGCTGCTAGGGTGCACGCCGAACCAACCAATCCAACAGCGGGGGCTCCGTGACTCGGCGGGTGCGCGTAGTGTCGGCGATAGGCGTCTCGTGTCTGGCTTTCGTGGCTGCTCGGCCGGCCCACGCCCAGGTTCAATTCGGCCCCGAGTTGAGCCTCGCCACCAACAGCATAGGCGTCGGCATCGGCGGCCGGGTCGAATCCAGTCTCGCCAAGGTGATTCCGACGGTGAAGAACCTGAGCGTGATCGGGTCTTTCGACTACTTCTTCCCCGGCACGGGATTGGGGGGACCCAGTCCGACCTACTGGGAGATCAACGCGAACGGCGCGTACCACGTCGAGATCCCCAACGTCAAGATCTCCCCGTACGCGGGCGCCGGCCTCGTCGTCGCACATTGGGGTTACGCCGGGTACGGCGCCACCAACATCGGCCTCAACCTCCTCGCGGGCACGAACTTCCAGCCGCTTGGCAAGATCACGCCATTCGCGGAGCTGCGGATCGAGCTCAGATCCGGCAGCGCCTTCGTTGTTACGGGGGGCGTGCTGTTCTAAGACGCGTCGCAGTTGTCGCCGCGCTGGTGATGCCCTGCGCCCTCCACGCGCAGGGCATCTCGTATCGCGTCAGTGTGGGGAACACGGGGGCTCGCGCTTTTCATGTGCGCGCCGAGTACCCGGTGCCCGCGGGGCGGGACACCTTCCTCGTCTCCCTCCCGGCCTGGTCGCCCGGCTCGTATGAGATCATGAACTACGCGCGGTACGTGCACGGCTTCTCGGCCGCCACACCCGACGGGCGGCCGCTGTTCTGGGACAAGGCGGACATGGACACGTGGCGGATCGCGACCCGCGGGGCGGACCGGGTGGTGATCGAGTTCCAGACCGACCCCGACTCCGTGGCGCTCGAGCTGAGCCGCATCGGCGCCGATTTCGCCTTCTTCAACGGGACGAACCTCTTTCCGTATCCCGACGGGGCCGGCTTCGACTTCCCGGCCGACGTCCAGCTGGACGCGCCGTCGGGCTGGCGCATCGCCACCGGCCTGGCGCCCGCCGGAGGGCCGGGCCACTACCGCGCCGCGAGCTACCATGACCTGGTGGACTCCCCCGCCTTCCTCGGCCACTTCGCCCTCGACAGCGTGATGGTGGACGGCCGCCCGGTCCGGCTCGCGATCTATCCCGACTCCGCGCTCACCCCCGCGGTGTGGGACAGCGTCTCCGACGCGTTGCGCCGCATCGCGGCGACCGAGGACCGGATCATGGGCGGCCCCGTCGACGACGGCTACACGGTACTGGTGTACGCGCCGGCGGCCGACCTCGAGTGGGCTGGCGGACTCGAGCATCGCAACTCGCAACTCGACATCATCGCGCAGGGCTTCTTCGCCTCCGACCGGCGGCGCGGCGTACTGGGGGAGTTCACTCGCCCGCTGCTGTCGCACGAATTCTTCCACGCATGGAACGTCAAGCGCCTCCGCCCCGCTGCGCTGTGGCCGTACGACTACGCCCACGCGCAGGTCACGCCGCTGCTGTGGTGGTCGGAAGGCGTGACCGACTACTACGCCGACGTGACGCTCGCCCGGGGCGGGCTGTGGACGGTCGAGCAGTTCGTGGCCAGCATGAGCGCCGACGTCCAGCAGGTCGAGGACGCGGCGGACATCGTGGCCGTCGAGGACGCGAGCATCGACACGTGGATCCACCCCACCTGGGTGGACGAGGCGCAGTACTACTATCCCAAGGGTGCGCTGCTCGGGCTCATGCTCGACATCCGGATCCGCGAGGCGACCGAAGACCGGCACTCCCTCGACGACGTCCTGCGCTCGCTGCTGGCGGACTTCTGGCGGCGGGGACGGGGCTTCACCACCCGCGACCTGCTCGACGCCATCCGGCCCTGGTACGACGGCGTGGACGACTTCTACCAGCGTTACGTCCGGGGCCGGGAGGCGCTGCCCTACGACAGCGTGCTGCCCCGGGGCGGCATCGCGGTCGCTCGGCACGAGGAGCGCATCCCGGTCGTGGGTGTCGGCACCGCGAACTCCGAGGACGGCGGCGTGCTGGTGAGCGAGGTCGTGCCGGGCTCGCTCGCCGACGCGGTCGGCCTGCAACCGGGCGACGTGCTGATGAAGGTCGGCGACGTCACCACCAGCAGCCCGGTCTGGCCCCTGATGTTCCAGACCCGCTACGCGGCGGCGGAGGGACGCGAGGTTCAGGTGGTCTACCGCCGAGCGGGCCGGCAGGTGGTGCGCTCCGGCACGGTGCACGTGCGCATCGCGCGGACCATCCTGCTGCGGCCCGACCCGCAGGCGACGGAGGAGGCGCAGGCCATCCTGCAGGGGATTGCGGGCGCGCAGCCGTGACGGGCGCGGCGGGAACCGGGCGGGGCGGGAGCGGGGGCGGGATCCTGGTGAGAATCAGGTTGTTCGCGTCCTATGCCGAGGCGGCCGGACGTGAGGAACTCGACGTGCCGCTCGCGGCCGGCGCCACGGCCGCGGACGCGCTCGCGGCCGTCCGCAGCCAGGCCTGGGCGTCCCGGCTCCCACCGAGCCCCGCCGTCGCGGTCAATCGGCGCTACGCCAGGGGCGATGCCGTGCTGCGGGACGGCGACGAGGTGGCGATCATCCCCCCGGTCGCCGGCGGGTAACCCAGCGGCGGCGTAGAGGCTTGCCCGCTGCGAACCCGCCGCATAACTATGTGGGCCATGGGTCCGCGGCTGACCGACCGGCCGATTGACGTCGGCCAGCTTCTGGCCGATGTCGCCTCTGCGGGCGCCGGCGCCACGATCGCCTTCCTTGGCACCGTGCGGTGTTCGGCCGAGGACGGCGATATCGCGGCGATCGAGTACTCCGCCTACGACGAGATGGCGGAGGCGGAGTTCGACCGGATCGTGGCGGAGGCGATGGCCCGCTGGCCGCTGGCGAGGGTGGCGCTGCTCCACCGCGTCGGCCTGGTGCTGCTCGGCGAGGCGAGCGTCGCGATCGTGACGGCGGCGCCGCACCGGGCCGACGCCTATGCTGCCTCGCGGTTCCTGATCGAGGAAACCAAGCGCCGGGCACCGATCTGGAAGAAGGAGCGATTCGTTTCGGGGCAGTCGCGCTGGGTGGAAGGGCATCCGGGGGGAGGGTGACGCTGGCGCTGCACGTCGCGCTGATCGAGCCGCAGATCCCGCCGAACACGGGGAACATCGCGCGGCTGTGCGCGGCGACGGAGACGTCGCTGCATCTGATCGAGCCGCTCGGTTTCGCGCTCGATGACGCCGAGCTGCGGCGGGCCGGCCTGGACTACTGGGACGCCGTGGACGCGTGGATTCACCCCACGTGGCGGCACTTCCGCGAGGCGATCGCGCGCGAGCGGTGCTGGTACTTCTCGGCGCACGGCGAACGGTCGTTGTGGGATGCCGCGATCCCCGACGGGGCGTGCCTGGTCTTCGGCAACGAGTCGGCGGGGCTGCCGCTGCGGATCCGGGAGAAGCACCCGGAGCGGGTGTTCCGCATCCCGATGTCGGGACCGGTCCGGAGCCTCAACCTGGCGACCGCGGTGGGCATCGTGCTGTATCACGTGCTGAGGGACCTGCAGGCGGACGCCACACCAACCACACCAAGCCGCGGGGAGCGGGCGGGGGCGCAACGGTGAACAAGATTACCGTGGTCGGGGCGGGGAACGTCGGGGCGACCACCGCGCAGCGGCTGGCGGAGAAGCAGCTGGCCCGCGAGATCGTGATGGTGGACGTCATCGAGGGGACTCCCCAGGGCAAGGGCCTCGACCAGTGGGAATCGGCGCCCATCGAGCGCTTCGACACGCGGGTGATCGGCTCCAACGACTTCGGCGCGACCGAAGGCTCCGAGCTGTTCGTGGTCACCGCCGGGATCGCCCGGCGGCCCGGGATGAGCCGCGAAGACCTGCTGCGGACCAACGTCGACATCGTCAAGTCGGTGGGGCTCGAGATCAAGAAGCACGCCCCGCGCGCAATCGTGATCGTGGTCTCCAACCCGCTCGACACGATGTGCTACGTGATGAAGGAGACGCTGGGCGCGCCCCGCGAGCGGGTGATCGGGATGGCGGGCGTGCTCGACACCGCGCGGTACCGGGCGTTCATCGCGGAGGCGCTGGACGTCAGCGTCGAGGACATCCAGGCGATGGTGCTGGGCGGCCACGGCGACACGATGGTGCCGCTGGTGACGTACACCACGGTCTCGGGCATCCCGCTCGGCCAGCTGCTCCGGCCGGACGTGATCGAGAAGCTGGTCGAGCGCACCAAGAACGGCGGGGCCGAGATCGTCTCCTACCTCAAGACGGGGTCGGCGTTCTACGCACCGTCCGCCGCGGCCACCCAGATGGTCGAAGCGATTGTCAGGGACAAGAAGCGCATCCTGCCGTGCGCCGCGTGGCTGGAGGGCGAATACGGCCATCGCGGCATCTTCCTGGGCGTGCCGTGCAAGCTCGGCGCCGGTGGACTCGAGCAGATCATCGAAGTGGAGCTCACGCCCAAGGAGCGGGTCGCGCTCGGCAAGTCGGCCGAGTCGGTGCGAGAGTCAATTGCGCTGGTGAAACTATAGACGGCAGAGAGCAACAGGCGGTGGACAGAACAGTTGCGAGACGCCGAGTTGCGAGTGGTCACGAGTCGTGAGCTGAGAGGGGCGAGACGGCCCTATCCGGATTTCTGTGTGTGGGCCGATGACTAGCTCTCCAGGATGAAGCGGTCCGGGTAGAGGATCGCGAACTGGGTCATGGCCGCCTTCCAGTCTCGGGGCCCGCTGCGCCAGCGGTGGAC
>Ga0209777_10007243_pt1 | contig 12343 bp, 12 predicted proteins | sample FrelakmetHBP12HB_FD_187147 | JGI IMG/M metagenome (GOLD analysis project Ga0209777, IMG submission 187147) | Freshwater lake sediment microbial communities from the University of Notre Dame, USA, for methane emissions studies -HBP12 HB (SPAdes)... | ecosystem: Environmental > Aquatic >... | reverse complement strand
ACCGGGCAGCATGCGGAGCTGTTAAACGATCTTTTGCCCCTCTTTCAAGTGAAGCCCGATTTTGATTTCAAAATCATGAAACCAAATCAGGATCTTTTCGATACGACGCAATCCGTTCTCGCAAAAGCTAAAAAACTGTTTTTAACAGTTAGGCCTTCCTTAGTCGTTGTACAAGGAGATACGACCTCGGCTATGAGCGCTGCATTAGCGGCTTTCTATTTGCAAATTCCTGTAGTGCATATCGAAGCGGGATTGCGAACCAACAATATTTTCCGCCCGTTTCCCGAGGAGATGAATCGTCGGATGATTACGCTGGTTGCGGCCTATCACTTTGCCCCGACTCCACTTGCCGCTTCTCATTTATTCAATGAAAAGATCTCTTCGGATTCCATTTTTTGTACGGGCAATACCGTTGTTGATGCCCTTCATTTCATTCAACACAAACTATTGACTAAACGCCTTCATCCATCGCCTGATCTCGTCTCTCGGATCAAATCTCTACGTAAAGCCCCTAGAAAAATTCTTCTCCTAACGGCTCATCGCAGAGAATCCTTTGACGGGGGATTAGAGAACATTTTTCTCGCAATCCAAAAAGCGCTGATAAAAGATCCTGAGCTGCATGTGATCTTTCCTCTCCACCCTAACCCAACGATCAAAAAAATATTGAAAAAGACGCGATTATGTCAGATGCCAAACATGCAAATCATTGATCCTCTGCCATATCACGATCTTGTTTACCTCATACTGGCTGCAGATGGCATTGCAACCGATTCAGGCGGACTGCAAGAGGAAGGTGTCAGTCTCAACAAACCGGTGATCATTTTGCGTGAAGAGACAGACCGTCCCGAAGGAATCGAACATGGTCTGGCGGTATTGGTCGGCACCAATCAAACAAAGATCCTGACAGCCATTGCTCAACTCACCCGAAACAAAATGAGCGAACAGCGCCCATGCTCTCCTTACGGCGATGGACGAGCCGGTGAAAAAATCGCCCATATTATTCAAAAAATTCTTACAAAACGGTGTATATGACCCAGCGAGCGCGTGTATTGATCGGCAGTCCCATCCGCCAGAAGTTAACTATTCTTCATGAGTTTCTCGAATCGCTCCATCGGCTGAAAGAAAAAGAACATACGTTGGACTTTTTCTTTATCGATGATAACGATCAGGAAGAGTCCAAGAAGCTGCTTCAGATCTTTGCTCAGGCCAAAGGGACAAAATGCACCGTTCAGCCATCTATTCCGACGCAGCAACCCAATCAGTATGTCTGTAATGAAACAACCCATACCTGGACGGAATCGATTCTCTGGAAGGTGGCAGCCTATAAAGATCAGATTATCCAAGAAGCGAGAGAGGGAGATTATGACTATTTATTTTTAGTGGATTCTGATTTGGTTCTTCATCCCGATACAATTAATCAGCTCATTTCAGCTAATCGAGACATAATTTCGAATATTTTTTGGACTAAATGGGTTCCTGATCTTCCTCCTCTTCCGCAGGTCTGGGTGTCTGATAAATATACATTGTTTGAGCATGCGATCCAAGAATCACTCAGTAATCAAGAAATCGCCAAGCGTCAGCGCGCGTTTTTAGAGAGGCTGAAAAAACCGGGAGTCTATGAAGTCGGGGGCTTGGGCGCTTGCACTTTGATGAATAAAACCGCCTTGCAACACGAGATCAGTTTCAAGCGGATCAAAAATCTCACTTTTTGGGGCGAGGATCGTCATTTTTGTATCCGGGCGGCTGCTATCGGACTTTCTCTTTTTGTCGACACCCATCTTCCCGCCTATCATATCTATCGAGATTCCGATTTATCAGGAGTAGAGGAGTTTAAGAGAAAATGCTAAAACCAAAAATTACTCTTTCCATGATCATTCGCAATGAAGCCGATCGTTATTTACGCCGTGTGCTGGAAAAGGCGCGGCTCTATATCGACGAGGCCGTCATCATCGATGATGCAAGTACGGACAATTCATCAGCGATCTGCAAGGAGATGCTGCAAAACATCCCGCTGCATCTCGTAAAAAACAGCGTTTCTAAATTTGGCAACGAAATAGCTCTTCGTAAACAGCAGTGGGAGGAGACGATTCGGACCAATCCTGACTGGATCATCAATTTGGATGCGGATGAGATGTTTGAAAACAGGTTCAAACAGGACGTTAAAAGCCTGGTTGCCATCCCAAATGTCGATGGCTATTGCTTTCGCCTCTTTGATTTTTGGAGCGAAACACACTATCGCTCCGACCGCTATTGGTGCGCCCACCAAAATTACCAATGGCTTTTTCTGATACGGTATCGTCCGCAATCAGCGCCATTTCAATGGAGAGAAACGCAGCAGCACTGCGGTCGATTTCCTATGTTGCCTCTCCAATGCCTTAAGAAGTCGACTCTGAGGATCAAACACTTTGGGTGGGCGAAACCGGAAGATCGGCTGACCAAATACAATCGCTATAAAAAGCTCGATCCCGATGCCAAATACGGCTGGAAAGAGCAGTACGAATCGATTTTAGATACTACCCCCAATGTGATTGAGTGGAGAGAGTAATCAATGAAAAACAATAATGAAGATGTTTTGAACAACCGTATGATTCTCTGTACGGGGCCTTCATTTGGCAGAGCCGCGATGTTAAAAAGCATCACGGAAAAAGACATGGGCCTCATTCCATTTAAAAAAATCTTTTTATCGACGAATGATCCCAACAACCTAAAAATCAGCTTCAACGGCAAAAAACCTGTCTGCGAAGTCATTCAACGTAAAGACAAACAGCTCGACTGTTTAAATTGCATCATCTCTTCCATAAAAAATGCGGTGAATGATCCTGACAGCGATCCCGATGATATTATCGTCTTCAAACACGAGTCGGTCTATGTCAGCGATATGCATTTGGTAAAAAAAGCGATTGGAAAAATTCTCGATGGCTATGATGGCGTCTTTAAATACTGGATTGGATTTGACAATCAACCGGCGAATCAACTTAACGATTACTATCATACCGATTCGTTTTACATCAAAGTTTCCGCAGCTAAGCCCATTTTTTCAAATCATGCTTTAATTAAGTGGTTTACAAAGGATTATCAATTTTGCGAAGAATATCTCACCAAATACATCGTGAGCAAACTGCCAAACGTTTTTAAAATTGACTACCATCATTCTTCATGGAAAGACAATGAATTGGGCTTTTTTCATATCGGTCGGTATGAAGAGGATCCGGATTGGTATTGGGACAAGAAGAACTACAATGAACTATACCGAATGTAGAAGATTCTCTTTCCACCATGCGATTGTTTCATCCAATCGTTGATCGATTGTCTTGCATGGCTGCCATTTGAGCTGTTCTTTGATCCGCCGGATGTCGGCAACGACTTCTGGGGGATCATTTGGTGGAGGCGGAAGAGAGCCGAATTTTAATAGATCCAGTCCTCCGATTTTTCGCGCCGCCTTTCTTGCTAATTCCTGAAGAGAGATTCCCTGACCGGAGGCAATATTGACGCCTCCTTGAAGCGAGCTACCCAGCAATTCTACAAATGCCGAAGCGGCATCGGCTGAATAGAGATAATCTCTGATCTGTTCTCCATGAGTACAAGGAATTTCTTTTTGTCTCAGCAATCCCAAAATGACCGCGGGAATAAATCGGTCAGGATGTTCCGAAGGTCCAAAAAGATAAAAAAGATATCCCCAGGCAAATTCGATATTCATCTGCTTTGAAAAAGATTCCAAAATTAAATAAAGCTCACGTTTCGATTTTCCATAAAGCGTGGCCGGTAAAAATGAATTCGAATCTTCAGTACACAATGTGCTAGGGGTATATTCCGCTGATGAGCCGGCAACGACAATTCTTTTTCCTCCGCATTTTGCAAAGGCGCGAACCAGCTCTAAGCTCGATTCGATCCAGTTGAGGTTCTCTGGTGATTGCCAAAAAACGCGGGGAGTGGCGATCCAGGCAAGATGCAAGAGATGTGTTGGCCGAATCGACGAAACCAGCGATCTGATTTCTTCAGGGTTCAATAGATTGGCTCGATGCCAAATAATGGAGGTTGACGGAACGACTTTCGATGAGACCGCATGAACTTCATATCTATGGGCTTGCAATAAAGAAAGCGTATGCCTTCCAATAAAACCCGAAGCGCCTGTTACAAGAACTGTTTTCATGGTTCAGTAAGTAAAAATTCTTGATCTTTTTTCGAAATAACCACGGGTGTCAGGGGCCACTGAATATTGAAAGCCGGATCGTTCCAGCGAACGCCGCAGCTGTATTCGGGCATAAACGGGCTTGAAACCTGATAGAGCAATTCTGAATCATCTTCCAGAGTCTCATAGCCATGCGCAAAACCTTTGGGTATATACAGCATCTTATATTCACTCGCTTTCAATTCGATGGCAAACCAGCGTCGATATGTGGCAGACGAGAATCTTAAATCAATGATTACATCATAAACTGAACCTTTAATGCATCGAACTAATTTTGCTTCTGTATAAGGGGCTCTTTGATAATGCATGCCGCGCAAAGTTCCCTTCTGTCGATTGTAGGAACTATTGCATTGTTCAAAATGAGAAGGCACCCCATTTTTTTCAAATTCGTTTTGACAAAATACCCGCGCGAAAAAACCGCGTTCATCTTCGATTTTTTCTATTAAAATGAGTTTTGCATCAATTAGCGGCAGATTTTGAAAAATCATACCGACAACTCGTTTTCCTCCAGGAATTTTTTACTTGCATACCAGTCTTCAAGAGGTTGATTAAACAAAGATGGATTTGGATCTAAACAGGGAGCATCTTCTACTACTCTGACAAACCCTTTTGAACTAAGCAGTTCATAATTACGCTCTTTGTTTTTGGGACCCCAGCAATATAGGTTATGCTCAACTGTCATTAGCGAGATATCCCAATTCTCGAAATCAAAGTCTTTAAAAACTGTGTATTCGTGACCCTCAACATCAATCGATAGATAATCAATTTCTCTTGGTGCACGTACTAATTTCAAAATAGTCGATAATGTTTTGCATGTAATTAACCTTCCTCTATCTGAAACAGAGTCATGACCAAACATAATATTTCCATTATAATCAGATACAGCAACATTAATGTTTGTTGAATGTCTACAGCATGTAAGATTGAAGTACAGGTCTGTGTTCGCCTCAACACAAAGACCTTTCCATCCCAACTCCTTTTCTAGATAATAAGTGTTACTCCCTATGATGCCGTCATAGGCACCGATGTCAACAAAATAACCATTGCGCTTATTTTTTAATAATTTGATTACCCATTCGTCTTGACCTGCTTGTGAATAAAACATAATAAGAAGCCCGTAAAATTATTTATTAGTTATGTTTGGTATATCTTTGATACCAATCGATTGTTTGCCTTAATCCTTCCTGGAAGGTAAAGCGGCTTTTCCAACCCAGTAGCTTTTTCGCTTTTTCCGCATTCAGAGACTGATTGACAATCTCCGATTCAGCCATATCCAGGATCTTCGGTTGCAAATGAGCGCAATCCATTACAGATTGCAGAGCTAAAACAACTTGCAAAACCGTTTTCGGAGCATCCAAGCCGAAATTAAAGGGCTGTCCCTGCACTTCAGGACGGTGAAGATTTTCAGCGAGTAAGAGATATGCATCCACCACATCTTGAATGTATAAATAATCTCGGGTCAGGTTTCCGTTGCTGCGAATAATGGGAGCTTCTTGGGCTAAAAGGGTACGAATCGTTCCCGGAATCAGGCGGCTCCAGTTTAAGTCCCCTCCGCCATAAATATTTCCGCATCGGGCAATAGCAATGGGAAGGCGGTAAGTATGATAATAGGTGATTGCGAGAAGGTCCGTGCAAGATTTGGAAACATCGTAGGGATGAAGTCCTTTTAAAGGCATCTCTTCAATATAGGGCAATATGTCGCTCGAGCCATAAGCCTTGTCGCTGGAAGCAATGACAACTCTTTGAACCAGACTTGAATAGCGTCGGCAGACTTCCAGTAAGTTGTAGGTGCCGCGAATATTCGATTCGAAAGTAGAAAGAGGATTGCGTAAAGCCGTTCCAACAATCGTTTGAGCGCCTAAATGAAAAACTGTATCAATTTCATTTTCATTGATCGCTCGATCCAAATCTTGAAATTCTTCGAGCTTTCCCTGAATGATGGTCGTCTTCGCCGCATCCTGGCTACGAAAGAACTCACTTTGGGGGTTTGGATCGCGAATCAACGCAAAAACCTCTGCTTTGCGATTGAGCAATGTTTTGATAACCCAAGAGCCAACAAAGCCGGCCGCGCCGGTCACCAGCACTTTTTTTTGATTCCAAAACTGATTCATACGCAGATCTTTGCCGAAATTTTTAGATATAGCAAACAGATTATAATAGTTTATCTATTATTTTTTCATAATCACTAATAACGCTTTCTTCCGTATATAATTTATGAAGGTTTTCTAACGGTTTTGTGCCGAAAGATATTATATCCTTTAAAGAATTATCCTCTATACAAATAGAAGGGCTTAATCCAATGAAATTTCTTAATTGATGCGATTTGGTAACAGCTATGGGTCTTCTAGCAGCTAATGCGTAGTCCGGGGATGAAGCAAGCCCTGCTCCAGGAAGAAGGTTGTAAAAATAACAATTAATCGTATTTTGTCCGAGAAAATCAATTATGTCTTCCGTGGATCGTAAGTCGTGAGTTGCTTCAACTTTGATGCCGGGTTTTGTTATAATGTTTCTAACTTCTGACACTCTGGCTCTTGCTTCTGTTCCATGCGAATCGCCAAAAAAAGAGAAAGGGATATGTAATCTGATAATAGCCTTGTCAAATTCATGCTGAACATGCTGTGCTATTCTGTAAATGCCTTTATGAGGAGGACCAAAACCCTGAAATCCTATAATTGGAATACCTAGGTCGACATATGGTTTTGGTTTATGCGGAGGTATCAACCTATTAACCAGAAAAACATGCTCATTTCCTTTCAAAGTAGTGTCGGCAGTTATTAAATATTTAATTCCAAAATTTGCTGCGGGTGAGTAATTATCGATCAATTGCTGATGCATGTCATGGTGTAACATGATATATATAATGTTCGGATACTTTTGTCTTATATTGTTATCCTGAGCCAGTGTAGATGCAATGGCGTGATAGTTATAAATGACAACTCTTGGGTTAATTTTCGCTATTGTTAGATCTAACTGATTTAAACAATCTGTAAATAAGATTTCAAAATTATATTTTTTAGATTTAACTAAGGATTCCGACAGCAACTTGCCAATCAGGCCAATCCCACAACAGGATTTGTGTCCAAGCGTCTGAGTTACGAAAAGAACTTTTTCCATTATTTTTTCTCCAGCTCTATTTGAGATTTTATCCAAGAATAAGTTTTTTCGGTTGTTTCCTTAATGTCGATCATTGGCGACCATCCTAATAAGCTATGAATTTTTTTTATGGAACATTCTCTTCCATTTACGCCGGTAGGCCCAGATATAAAATTAATATTAAATCTTTTGCCAGAGATTTCTTTTAGTAATAGAACGTACTCTTTGATTGAAATAAGATGATTTGAACCTATATTTACTGGTTCATTAACCTGCGATTGCATAAGCAATCTAACAGCATCGATACAATCATCTATAAATAAAAAAGTTCTAGTTTGGCTTCCGTCTCCAATCACATCAATCGTACCGCCATCCTCGACAAGGGCAACTTTTCTAGCAAGAGCTGAATGTGCTTTGGCTTTGATACCTTGCCATTGTGATTCTGGACCGACTATGCTATGGAACCTGGCTATTTTAATATTCAATCCATGATTACGATGGAATGATTGATACATTCTTTCACTAAACAATTTACCCCAGCCATATTCATTGTCAGGAGATGCGGGATATACTTCTGATTCAACGCAGGTAGCTTTATCGTTATTTTTATTGTATACACATGCCGTTGAAGGAAAAAATAATTTCTTTACTTTTTCTTCGATGCATAATTTTGCAACGTTTATATCCATAGTTACGGAATTAGATATAGCGCCGGCATCGTGATCTCCACAGTTGATATAAGTAGCACCCCCAGTATCTCCGGCCATATGATAAACTTCGTCAAATGATCCTGGTATGCTGAATGCAACCTTTGAAGAATCATAATTTCGAAGATCGCAGGTTAAAAATTCATCCGCCCGGGATTTTGAAAATTGTGGATATCGCCTAGAAACGGCTCTAACGAAATATCCTTCGTGCTTCAATCTAGAAACCAAATGATTCCCTATAAAACCACCAGCGCCAAGGACCAATGCCTTTTTCATTAATTCTTCTCATTTTATGAAAATTGAACTTCACCGAAATTTTTGTGTAACGGTTACACTTCTTTTGTTTTTTTCCAGGGAGCCGCGCCGGAAGCCCAAAGAGAGTCGAGCATGCGCTGTTCTCGCAAAGTATCCATCGGCTGCCAAAATCCATCATGAAAAAAGGCCATCAATTGACCGCTTTTTGCCAAATGTTCAAGAGGTTCTTTTTCCCAGATTGTCTGATCTGTGCCGATAAAATCGAACACCTCCGGCTCTAATACAAAAAATCCGCCGCTCACCCAGCCTTCATTGGCCTGATTTTTTTCTGAAAATTCGACAACCTGCTGATCCTTAATGACCAAACCGCCAAAACGGGCGGTGGGACGAACAGCGGTAACTGTCGCTAATTTTCCATGTTGTTTATGAAAAGAGACCAGAGCAGAAATATCGACATTTGAAAGCCCATCGCCGTAGGATAACATAAAAGTTTCTCTGCCAACACGGCTCGCCAGCCTTTTGATTCGCCCCCCAGTCTGGGTAGTCAATCCCGTATCGACGAGATGAACCATCCAAGGAGGCTGTTTTCCCTCGCAAATTTTTGTGTTTCCCGAGGCTAAATCGAGAGATAAATCGTTATTGATTGCATAAAAATCTAAAAAATATTTTTTGATCACTTCCGATTTATATCCAAGAGCGATAATGAATTCGTTATAACCATGCGCGGAATAGCAGTTTAAGATATGCCAAAGAACCGGTTTCCCACCGATTTCAACCATCGGCTTTGGAAGATTCGCAGTTAGTTCTGCCAGCCGAGTGCCAAAGCCGCCTGCTAAAATAATCGTCTTCATTTTTTGATCTCTGAGCGTAAGAGATCCTTATAAACTACGAACTATCGGAAATCAATTTAAAATAACAGGGTATAAGATTTGTTAATTTATCAAGCGGTCTGTTTTAAAATTGCTCATTCCACATAATGGAGCAGCGCATTCCTGCATCTTCATCAAGGCTGGTTCCGCCAATCGTTAAAATGTCGGTTGGATTTAAAATAATATTCAAGTTACTGATGTCAATTCTATCGCTAAGATTTCTACCTACAAAAAAAACAGCTAAAATTCTTCCTCCGGTAATCGTTGTTCCTGCAGTATTATAGGATACGACCGATGTATTGGTTGAAATATCAGTATAAGAAAGAATACCGCCAAGAGTCGGATTGAGAATTAATCGATATACACAGTTCGTCCCAGAACCCCCGGTATTTGAAAACGATACCTGTATCGGCTGTACGAATTTTGCATTCGGAAGGCCGCTAAAAGTGGCCTTATTTTGTATTGTCAGAATATTTTCCAGTGTTGTCACGTCGTTTTTTATATTGAAAACGGAGTTAAATAGCCCTGTGTTGATTAGCGTTCCCTCTACAAACGCAGCCATTGACGGCACTTTAATTGTGATGTTTGTATTATTAAGTGCGTTTTTTGCTTGAATAAATAATGGAAGCGAAGGATTAAAAAGCGTTGTAGTTGTAAAGGAGTTTGAATACTTAATTTGGTGTACTAAACTAAGCGAACCATGAGTCGGATTTTCGACGAAAAAATTAATCGCACCAAAACCTAGCCATTGATATTGAACTTTGTAGACATTTCCCTTTGTGGGATCGAGGCTCATTAAAGATGAACCGCTTCCGTTTAATGGATCGATATTCCAGCTCGACTGGGGTATCCAATTATCGACTCCATTGTCTCTTCGGAGGATGGAAAAAACTGTCGCATTATATCCAAAGAACAGGCCATCCGTCGTGTTTCCTAAGCCGACCAATTGAGTACAACTAAAGGTTCCGGGTGTATAGATAGCGGTAAAAAATGCAACACCCCCTTGACCCGTTCGATAATGGAGATTGTTTTTGCTAATGAGCGTAGCGGATGTATTTGCTACCGTTGCGCTGCAAACGGCGAATGGCTGACTTTGGTAAACTGTTGCGCTTCCGGTAACGGAAATGGAAACTTCGTCTCGATTAATGTTGTAGGCAAATTGAAGTTGAATACGAGGGGAGTTTGTCGCTGTAGCTAACTCGCCAAACGCTGTTGTATTTAATGGTTGTGATATACCGGTAAAACCCATCTAAAGATCCTTTCCAAAATTGATGAGACGCGCCCTTTTACGGGGCGGTAAACAGGTTTTAAAATTGTTCATTCCACATGATAGCGCCGCGCACAGTAATGTCGGCTCCGGCGCCGACAGGTCGGCCGCTAAGAGACAAAAGATCGTTGGCGTTTAAAATGATATTTAAATCGCTGATGTCAATTGTCGTACTAAGGCCGGCATCCACAAAAAAAGTGGCTAAAACTCTACCCCCGGTAATCAGAGGACCTTGCGCTGTTGCCGGATTTGACACGGTATAGGATACAACCGATGTATCCGTTGAAATATCAATATAATTCGAACTGCTGAAAGTCGGATTGAGAGTGAGGGAAAATATCGCGTCCGTTCCTGCGGCATCTGCTAAAGATACCATTAACGGCTGCACGTATTTTCTATTGGTGATGCCGCTAAATGTGGGTTTATTTTGTATCGTCACGATATTTGTTCCGGTAAGATCTACGACTTGTTCTCTATATATGGAATTTAATAATCCCGTATTAATTAGCTCCCCTTCAACGAACGCAGCCATTGAAGGTACTTTTACTGTGATATTTGTATTATTAGATCCGTTTTTAGCTTGAATATATAATGGAAGCGAAGGATTAAAAAGCGTTGTTACCGTGGAGGAATTGGCATATTTAATTTGGTGTACTAAACTAAGCGAGCCCAGCGCCGGATTTTCGACGAAAAAATTAATCGCTCCAAAACCTAGCCATTGATATTGAATTTTGTAGACATTTCCCAATGTGGGATCGAGTATCATTGAAGATGAACCAGTTCCGTCTAATGGATCACTATTCCACGTCGACTGGTGTATCCAATATTCGGTGCCATTGTCTCTTCGGAGAATTGAAAAAACTGTCCCGCTATACCCAAAGAACAGTCCATCCGTCTCGCTTCCTAAGCCAACTAATTGAGTGCTATTTTCTTTCCCTGTGGTAAAGATTGAAGTAAAAAATACGAGTCCGCCTTGCCCTGTTCGATAATGAAGATTGTTTTTGCTAACAAGCGTAGCGGATGTATTCGTTGCTGTTGCGCTGCAGACAGCAAATGGCTGGCTTTGGTAAACCGTTGCATTTCCCGTAACGGAAACGGAAACCTCGTCTCGATTAATGTTGTATGCGAATTGAAGTTGGATACGAGGAGATTTTGTCGCTGTAGCTAACTCGCCAAATGCCGTTGTGTTTAATGGTTGTGTGATACCTGTATAAGCCATCTAAATTTCCTTTTCAAAAAACTTCATAAGAAGCGCCATTAAATGTTGTCTGAATCGACTCGTAATTATTTGCGATTAAATATGTAGTCTGTCCATCAATCGTTACGAGGCCGCCTGGAGTTGTAACACGTATGTTTTTTGCCGCAGAGTTTCCCGTGGCGTCTTTAATGATGAGGACTCTTCCGGTAGTCGTTGTGTTCGGAAGCGAAATAGTTATGGCCGTTGTAGTCGTATCCACCGAAAGAAAATAGTCATTCGCCGTAACGTTATAAGATGCTGAAACGGGAGTAATTGTCATCGGAGGATTTGTGCTTGTTACACTAAGCGTGATTGAACCGGAATTATTGTCAATTGATACACCCGTTCCGGCTGTAAGAGTCGCTGCCCAAGGAGTATTATTAGTCCGACCGATAAGCACCTGGCCACTCGTTAAAGGTCCAAGCCATGAAAGTGCGAGTGTGGAACCGAGCGAAACCGGCAATGCGTAGGCCGTTTGATCGCCAAGTTTAGCCTTAAGAGAGGTCGGGACAATGGCTTTTGTCGATACTGTTCCCGCAATCGCCTCAGAATCCTGAGCTAAATATCCAACGCCTTTTTGAGAGGTTGACCAATCGAGATTGAAAAACATGACGGTATTGCTGTAGCCCGAAGTGACAAGCCCCTGCGCAGCCGATCCCCGAAGAAAGAGAATATTGTTTGCGGGAGTGGCTATTGTGCCGTCATCTTCGATAAAGCGAACGTTGG
>Ga0209777_10007242_pt1 | contig 12345 bp, 10 predicted proteins | sample FrelakmetHBP12HB_FD_187147 | JGI IMG/M metagenome (GOLD analysis project Ga0209777, IMG submission 187147) | Freshwater lake sediment microbial communities from the University of Notre Dame, USA, for methane emissions studies -HBP12 HB (SPAdes)... | ecosystem: Environmental > Aquatic >... | reverse complement strand
GAGGTATCGGCGGGGCCGAGCCACTGGATTACCCGGGTAAGAATCACCAGCTCCCCCAGCCGATGCACTGCCATCATCACCACTGCCGGGCCGGAGCATCTCCTGGAGACGACCGCCATCCGCTGGCAGAAGACGTGGAACGCCGATGAGGCGACCGTTCTCGAAATCATGACGTGGATACTGTCACGGGCGGGAATACCCCTATATGTAGAGGCGTGCAGCGTCTTCACCCAGTCATTCAAGCCAGCCTTCAAGATTCCCGCCGGGCAGGACTGCCTCACGGCCCTGAGGCGAGTGCTGGCCCTCACGGCAGACGTCCTTCACTTCAGACGTGCCACCGCCCTGCTCACCACCCCTAACGACGCCTCTACTGAGGAATACTGCTGTCCCGGCCAGCCCGGAACGCACCCACTCTACCAGGGCAGCTATGATCAGACGCCGCTTCCCATCAACTGGGCCAACGCCTGGGGCACGTTGACCCCCCTCATCACCGCCGACGAGATGCTCCCGGAAGTCAACGATCAATACGGTCGGCTGGAGATGTTCTCGGACCTCAACCTCGACAACCAGGCCGATGCCACCGACCGGGCCAGGGCCAGGCTGACCCAGCGATACCGCCTGACGAGCTGCGGCCAGGTCGTTATCCCCCCGCACTGCGGCCTCGAGCTGTGGGACACCATGAAGGTTGTCGACGAGAGGGCCGGTATCGAAAAGGAGTGGAGGGCCATGTCGATAGAATTCACCTACGCCAGGGAGAAGAAAAGCGCCTACCACATGACCGTTGGCCTCTGCCCCCGGGACGATCTCTACCCATGGAGCGAGCCCGAATGATTTCCAAGGCCATCATCGTATCCTACGACTCAGGGACCCACACTGTGTCGGTTCAGCCTGTGGGCAGCCTCGGAACGTTCTGGAAGGACATCCCCGTGGCCATCACCATTCCAGGAAGCGACTGCGCCGCTGGCAACTACTGCGCCGTGGCGTCCTTCAACGACTCCCACCCCACCGACGCCGTGGTCATCGCCACCTGGGCGTAGATTCTGCGGCGTGTTCCCCAACGTCCCCCTCTGTATCCAAGCTGAGGTTGACAGCCTCTACTGGCCGCTGTACTATCCTAGGCGAAATCCAATACAGAAAGGTCATCATAGGAACAACAACTCGGTCAAGTCAGGGCGAGATTACTCGCCATTGGGGGCACAGGGTCGCTATCTCCCTATGGCAGAAATGAAGCCATTGCAGGTTTTACATCTTGCCCGCATTTTGGACACGGACCACCCCTCGCATCACAGCAATCGGGACAATACACTCTGCGGCACGGGCTACAAACCGTTCCCAACCACTGTTCCCAACCTGCAGTCGATGAAATTCCCACCGTAGTCCAACCGCTCTTCTCGAAGTCGTTGAGCACGTTTCCTATCGGTTGAAGAGTCTTGCCACAAATCGAGCACTTGACGACCCTCCCGGTGGACGTCTTGTCTTCGCTTGTCTTGTCTGCTTGCGTTTCTTCCATGATATCCCTCCCTTCTCGTATTGAGACATTCTACTCCTTCAGCCCCAGATGGTCACAAGAGGCCTGATAACACTACCGCATTGGCGCCCCCTCTGTACCCAAGTTGAGGTTGGGGCTGGTATAATGGCCGAAGGAAGTCTGGAGGACAATGGGCAAACCAGATAATCAACAGATAGGTCTGGCTGGGGAATACTACGTGGCATTCACACTCTCTCGCTTGGGATATGACATTGGCATCACGATAGGCAGGGCCAAAATCTTTGACATGACTGCGGTGGCTCCGTCCGGCAAAGTGATCAACATACAAGTAAAAGCCACGTATTCCGGTTCCCATTGGCCTGCCCGTAAGTTCAGTCCCAACAAGAATTCTGTTGTGGCCCTAGTTCGCCTTGGCAAGTACCCGACAGAGAAACCTGAACTGTATTTCCTGCCCGGAGCAGAGGCAAGCGAGTTGATAACTGTTTCCACGGTTTCTTGCATCAAGCATGGCGACGTTAAACGGAAGTTCGGAGATCACGACTTCAAACTCATTGAGCGGCTATTGGGGAAGCCAAGTAGAGACGCCTAACCTGTCCAGTCTGCCCCATCACCTCACCATCACCTCGTAGAACCCCAGTCCCCCTCTGTATCCAAGCTGAGCGGCCATTTGACTTTCAGGCACCGTCTAACCTATTATCACAGCCACTATCAAGGGCAGAAACACAGGCCAACCACCTGTTTTGGAGGCTGACACAGATCGGTTATCCAATTGCTGTTCCATTGTCTCGAATCATGCTGGCTGCGGTAGTGCATAAGTCCCACACCCAAGTCGCAACCGGAGTTGTCAATCGGAGTGAACGGGCAAACGATGAACGAGAAAGTTGATCACAGGTACATTAGCGATGCCATTGACGAATTGGTCACCTTCTTGGGGATCAAGGAGGACATCCCGTCAGAGATGGTACTCAATCCATTTCGCTCTGGATCCATTGACGTATCGATCGAATGCATGGCAAGTCACCTCGGTTTGCCGATCAAGGTGAATATTGTCACTGTGCCGGCAACCTATCGCCAGGAAGACGGCAGTCGCTTCACGACTAGTGCATTGGTAGAGACGGATCACACAGGCAAGGGCACACAAAGCATAACAGCGCAAGTGTCGATTCCAAGCGATCTCCCATTCTACGGCTCAGAAATCCTGAAAGGTTTCCCCATAACTGTAAAGATCAGCGACAACTGCCAGAAACACCCAACAGCTTTCCTTGGCATAATGGCTCATGAATTGAGTCACGTGATTTTGTATAGCCTGCTTAGCCCCAGGAAAGACAACGAGGTATACACAGATTTGGCAGGGATGGTTCTGGGCCTCTCGAATTTGATGAAGGAAGGACGAAAGGTAGTCGAAGTCGAACACGGCCAGGGTTCAGATATATCGACTACGACCACATACGGATACTTGTCGGATGAGGCCTTCGATTTCGCCTTGGATAGAGTAAGAATAATTCGTGCAGACAAAGGCGCCCCAAGAAGACAGTTACTTGGCCAGCTAAGAGTGTACGCAGAGCTAGTGTCCTTCTGTCAGAGGCAACTGAGGGCATTCGGGATGTTCCTGGAGTATCTCGACAAGAATGTCAGTAGGAACATACATAAGTCCGATGCGCTCAGAATTGTTGAGCTCCACCAACTGGACTATGTTGAGAGGCTCAACATAGTATTGGGCAGACATCAACTGGAGTTGAAGAAGATCGACTCCCTTTGTGGTGAGCTCGTCCATTACACCCCAGGGAATCTGGAGTCCCTGCGAGGGGCTCTCAAGAAAATAGACGCTTCGATCAACGAGCTGAGGCATGAGGTCCAATTGCTGGACAGTGACGTGATAGTCTTGAAGAGGAATGTGGGCTTCTTCTACAGGCAGAAGGTCAAGAGGCTGGTCGGCAATGGAGAGGAGGTAATCGGATGAGCAAATGCGATGAGTACAGAATGAAGATGGACGAGATCGAGGATAAAATCAGGCAACTGGAGCCTGGACCTATGGATTGGTTGGGAGATCTAGAGAGAGAGGAGACGCCGTCAGATAGAGGGTCTTCAACTTCAGTTCGATAACTGGAGGGACAAGTGGGAGCGGAGTATGAAGGCGGGAGGATGTTAGCACTAGCTTAAAACTGCGAACAGTTTGCACTTCACCCCCGCCCGCCCCTTGTAGAACCTCAGGCTGTCTGTCTTGCCTGCCCTATCCCTACCCGACACCGTCTGCGGTCCGTTCCCACCCGCCGAGCGGCGGTTCTGCTATCAGCCGTCCCTGCGTGCCTGTCATCCTGCCTCACCTGCTCGTGCCTGTGGGCACTCGCCCCTTTCAACGACTCCCACCCCACCGACGCCGTGGTCATCGCCACCTGGGCGTAGCGCTTAGTTGCAGAAATAGGCGTCATTCGCTTCGTGGGCGAGCCCCCATTCGCTCAGAGTGACAAACCGCATACATATCATTCTGACATATTGCCCACCGTGTCATTCTGAGCGCAGCGAAGAATCTCGATTCTTACGCTGACTAGTGCAACCAGGCACTAGCCTCCACCTCCACGCTCACCCGAACGACAGGTGCTCAGGCTTCAAAATTTGACGCCCCCCGCCAGTTCATGCTATCGTCCGAGGTGAATTCCTGGAACACATGTCCTGATCCACAACCATTGTCCGAGCGGGGCAAGACTACTCAAAGGGGGGGAACATGAGAGTCAAGACTGTTTCAATCGCTGTTGTTCTGAGCTTGCTGTTAACTGTGATAGCTGTAGCAGCCCCACTGTGGCAAGTTGTTCAGGCCAGTGCTACAGAAGTTCACTATGACGACGGTATGCCGGCCGGCTTCGTGGACACACCCAGCCAACCTTACAGCAATTTCCAGGGAGTCAAGTTCTCACTGCCTTCCCAAATGCGGCCTGCCTCTATTCTCACGGGTGTTCATTTCTACTGCAATTCGGGTCTCCAGGAAGCCACCCTGAAGGTTCACATCACGGCTGGTGATCCTACAGTCGAGCTCGTAGCCCCCATTACGTATTCGCCCAGTAGAGTAGGCTGGCATACTGTGAGCGTACCCGTCATCGATATCACCGGTGACTTCTGGGTCATAGTTGAGAGAGGTTCCAATGCCCCAAGCATCAGCATGGCTTATGATACCCGGGATGATTCTGGACGGTCCTATGTGGGTAAACAACTGTCACTTCTGCAACCCTTTACGACGGGTGACCTACTGATCAGGGCAATGCTAGGTGGCGATTCAACTCCGCCGACAACCCCTGTGGTTGTCGATGATGGAGACTACACCAACGACAATACTCAGCTCCATGGCAGTTGGAGTTCCTCCGATGATGAATCGGGCATTGCTGAGTATCAGTACGCCATCGGCATCACTCAAGGAGGCACTGATGTAGTCGGCTGGACATCTGCGGGGACAGCCACCGAGGCAACCTGTACCGGCCTGAGTCTCAGCGTAGGAACGAAGTACTACTTTGCCGTCAAGGCAAAGAATGGCGCGGGGATATGGAGTACAGTAGGGACAAGTGACGGGATCACTAATCTCATCAAGGCCACCACGCAGCAAAGCGTTAGTTCTCAGGGGGGCACAGTGCAGACGACAGACGTGCAAATCGCCACAACGTTTCCCGCTAATGCTATCACTGACAATACAACGGTGACTATCAATCAGAGGTCTTCCTCCTTTCTTGCTCTGGCACCTCAAGGATTCAAAGTAGGCAACACCTGCTTCACCGTAGAGGCTGTGGATGCCAATGGCAACGCCATTGGCACTTTCTCCCAGCCAGTGACCATTACTGTGAAGTACTCGGATGAGGATGTAGCTGCAGCTGGTGGAGATCCCACCAAGCTGGCGCTCGCTTACTACGATGAAGCTGCCGCAGAGTGGAAGATGCTGGACACGACCGTCAATACCGCAGACAAGACTCTAAGCGCTACCACCACTCACTTCAGCACATGGGCGATTCTGGCAAAGAGCCCCAGCGAAGGCCTTGCGTCCTGGATTTGGATTGTGATCGGCATCGCTGCAGCCGCGGGAGTTGGCATTATGGCCTGCTTCGTTCGCAGGAGGCTCACACAAAAGGCCTAGCGCAACGGTAAAGACAAAATCTCAATAGGGTGGGTAGCAATGTCCACCCTGTTCTTTTGGATTCGGAAGCGTAAGGTTCTGCATCTCCCCGGGATTGCTTCGCTACTCTCGCAATGACACAGTGGGCAGGTGGGAGAATAGGATCTTTCTGCGTGTGGATCAGCGGTTTAGAAACCTGATGGGGGAGGTTGTCGTCGCACTTTTGCCCTTGGAAACCTGATTTCCGTCGGTGCTCTTCTGGCTGCCGCTGACCTCGCCATCGGCCTTTCCCTTACCAGCATCGCCCGCCTTAACAGCGGCGTTTTCTTTCTCAATGCCGGCCGGTTTGCCGCCAACTCTTTGCTTATCAGCGCCGGCTGTCACCGCTATCTTCTCTTCTTTACCGGCGTCGGCCACTCTTGTACGCGTGGCCTCTTTGGCTGCCTCAATGACCGGCCTGCCGGCTTGTCCACCCACAGTGCCGCCTGGTGCCGGAGGAACAGCCCTTTTCCCCATGTCAGTGAGCCTCAGAACGCTGTTACGTATCACAGTACCAGTTGCCCGCCCGGCAGAGCCTCCCGTCACTGCGCCACTTACCTTTGGGGCTGTGGGAGACTTTCCGGTATCAACCGCCTTATCGACCGCCTTCGCCGGACCTGCCGTCTCCTTCACGCCACCGGTTGGCTGTGGAGGAACGTATTTCTTCACAACATCGCTTGCCTCCGGAGACGTGGGAGCCTTCACAACATCAGCCGCCTTCACAGGATCTGCCGTTTCCTTTACACCGCCGGTAGACTGTGTAACAATGCCTTCCCTCCTGCTACCGCCTATTGCAGGAGACCACTTCCAGGGTTCAATCACTTTGGGAGCACTGCTTTCAGTTGGCTGACTGCCTGCGGCTGCAGGCTCTATTCGCTTTGCAGCATCGGTTACTTTGGCAACTTCGGCGTGTTTTACAGCATCAACTGCCTTCGCCGGACCTGCCGTCTCCTTCACGCCGCCGGTTGACTGCGGAGGGACGTATTTCTTCACAACATCGCCTGCCTCCGGAGACGTGGAGGCCTTCACAACATCAACTGCCTTCACAGGAACGGGGACTTTCTTCACATCGCTGCTCGACTGCGGAGGAGTGTATTCCTTCGTAAAATCGCTCATGTTTGAAACTGTAGGGCGTTTCCTGGTATCAGCCGCCTTCACAGGAACGGAGGCTTTCTTCACATCGCTGGTTGACTGCGGGGGAGTGTATTCCTTCATAAAATCGCTCATGTTTGGAATTGCAGGGCGCTTTCTGGCATCAAATGCCTCCGCAAGACTCATCCTCTCCTTCGCATCACCCGTTGCCCCTATAGCTGTGACTTCCTTCACAGCATCGGTCACCTCCGGAACCGCGGGATGTTCTTCGGCATCAACGGCGTTCGCAAGCCCCGCCCTTTCCTTCGCGTCACCGGTTGTCTCTATAGCTGTGACTTCCTTCACAGCATCGGTCACCTCTGAAACCGTAGGGCGTTTCTTGGCCTCAACCGCCTTCGCAGGAACTGCCGTTTTCTTTACATCATCATCTGCCCATTTAGCTATGGACTCCCTCACAGCATCGCTCACGTCTCTAGCCGTGAGAGGTTCTTCGACATCAACCGCCTCCCCAACATCGGTGGTTTCCTCCACGCTGCTGGTTGACTCGGCAACAACGTATTCCTCCACAGCGTCGCTTGTTTCAGGAGATTCCTCCGGGACTTCGGATGCTTCCGGAACACTGCTTTCTGTCGTTAGATCGTCTGCGGCTGAAGGCACCGTTTGCTCTGCGATGTCAGTTGCTTCGGCAAAGCCAACTTCCTCCGCTACACCCTCCTCCTCACCACCAACCTCCTCCCCGGCATCAGTCGCCTCCGCACTCACATGCCCTCTATCCCCACTCTTCTTACCCAATCCTCCGATTCGTTTCCACCACTTCCCCTTCTTGGTGGTGCTGCCCGCATCAGGCCCAACCTTCTCTTTCTTAACGCTGGTTGCTTCCGCAATATCAATTGCCTCTCCGGCACTGCTCGGCTCCGCAGCCATGTCTTCGGCATTGTCTTCTTCAGGGGCACCTTCCACAGGAAATGCCTCGGCGGCGGCAGCCTTGCTCTCGGCCACCTTGGCCTTCTGGCTCTGTTTTTCGGCTTTACCAGACTTTCCCCTGCCTAAAATGCCAAGACGCGGCCCTTTCCGGCTGCGGGGGACATCTGTCTTGCCTGCCGTCAGGTTTCTCTCTTTGCTGCTGGTATAGAGCTGCCCGTCGATGTAAAGCTGCAGGCTGAAGCCATAGGTACCCTGCTGCCAGCCCTGAGTCGGGGTATAGCTGTAGGGTACTCCCATCTTGCCGACAAGGAGAGGGTCCAGGTTCAACAGCAAGATCTTCTCGAGATGAGCTCCGTTGAGGGTAACAGTCAGCCTGACTTCCCCGTGGGCCACCTGCTGGTAGACATTGGTGACCCCGTAGACAATCAGGGCAGAGCCAAGCTCACCGGTCTTAAAATTGTAGGCCGGAGTGACGGCAAAGCCCTCAAAATAGATAGTGTCAATGGTCAGGGCCATGCTCTTAATTTCTCCCCGCCTTTCTCTCTAAGGTGTTTTCCCCTTCCCCCAGGAACCCTGCCATCAATCCGGTTTCACCGTCCCAGCGCCGCAACAACGCAGCCTGCGTCTTTCAGGCTTGTGTGGAGGCAGTGAATACCGGCCATGGTGAGCTCCATGTAGGATAATCGGCAGAGGAATGCCTTATCTCTCCAGGTTCAGGCCCATTAGAAGGGCTGTCTGCCGGTGCCGGGCCGCGGCAAGTCTGCCTCAGTCTGAGTTGTTCCCCTGCCAGCCACTGGCTGGGGTTCCCTGCCCGCTGTATGAGGCATGCCAGTCTGAGGGACCGATGCAGGCCGGAGTATTTCCTCGACCTTTGATTCTGCCATGGCTATCATTGCCTTGAGCTCGTTTACCTCGCGCTCAAGCAGCCTGATCCTGGCAACAGCTTCGTCCTTCTCTCGCTCCATCAACCTGACGCGAGCGACGGCGTTACCCATCTTTTCAATCAATGATGTTTGTTCAGCCATTTTGTCTCCTTTCTGAGATCATCAGATATCTATGATCAACTGTATCTCTGCCACGTTACACCTGGGTCTCAGTAGAAGCTGCCGATATCATAAATTCTTCTCAAATGGGGTCAGACTAATAAGCCGAAGGGCAGAGTGAAGCTGTCATTGCGAGGAGCGTAGCGACGCGGCAATCTCTGTAGGGGCGACTCGTGAGTCGCCCCTACACCCATTGTCATTCCCACGAAAGTGGGAATCCAGGAGGAGGGGGTGGCTCTAATCCCCTCTCCCTGCGACGGGAGAGGGTCAGGGTGAGGGTGGTATTCAGGAACATCAGCGGTTCATAAATCTGATAGGTGGAACGGGCTTCTTATCCTTGTCTTTGGAAACCTGAGCCCCATCGCCGCTCTTCCGGCTATCACCGCTGGCTTCGCCACCGGTGCTTTCTTTACCAATGCCGGCTGGCTTTCCGCCGGCGCTTTCCTTGCCGGCACCGCCCGGCGCATGAGCCGCAGCTTCCTTTCCGACACGAGCCGTTTTCGGAGCGCCACTCGCCTTCACGTCACTGGTTGACTGCGGAGGGACGTATTCCTTCACAATATCGCTTACATTAGGACCCGTGTGAGGTTTTCTGGTTTCAACTACTTTCGAAACGCCTGTGGTTTCCTTCACGGCGCCGGTCGCCTGCGTCGCTACGTTTCCCTTTGCAGCATTACTTATAGCAGGATATTGCTTTTGGATATCAGCCGCCTTGAGGGCATCGCTTTCCTTATGCTGCCCGCCTGCGACTGCAGGCGGCGTTTGTTTGGCCACATCAGGTGTTTTGGAGACACCTGCCTGTTTAGCTACACCTTCCTTTGCGGCATTGCCTGCAGCAGGAGAAGATGGCTTCCGCATGGCAGCCTCTTTGACGATATTGCTTTGCCTCGGCATGCCGCCTGCGGCTGCGGGCGGTGCTGACTTAGCAACACCAGTTGTTCCGGCAACATTTGCCTGCTTGCCCGCAGGCTGTTGCCCTCCGGCAGGCCTCTCACCGCCCTCATGCCCATTGCCCCCGCCCTTCTTGCGAAATCGCTCCCACACCTTTATCTTCTTCAGGATGCCGGCCGCACTCAGACCGGCCTTCTCCTTTTCAACACCGGTTGCCTTCGCAAGGCTAGTTCCCTTGCCATTGCCGCCGGGCCTTGCAGCAGCGGGTTTCATCTTGAAACTGTCGTCTGCATCGAGGATACCTCTCCTGGCAAATACCCCGGCGACGCCGGTCTCTTTTCCGGCTATCGCCGGCTGTCGCCGTTTTTCAACCTTAGCAGGTCTGCCTCCACGCTTCCGCCTCCTCAATACCAGCACTCCCAGGCCCAGCAACCCCAGCCCACCTCCTATTATGGCAATGATGATCCACATCCAACTGCGGGAGGCACGCGCTACACCAACCTCCAGCGTCTGCTCTGTGGTAAAGGCATAAAGCTGATTATCGACATAAAGCTGCAGGCTGAAGCCGTAGGTGCCCTTCTCCCACCCCCACGCCGGGACATAGTGATAGGGCACACCTATACTGCCGACGTCGAGGGGGTTCTGAGTCAATAGTGACACCTCCTCCAGGGAGGCTCCGTTGAGTGTGACCACCAGCCTGACTTCGGCATTGGCCATTGGCTGGTAGACATTGGTCAGGGTGTATGCGATCTGGACATACCCCAGCTCATGGGTCTGGGTGTGGTAGGCCGGAGTGATGCGAAAGCCCTCAAAATAGACGGTCTCCACCGTCAGTGTTAGGCTCTTCTCCTCATTCGCTATCACATCGAAGGACTGCTCGGCCAGCTTATCCCCATTGCTGTAGGCTGATACCACGAAGCTCCCGGGTGAGACCCGGGCCTCAAGGTGTCCTGTGTTGCTGTAGCTCACTTCGTAGTTACTGCCGTTGATTACCTTGAACAGCCGTATCACTGCCACCACCGGCTCCCTGCTGGGGCCCACGGTGTCCACAGTAACCGATGCCGCCTCGCCCGTCACCACTAGCGAGGCCGTCTCGCCGGCAGCCGGCAGGACCTGCACGCCCCCAGCACCCTCGTAGGAGGCCTGCGCCGTGACCGATATCTGGTACTGACCCGGAGGTACATCCGGACTGACTGCAACTCCGATCTGCACCTGCCTGTATTCTCCCGGCTGAAGAGCAAAGTTAGTGTAAGACAGGTCGATGGTGACACCGGCAGGCGCTTCAGTAACCATCGTGACATTGATCTGCGTGCTGCTCTGATTGAAGACCACCACGTTAATGCTTGGGCCACCCACCGAGGAGCCTTGCGGTATTTCAAATATCTGGCTGGAAAAGCTCCCCGAGATGGCGATGCCGCCGTCAGCCCTTGCGGGCATGGCTGTAAGCAGACCGGCCAGCAGGATAGCCCCGCACAAAAAAAACAAGAGGGCCACATGAATGGCCCCGCGTTTCAGCCGATAACAGCAGTCCATCTTAGTCGCTATTATGGCATATTTTTAGTCAGGGTAGTAGGGGGGGCAATCCCCCCCCACTTTAGTCCTTATTACAAAGTGTTGTGTGCTGCTCCTAGCTATGGATCTCATAGTAGACATAGCCGGAGTACGTTCCATTGGGAACGCCCGTGCTGCCCAAAGACAGGAACAGGTAATTGCTTATCGGATCACCAGTGTCTCCGGTGATGCTATGGCTACTGCCTACACTTGTGTACGTTCCGCTTATCGGCGTAGCATCACTTGGGTTGGTGTCCTCATCAGCCTTCAGGGCAAACTGGCTTGCACCGGGAGTGCCGGTGACCAAGCCTAGATTCACCGTCGAGCCAGTCCAAGTAGTGGATGCACTAACCGCCCTGGTGTATGTGCCGTTGGCAATATACGTATTGCTGAATGCAGGCGATTGCTTGTCAGTATACCCCAGATTGATAGTCCCGATGTGAACGGGTCCACCAACAGAGATCTCGCCATACCAGTTCATCTCCTCGCCTGTCCGGTATCCGCTGTTTTGATCAGCGCCATCATCGGCCACGGCATAGATGTGCCACTCGGCACTGCCGCTTGTGCTCTCCTGGGCAACCTTACCCGCCTTGAAGTGAAAGTCGAAGTTGCCGGTACTGATGCCTAGATTGGGGGCTGGACAGTCTGCCCCAACAAGCTCCCACGTGCTGCCACTGGGTTTGTCAATTGAGAAGCTTCCGGCCTTGGTCCAGGTGAAGATGGCACAGCTCTGGCTGTTGTCGCTGACAGTGGGCCTATCTGATGTATTGTAAACGCCATCTCCATCACGGTACAGGGTCACCTTGACCGTGGTCAGGTTGTCAAAGGTGGCACCATCAGTGACTTTTACCCTGATGACATACTCCACCAGCGGGGTCATCGGGGGATTCTCGATGGTGGTGGTATTGTCCCACAGCGTCACATTGTCCACTGTCGGGGGGCTCGTGCCCGTCTGGAAATCAACGTCTATCGTGCCATTGTCGGCAGCCCTAGCCAGGCCAGTTAAGACCATGGTCGGTATCATGGCTATCAGTATGGCTGCGACTACTACGAGAGCCATTATATCGCGCATTCGAATAGTACTCATACTCATATTTCTTGTCTCCTTTCGTTGGTTCTTTGGTTCGACATTTTACCTTAATTTAAGACTCTTGTCTTCAATCATGTGTGATTGTTCCCTGGCACCTCACCTCCTTTTACAGAAATGGGGCAGTCGACTCAGC
>Ga0209777_10007241_pt1 | contig 12348 bp, 13 predicted proteins | sample FrelakmetHBP12HB_FD_187147 | JGI IMG/M metagenome (GOLD analysis project Ga0209777, IMG submission 187147) | Freshwater lake sediment microbial communities from the University of Notre Dame, USA, for methane emissions studies -HBP12 HB (SPAdes)... | ecosystem: Environmental > Aquatic >... | reverse complement strand
GAATACGATCCGGCTTCACACCACATCGTGTCCAACGCATCGTGCACCACCAACTGTCTTGCGCCGCTGGTGCATGTCCTCCTCAAGGAAGGAATCGGGATCGAGACGGGTCTCATGACCACAATCCATTCCTACACGGCTACCCAGAAGACGGTGGACGGACCGTCCAAGAAAGACTGGCGCGGCGGCAGGGCGGCGGCGATCAACATCATCCCCTCCACCACCGGCGCAGCGAAGGCGGTTGGAGAGGTTCTCCCCGCGGTGAAAGGCAAGCTCACCGGCATGTCATTCCGCGTACCGACGGCCGACGTTTCCGTTGTGGACCTCACCTTCCGGGCCGCGCGCGACACCTCCATCGAAGAGATCGCGGGACTCATGAAGAAGGCCTCGGAAACCTACCTGAAGGGCATTCTCGGCTATCAGGACGAAGAAGTGGTTTCGACGGATTTCATTCACGACAACCGCTCCTCGATTTTTGATAGCCTTGCTACCCTTCAAAACAACTTGAAGGGAGAGAAGAGGTTCTTCAAGATCGTTTCCTGGTACGACAACGAGTGGGGCTACTCGTGCCGCACCGTTGACCTGCTGATGAAGATGGCAAAGGGAAAGTAGCTCAAACAGGCTCACAAGCCTTCTATCCGAGCACCATGAAGCCCCGGCTTTCGCCGGGGCTTTTTCGGCTTTGCACACGGAGCACGATCGTGTAGGATCGCAAGAGGGAGGAACCCACGATGGCGGTGATCGCGGTAGTCGGAGCGAACTGGGGCGACGAGGGAAAAGGCAAGATCACCGACTACCTGGCCAACGAGGCTGACTTCGTGGTGCGGTACCAGGGTGGGAACAACGCCGGGCATACGATCATCAATGAGTTCGGGAAGTTCGCGCTGCACCTTCTGCCCTCAGGCGTCTTTTATCCCAAGGTGGTGAACGTGCTCGGACCCGGCGTGGCAGTGAACATCACCGGATTTCTCGCCGAGGTCGACAAGCTCATCGCGCAGGGCGTGCCGAAGCCGGATCTCCGCATATCGGAGCGCGCGCAGGCCCTCCTCCCTCACCACATTCTCTTCGACGCCTTGGAGGAAGAACGGCTGGGCAAGGAAAGCTTCGGCTCCACGCGGTCGGGTATAGCTCCGTTCTACGCGGACAAGTACCTGAAAATCGGCTTGCAGATGAATGAGCTTTTCGACGAGCCGCTGATGCGCGCGCGCCTTTCGAAGGCAATAATTCAGAAGAACGTTCTCCTGCAGCAGCTCTATGGCAAACCCCCGCTCTCCGTGGATGAGATCGTGGCGCACGTCGCGGCTCTTCGCGACCGGCTTGCACCTTACGTCAGCGACACGACGACTCTGCTCCTGGACGCTGTGGAGGCGGGAAAGACGATTCTTCTCGAAGGGCAGCTCGGAACGCTTCGTGATCCCGACCATGGCATCTACCCGTACCCCACCTCATCCTCTCCCCTCGCGGGATTCGGAGCGGTCGGCGCGGGAATCCCTCCCTGGGCGATCAGGAGGGTGGTGGCGGTTACCAAGGCGTATTCCAGCTGCGTCGGCGCCGGGCCCTTCGTGACCGAGCTGCAGGGCAGCGAGGCGGAAGAGCTTCGTAGGCGCGGCGGCTCGGCCGGAGAGTATGGGGCGACAACCGGCAGGCCCCGCCGGGTCGGCTGGTTCGATTGTGTTGCCAGCTGCTACGGCTGCAGGGTCCAGGGCGCCACGGAGGCGGCGATCACCAACCTTGATGTCCTGGCATACAAGGATGCAATCCCCGTGTGCACAGCGTACTCGATCGGAGGCACGGCGACGACGATCTTTCCCGTCTCTCGGCTTCTGGACAAGGCAGAACCCGTCTACGCCGAGCTCGCCGGCTGGAAAACCGACATCACCGGCGTGCGCCGATTCCAAGACCTGCCCGCGCAGGCGCGCGACTATGTCCTTTTCATCGAGAAGCACATCCGGACGCGCATCACGTGGGTCTCGGTGGGTCCCCGGCGCGAGCAGATCATCAAGCGGTAGGCGCAGAAACGGCGCGCTTGCGCGGGCTGTGCGCGCCGCGCAGGCTGTGCGTGCTGCGGGCAGGCTCCCCATTGTTCGAGACCTGCACGCTCCGTAGCGGGTGGCCAAACCTGATTCCTTCCGCGCCGAAGCGGCCCGAGATTTCCTGCATGATCGAGTTCTTCAGGGCGGCGAAATCCGATTTCGCGAACCACAGACCGAGCATGACTTCGATTCCCGATTCCTTGAACTCATTGAGCATGATGGTCGGCTGGGGCTCGTCCAGGCTCCACGGATTCGCGCCGGCGATCTCCGCCAGAATCCTGTGCACGCGGGAAAGATCCTGCCCGTAGTCCACCTGGAACACGATGTCCATCCTGCGGATGGGGAATCGGGTGATGTTCGTCACCTCGGAGGTCAGAATTTTCTCGTTCGGAATTCTCACGAAAAGATTGTCAAAGGTCCGGATCTTGATGGAGAGCAGATCGATGGACTGGATGATGCCCGTGGTCGATCCGATCCTGATCACGTCCCCGATCGCAAAGGGCTTCTCCGAAATCAGGAAAAGGCCGCTGATGATGTTCGACACACTGGTCTGGGAGGCAAAGCCGACGGCGATTCCCACGATCCCCGCCGCGCCCAGGAGGGCGGTGAGCTTCACGCCGAGCTCACCGAGGACCGCCATCAGCACGAGGGAAAACCCTGTATAGCTGATGATCTTTCGAACGATCATCTGCCGCTGCAGGGTCGACTTCTTCATGACGTAGCGCTGGGACACCACGGCGAGCAGGCGGACCAGCACCAGCCCCATCACAATCGTGACGGCAACACGAAGACCGCGCGTCAGCACGTCAGGGGAAAGCGTTTGAAACCAGTTTGTGATCTGCTGGATGAACATGCGGGTCTGCCCCTTTTTCAGAAATCCGTGAAGTACTTCAGCATTCCGAATGTCCTTCGGATGTTCCAGCCCGTTGCCGGAAGCCTCGCTGAGGAGACGGACACAAGGCCCTCTTCAAAGCCCGGCGGCGTGTGCACGATCTCCATCTGCGTGACCTGGTCGGGCCCCCTGAACACGGCGTGGAGGCTGTTCGTCCACAGGAGCCGTTTTCCCCGAAACATGCTCAGGTTCTCCACGTGCAGGCAGACCTTCTGGAACTCCAGGTCCGTCTCGGAATCGTTTTCGATCATGAGGGGGCACACCGCATGGTCGGCGGTGGGATCAACCGAATCAACGGAGTGGTGCAAGCGCGTTGCAAGTCCCCAGCACAGCTCCCCGTTGACCGGGTCCCCGAACCACGTGCGGGTCAGCACGGTGAGGGGTTCCTCGAATATCTGTGCCGGCCGGTATCCCGAAGTGGAAAGGCGGAACCAGACCGGGATTTCCAAGAAGAAGATCGTGCTCTGGCCCGGCAGAAGGGTGAGAGCCCTGTCGGGCCGCATTACCACGGGCCGATCAGGAAGGACCGGGGATGCCTGCATGGTGCCGCCGTCGCGGTGCAGGTAGTGCCGCCACTCTGAAGAGGGAGGCTTCTGGGCGCGGGCAACAATCCGGTATGAAGCATCCGCTTCCCGCCGCGCCGCGGGCAGGGAAAGGACGTGCCATTCGGCCTGGATGCGCTCCACCCAGATACTCCGCAGGGGAAAACGCCACAGGGCGCATCTCTTCTGGGGAATTTCGACAGCTTCCCAGACCGCGATGCCGGTCTTCTCCATCTCGCCTCTCTTACCTTTCTTTTCGGCTCCTTTTCAGCAGGAGGATACCGAATACGAGCAGCAGGACGGGGATGACGAGCGCGTTGAGAGGAAAGCTCACGGAGAGCAGTGCAAGAGTCCAGCGGCTGAATGGCTCAGAGAAAAGATGAAGCACGCCGACGACTCCCGCGAGGAGGACGACCCACCCGAGGGTGCGGGTGTTCAACAGGACGCGTTCCCAGACGGATTTCATCGTCTCGTCCTCTGTCCGGGCAGCCTCCCGGCCGCTTCTCTGCGCATCCGCTATGGCCATTGCATCGAAGACCGCGTAGCTCAGAAACAGGACGGAGAGCGTGGGGATGAGATACGCGGTGATCCAGTACATTCCTGTCGAATCGGAGTACAGGATGATGAGGAAGAGGGTCACGACAAGCAGTCCCATGAGCGCGAAACCCTTGCCAATGAGACCAAGAAACATGTGACCGGCGCCCGGGATGACGCTCAGGCAGGCAGCGGCGAGCTTGCGCCAGCCGGGATGCGCGCGCGTCCCCGAGCCGCGCTTTGCCACGATGTTGGTGAGGCAGTCACGGCACCACGTGCGGTGATCAAGCTCGATGGAGCAGGCGGCGCAGAATTGCCTGCCGCACTCGGCGCACTCCCCGACAGCTTCGATCCTAGGATGGTTTGCGCATTTCATTCGTTGCTCCCTCCAATCAGCTTCTGGCCAAGGGCGCCCTGGACCGCTTCTCCCGCACCCACGAGCGCACCCTGCACTGCGGCAGAAGGCCCGGCCCCGAGAGCCGCCTCGGCGCCGGCTGCCCTGATCAGGGTGGGGTAGGCCCCGTGGGGAATCAGAAGGCTCACTGCCAGGACTGCCGCGGTGAGCATGAAGCTCCAGCCGACTCTCCTGTACAAACGGGACACCGTCAGGCGGGGCCATGCACGCGGGTCATCCCCCCCTGTGGACAGACGTCCTCCAGCAAGCGATTCCTTGTACACCAGGTCCATGACGCGGCTGGCGAATCCGTGGGGAGCGCGCACCGTGTCACGCGTCCTTTCCAGGAGCCCCTCCAGCCGCAGGTCAGCTCTCTTCACCCGCGGATCGTTCATACTGCACCTCCCAGCCCCGCGCGCTGGAGACTCGCCCGCAGCAGTTTCCGTGCCCTGTACAACCGGGTTTCCACGGTCTTCATCGGCACCTCGAGGACAGCCGCAATTTGCTCATATGACATTTTCTGATAGTAAAGGAGAATGAGAACAGCGCGGTATTTCTCATCCAGACCGTCGAGCGCCTCCCCGACCTTCCGCTTTTCCTCTTCAGCCAGGAGTCCCTGCTCCAGGTCGATCCGGCCATCCGCAAGGTCGGCAGCGTCATCGATGGCCACCGGCGCACGGCCCGGCTTCCTGTTCCGACGCAGCCAGTCGGCGCACAGGTTCCAGGTGATCCGATACAGCCAGGTGGAAAACTTCGATTCGCCCTTGAACCCTTCCAGCCCCCGGTAGGCGCGGAGGAAGGCCTCCTGGGCGATGTCCTCGGCGTCTCCTTCTCCGCGCACGAAGCGCAGCGCCATGCTGTAGACCGGATCCTGGTAGCGGGACACCAGGTCGGCAAAGCAGCGCGTCTCTCCCTTTTGTACTCTTTCGATGAGCTCGCCATCCGATTCCTGCCGCGATTTTGCACCCCCTGGCACCGTCTCACCATAACTTCGGACAAACTTCACTGTCAAACCATTTCGACGTACCAGGGGCATGAACCACTTCAGGCTGGAAGCGGCTCTCTTTCGAGGTGGGCGAAGTGCGGACGACGCTTTTTTCGTCTGATCGGGCAACAGGAGAAAGACAGATGACAAGAGACAATGCACGGTGCGCCCTCATCACGGGCGCAAGCCAGGGGCTGGGAAGAGCGTTCGCCGAGGAATGCGCCGGCCGGGGAATTGACCTTGTGCTCGTGGCGCTGCCCGGGACCGGACTGCGGGAGGTTGCGCGGATACTTGAGCGGGCCTACCAGGTGCGCGTCGAAGCCATTGAAACGGACCTTGCCCCGCCGGAAGCTGCGCGCACGATCGTGGCTTTCTGCCGCTCGAAGGAACTGCTGGTGGATACCCTCATCAACAACGCGGGCATCGGCTTCACCAGCCGCTTCTCCGAGTCCTGCGGAGAGCAGAACGAAGCCACCATCCAGATCAACGTAGGAGCCCTCGTGCGGCTGACGCAGGAAATGCTGCCGGATCTGCAGGCGCGGCGGCGCTCGTGGATTCTCAACGTTGCGAGTGTCGGGGCGTACTTTCCCATGCCCTCAATGCCTGTCTATTCTTCGACGAAGACATTCGTCGTCACGTTCAGCAGGCTCCTGCGCTCCGAGCTGCGCCGGACTCCCGTCAGCGTAAGCGTTCTCTGCCCCAATGGAATCCGTACAAACCGAAAGACCCGTGACCTGATCGAGAAGCAGGGGTGGGCGGGAAGAGTAACCTGCCACTACCCTGACGAGGTTGCGCGGGCGGGGCTCTGTGGGCTGTTCCGGGGGGCAGGCGTGATCGTCCCGGGCATGGTCAACAGGCTTCTCATCGGCGCAAGCCCCCTGGTCCCCCCGGCTTTGTACATGTGGTTCATTGCGCGTCGCTGGGGCACAGAGCAAGGGGTGCAGCTGAAATCGTTGCACTTTCAGCGAAACTCCGCCCCTTCGTCGTCACTTGCATGAGGCCTCGCCATGACTGGTGAAATGACGGGAATGACGAGTGTCGTGACGGGATCCACGTCAGGCATCGGGCGGGAGCTCGCGGAGCTGCTGGCTGTCAGGGGCGGTCACGTCATCGGCGTGGGCCGCTCCGCGGAGCGCTGCCGCGAGGCGGAGCAGGAGATCCGGGAATCAACAGGAAATCCCTGCGTCGTTTTCCTGGCTGCAGACCTTTCATCCCAGTCCGAGGTTCGAGATCTCGCGGCCGAGATCGCAGCGCGTGAAGGGCATATCGACGCCCTGGTGAATAATGCGGGTGTCTTCACCCTGTCCCGCAGGGAAACAATAGATGGATTGGAAACGCAGCTGGCAGTCAACTGGCTTGCCGGCTTCATGCTCACGGGCCTTCTCATGCCGCTGCTCATTGAAGCACCCGCGTCCCGCGTGGTGAACCTTAGCTCGGGATCCCACTTCTCCGGCACCATGCACTGGGGCGACCCCGGACTTCATCGTGGGTATCACGGGCTAAAGGCATACGATCAATCAAAGCTGGCAGCCGTGCTGTTCACCTACGAGCTGGCTCGCAGGGTCTGCTCGCGCACAGGACCCGCGGCATACGCGGTGGACCCCGGCCTCGTGAAAACCGGGATCGCCGCCAAGGAGAACAGCCGCATCGTGCGGGCGATCTGGACCATCCGGACGAGGAAAGCGATCGGCCCGAAGCAGGCAGCCGAATCTGTTGCGTGGTGCGCCGCCGATCCTTTGGCGGGCGGAAAGACGGGGTTGTACTGGAAGGAGCGCCACCCCCTGGACTCATCGCCAGAGTCGTACGATCCGGATGCCGGGCGGCGGTTGTGGGAGCTCGGAGAACGCCTGAGCGGAGTCCGCTACTGCTGATGCAGGGGCGAGGTTCTCACTCTACTCCGCAGAGGCCCGAGCCGCATTTGCCAAGGTCGCAGCCGCACCCGCCCGTGTGACAGTCCGGCACGGCATTCGACGGCCTGCCCATGTGCGCTGCAAAAAGGCTGAGCTTCTTCACAACCTTTTCACTTTCGCAGGCCGGGCAGGCCACGCGGGTATCGGAACGAACAAGCAGCTCGAATGAGCCCTGGCAGGAGGTGCACTCGTACTCAAATATCGGCATGGCTTACTCCCGACGCGCGTCGCGGTCGCTACGCCAGATGACGCGAATGCGCTTGTACAGACCGTCGCCCTCGCTCACGGTTTCGATGTCACCGTACCGTGCCAGCGAGGTGTGGATGAGCCTCCGCTCGAACGGGTTCAAGGGCTCCAGGAGCCGTGACTCGCGGCTCCTGCGCACCTGGTCCGCAACCTGGTTTGCCATGCGGATCAGCGAGCGCTCTCTTCGGCTCCTGTAGTCCTGGGTGTCCAGAACGATTCGTGTCGTCTCCCCCCCCATCCGTCCCGCGGCGAGATTCACGATGAACTGCAGGGCTTCCAGCGTCCTTCCCTGCTTGCCGATGAGGATGCCCGAGCCGTCGCTTTCGATATCCAGGCCGAGCCGGCCCTCTTCACGAAAGTTCACCGCGATCTCCGCGGGAAACCCCATCCGATCCAGGAGCCCGCGCGCGAACTCGATGACCTTTCCCTCGAACTCACCGTCGACAGGGAGTGACGGGGCGCGCCGGGAAGGAGCCTGTTCGGGTGGACCTTCGCCGGTACCGGCCTCCTCATCGTACTCTTCACCTTCCTCATGCTCCTCCAGAAGGTGCACGCGGATCTTCACCTTGCCGCCACGGAAGAGGATCCCGGGCCTTTTTGCCTCGACGATCTCAAAATCGATCTCGTTCCTGTCGAGGCCCAGTTCCTCGATGGCGCGGTCGATCGCCTCTTTCTCATTTCGGCCTTCGAATTCCTTTACTACCATGTCAGCCTCCTTGAACCCGGATTGCTCACGCCACGGTACCTTGCATGGTACTCCGTGCAGTTCCGTGGCATTTGCAGATCACTTGCCCGACTTTTCCAGGGCTTTCGCGCCGGGTTTGGCGCTGCCTTTCACGAACACGGGAGTCTGGCCGGATGCTGCATCCCGCTTTTTCTTGAGATTGTTGATGTACACCTGCTGGACTGTTGAGAGAATGTTCTGGACCGTCCAGTACAGCACGAGCCCTGCAGGCATATCGTAGAGGATGAACAGAAAGACGACTGGCAGCGCGTACATCATCAGCTTCGCCTGGGACCCACCCTGCTGCGGTGCGCTGGACGGCTGCGTGAATTTGCTCGAAAGAATCTGGCTTGCCACCATCAGCAGCGGCAGGGCGCGCAGCGCGGTCCAGCCGACCAGCGGGATGGCGAACGGGAACGACAGGATCGACTCCGGGGCTGAAAGATCAGGAATCCAGCCGGGAATGAACATCGCTCCGCGCAGCTCGAAGTGGCTGTTGAGCAGGTTGTACAAGGCAAAGAAGACGGGCATCTGCAGGAGGAGGGGGAGGCAGCCCGAGAGGGGATTCACCTTTTCCCGCTTGTACAGTGCGGCGATCTCCTGGTTCATCTTGTCCGGCTTGTCCTTCAGGCGGGCGCGGATTTCCGCCATCTTGGGATTGAGAGCCGCCATTTTGGCCATCGATTCGGAGCTGCTGAAGGTGAGCGGCAGGAACACGAGCTTCGTGACCAGCGTGAGCAGGATGATGGCGATCCCGTAGTTGGGAATGAGGATGTAGAAGAAGTCCAGGATGTACTTCATCAGCGTGGCAAGCCACCCGATGAGGATGGACGAGGTGACGACCTTGTCGGCATTCAGCCCCGAGATTCCAAACGCGTTCTTCGACTTGTCATTGTAGTTGGCAAGGATCTCGGTCTTCATGGGGCCCAGGTAGAAGCGGAAGGTGTCGGTCACGGTCGCGCTCTGGAGGGGAGGCCGCTCGAAGGAGATGGTGGAGCGGGGAAAGTCCGGCACGAGCTGGCGCGAGTCGAACACGACGTGGTAGGTGCCGACGGGTTGAACGATCGCGGTGAAGTACTTCCCCACCACGGCCGTCCAGGTGAAGTCCTTGTCCAGCCCCTTGGTGGTGCCCATCTTCACGCCCGGGTCCTGGCGCTTGTTTTCGGCCCAGTAGGCGTAATTGCGGAACTCATTCCGATTGTCGAGCTTCTTGAAGTGCGGGCCGATCTGCGGGCCCATGGTGAGGGTGTACGCGAATCCGCCGAAGTTCAGGCTGGGGAAATCGTTCACCGAGTTCTGGATGGTAACGCGAAGCTCGAAGAGGTACTCGTCCTTGTCGAACACGTATGTCTTGTGCAGTGTGAACGGGACTCCTGTCGGCGAGAGAAAGGTCCGGGTGAAATCGAACGTGGACTGGTCTGTGCCGCTGGATTCCTTCAGGGTAAACGGCACGGTGAGCTGTTCCGCCGTGTAGTCGCCGAAGGAAAGCGCGAAGGGCAGCTCTCCCGTCGTGCCCGCCGGCGCCGTCAACAGCATCTCCACCGGTGAGCCATCCACGTTCTTGTACTTCTTCAGCTTTACCGAGTTGAGGGTCGCTCCGTCCGCTGCGAATGTGAGGATGTACAGGTTCGTCTCCCTGACCACCGTGTCGCCCTGTGAGGCAGGAGGAGCGGAGTTCGGCAGGGGCACGACCTTTCCTGCAGCAGCGACAGCCGCAGGAGATGTCCCAGACTTCTGCGCGGTTGTCTGCGTCCCAGCGGGCTGGCCAGTCGAAGCGGCGTCCGCGGCAGCGGGCTGCTGGGGCTGTGCTGATGCCTGCGGGGCGGCTTGCGATGATGCCGTGGCGGTCACCGGTTTCGGTGGCGAAATCAGCGGTGTGATCAGCATTCCTGCGACGATGATCACCACCGATATGACGACGGCCAGTAGCGTTTTCCTGTCCATACTTCCTTCTTTTCAGGGAACCGGGTCGTACCCGCCGACGTGAAATGGGTGGCACCGGAGAATCCTCCGGGCGGCGAGGTACGATCCCTTCAGGAAGCCGTGCTTTGTCAGCGCTTCCTTGGCATATTGCGAACAACTCGGAACAAATCGACACGAGGAGGGGAGCCCCGGGGAGATCACCTGCTGGTAAGCGGTGATGAGGAAAACCGCAATGTATTTCATTGGGTTCTCATCGCCCTTCGCCCCACAGGCCTGCCCGGCCGACCAGCTGCCGCATTGCCTCGCACCTGTCTGCGAAGGACGCTCCGAAGCGAACGATGAGGAAGAGCAGGTCGTATCCCGTGCAGATCGTCTCTTTCAGGGATCTATACGCTTCGCGCGTGATCCGTTTCTCCCGATTTCGTCGAACCGCTCCCCCGCATCCACGGGCAACGACCACCGCGAACCGATTCTGCTCGCCGCCGTTGCTCTTGTACAGGAGCTTTGCTCCCCGGCCATCAACCCTTGCGGCCGTGGAGAACAGCTCCCTGATTTCACTGTTCCTGCGGAGTCTGTCCTTCCTAGAAAGGTTTCTTCTCATCCGAGGCCGTGAGCTTCACCCGTCCCTTGGCGCGTCTGCGCTTCAGAACGAGCCGTCCGCCCTTGGTGGCCATGCGCGCGCGAAAGCCGAACTTTCTGGTCCTCTTGGTCTTACTGGGCTGATAGGTCCGCTTCATTGGAAAATGCTCCTTGTTTATCCTGACGAGCAGGTGTTCTTTTCACGGGTTATTGCGTTGTGAATATAGATTGGATGCCCGTCGCTGTCAATGGTCGGTGGTCCCCTGGCCGCCCACGCGGACACGGATTCCCTCCAGCAAAACCGCCGGTACGGCACTCCGAGCGGCTTCCAGGAGGGCATCCTGCCGGAGGCGGAACATCTGCAACCAGCCGGGGTGGTCCACCTCGACTATGAGGATGGCGTTCCGCACGTCCACCAGGCGCGCGTGGGCAGCCATTGAGTCCCCCACGATCTGGTGCCACCGCGCGAAAAGCTGATCGTACGGGTTTCCGCCCAGCCACCCCTTTTCCCGCAGGTACTCCCGGAGAAGATCACCGACTTTCTTCATGGCCCCGGCTCCTCGAATCCGCGAAAATCTCCGGCTTCGACCTCGAGCACGAGGGTGTCAGCGGTTCTGTAGGAGCTCCAGTTTTCGCCGGGGAGGAAAGTAAAAAATACCTGCTCATAGGGCGGAAACCGGGCAAGAAACGCGCTTTTCTTCCACGGGTCCAGTTCGAGAAGGACGTCGTCCACGAGAAGCACCGGCTTCCGCGAGGTCCGTCCCGACAGATACCGCGCCTGGGCGACGCGGAGGGCCAGGGCGCACAGCCGCAGCTGCCCTGTCGAGGCGAAGTGGGAATACTCTTTCCCTTCGCGGATATACGAGCATAAGTCCCGATGGGGACCAGATGTGGATACCCCCATTACCCGATCCCGCTCGCGGCGGCTCGCCAGGTGGGCTACGACCTCGTCCGTCGTGGACAGTCCTTCCCAAGATGGCCGATAACGGATCTGCACTTCCTGGTCCGATCCGGAGATCTCGCAGAGAAGCGCGCCGAACATCGCGTCGAACTCTTTCACGAGAGCGGCGCGCCGGGTCTGGAGAAAAAGCCCGCGGACGGAAAGCTGGACGTCATAAACGTCGAGGAGGTCATTGCGGTCGTCCGTGAGACAGAGGTTGCGCGCCTTCAGCACCTGGCGGTAGCTTCGAAGCGAGTCCATGTACTCGGGATCGGAAAGGACGAGGGTCTGGTCGAAAAAACGCCGCCGGTCCTCGGGTGATCCGACAATGAAGTCCAGGTCCTGCTGGACAAAACAGAGGCAGAGGACCTCGGAAAGAAGCCCCCGCCTGTCGGCGAGCACCTTGTCATCCACCCGCAGCTCTTTTCTTCTGCCCGCCGCGAGCTGAAGGCTGATGCTCCTGGCCCCAGTTTCTGGGGTCGAAAAACCGGCGAACAAGCCAGTCGCTTCAGAAGGCACCCGGGCAAGGGCAGCTTCCCGCTTTTCCCGAAACGATGATCCGAGACAAAGAAGGTGAACGGCCTCCAGGAGGTTTGTCTTTCCCTGGCCGTTCTGGCCGACCAGGAAGATCTCACGTGCGCCCAGC
>Ga0209777_10007240_pt1 | contig 12351 bp, 7 predicted proteins | sample FrelakmetHBP12HB_FD_187147 | JGI IMG/M metagenome (GOLD analysis project Ga0209777, IMG submission 187147) | Freshwater lake sediment microbial communities from the University of Notre Dame, USA, for methane emissions studies -HBP12 HB (SPAdes)... | ecosystem: Environmental > Aquatic >... | reverse complement strand
TATAAACGGCAATTCTCTTCCTGGATTTCCTGTGTTTATAGATTCTATACCTGGCTATAAAAGTTATGAACAAAAACTTTCTAATCCTGCTGTTGGAGATGTAAATGGAGATGGATATGACGATTTTGGAATTGGAGCTCCTGGGACAGATAAGGTCTACATAATCTTTGGAAAAGCCACAGGATGGGCCATGGACACAAAATTGAAAGATGTCCCCGTATCCTTTTTAGGACAGGAAACTCCGCCGTATTTTGATGCGGCCGTGGCTGGAGCTGGGGACATCAATGGCGATGGTTTTGATGATATTATAATTGGCGATTCTTATTATGGCGCAAATCTCAATGGAGCTGTATATATCATATTCGGTAAAAGCTCAGGCTGGCAAAAAGGCTTGTCCCTTGCCAATGCGGATGCATCATTCATTGGGAGTAACTTTAATTGGTTAGGATATGCCGTCCATGGCGCTGGTGATGTCAATGGTGATGGTTTTGATGATTTCTTGATGTCGAATTGTAATGGCACAGACGCCGATGCGACTTTATTAGTGCTCGGGAAAGCTGGGAATTGGGCAAAGAACATGAATTTAAACAAAGCTGACGCATATTTCTATACCGGAAGTGTCCCCTATTATTCTGAAATGCAGCTAATCGCAGGAGGAGGGGATCTGAACGGAGATGGGTTGGATGATTTTGCATTTCAATACCTCGATGGCGTTGATTATCATACCTATGTAGTACTTGGCAAAACATTAAATTGGAACAAGAAAACAAATGTGTCGACAATAGGGACATCATTTATAACGGGCGTATATATGGGGTATCGATACTCAATAGATATTGCCAAGGATATTGATGGGGATGGAATTGATGAATTACTTATCGCTCAAGGTAACGGTTTATACATAATCCGCCTTCAAGCTGCCAATAAACCGACCTCAATAAATTCCATTAAGGTCTTTTCTGATGCGACCTATACTCAAGAAATAACGAATGTCGCGGTCGGAGATCAGATCTTCATAGAATTGCATGGGACCGATTCAAGTCCAACAACCGCGGACATCACAAAGGTCAAAGTGAACAGCACGATCGCAAAGGTCGGTTTCACGATGAATCTCTATGAAACCGGAACGAATACTGGGATATTCAGAGGAAATTTCACGATAAAAGATAGAGTGAACGAACACACTCATTGGATAAATGCGACGAATGGCAACACCATCACTGTGACCTCTTTGCAGAACTCTAACATCAAAGCCACAATCATGGTGGGCGGTCTTTTTTTATATCCGCTTCAAGACCAGAGCACCGCCCAAGAGGATGTATTATACAATTCACATTACTATACAACGGGTTGGGCAAATATTATATGGAATTTCAATACGAACGCACCCTGGCTCAAATGGGATTCCACCGCTCAGAACCTTACGGGAAAACCTACGAATGCCAATGTTGGTACCTCTTGGGTGAAGTTATCGGTCGCAAAGGGTGCTGATAATCACGATGAGCACGATTTCAATATAATTGTCCAGAACCAGCCACCAAAGATATTGACCAGTAGCGTTACCCAGGTGCTGGAAGACCATCCATATAGGATGGATTACAATTCCTCCGATGATGGCCAAGGGGCCATCACATGGCATTTGACCACCAATGCAAAATGGCTCTCAATCAATTCAAAAACTGGGATCTTGCTGGGTACACCTTCGAACGATAACGTAGGACAGACATTGGTGAAGGTCAGCGTCGACGATGGCAACGGTGGCTGGGCCTGGTCGAACTTCACCCTCAACGTGATCAATACCAACGATCCTCCGGTCATAAATACCCTAGATAAAATCGTGGCGGTCCAAGATGTCCGATATTCGGTCCATTATAATGCGACCGATATCGATACGGGTGATGCACTGTCATGGTCCTTGAAGACTAATGCCAGTTGGCTCACATTGGATTCGCAGACCGTCACACTCGTGGGCATACCAAGGAACGCGGATGTCGGCTCCTATTATGTGAACATCACCGTCACAGACCTCTCCGGCGCGATAAGTTTCCACAACTTCACATTGATTGTGCAGAACGTGAACGACCCTCCGATATGGACGGATGTCCCACCGAACAGCACTATTGATGATAGATCGTCCTTCACCTTCGACGTTAACGGTACGGATATCGATCGGATGGACCATATCGTTTATACGATCTCCACCGTTCCATCCTCCGATGCATCAATCGATAGCGGGACCGGCATCATCCATTGGTCGCCCAAGGGTACGAATACCTATCAGGTGACATTGTCTGCCTCTGATGGTCAGATCACGATAAACTATACCTTTTCTTTGGTCGTCACCCATTATATCCCGAATAATCTGCCAGAGACCACATTGTTGTCCCCATCCAATTCCACAACGCTCAACACCTTGGTCCCACGCCTGAAATGGACCATGTACGATAAGGACAGTGATCCTATCAGCGTTGAGATCTTCCTAAGCAACAATCTGCAAGATGTCAAGACGCATTCCTCCTCGGCAAGCATCGTAAAAGGACTGACCAAGAACCAGTACGATATTACAAAACCGATCCAGAAGGGCTCCACCTACTATTGGACCGTCATACCCAATGATGGTAAGGACCAAGGGATATGTAACTCCGGGATCTTTACCTTCAAGACCTCACAAAATGCCCATGTGAACCATCCCCCCACGATAAATGCAATCGGGGACCAGAAGGCCACGGTCGGGAAGAAATTCACTTTGCAGGTCAGTGCTCACGACCCGGACCCTGAGGATGCGGGGCACCTCACGTATGCGATCAATAACGCCCCCGAAGGAATGACCATCGCTCCCTCGACCGGCTTTATAACGTGGAAACCAAGCAATGACCAGATTGGTCCGCAATCAGTGAAGGTCAATGTCTCGGACGGCACCGATAGCGTCGAGAGGATCTTTAATATCGAGGTCGTTAAGGCCTCGAACCAGTCAGGCCTTGGGGCATCAATGGGATTAATGATCGCAGGGCTCCTTGTTGCAGTTATCTGTGTCATTGCTGTAATCCTTGTTTTAATGAGAAAACGCAAGAGGCCGTCAAAAACCCCCGAGGTCGCACAGAACCAGGAACCTCCGCCACCTCAATTCTATAGTGCACCTCCGCAAACGGCTCCGATCATACAACAGGACCAACAGCCGATCGCGGACCAGTACGATCCATACAAGTACGATCAACAGGCCCAATACGAACAGTCCAGTTATCCTATTCAATATCAAGGGAACGATCAAGGAAGCTGGACTGATACAAATCAAAGGCCTCCTTAGGTATGATGATGCCCTCATACCAAATCTTTTTTTCCCTCACTCCGTTCCCTATTCTGGATACTATGCCGTCGGAGAAGGACCTCGAGATATTGAAGACCAGGGCCGTGGCCGAGATAATCATCTCCAGCGAGTTAATGCGTTCCTGGAACTCCTTTATCTCAGGTACAAGCTCCGCCTCGCGCGTCTTGCGGCCGTTCTTCTTTTCTTCGGTCAACGATGCAGGCACGCTCACCGTGAATGATGTAGTTAATCCATATCGTTCACTTTGAACATAATTCTATATGATCTCTTCATCATCCTCAATGACCTCGACCGGTGTGAACCCTTTCTCATCCCCTTGACCATCCGGATCCCCCGGGACTTCGATATCGGCATCATCCGGTACACCATTACTGGATTCTTCTTCTTTCGAGGACTGTTCCCCATAGTAGTTTTTCCTGGCACGGTAGGCGGCGTAAACCATGTAGACCACCAAAATCTCAGTTGCGAGACCAAGAACAATGATCATCGGGTTATTCTCGGAGAGGCCAAATAGGAATAATAACCCCGCGGAAAAGGTGAACAACACTGTATAACACCCTATAATCGGCCAAAACAAGGGACTATTGACCGGTGGCGCATGTGCAAGTACCATTCAATCATCCGTATTTTTTTACATAGTAATAAACATACTGAAATCAACAGTATTGATAAATTTTCAAGGGGAAAAAAGAAAAAGAATAAAAAGAAAAAAAAGGGTCATTGAAAATAAAAAAAAACCGGCTGATGGAAGGGATGAGTGATCCATCGAGGCCCTATTTTTCCCTCATCCAGACACATCCCAAATCTTTTTTTCCTGACACATCCTAGGGTCCTCCGAAATGACCGAAAAGGAACCGGAGCCGGTCTCCGACGCTGGATGGGTTTCCAAAGGCGACAGGCTCCTGGTCATGGGCAAGCTCGATGAGGCCGTCGATGCCTACCTCAAGGCCACGAAGCTTCGGCCCGAGAACTCCGTGGCCTGGGGCCGCCTGGCCGATGTCTTCTACCGTATGGGCCAGCTCGAGGAAGCTTTGAAATGCTTCGAGCGCGTCCTTACGATCGACCCAAAGAACAAGGCCGCCTGGCTCAACAAGGGCGTCGTACTGTTCACATCCAAGGAGATCCCTGCCGCTTTAGTATGCTTCGACAGGGCCCTAGCCATCGACCCCGATTTCGTTGCCGCCTATTCCAACAAGGGCAGCGCTCTCCTTAAGGACGACATGGCCAAGGAGGCCTTGGAGGCCCTTGAAAAGGCCGAGGCCCTGGCACCGAAGAACTCCGAGATACGCAGGCTCAAGTCCATGGCCTTGATAAAGCTGGGAAAGGGCTCCGAGGCCGAGACCTCCTTGATCAAGGCCGTCGAGATCTCGGACAAGGACCCAGAGCTGTGGAAGGCCCTTGGGGACGTCCAGTGCAAGATCGGCAAGCTCGGAGAGGGAATAGAATCCTACGAGACGGCGCTGCGGCTGGACCCCAACATGATCGATGCCTGGCTCGAGAAAGGCAACGCCGAGTACGCCCGCAGGAAGTTCTCCCGCGCCTTGCAGGCCTTCGAGCAGGTCCTGGACCGAGATAAGAACAACCTTATCGCCTGGCTCCACAGAGGAGCTACCCTGGACAACCTAGGCCATCATGACGAGGCCGCGAAATGCTATGATCGGATCTTGCACGACCAGCCCGACAACGATGTCGTCCATACCCTCAAAGGGGACTGCTACTTCAAGACGGGGCAGTTCTCCAAGGCCCTGGCAAGCTATGCGGAGGCCTTGCACCTGAACCCCAAGTCCACGACGGCCCTGGCCCACCGGGGCGACGCCTTCAGGGCCCTGAGCAAGTTCCAGCCGGCCGCCGAGAGCTACCAGGAGGCCATCTCCTTGGGCGGCAATAACCCGACCGTGCTCACCGGGCTGTCAGCGGCCTTGTACCGCCTTGCTGATTACCACGGTGCCCTCGATGTGATAGACCAGGCCGTCGGAATGGAGAAGAGCTCTGGCGAGTACACTTCCCAGACCTGGTTCCAAAAGGCCCTCATCCATTACACCCTTGGCGAGTACGAGGATTCCAAGCTCTTCGTCGAAAAGGCCCTTATTGCTGACCCGCGGATGGACGAGGGCCTCAAGCTCAAGGCCATGTGTGAGGACAAGGTCAACCGGATGAAAGGACTGGGCAAGGGCGGTTCCGACCTCGAGATCTTCCTTGTGTACCGCGACGGAAGGCTCATCCACCATTCGAAGGGTGCTCAGGAGAGCAATGTTGACGATATGATCCTCAGCAGCATGCTCACGGCCATCGCGAACTTCGTTAAAGACAGCTTCAAGTACACTGACGAGGAGAATGTCGGTCGGCTCGAGATAGGCGAGCTCAAGATCCTCATCGAGCACTGGCGACTGATATATCTTGCAGCTATCTTCAGGGGCAAGGAGCCTCCTGGCCTCAAGGACAAGATGCGCGAGGCCAACATCGCAATATACGACCAGTTCTATGACAAGCTCAAGAACTGGAACGGCGACCTGGAGTCCTTGGCCGCGGTCCGAGAATATGTCGAAAAGCTCAGGGAGACGCCCCTGGACGATGAGGATTGATCTTTCAAGATCGATCGAAAGGAAGTGCATACAATGGTGCTATCGAAATCCCAGATAAGATCTGCCATCGAGACCGGCGAGCTCGTCCTAGATCCCTTCGATGAGAACAAGCTCACCCCGAACGGATACCTACTGACCGTCGACCGGGTCACGGTCCCTTCTCTCCACTGGACCGTCAAGACCGGCTTTGTCGCCGTGAGCAAGCAGACCGCCTTCCAGGTCGTGACCAAGGAGCATATCCGCCTGGGGGGCGACCTCACAGCTACGCTCACGCTCTCATCACAGATGAGCAACAGGGGCGTTCTGGCGAGCTTTCCTAGACTTGACGCTGGCTTCGAGGGCAAGGTCCAGATCTCGGCCTTCAATTCTTCGGTGAGGACCCTCGACATCGATACCGGTGACCCTATCGCGGAACTTGTTCTGGATTGGCTAACGGTCCCTGTTGCGGAGGCGGTCTCCGAGGCCCAGGCTGAACCTCACAAGAGGACCAAATCCCTGATCGCGCCGCTCGCGGCCGCGACCGAAGAGGCGCCCTTAGGGACGAGGTTAGACCCGCGCGACGGCGGGACACCCTGCCTGAGCCATCATTGCACCGCGTGCTGCCACGAGACCGAGATGCCCCTCACCAACGAGGATAAAAAGCGCATCGAGGGCCTTGGATACACAGACTTTTGCATCGAGGACGACGACTGGTTCACGATGAAGAACCTCGAGGGTAAATGCGTCTTCCTTCAAGAGGACGGAAAGTGCAAGGTGTACAAGCACAAGCCCACCGGCTGCAGGTTCTATCCCGTGGTCTGGTCCATGGATACAAAAGGGCCCGTCATGGACGTGGACTGCCCCCACAGCGGCGAGTTCTTCATAACGGACACGCTCGCAAAGGACCTGAAGAACCTCGTGGACACCGTCCAAAGGGAAAGGAAGCAAAGGCGGTTCCGGAAAGGGGCGCTCTAGTCCTAGGCTGTTTCTTTCTTTTGTTTGATCTTCTTTGTTCTTTCGAAGATAAGAACCTCTTTTAAAGGATTGTTCCCTAGCCTTTTTCTCATCTGTTCCAGATAATTCTCGATGATATATTCCATGAATAGACTGTAGTCACCATGATGCGCCTTTTCGAGGCCGTCGAGATACTCGTCCCTTCTCATGACATTGAAGTTCAAAGGTGGAAAACCGCTCCTGGTCACCATCCAATTGAAGATCTCCCTACCAACTCGCCCGTTGCCATCGGTGAACGGATGGATATTTTCGAAGCGCACATGGAATCTCGCCGCAAGCTCCACCGGGTGCAGCAGGTCCTTTTCCTTTGAGCACCATAAAAGCAGTTTATAAAGCTCTTCCTCGACGAAGGCGGCGGGCACAAGCTCAACATCGGAACCGCTGATACCGACCTCGATCCTTCTCAAGGCGCCAAGGGTGTACTGGTCGATGTCCCTTTGGATGAGCTCATGCAACCTCAATATAAACTTCATCGAGATGTCTTTCCTGAAGCCTTTCCTGTACTCAAGGACATCTTTGTAGTTCCGGATCTCATAGATCTCTCTGAGGGACCTTCCCTTGGGGGAAAGGCCGTTCTCGAGGAGCCTGGTGACCTCAGCAAGAGTGCTAGTATTGCCTTCAGTTGCCGTTGTCGAATAAATGTAATCGAGCTCGAAATCCCTTTCCAGTCTTTCCACCTCGTTCGGAAAAAAATGTTTGCAATAAGCAGAGAAGGCGTATCTCACCAGTTCGAGCTTTAAGACTTCGTCTCTGGTCAGAAACCCTTGGGAATAATGCTTGGAGGCCAGCTGGGCCTTCTTCTTCAAGGCCTCGTTCGTGAACCAATCCGAATCTTTGACCTTGAGCGCATCGATCGAGCTCTGCCCCATCTTGCCTTGGCCGATATATCTTTGGATCTGGTAGCCCTTTCCCTCGTGCTTGAAAGCTAGCACTAGGTAATTGTAGCGTTTCATTCCTTTCTTCTTGGACCTATGAAATACCATCGAACCTATGTAGGCATTACCTTTTATTTAAAATCATCGATTATTGCTAAAAAGGTAATGCCTATGTGGTTGGACCACGACTTACTTAATGACCTGTACCAAGAGCGCCTTCTGTGCATGCAGCCTGTTCTCGGCCTCGTCGAAGACCACCGATTGCGGGCCGTCAATGACGCCTGCTGTTATTTCCAGACCGCGGTGGGCCGGGAGGCAGTGCATCACGATGGCGTCGCGCCTTGCATTGGCCAATAACGCCTCGTTTATCTGGTAGGGCTTGAACACCTTGAGCCTCGTGGCCTCCTCCTTCTCGTCACCCATGGAGACCCACACATCGGTGTATAGTACATCCGCGTACTCGACCCCGGTCATCGGGTCCTCTACGACCTCGATGGTCGCGCCCATGCGCTTGCCGATCTTCTTTGCCTCGGCCAAGATCCCCCCGTTGGGCTGGTATCCCTTCGGGCATGCGGCCGTGAAGTTCATGCCTACGACGGCGCAGCCTAGTAAAAGCGAGTTGCAGACATTGTTCCCGTCGCCCACATAGGTCATCTTGAGCTTTCCGAAGTCGTCGCCTTTATGTTCGATGACCGTCAGAAGGTCCGCCATTATCTGACACGGGTGCTCGACATCATCTAGAGCATTGATGACTGGCACTGTCGCGTTCTCCGCCAGTTCTTTCATCATTTCATGCTTGAACGCACGGTACACGATGGCATCGCAGAACCGGCTCAGGACCTTGGCCGTGTCCGCGACGGTCTCGCCGCGGCCCATCTGCATGTCCTTGGGGTTCATGTAGATGGCATGGCCACCTAGTTGTGTCATCCCGACCTCGAAGGATATCCTGGTCCTCGTGCTCGACTTCTCAAAGATCATCCCGAGCGTCTTGCCCACGAGCGGCATGTACTGCTCGCCGGATTTGAGGCCTTCTTTGATCTCCTTGGCCCGCTGCAGCAGGACCAGAAGCTCTTCTTGGATGTCGAGTATGCCTAGCACGTCCTTCTTGACCATCTGTATCTACTCCACCAGGGCCATCGTGATTTCGATATTAATTTTTTTGTCCGGTAAAGCCCTCGACGGTCAGGAAAGGCCTTCCGTCGTGGTTAATTGTGCCAAAATCCAAAAAGAATATTAACCGCTTCCTGTATATCCAAATACCCGGCACGGATGGCACCGTGTCCGTTATGGCAGACATGCGATCGTAGTGTAGTCTGGTATCACTCTAGCTTGCCAAGCTAGGAACTCGGGTTCAAATCCCGGCGGTCGCATCTTATCTTCTTTCTTATCATGATTAGAATAAGGATTATGGAGAACAATTGGCCAACTCCAGGGAAAAGCGGCATCTTTTGTTGCTGAGCCCAGACAATCGTCGATTTCTCCTTTGTCGGAGAAACCCCTGTCACGATCGGTTGATATTTATTGGGTTCAGGACTGATTATTATTTGGTCTTTGTCGCACCTTCCAGTCAATTCCGAAGCGGTATTATTTTCCATTTGATTCACGATGGGGGGATTCTCTACGATTGTTCCTTTATTCTGTTCCACCTTTTTAATCGGTTCGACCTGGACCTCGAAGTGGCTGACCTCGTCCAGGGACCTGTTCGCATTGTGAACCCGCAGGGCCAATCCCACGATCTCAGCATTACCATTTCTTGTGGTTGGGACAATTGAAATTTGCAAAGTCCTCTTCGAGAAGGCTCCTAATTTGATCTCCTGTGAGGACGGTGTGACGGACCAGTCCAAGGGATGTTTCAATTCCACCGTCAGATCCTCGGGAACGTTCCCTGTGTTATTGATGGTCACATTTAACTTTACAGGTCTTCCTTGCTCCATTGGTCTTATAGGTGAACTTATCTCTGTACTTATTCTTTCAGCCGGGGTTATCATCGTGAAGGTGCTGACCTCATCTTGAATATCCATATATTCAAAACGGTCGAAGAAGGCCGCCTTAATCTTCACATCCCCGACCTCGCCCGGCAGGGCATAGGCCGGTCCTTTCACTGTTAAAAGAACGCTGTTATTTCCGGCATAATGGAAGGGGATTTCGGTCCGGTTCAGACTGAAGTTCCAATCAATGGTACCTTCCAACGACAATTTGACCGTCCCAATATCATTCACATAGATGTTCACTCGGTAAGTGGTGTTCCCCTCAGGTTGGATATGATGGACAGTATCTGGAAGGTCCAAGACTATACTAAAACACACACAGGTGAAGGTCTTGAAGATAATGGTGTCAAAGTACCCCGGATTTCCTTCCGAGCTCCCAACTATCGTAACTGTTAGGTAATCCATATGATCTATAAACGGTCCATGCACAAAGACCAAGACATCCCGCGTTTGTCCCGGATCAAGAACGATCTCCTTTTCGGATAACCACGCGTTCCAACCTTCCTCCCTTGGATTGTTTTTAAAGGACAGGGTCAAACGGACCGTATCGCGGACCGTTCCAGTATTTGTCACCGAGAACGTCCCCTTCTTCAGGTCGCCATCGAGAATGAACATCAAGGCCGCAATCGGCCCAGGATCCATATGGAGCTTGACACCATATCGGTCCGAGGGGCCATCATAGGTCGAATTCGTGGTGGCATTGGGCCTGGGTATTGCCTCGAACCCGTGAGCTCCTTGTTCGAGCCCGCTGGCGTGATTCGCAATTCCCAGCGGCAGGATGAGAAGTATCATTACCAGTATCGTGGGCGCGGTCCCTTTCATGATACCTTTTTTCTGGTATGTACAATATATATAATCATTGGATTTACTTTCTAATTCCGTCATGGACCTAGGAACTCGGGTTCAAATCCCGGCGGTCGCACCTTTTCATTTTTCTTTTCCCTTGGATTTTCTCCTTTTATTCTCTTTAACTCTCCTGAATTCAATTATCATGACCACTAGGATCACAATCAAAATGATGACGAGCACTAGAACGCCGATGGGGTACGTTCCATAGGGCGTGGCGGATACCGGGGAAGTATACTCAGACACGCCTTGCTGGTTCTGGGCATCGATCTTATACCAGTACTTCTGCCCGTTCTTGAGTTGAGTATCCCTGTACCTGGTCTTATCCGAGGTCCCCACCAGTGTGTAGTTCCCGTTCTTCGAGCCTGAACGATAGATGTTGTAATGGTCTGGCTTCCCGCCTGATCTCGGGGCGGACCATTTCAATATCACGACCGTGTTCCCAGCGATCGTGTAGGGTCCGAGGGGCCTTCCAGGCAGCTCCCCGACGCTCGCATTGGCCTCGTTGGACCTTGGGCCCTCGCCCACCGAGTTGCTCGCGCTCACCCTATAGAAGTACCTGACGCCCGTGGTGACATTGGTGTCGACCCAAAAGGTCCCGCCGGTATAACCTTTGACCAACAGGACCTCCCCATTGGAGACCGTCCCGCGATAGATCGTGTAGTTCGTTATCGGCGAGCCCCCATCGCTTCCAGGAACGGTCCATGCGAGGGTTATCGAGGTGTTGCCCCCTGTTGCCGTCAGCACGCTGGCGCCTGGGACGGCCCTGGGTGCGGCAGAGGCGCCTTTAGACCTGTTCCCCTCGCCGATCCTGTTCTCGGCAGAGACGTTGTAACTGTAGGTCTGACCGTTGACGAGCCCGGCATCAGGGTAGGCAAGCACGTTCCCTAGCTCGATAAGGCGGACCCCGTCCCGGTAGATGATATAATTCGTGACGGGGGACCCTCCATCCTTCGAAGGGGCGGTCCAGTTGAGGGACACCTGTGCGTTGCCGGGAACCGCCTCCAGGCCTGTAGGCGCCCCCGGTCTGGTCGCCGGTGTTGCAGTGGCCTCGTTGGACCTTGGGCCCTCTCCTGCGGAATTTGTGGCCGTGACCTTATAGTAGTAAGTCTGACCATTGGTCACGGCGGTGTCGCTATAGGTATGGACGTTCCCGACCCTTGCAAGGAAAGCCTCGGAACCGGAGGCCGTCCCTTTGTAGATGCTGTAATTGATGATCACCGATCCGCCATCGTCGGAGGGCGCCGACCACGAGAGGCCAACCTTCGAATCGTATCCGGTCGCGACAAGGTTCAAGGGGGCGCTAAGGGTCGATGCCTTGCTGTAGACGGCGTAGATCCTCGAATCCTCCGAGCCGAAGTAGACGGTCCCGTCCGGGCCGATGGTCGGGGTGGAATCCAGGTACGCGCCCGTGGGGAAGGACCATCTCTTCGTGCCATTGGGATAGAAGGCGTACATTCTGTGGTCCACCGACCCGATGAAGATCGTGCCGTCAGCGGCTATCGTCGGGGATGAGCTGGTCGAACTGAGGGTGACGTTCCAAATCTTCTTGCCATCGGGGGCTATCGCGTAGAGGTCGGTCCCCAAGGCCCCGACATAGATCGTTCCGTCCGCACCTAACGCCGCGGCCGTGTTCACGCAGCCTTTGGTCTTGAAATCCCATCTCTTGGTCCCGTTGGGCCAGATAGCGTACAGCCTCCAGTCCACACTGCCAATATAGATCGTGCCGTCGGGCGCTAGGG
>Ga0209777_10007239_pt1 | contig 12352 bp, 14 predicted proteins | sample FrelakmetHBP12HB_FD_187147 | JGI IMG/M metagenome (GOLD analysis project Ga0209777, IMG submission 187147) | Freshwater lake sediment microbial communities from the University of Notre Dame, USA, for methane emissions studies -HBP12 HB (SPAdes)... | ecosystem: Environmental > Aquatic >... | reverse complement strand
ATTCGATAACGGTTTTGTTTCTCGCCAAATTCCGCTCCCTTTGATCCGACCAGGGCCATGCCTTTTAGCCGGAACTCCCAATTCTTTATCCCCACGTACAAAAGCTCCGGCGAAATGGAGAAACTTCGGTCATCGAGATTCATTATCGTGGTGAGGGCAGGTGTAAAGTAGAGGATATTAAAAGGTTGATTCTGGCTGATCCGAAGATAGAGGTAATCTTTCCCGGGATTCATTTTTCCATAATTGCCCTGGAACAGGGTCTCAGCCTTTTGGAGCTGCTTTGTCTTGCTGGTTGATTGGAAGACATCAAAAGCATTGTCAGAAAATGAAAAAAAGCCCTCCAATTCGCGAGAGCTATAACCAGGCGCATTATGGTAATATTCAAGAATGTAAGTGGTGTCCATTGAGGAAAGGTATCGCAGGCCCAAGAGGAAACTCGTTGCCTCATACGTGGTCTGAAAGGTATTGCCGTTGCCATCCGCGGAAGTTTTCTGTTGATGATTGATGAAGGCAAACTCTCCATGGACCTCTAAATTTGTTATGACATTCCTTGAGAAATCAAACCCAAAACGATTCGTTTTGCTTCCTCCCACGAGGAAGAGAAGATCGATGTCCGTATCATAAAGCAGGCCGTAGATCCTCCCTCCGAAATTAAGCTTATTCAATTCTCCGAAGGTGTCGTTAATGTGGTGATAAACGGGGAGCAAGATAGGGCTTACCGAGAGGGTTTTCAAAGGCCCTTCTTTGAAACTCTTGATGTAATCTGCCGTAGCAGCATAATATCCTTCGCGAGGAAGCTCGGGATCGTTCGGGTCTTTGGGCCGGTCGACAAAGGCCACAGGGTTCCAAGCATATCCTTTGCCCCAGTTGAATACCCTTTTCCCAAAATCGATGGTCAAAGAGGACGAAGGTTTCAAGGAGGCATAACCTTCATAAACCTTTGTCTCGTAGTCCCATCCTTTGTACGTGTGATCGAGGCCCAGGTTCGTCTTCAAAAAAAACCCCAGAATTCCTTTCTCATAGCTTCCTTCGAGCCAGAGCCTCCCGTCGTAGTCCTCGATGGTGCTTCCCTCTTTACGATTAAAAAAGTTCAGCTTGTACATTGCATTGTCCTTGTCCAGGACATAGAGAATAGGCCTGAATTCGAGATAACCACCTAGATGGTAAGGCTTTTTCTGAATTTCGGAAGCTTCAAATTTATACTCTTCCGCCGGCGAAGCGGAAACCGGGGTCTGGGTTTCAGTCGTTTGCTTGGCAGGGCTTTGAGATGGGTACTCTTCTGCAGACGAACTAATTGAGGCGAGAAAGAATAGCAAGATGACAAAGGCGTAAAGAAGTCTGTTCACATTCATCTTCCTCTTCCTCAAATTCTTATCCCATCCCTTCTCTTCTGGTGAAATCCTTATTTTCTCAAGGAATCCATCTTGGGCATATAAGTGAGGGTAAAGACCTCGTCCTTAAAATCTCTTTGCTTGATATTGGCAAAGAGCATAACCGATTTGTAGCCCTTATAAAGAGGGCTATCTGTTTCAAGGACCGAAGGTCGAACGATCCCACCCCCGAAATCCTTGATGTCTTTAAAATAGAGAGTCTTAATAAGCATCGAGGCCTCTGTCAGGCATTCGATCTTCTTGGGCAGCTTCTTATCTTTATCTACCCACATCTTCAGGCGATCATAAGCGACGGTTTTGGTCTTTGCTTTGAGATAAAGCAGATATTCATTCTCCGGCTCCTCCATCTTTTGAACGTCATATTCTGCCGAATAATCCAGACTCAAGATATCGGCATTGTTAAAGATCCCGCCAATGATGGACTGAAGGCTGGTGATCCGAATGGGTTTCCCAACGTTGGGGATATAGAGCCACATGTTGTCTCCAAGGCGGAGGGTGCTTCTTCCCTTGTCACTCGCCGGAGCCAGAAAGAGACCCGCGATCTTGTCCAATCCTTTTTTGACGGAGAAAAATGTGTACTCCATCTTTCGGCCACTGGGCTCTATATTGATGAGCTTTCGGTACATCTCATAGGATTCCGGGTTGAGATTCCGGTCAATCTGCTTCAGAAGCTGAGTCCCGTCAATGGCTGCATAAAAGGGAACTGCGGTGACAAGGATGCTCAGAACCAGCATAATTTTCAGTATGTTTCGCATGTCAGTACCTCGTTAATGGATTTTAGTATTGGTAAACATTTCCGCTTTTTCCAGCGGAAAACCTTGTACGGAGGATGAAGCGCATACCTCTCCTTACCTAGGGAAGGTTCAATCCCCGTCCTCCGGATCGGGGACCCTACGTAAGCAAGGTAACGTGCAGGGTGCCCAATTCTTTTAGTTAGCTTGGAGCACTTTTTTTACCGCCTCCTCTGTACTGCCCTTAAAGGAAACGGTTTTGATTCCTTTCCCCTTCATGACTTCGACAATTTTAGGCCCGAACCCTTCGGCCACAACGACCGTCGCTCCCTTACCAGCAAGAAAATCGACAACGGCGGTTCCCGGGCTAGCCGCATTCTTTTCCGGATTCGCCAGCGTCTCGATCAATTTTCCCTCTTTATCGAAGATCAGGAAAAAGGCGGCCCCGCCTGCCTGAGCGCTTACCGTAGCCGCATAGGTCTCGCCATTTGCGGCCACGACTATTTTTTCTTTCCCGGCAAGGATCATCGATTTATGGTTAGCCACAGCCGCGTTTTCTTGTAATGCTTCTGGCACTTGGCCATGCACCACCTTTGTGACAGCCTCTGCCGCACTACCTTCTAAATTATAAGGGGATATGCCCTTGTTTTTCAGAATACCAATGATATCGCCGCAGTAATCTCTTCCGATAATGGCCGTAACGCCTTTTTCAACGAGGAACCCAATCATTAGTTTGCCAGCCTCGTTCTTCCCTTTGAATGGATTGTCGATAGTCTCCACTAAATTCCCTCTCTCGTCAAAAATTAGAAGATAGGGGGCCAGCGCCGTTTTGTCACTGACTGCGGCCTCAGAACTCTTTTCCTTTGTCGCAACGCAAATGTTCCCTTTCTGTTCGGCAACGGCCACACCGGTTACAAGAAAAAGAACCGCCAACACTGCAGAGATTACTTTCATCTTTTTTTTCTCCTTTCATGTTCAGTGCGATATTCCTAATAACGCCTCTTCCAATGCTTCCCTGTTTTACCAATTACTTGGTTGCCTCCGGCACCTTGCCCTGCAATAACTTTTCCACCGCCTCTTTCGCACTCCCGTGGAAATTATAAGGAATAACACCCTTGTTTTTTAGGACATCCACGATCTCTCCGCAGTAGTCTGTACCGATGACCGCCGTAACCCCTTTTGTGGGAAGAAAATCTGCTATCAAATGTCCGGCCTCGAACTTCCGCGTCTTGAATGGATTGTCGATTACCTCGGTTAAATCCCCTTTTTCGTCAAAAATCATAAAGTAGGGGGCCAGACCGGCTTTGTCGCTGACCGCTGCCTCAGGACTTTTATCCCCCGTCGCGACACAAATTTTCCCTTTCTGTTCTGCAAAAGACAGACCAGATGCCAAAAATAAAACTACCAGCAATACAGAGATTACCTTTTTCACCTTTGTTTCCTCCTTTTATTTATTTGGGTTGTAAAACCTTTTTGACCGCTTCCTCTGCGCTGCCTTTGAAGGAAACGGCTTTTATCCCCTTGCCTTTCATTACTTCAACAATTTGACCACCAAATTCTTCGGCAACGGCAACTGTTACTCCCTTGTTCCCAAGCAACTCGGCGACTGACTTTCCCGCACCCTCTTTGTCTTTGTAAGGATTTTCAATTGCTTCGGTCATTTTTCCTTTTCCATCAAAAAAAAGGAAATAGGGAGCAAGCCCTGCCTGCTTGCTTACCGCAGCCGAGGGAATCTTATCATTTGCGGCCACGGCTATTTTCCCCTTCTCCCCGGCAAAAGCGACGCCTGAAACCAGCAATAGAATCATCAACGTTACAGAGATTACCTTTTTCATCTTAGCCACCTCCTATTTATTTTTTGCAGCTTTTAAAATCTTTTGCACGGCCTCTACTGCGCTGCCTTTGAAGGCAAAACAATCTATTCCTTTGCCTTTCATTGCCTTTATTATCTCGTCGCCAAATTCTTCGGCCACGATAACCTTTACGTTCTTTTGAGTTAGGAAACTTATCATGGAATTTCGAACTTGGTCTCTTTCATCCCTGGGGAGCTTTTCAATTCCCCCTATCAACACCCCTTTTTCGTCAACTCGAAGAGAATCGGCCAGGGATTTCCCAGGTGCCTCTCTTGCCTGGTTATAAGGGTTATCAATCGCTTCTACGAATGTTCCTTTCCAGTCAAAGAGAAGGTAAAAAGGGCTACGGCCTATCCTGGTGCTTACCGAAGCCTCAGGGGTTTGGTCGTTCGTGGCTACTGCAATTTTTTCTTTCTGCCCGGCAAACGCAAGCCCTAATACAAGAAATAGAATAGTCAACATTAAAGAAATTTCCTTTTTCATCCGACCCACCTCCTATTTGTTTTTTTAGATTGCAAAGTTCTTTTCATAGACTCCACCCATTCCTCTTCTCTTACACATGGCGTAACGCCCGGATAGGCTCCATGCGCGAGGCTTTGAGCGCAGGCTGCAGACTGCCCAGCACGGAGATCAGGATGACGATGCCAGATACGACCAGGACATCGAGCGGAGCGATCGTCGCCTTCAGAAGGAGTCCTTTCTGCCTGCCGAAATCAAAGGTGATACCGTAGAGGTTTAGGCCCAAAATAAGGCCTAATCCGATCAAATCGCCTACGATCACTCCCAGGGCTCCAAGCGAGAAGCCCTCCATCACAAACATGGCCAGGATCTTTCCAGGTAGAGTGCCGATGGCAGCGATCGTCCCGATTTCTCTTACCCTCTCATAAACCGCCATGATCATGACGTTCATGATGCTAACCAGGACAACGGCGATCAGCATGATCTTAACGAAAATCGTCATCACGTCGATCATCCGTGCGATATTATAGAAGGGAGAGAGCTTTTCCCAGGTATGGACTTCAAAGATGGGCTTGCCTTTCTGATTTAATTCCTTTCCCAGGAGACCCTCGAGTTTCTCGGTAAAGGCGGCTAGCGAGCCGAAATCCTTGAGCCGGATGGCCACCTCGCTGATTTCCACCCCGGTCATCCGCAAGAGATCCATGGCGTCTTCGATGTGGACGTAGCCGTCCCGCCCCCCTGGGCCTTGGGCGCTTTCGAGGATGCCCCCCACTTTAAACTGTTTCCCGTTCACCGACCCATCCTTGTTGGTGGTCACGATGACGATAGTGTCCCCAGGTTTGACGCCCATTCCTACAGAAAGGAGTTCCGGGACGAGGATTTCCCCTTTTTTTAGCCCCTTCTCTCCCTTTATGATTCGAGACTCCAGCAGAGGCACGGTCTTGAATTCCTGGTCCGGGTAGACCCCATTCAACCGTATGCTCGTCGTCTCAACGAAAGTGCTGAACATGCCCCCGAATCGGATTCTCGGCGAATAGGATTCAACCTCGGCTTGGCCCTTGAGCGCATCCTCCAGTATCTTGTAGGGCCTCGGCATCAGATTCATGGTTAACGGAAGGCTTTCCACGGCAGCCATATATCCCCTCCGGTGGACTTGCAGGTGTCCCAGAGAGGAGTCGGTAATTTGGGCAATCATCATGTTCTTGAAGGAGCCAGAGACACCGACAAATCCCAGGACAAAAACGACCCCGATGGTGATGAGAGAGGCGGTTAATAATGTTCTTCTTTTGTACCGAAGCAGGTTACGGATGGCGATTTTAAAGAGATTACCCATTGTTCTTTCCTCCTTGAGTTTTTTTCCCGACCAGTTCTCCGTCTTCCAGCGAGTAGATGACCTCGGCTTCGCCGACAATCTTCTGATCATGGGTGGAGAAAACGAAGGTCGTCTTCATTTGATCCTTCATCTTTTTCATGAGATTGATGACCGTAAAGGCGGTTGCATGGTCGAGATTCGCCGTCGGCTCATCGGCCAGCACCAGTTCGGGATTAGTCACCAAAGCTCGCGCTACGGCTACCCTTTGCTTCTGTCCGCCGGAAATCTGGTCGGGATACTTATCCTTCTGTTCGATCATCCCGACAGCCTCCAGGAGTGTAAGGACCCTCTTCGTTCTCTCGCCTCCGGGGATCTTTTGAACCATGAGAAGGGGGTATTCGATATTTTCGAAAACGGTTAGAACCGGAATCAGGTTGAAATCCTGGAAGATGAACCCTAAATGGTTTCCCCGGAACGAAGCACTCTGCTTGCGGTCGAGATGGAAAACATCCTCGCCGGCGACCTTTAAATTGCCCTCCGTCGGTTTATCGAGACAACCGATGAGATTCAACAGGGTTGTCTTTCCGCTCCCGGAAGGCCCAACGAAGGAAACAAAGGAGGCAGGGTCGATTTCAAAGCTGACTTCCTTTAAAGCCTTGATACTGATCTCTCCAACCTGATAATTCTTACTGATCTTCTCTGCTAAAATGAGTCCCATGTGATCTCCTTTCTGTTATATGATATCATGTTGAGGTTTTGCGATTCGGCCCTTATCTTTAGGCCTCCTTTTTCCGACGTTCAATTTTATTGAAAGCTCCTCTACCCTTCTTTGAACAAAATGGGCATGAAAGACGCTGAAGATCGTGAAAGAGGGATATAGGATAACAATCATCTGAAACAGGTAGATGAGTGCTTGCACTTTTGAGAACTGATCAAAGAGACTGAATACTCCGTAAAATCCAAAGAGAATCGGCATGAGCGTTCCCGCATACTTTCCGATCATCTTGATTTCGTGATTCTTCCGGTTGAAGTACCTGATTCCCAGATCATCCATGGTCCAGAGAGTGGATAAGAGGAGAGAGACAAGAATCGTGATCCCTGTGACAACCAATAACCGTCCCAGCTGAAATTGCCCTTGGGGTAAAAAAATGGAGGCCGTGGGTGTCGATCCCGTAACGATCTGAAGAACTCCAAGCAGTTTTGTAGCAAAAAGAAGTCCGATACCAATCCCTTGAAACGGTCGAAAAAGCCAGTGCTTTATGGGACGAATTTCCAGTTTTTGGTTTCGCTTTATTTGAATAAGCATCTCTTTCCTTCTCCGGATAACAGATCCGAGGTTGCCAAAGATGGATGATAATAGAAAGAGGGGAAGGCAAAGAAAGAGGACTGTTCGAAAAAAACGAAGAAACCCACGACAGAGTGATTCCCAACCTCTTAAGAAGGCAAACTCCCCTGAAAAGATAGAGAAGGCGATAGATAAAATCAAAATCAGAAAGGCAGGCCAAGCTTCTTTAGACCACCGATGAAAATTTTTTGAAAGCATTAAATGAGTCATTGTTTTTGTCCCGTCCTATAAAGCTACCAGCGAAATTCCCGTACCTATTAGAACGACCCAGAGGATATCCACCTTCAAAATCAAGGCGATAAATGCTGCAATCGTGAGCAGAATGCGAGGTAAATTCCAAGGGATGTCTAATGCAAAACGAATGGTGACGGTTAAAAGAAGGCCCACAAAAGAACATAAGATGCCTGTGATAATCTTTTTAAAATAGGGAGAACTGCGCAACCAGTCAAAATAAGGCACTATTCCGACAACGATCATGAAAGAAGGTAAAAACACACATAGGGTGGCAATCAGACCTCCAAGAAACCCCGATAGTAAAAAACCGATGAAAGTCGCTGTGATCACAATTGGTCCTGGAGTGACCTGCCCCAGGACAATGCCATTCAAAAGTGTCGGGCCATCCAACCAGGAACGTACTTCAACCGTTTCGTAGAACATGAGAGGAACAGAGGCGAATCCACCCCCAAAGGCAAACATATCTATCCTGAACATGAGGGTAGCAAGATCAAACAGACCTCGATTTAGAAGAAAAAGTATTCCGAATCCTATGACTGTCGCTGATAATAACCATAAAAGTGATTTTGGAGCGTGCGCCTTGTTTGTGGGACTCACTGCCGAAGGAAGAGGTTGCTTGTGATAAAGGATTACCCCTAAGAAGGCAGCTACGATAATAACCAGGATGGGATTGATCTTTAACCCAAATAGGCCTGCAGCAATCATTGCATTAATAACATTCTTCCAGTTCTTGATGGAGGTTCTGCCAAAGGATAAGGTGGCATTAGCGACAAGAGCAACAACAATGGCCTGAAGTCCATTGAATATCGAAACGACAGCGGGTAATGTGTGTGTCCGTGCATAGAGAGCCGAAAGGAACATCATGAAAAAAAACGCAGGGAGGCCAAATCCTATAAAACTTGCTGCAGCACCTACCACTCCCTTTGCTCTCAAACCAACGTAGGCAGACATTTGCATAGCTGTGGCCCCGGGGATTGTCTGACAAAGGGCGACCCCATCGCGAGCGGATTGATCATCGATCCAGTGCTTCTTTTCAACGGCCATCTTGCGAATATAAGCAATCATCGCGGGGCCACCGAATGCGGCAGCGCCCAGTCTTAAAAATGAAGTGAACAAATGAAATAATGAAGGGGTTTGGTTACCGTGTCCAGGTTGTAAGTGCTCCATCAAGAAATCTCCTCTAAAAATTTCTTATTGTATTTTGCTCCCTTTAATGAAATCCCTTCCGTGGCCCTCTACGGATACCTGTTCCCATTCCAAATCCAACTTCCATTCCCAGTGAACAGTCCTGAGGAAGTTGTTCCCATTGCTCTTTCGTAAATATAGATCGGGCTTTGATCTGGTAAGAAAGGGAGAGGTTTTCAAGTTTCCCCTGAAGCTCAGAAATCTTCTTTTGCCGATCAAAGAGTATCTGGGGCTGGACATTCGGGTCCGACAATAGATGTCTCAACTCAATCTTTAAGGCGAAAAGACCCGTCCTTATCGGGATTGCCTCTGCCATATAAGCGCGGCGAAGGGTTTCGAGTGCCTTCTTCTGCGCCTCAGTAAGTGCAAAGGAAAAGGATTCCCAACATGTTCCCTGGCTGTCCATCCTCAAATTTGGCCTATTCAGTTTAGGAGACCGTTCCTGGGCTACCGACATCTGGATGCTTAGTGGAGTTAGTAAAGAGAGTATAAACATTAGGAAGATTCCGCATTGCAATAATGAATATTTCATTTTTCCGTTATTTTTTTCGCTATTCTGATTGTTACCCCTCCCCGTTTTTGTGAGAACTTCGAGCAAAGCAATGAGTTCACCCCATTCGATAGGCTTAGGAAAGAATCCGTTCACACCTTCCTCCTTCACCTTCAGCCTAATCTCATCGCTTGCAAGACCGGTCACTAAGATGGAGGGGATTTGCGGATAGATTCTCCTGGCCTCCTTGATCAACTCAAGCCCATCCATTCCCCCCATCTGGAGGTCGGTGATCAGGATTCCGAAAGACTCCTCTTGTAACTTGAGAACCGCCTCTTCTGCCGTTGCACAGGAAGAAGTCTCGTAATTATGACTCTCAAGAATCTTCTCCATGGCTCCCCTTGAGAAAACATCATCCTCTACAATCAGAATTTTTTTGGCGTTCATCTTTCTGACCTTTCTGAACCAGAGCGCGGGGCGGAGAAATCTCCCCGCCCCGTATTTGAGATTACCAACGACCCATGGGGCCTATCATTCCCATCCTTGGACCGAAGCCCATGCCCGGTCCGAACCCTGCACCAGGGCCAAATCCCGCGCCTTGGCTGAAAGCAGGCAGCTGAGCCAATTGCTCCGGTGTCAGCACCTTCCTAATCTCGAAACCAAGATTGGTGGCCTTCTCCTGGAGGTTCGACTGGAGATCAAAAACCTCCTTCTGCTTGGCCGTGATTGCAGCCGCATCAACATTCGAACTCAGCCAAAGGTTTCGAAGCTCTGTCCTCTTGGTCAAAAAATCCTTCTGAAGAGGTTCGGTCTCTTTTAAAAAGGTCTCCCTCAATGTTTGGATCTTAGAAGACTGCTCTGCCGTCAGGTTTGGGATAGGTGGGGAACCATACGCTGGTCCACCAAAGCCTCGGCCGAACCCGGGCCCGAATCCAGGTCCCCAGGCCAGTGCAACGGTTACCATCAGTGCCAACCCTAAAGCCAGACTCAAGCCGATGATGATGGTCTTTTTCATTGAAATCACCTCCTTTCTTGGGTGTTTCAGTATCCTCAGCGTGGTTTTCTTGACCTCTGAGGAGAAAATAATCAATTGAATTTTTGCCTGATCGATTTTTAGAGATAAACTAAATGGATGAGTTACTTTGGTGGAAGTTAACAGCGAAGAGGAAAAGAATAGAAGGAGATATTGGAATGAACGGAGTTAGAGGCCGAAGCTTGGAAACCGAGCGAAGTCATCGGTTCCTGGACAAATGGAATTGAATTTAAGGTTACACTGGTAAGGTCATCATGAGAGACGATGGAATGGAAAGGACACTGATTGCTCCATTGGGCTTGCTTGCAGTGAGTGAAAGGGCCCCCGCTGGCTAATTTGTGAGCCAAGTTCAAGGGGGTCATCCCGAGAAGAATGGGAACGAGAAGAATTGCAGGAATAAGAAGTAGTAGTTTGTGTCGGCCTATCATTGGAAACCTCTAAGTTAAACCTGACCTTAAATGAAGCAACTTTAATGCCAGAATCTCAAACATCTTTGGAAGGAGACTAAATGTTCAGGAATCACAAGGAGTTGGTAAATCTTGCGGAGGTTAAAATTTCTTTGCTGAATTGGATCCTCTTCGACATTGATGTCGATAGCAGTTTGTGTCGAATGGCAAAGTTTCACTTTAATATCAACCATTAAAATGTTTCGACGAAGCTTTCCACGATCTCGACAAAACCGTCGCAGACTCTTTCTGCAAGAATTTAAAAAATCTCCATCAGTCCACGATTAGGAAGACAATCATTTAATCATTTGAGGGCAGCAAAGGAACCTTTAGAGCATCTTCAGGAATCTTCCCAGTTAAGGATTTCAAGAATGTAACGATCTCTTCAACCTGGGATTTGTTAAGGTCTTTTCCCAGCTGAATTTTACCCATGATCCAAACCGCATTCTCAAGTTTATCAACGGAACCATCATGAAAATACGGAGAAGTTTTTGCAACATTTCTTAGCACCGGAACCTTGAATACATATTTATCCACATCATTTTTTGTGACTGTAAATCTTCCTTCGTCTATCTCTTCGCTTTTGGTATACTTCCAATACGGCTCAAATATTCCAGATTTTTGATACACCTGGCCGCCAACATAAGGACCAAAATGGCACATGACACACCCTGTTTCCATATATGTTCTTAATCCCCTTTTTTCTTGTCCATTTAATGCATCTATACCGCCTTTTACAAAGGCATCAAAGGCAGAAGGAGTGACAAGGGTCCTTTCAAAAGCACCAACTGCTTTTGCGAAATTATCCACGGTCATCGGATCGGTCTCCCCCGGAAATGCCTTCTTAAACAGGTCCATATATCCTTTTATCTCTTTAAGTTTTTTTTCGACTGCCTCATAAGAAGGCATCCCAAATGAAGGCGGACCGATCACCGATTGTTTTGCCTGGTCTTCCACATCTGTTCGGTTTCCTATCCAATGCGCGGAAATCTGTCCTGCTGCATTAAAAAGGGTGGGGGCATTTCTCGGATTAACTTTGCAATTGTTCCCGATAGACTTCTTTAACCCATCAGCCGCGTACAAACTGATCGGATGGCATCTTGCACAGCTTACTGTTCCGTCTACGGAGATCCGTGTTTCGTAAAAAAGTATTTTCCCTAATTTGACCTTTTCAGGAGTAAGAGGATTTTTTTCGGATGTCATAACCGTTGGCAAAGGACCAAAAATATTTTTACCCTGTTTTAACAAGTTTTCGTCTCCGTTATCAGCAAATAAGAGGCTTGCAAAAGATAATAACGAAAGAGCTATAATAGTCGTTAAAATATCCCTATTCCCTTTCCTCATCTTCTGCATAGGGTTCTCCTTTGTTGAAACATGATAATCAAGATTCCACTCTTTTTTATAAACTTTTTCCGTTCGGAATTAACCCTCTCTTTCATAAAAAAACCCCTCTTGGGAATTTCATATCATGATAAACATTTATACCATAAAGCTACTTGAATGACCCTGGAAAATAAATAGTGTGGGTGATGGGTGAATGGTGTGAGTGAATCAACGACCTAAAATACGAATCACCAACACAAATCACTATCACGAGTAACATCTTCCAGAATCCCTCCTTGATTTAACCCTCCAATTTCTTTTAAGATAAAGACAATGAAAGGCTTTTTCAATCAACTTCTCCGAATCAATCTCTCTAAACAAAAGTCCACGGTTGAACCCATTCCTGAATCTGTTCTTCGATCCTATCTGGGCGGAAAGGGTTTAGGGTCTTATCTCCTTTTAAAAGAAAATCCACCTCATATTGATCCCTTTTCACCTGAAAATCGCCTCATCTTTACGTTGGGCCCTTTAGCGGACACTCCTTTTTATG
>Ga0209777_10007238_pt1 | contig 12353 bp, 17 predicted proteins | sample FrelakmetHBP12HB_FD_187147 | JGI IMG/M metagenome (GOLD analysis project Ga0209777, IMG submission 187147) | Freshwater lake sediment microbial communities from the University of Notre Dame, USA, for methane emissions studies -HBP12 HB (SPAdes)... | ecosystem: Environmental > Aquatic >... | reverse complement strand
TGGCCACATTAAAGAGTAGTGAAAAGTGCGGAAGGACGTTTGCTGATGGAGGTTTGTGGACTGCCGGTACGAGGACGATGTGCGAATGGTGCGAAAAGGGAATAGATCCATGGCCAGAATATACGGCATTTGAAAAAAGTATGGAGAACAATCCAGATGCTCAACGGATGGCAAAGCAATTGGCAGAAGCATTTGATAAAATTGCAGAAGATAAAAAGATAAGGAATAAATATATTGTTAAAGAAAGCTAAATTGGAAAATTCAGAATTGTTTCCTGAACATTTCGTAAAAGCTATTACGCATGTTAGAGTTAAGGACAATTATGATTTTTCTGTCACAGAAATTGTAAGACCTTTGCAAATGATATATTTGCAGAGAACTAACGATTATGAAATAGATGCCTTGAATGGTATTAAAGCCTTGATGGGTACGGCCTTTCATGCTTATATGGAAACGCAGAAGGTTAAGAATCCAGATGATTATGTAATGGAAAAAAGGGTTTTTAAAACTATCGAAGGCATAACAATATCTGGTCAGCCAGATTTGTATCACAAGTCTGCAAGGACTTTATGGGATTATAAGACTACTGGAATGTATAGAGCTAATATGGTTTTGAAGGGCGATATTTTAAAGACTGAAAGAGAGTGGGTTATACAAACTAATTGTTATAGATATATGGCCGAATTGGATTGTAATAAAATTAAGATATTGGCTGTTGTTACAGATTTTAGAAAGAATAATAATTATGGTTTGGACAAACCTGTTATTATTATTGATTTGCCGACAATTAATAATGATAGTATGGAAAAGTGGCTTATTAAGAGGGTTAAAAAGATCAAAGAAACGATGGATGTTGGTAAATATCCAGAATGTTCCGAAGAAGAAACGTGGGGCGGTAAGCGTTGTAAAGATTGGTGCGATGTTAGTTCTTTCTGCAAACAGTATAGAAAGACTGTAAAGCAAGGTTTTGATTATGAATAAAGAGCAACAAACACTTTTCGACAGGTTGTTTGTTCATGGCGACATGACAGCAAAGCCTTTATTTATTGAGGCTAATTTACCTTTGGTTAAATCTATAGCTAATAAATATATTGATAAGGGAACGGATTACGATGATTTGGTTCAAGAGGGAATACTTGGATTAAATGATGCCGTTGAAAAATTTAATTATAATTTGGGTTTTCAGTTTAGTACATATGCTACTTGGTGGGTTAGACAGAGAATAGAGGAATGTGTTTTGAGTCATAGCGATATTATAAAAAAACCCTCTAATTATACAGAGTCATTAAAAAGAATGCTTATGGCTGCTAAATATTTTTATGAGGAAAACAATAGAGAACCATCTGATGATGAATTGTCGGCTTTAACTAGTTTTGGAATTGAAAGAATAAGATCGTTAAAAATGCTTATTAACGGAACTAAGTCGTTGGATGAAATATATAAAATGGATGAGGATAGTGTTATTAGAATTATTGATACTATTGCATGTGAGGAAGAAGTTGATGCTCACTGCAATTGGGAATTAAAAGAATCGTTAAATGGATTGCTGGATGGGTTAAAAGTTAATGAAAAAAAAGTAATAAGCTTATATTTTGGTTTGAATGGACAAGAGCCAAAATCGCTTAGATCGTTGTCTAAAGAGCTTAATCTTTCTCCAGAAAGAATAAGACAAATTAAAGATATGGCTATTAAAAAATTGAGGGCTAAAGGTTGGAAGATGTTAAAAGATTTTAAATATGATGAATAAATAGTCATTAAATAGTATTTTATTTATAATTATATAGAAGGTGATTTATGGCTAAAAGCACAAATAAGAAAGAATTGGCTGTATTATTAAACAATATACAGAACGAATTATCCGAAGATCGTGAATCTGTTTCATGGACCGGTGATGCTCAAATTAGAAATCTTGTTAAAATATGGATGAATAAAAGAGCAGAAGCCAAAAGGTTTTATAAAGACGATGAAATGCGTAAAATAGATATAGAATACTCCGAAAAAGTTAAGAAGTTAATAATCGATAAGCAGATTCCCGTGATAGATCCGGTTTCGCCTCCTTTGCAGATTCCTTTAAGTGTTTTTAGTGAATCTAAAGTAGGTAAAAAGAAAAAAACGTAAGGAGATTATAGTTGTATGATGGAAAAACCGATATTTGAGTATTTTAGAATTAATGATAACGAGGTAGAATCATTAAGAGTTTTGTTTATGTTAAAAGCCAAAACTGATATTAAGTATGATTTTGAAGGATTACGACATGCCAATATTAGTTTTTTAGGGAAAGATGGATGGGAGCTGGTTGGTATTATAGAACATCGTGTTGCACAACCAGAATTAATTTTTAAACGTCCTTCGATATTAGCGGGAGATTGGGTAATACCAAAAAATATATATGAAGAAACTTTGAATGAAGTTAGAAAAGACAGTCGAAAGTTTCAAGATTTGAAATATATGACCAAGAATAGTAAAACTGATAGCGGTTCACTTGTAATTTAAATGAGACAGGCATCATATTTTGATTTTAAAGTTCTTAGCGCAAAGGAAGCCAACGACCAAAAGGAAATTTTGGAAAAAGAAGGTTGGCAGTTTTATTATTGTGATTTGATGGCTGGTAAGGTTCATTATAAAAGACCTAATGATAAATATAAAGTTAAACAGACAGAATATAAGTTAAAGTCAAAATGTATAAAAAAAACTGTAGAAGAAGTTAAGAAAGTCGAGAAAAAAGAACATAAAAAAATTGAATGGTGGAAGGATAATTTTAAGAATTTATAATGAAAGATTTTTCTACATTCGATGATGTGTTTGAAAATATTTATGTTGTTTATTTTACTATGTATAATGGAGATGTTAAGGTTGTTAAAAAAGAAAAAAATATACGTCCAGAGTTTAGTTTTGAAGTAGATGATGTGACGTTTAATTCTCAACCTATAATACTTATGCAGACAGATTATAGGTATCGTAGAGCTTTTGTTTATATATGTGTTTTTCCCGAGAGCGATGAAGATATAGGAAAGTTTTTTTCTTTTACTGAAAAAGATAAGGAAGAGTTTAGTAAATTTATAGAGAATATAAAACCGTCAGATTTCAAACAAGCAGAAGGGGGTAATACAGATGTCTGAATATATTTGCAAGATCCAAATGCCTAGTGAGCAATTTAAAAATTTTCCTGCGCCCAAACCCTTGCTTGGCATGGATCGGATACCAACATCTACTCAGGCTGGTCAATTTGATTATTATTTTGAAGATGATAAAGGTAAATTTGTTCAAATGTTTTTTGATATTACCGATAATAAAAAGGATTTTTTTGTATTGATTAAATGCGTTGCGGTTAATAATGAAATATTGCAGGCTTATTTAAGTCAATATCTTGAATTGGAAAAGCAGTTTCCCATGAAAATGGATCAGTTTTATTATTTAGATAGAACTCTTGTAAGAAGAACTATATTTAAGGAAAGAAGAAAGAATTTAGTTGATACTATGTTTACTAGTAAGGAAGAAAGAGATAAGGCGCAGAGAGGTGTTTTAAAATACGCTAAAAAAAGAAAGGGTAGCTTTGTAGCTATACAGGAAGTAGTTGTTGAACCCGGAAAAGAAAATAGTAAGTAAAATAGAAGATAAGTCTATAGATTTAATAATAAAAGCATCCAGTAACAAGAATGCCGTTTCGGTTTTGGATGAGTATATTATTAATGATTCTTTTTTTGCTTTGATATCCAAAATAAAAAACACTATAGATGAAGATGGATTTTTTGAATGGTTGCCAGTGTTTATAGCTATGACTAGATATGCAGGTGAAAAGGCTTTAAATGTATTTATGTTTGATGTTCAGATATTGGGCGGTTTGGTTATATTTTCGGGTAATATAGCAGAAATGTTGACGGGTGAAGGTAAAACATTTACGGCGGTTTTGCCCGTGTTTCTTAATTATATATGTGGAAGAAAGGTTCATATTGTTACCGTTAATGATTATTTGGCGAAGCGTGATTGTGAATGGATGAAGCCTGTTTATGATATTCTTGGAATACAGGCAGGTTATATACAATATGATATGAGCCCGGAAGAAAAACGAAAAGCTTATTGCAATGATGTGGTTTATGGAAGTAATAATGAATTTGGGTTTGATTATCTTAGAGATAATATGGTAAACGAAGCAAGTGAAGTGGTTCAAGGAAAACTCGATTGTGTTATTATTGATGAAATAGACAGCGTTCTTATTGATGAAGCTAGAGTTCCTTTGGTTATATCTGGTATGTCTTATCAGACTCCGGTTATTTTTAAGTTAATGAACAACAATGTCAAACAGTTTTTGAATTTAAAAGATAGTAAGCATTATTGTACAATAGATTATGATAAGAAAAAAGTTGATATTAATAGTCATGGATGGACGTTGATGCAGCATTTGTGTTCTAATTTAAAATTAGAAGAACACGATTTAAGACAAATGGCTAATACTTTTTTGAAGGCTTATTTGTTATTTAAAAGAGATAAAGAATACATTGTTCAGGATGGTAGGGTTATTATTGTTGATGAGTTTACTGGTCGGCAGATGTTAGGGAGAAGATATAAGGCCGGTTTGCATCAGGCATTGGAAGCTAAAGAAGGTTTGACGGTTGAAGGCGAAAGTCAGATACTCGCCACTGTTACTTTCCAAAAATATTTTAAGCAATATAATAAGATGTCTGGTATGACAGGTACGGCTAAAACAGAGGAAAAAGAATTAAATGATTTGTATGGGTTGAAAGTTTTTCAGATACCGACAAATAAACCCTGTATTCGTAGTGATGAAGAAGATATAATTTATGTGGATGAAAAAAGTAAGTATAAAGCCGTGGTTGATTATATTAAAGAATGTAATAATAATGGTAATCCTGTGCTGGTTGGAACTAAGTCGGTAGAAAAATCTGAGTTGATAAGTGTTATGCTTAATTTTGATAATATAAAACACAATGTTTTGAATGCTAAAAATCATGAATTGGAAGCCGATATTGTAAAGCAAGCTGGATGTTTTAAAAATGTTACTGTTGCAACCAATATGGCAGGTCGCGGAACAGATATTATTTTGGATGAAGAATCTAAACAGGCCGGTGGTTTGGTGGTAATAGGAACTGAAAAACACGATGCTCAAAGAATAGACAATCAGTTGAGAGGCAGGGCTGCAAGGCAGGGAGATCCGGGCAGAACATTATTTTTTATTTCTTTTGATGATGAAATGTTTTATGATTATAATATGAATGATTTTAAAGATTTGGTGGATGGCAATAAGAAAATTGAAGATAATATAGTAAGAGGTTTTATGAACGGTGTTCAAGATGAAATAGAGTATAAAAATTCAGTTATGAGAAAAACAATATATGAATTTGATAATGTGTTTTCTAAATATAGAGATTTTGCATATAATAAAAGGAAAATTATTTTTGATGTGAATAATGTAGGGAAATTGATATTTGATGTAATAAATGATATTGTAGAAATTCATCATAATGATCCTGAAATTTTTCCTTTTGTTAATATAAATACTAAAGATAAAGAGGAAATCAAAGATATAATAAGTTGTTTTATCGATGAAAAAATTAAAAGAATGAAAAGTAAGAATTTTTATGGCATGGCTAAAACATTGTATCTTACGATGTTTGATAAATATTGGAATAGGTTCCTTAATTTTATAGATAATTTTATGTCTGAAATTAAAACAGAAACAGATGCTTTGGATATTTTAGAAAAGGAATCGGAGAGTGCTTTTATTAATACTTGGTATTTAATTGAGAAAAACTTCTTGATTTTATTATTATTTAATGATAAAATAGGGGAACTAGTCTTGGATGAGACTAAAATAAATTATTAACGGAGGATAAAATGGGATCTGGAAACGAATGGTTTGAGAAGTTGAAAAGTAACAATGCTACACAGAGTCGTATTAAGAGAAGTAGTCAGATGGTTTTTAAGTGTGATATTACAGGCAAGCTTTTTGAAGGTGAAAATGCAGAGCAGGATTATAAGGATTACATGGATCATGTAGATTGGCATATGCCTGTTCCTATTGAACAGGTTAAAGAACCTAAGACGATGGCATGTATGTTTCAAGAATATGATGAAGATAATTTAGAAGAAATAGCTGCATATGAAGCGGCCAAGAAAAAACAAGAGAGTATGAGTGCCAGTGAGATAGTTGAATCTATGCTGAATGAAACTTACGAACCGGCTTCTAAACAGGATGATATTAAAACTGTATTTGTTTGCCCGGTGTGTGAAACTAGAACTAGGTACGAAAAGCTTAGAGGCGAAAATTCTATTCCTTATAATTTTGAAACAATAGAAAATTACGATGCTCATTTGTGGGAAGTTCATAAGCAAGCGGTAAAGCGCGAAGGTGATGAAGTTACTGTTGAATTGGTTGATAGTGAAACGGTATCAGAAGCATGATTAATGAATTAATAAGAAAATTTAAGTTGTCGGTTGTGGTATTGCAAAGTAATATAACATCTTTGAAAAAAGATAGTTATAATACTGGCGCAGTAATTAGTGCGGAAGTGGGCGAAACTGTAGAAGATAAGGAAATAAAAAAATTAGAACGAATATGGACAAAAGAATGGGTCTGCCCTGTTTGTGGTAAACTTGAAGGCAATGCTGTTTTTACCCAAAAAATTGAAATAGTTGATGGTAAGGCGATTGAACATAAAGAAAGTTCTGCTCAAAAGATGATTAGGGGAGAAATGCCGCCTACTGATATTATAACATCCAAAACAGCTAGACCAGAATTTTCTTTTGATACCAAAGAAGAATTTGATGCACATATGAAGAATGTGCATGGTATGGATGTGGATGCCGATTTTAAAGACATTAAAGACGAGGAAATATTGAAGGATTATGGAGCTCATTATCTGGATATGCGGTATGGGCATGAAATAATAGCCGGTCCTGGCGATGGGAATAAGGTTGTTATTCGTCCTAGACATCACGATTTTGTTGTTGATGATATTTTTTATAGTGGTGCTATGAAGATTATAAATTTACCAGATAAGACTAAAATTAAAAAAAGAAAAATGGATATTTTAAAAAAACCTTCTGAATAAGCCAGTTTTTCATTGTTATTAAAATTTTATATTTTTGCCTTGTTTATTTAATATACGATGTTATGTATATTAGAAAAAGAAGGAGGCGAGCGAAATGGATAAAACATTTAAGAATATGATCAACTTGATGATGGGTAATTCTTCGACATCTAAGATGGCTAATACATTATTGAATTTGTTTACAGAATCAGGAGATACCAATAGTGAAATCTCAAGTCGTAATTGTGATAACGATTGGAATGATAAAATTAAAAAAGCTTTTATTAAAGCCAAATTTTGTGGTGAATGTGAAGCGGCTCAACCAATTAGTGTTAACACTGGTTTTTTGTCTGCTGGAAAACGATGGTGCATTTGTCATAGTCGTGAGGTAGATACTGTAGATTCGTGTAAATAATTTTTTAGAATATGTATATGTTTCTTTTTTACGATGTTATATAAAGTAGAAAGGAAAAGGAGGTAAATGAAAATGGCGACAAATCTGGAAGTCTGTATCGGAAAACGAAAAGAGGATAATAAGCCTTATTTAATTACGCTGAACAAAGCTCCTCATGTACTTATCGGAGGAACTACTGGTTCAGGTAAAAGTTATTTATTGCACGAAATTATTGCACAGCTTATTTCTAAGTATAATAGTAAAGTATTTGATCTTTATTTAGGCGATCCCAAAAGAGTTGAGTTTGCTTGCTATAATAACGATGTCCATGTTGCCATGATTGCCAATACTGCTGCCGATCATGATTATATGCTTACTAAACTTATTGATCTTATGGAAAATAGATATGTCAAAATGGCAGAGAAGGGTTTAAAAAATCTTGATAATTATCAGTTTGCTCGCAATATTGTTGTGGTAATTGATGAATTTGGTGATTTGGTTTTGGATAAAGTAGTTGGCAAAAGGATTACTGAAAAGTTGGTTAAACTTGTTCAACTTGGTAGAGCGGCTGCTATTACGGTGATTTTAGCAACACAGCATCCTACTACAGAAGTTGTTGATAGCAGGATTAAAGCAAATTGTCCTACAAGGATTGCTTTGAAAGTAACTTCACAGGTTAATAGTCGTGTAATATTGGACGAAGGCGGTGCCGAAAAACTTACAGGTAAAGGTCATATGTTTTTGTTGAATTCTTATGAAACTGGTATTAAGGAATTGCACGGATATGATATTTTTGCTAGCGGGTGTTTTAATGATTGCATGAAAATTAGTCAGAGTTATGGTCGAAGGGTTTTAAAAACCGGTAAAGGAGCGTGAATGTCATGCAAATAATCGTACCGCTTATTATTGTACTGATTGGGTTTAAGCTTTATAAAAGGTATAAATACCTTAAAGCTATAGATAAGAAAGGAGCTGTTTAATATGAGAAACAATAATGACGGCCTGTTGAAGACTATAATTTGGATGGTAATAGGTTATCTGATTTATGATCGCTTTATTAAAGGTTGGATTGACAGGGGTGGTGCAGATAATTTTCTTAGGAAGATTGGCGGTTTTAAGAATAAGAAAGTTATCGATATTTCGCCAGAAATAAAAGCGGAATTTAAGCCAGATATCGAATATGAAGAAATTTGATAGTGTTATATAAAATGGGAGAAGGAAATCACAGATACTTGAATAGGTCTGTGATTTTTTTATTATTATGTATTGACATCGATTAAAAAGCCTTTATAATATAAATCATAAGATAAATTAAGGAGATTTGAAAATTGGATCAATTAACGTCTATTGTGTGGCAAGCTTTATCTAAACAGGATTATAATAGTTATACGAAAGACATTATTTATGAGATGGGTTTGGAAAGTTTGAAAGATATTATAGGTGAATTGAGTAAAGTTAAAGAATTTCATACTTCGCCATTTATCGAAAATCAGTTAGGTAAATTGTTGTGGGTAACTTTAAGTACCTTTAAGGCTTTGGGTGTAGACCCCGAACACGCTCTGAAATATGCAAATGGTGAGATAAAAGAGGAGCAATTATCTATTGTTGAATTGAATAATGCTTTTGATGTTTTATCTAAAGAAAAAAATGCTTATATAGGTGTGGATTTTGGCGGTAAGGTAATTGATGATATTGTTAATAATGATTATAATTTTAATTTAGTGTTTAGTGGAGAAGATGGCTGTCAGATAATGTATAAAGAATTTACTAATGTCGGGTATATTAATTTTATTGCAAATGATGAAAAGAATGGAATATTGATTAATGAATTTCATATGGATGTTAATTGGGATAATGATACTAATAAAATAAATACCATGGGTTTGTTTATTAAAGCCATGAAGGAAAAACAGAAAACAGAAAACAAAGTATATAATAAGATTTATTTAATTAAAGAATATGAAGCGTTTGGTGGCACATCCGATTGGTCGAGTTTGCTTGGATTTAAATCTACAAATGAAAGACCAACATGGTCGGCTTTATATACTGATGCTTTTTCAGTATTAGAAATTTAATATAAGGGGAGACACAGCATGAATAATTGGATACTTTCTGGCAATCTAGTAAAAGACATTAAGTTTACCGAAACAGAAAATGGTCATACACAAGCCGTATTTGATATCGGTGTTAGGGATGGCTTTTTTGATAGTGAAAATGAATGGGTTGATAGGTCATCGTTTTTTAAGGTTAAGTGTTGGAAGAAACCGGCGGAAGGCTTGAAGAAAGCTAAAGTAGGAGCCGGTAATGGTATTGTATGTATAGGTAAAGGCGCAGTAAGAAAATGGGAGGATGAAGAAGGTAATAAAAAGACAGAATATTATTTTCATATGGAAAAGTGGGAATTTCCCACAGCCGCAGGTAAGAAAAAGAATAAAGACGAAGAAGAGGACGAAACTAAACCTACTAAAAAAGAAATAGATTTAGATGATGAAGATGTGCCTAAAAAGAAGAAGAAACCAGCAGAGGAAGATTATGAAGAGTATGATAATAATGTTGAGTTAGGCGCATCTGATGAAGAGATAAAACCATCTAAAAAGCCAGCGGCTAAGAAAAATGAGGAAGAAATTTCAGCAGAGGATATGGCTTTATTAGAAGGTATGGACGATGATTAAGTAAGATATAAATTGTATATAATGAATATAAAAGCCCCTTATCAAAAGGGGCTTTTTTAGTATGTATATAAAAAAAATCCTTGTTGTATTTTAATTATAAATAATGCAATGCGTTATTTTGTTTATTTGCGTTTTGAGAGGTATTTTTTATGTTTAGAATATTGAAAAAGATTTGGAAAGTTATGCTTTGTGTTGTGAATGATGTTTGGTATCGTGTTTCTTTGATTTTTTACGATGATAAAAATGATACTAGGATGTCTGCAGGAAGAATTTGTTTTTTAATACTGTTTGGTATTTCTTGTAAAATGTGGTGGTGTACTCAGAAAGATATACCGCCTACTATGATGAATTGTATGTTTGCTTTATTATTTTATAATGTTTTGAGATTTCCTATTAAAACTGGCGCTAGCATGATGCAAGCAAAAATAGCTTCTTTATTAAATGTAGGCAAGGGTATTATTGGTGCTGCAGATGATAAAGATGAAAATAAGGATAATAGTAAAGATTCTAAAGGTGATACTCCAGAGGCATAAGTAGATGAAGGAATTGTTTGAAAAATTATTAAGTATAGCTAATTTACTTGATGGTAAAGGTTATGAGCGAGAGGCGGATTTAATAGATGCTATTATGAAGAATTTAATAGATGATAAAGATGATGGTGGTACCGAAAAAAATTCTAAGAAAGAAGAACCTAAGAAAGTTAAAGAAGAAAGAAAACAAGTTGAAGAAGATGCAGAAAAAGTAATAAAAAAAATAGTGGATGATGAAAATATAAAGGATTTATTCGATGCTAAAGAAGAATTGAATAAGTTAAGGAATTCGGACGAATATGATTTGACGATTGATGAATGGGAAGATGTATATAGTAAGATTTTAGAAGGTAAATTTAAACGTGAATATGCCGATAAAAGCAAGAAAGAATTAGAAGAAGAAATAAGGAAGTTGGTAGAAGATAGGAAAAGGAAGGGCGAATTAAGTAGAGAAGAAGAACTTGATTATGAGATGATTGATGAAATTTATAAGCGAAAAAACCATGAAGATATTAGACCTTCTGATAAAAGTTGATTTTTATCCATATATTATACAATATATATAGAATATTATCTTAAATATATTATTGACTATTGGGGGTTAATGGTATATAATTTATTTTGTAAAAATATGTTTATTGGTATATACGATGTTATAATTATTAAAGTGAGATTAAGGATGGCATGAATGAAGCTAGATGATATAAAATTATATTGCGAAGTGGTTCAACCGCTGGGCGATTATAGCCCATGTGAGTGTGTCAAAGCAGACACATTTCCATTTTTGAAACAACCGTTTACACATTATAATCCTATGCAAAGTAGTTTTTTGAATGCTTTACAGAGTGCGGAATGGAATGGTAATATAGTTGTAGCTTCTCCAACCGCTAGTGGTAAGACAACCGTAGCCGAAATAGTAATGTCGTTGGCTAATCACGGTAAGAAAAAAGGTATAGTTTTGGTTCCATTGAAAGCTCTGGCACAGGAAAAGTATGATGATTGGACATCATTGGCTCATTCTTTTTTTGATAGAGAAGTTATTATATTGACTGGTGATTATTCACAGAATGTTACTGATGAACAGTTAAAAAAAGCTGATATAATTATAATGACATCGGAAGCTTTAGATCATCGCTCTAGGTTTATGTCTAAAAATTCGTGGTTAAATGATGTGGGTATGGTGGTAGTTGACGAATCACATTTATTGTCATTGGAATCAAGAGGGGATAAACTAGAAACTTGTTTAATGAGGTTTACTAAATATAATACTAATGCTTGTATAGCTTTATTGTCAGCTACTATGCCCAATGTTGATGATTTAAAAAAGTGGCTTGATTCTATGACGAATACGGCTACTATTTTGGTTCGTAGTAATTATAGACCCTGTAAGCTGGAAATGAAATTTCATGGTTATGATGAAAAAAGTTTTCGCGATGGTGGATGGGAAGCTAATGAATTTTTGAGGATGGAATTATCGAGAGATTTGCTTTTGGAATATCCAAATGATCAGTGGATTGTATTTACGGGTGGAAAGAAGTGGGGCAGGGATGCCGTTCAATTTTTTAAAGAAAAAAGGATAGCTACCGAATTTATTAGTGCTGACGATAATTTACAAGATAGATTGCGTAAAGTTAAGGGATTTAAGGATGGTAGTATTAGAGTTCTAGTATCGTCATCTTTGTTGGCTTATGGTTTGAATTTACCGGCT
>Ga0209777_10007237_pt1 | contig 12358 bp, 6 predicted proteins | sample FrelakmetHBP12HB_FD_187147 | JGI IMG/M metagenome (GOLD analysis project Ga0209777, IMG submission 187147) | Freshwater lake sediment microbial communities from the University of Notre Dame, USA, for methane emissions studies -HBP12 HB (SPAdes)... | ecosystem: Environmental > Aquatic >... | reverse complement strand
CCGATCTCGGCTCGCGCTCCTCGAAGGGCGCTATCTGCCGCAGGTGGCGGGGGAGGAGGCGGTGCGCCTCGCCGCCCTCGTCGCAGAGCTGGGGGCGGAGCGGCGGCGCCGCCAGCGGCGGCTGCGGTGCGGGCTCCGGCGCACGCGGTACCGGCGACTCCGCGCCGCGCTCGCTGCCTGGAGCCGGAAGCCCGCATACGCGGCCGGCGCAGGGGACGCGTCCGCGGCGCGCTTCATGGCGGAGGCGGCCGACCGAGCGGCGCAGCGGGTGAGCGGCCACGAGGCGATGCGCGAGGCCAAGCCCAGCGCCGAGGCGCTGCACGACTTGCGGATCGCGGTGAAGTGGCTGCGCTACACCCTCGACTTCCACGGCGAGACGTGCGGCCTGGCGTACGACGCAGAGCGCTCGCTCGCGCGGGACCTGCAGGACTGCCTCGGCGAGATGCGCGACCACGACCTGCTCGCCGCGTCGCTCGCGGACGGCGGCCCGTGGCGGCAACTCGCCGCCCGGGTGACGGACGGGCGGCACCGGCTATGGCGGCGCTTCCTGGAACTGCGGCGCCGCTGGCACTCGCGCACGCGTCCCGCGCAGGCGGTCGCGCCCTTCGAGGAGCCGCGGTTCGTGAACCTCGAGGTCACGCCGGTCCAGCTGCGGCTGGTGACGCCGCGCAAGTCGGTGGCGGCGAGGATCAGGGCGTAGGAGGCGGGCGTACTGTCGTACGATCGGACCGGCGGACAATCGTACCATCGTACGGCGGCACGGAGGGAGTACGGTCCGACGGTATGATGGCACGACGGTTCGATGGCAACCCCAGGGGAGTCATGGCGAAGAGCGACAAGGTGACCGGGTACGACGCGGAACAGATCCAGGTCCTCAAAGGGCTCGAGGCGGTGCGCCGGCGGCCGGCGATGTACATCGGCTCGACCTCCTCGCGGGGGCTGCACCACCTCGTCTACGAGATCGTGGACAACTCGGTGGACGAGGCGCTGGCGGGGTTCTGCGACCGGATCGAGGTCAACATCCATCCGGACGACAGCATCACCGTCAAGGACAACGGGCGCGGCATCCCCGTGGACCTGCACCCGACGGAGAAGATCCCCGGCGTCGAGCTGGCGCTCACGGTCCTGCACGCCGGCGGGAAGTTCGACCGCTCGACCTACAAGGTCTCGGGAGGCCTCCACGGCGTCGGCCTCTCGGTGGTGAACGCGCTCTCGGAGAAGCTGTGGATCGCGGTGGACCGCGACGGCGAGCGGCACCACATGATGTTCGAGCGCGGCGAGACGGTGAAGAAGCTGAACGTCACCGGCAAGGTGAAGGGCACGGGGACGATCGTCCGCTTCAAGCCCGACACGACGATCTTCACCGACACCCGCTTCGACTACGACATCCTCGCCGGACGGCTCCGCGAGCTGGCGTTCCTGAACAAGGGCCTCACCATCACCCTCGCCGACGAGCGGCCCGACTCGGCGCACGAGGACACCTTCTTCTACAAGGGCGGCCTGGTCCAGTTCGTCGAGTGGCTCAATCAGAACCGCAAGCCGCTCCATCCCAAGCCGCTCCTCATCGAGACGGTGCGGGACGACGTGGACGTGCAGCTGGCGCTGCAGTACGACGGGGGCTACGCCGAGAACACGCTCACTTTCGTCAACAACATCAACACCCACGAGGGGGGCACCCACCTCACCGGCTTCAAGTCGGCGCTCACGCGCACCATCAACGAGTACGCTAAGAAGAGCGGCGCCCTCAAGAAGGCGGACTTCACCCTCTCGGGCGACGACGTGCGCGAGGGGCTGACGTGCGTCCTCTCGATCAAGGTGCGCGAGCCGCAGTTCGAGGGGCAGACGAAGACGAAGCTCGGCAACAGCGAGGTGGAGGGGATCGTCAAGAGCGTCGTCAACGAGTTCCTCGGCAGTTACCTCGAGGAGCACCCGCCGGTCGCGCGCGCCATCATCGAGAAGGCGTGCTCCGCGGCGCTGGCGCGCGAGGCGGCCCGCAAGGCGCGCGAGCTGGTGCGGCGGAAGTCGGCGATGGACGGGGGACTCCTCCCCGGCAAGCTCGCCGACTGCTCCCTCACCGATCCGGCGCTCTGCGAGGTGTACCTCGTCGAGGGCGATTCGGCCGGCGGCTCCGCCAAGCAGGGGCGCGACCGGTCGTTCCAGGCCATCCTGCCGCTGCGCGGCAAGATCCTGAACGTCCAGAAGGCCCGGATCGACAAGATCCTCTCCAACGAGGAGATCCGGACCATCATCACCTGTCTGGGCACCGGCGTGGGCGAGGAGTTCAAGCTCGAGGAGGCGCGCTACCACAAGATCATCCTGATGACCGACGCCGACGTGGACGGCGCGCACATCCGGACGCTGCTCCTCACCTTCTTCTACAAGGAGATGCACGCGCTGATCGAGGCGGGCTACATCTACATCGCCCAGCCGCCGCTGTTCCGCGTCGCGAAGGGCAAGGAGGAGTACTACGCCTTCGACGAGGTCGAGCGCGACGAGTACACCAAGCGCTTCGGGAACGGCGAGGGCGGCCGCGGCACCGTCGCCATCCAGCGCTACAAGGGCCTCGGCGAGATGAACCCCGACCAGCTGTGGAAGACGACGATGGACCCCAGCACACGCACCATCCTGAAGGTGGAGATGGAGTCGGCGCGGGAGGCGTCGGAACTGTTCGAGACGCTGATGGGCGACGAGGTGGAGCCGCGCCGCAAGTTCATCGAGGAGCACGCGAAGTTCGTCCGGAACCTGGACGTGTGATGAGTGATGGGTGCTGGGTGAGACGTGATGGGTGATGGGGAGGCGTGAGAGGTGATGAGTGATGGGGGCCGGGGCGAGCGCCGCGGCCCCCTCTGTCGTGTGCGTAGGGCCCGAGACGGGGCCGGCTAGAGCTTCAGAAGGGCCAGCACAGTGCCCATCGTGCCGACCCAGAAGAGGAACATCCAGCGGAGGAGATCCGACCGGAGCGCCTCCAGCTTCGCGTCCATGCGTGCGTCCGTGGCCCGGAAGCGCTCGTCCACCGCGGCGAACCCCGCCCGCATCTCGGCCCGGAGTTCGGCGATCTCCTGCCGCAGCCCCGCTCCGAGCCCGCCGATCTCTTGACGCAGCTCCGCCCGCATCTGCCCCATCTGCGCGTCGATGCGCGCCGACTGGGCATCGGCGATGGCGCGGACGTCGGAACGGTAGGTGGCATCCACCGCGTTGAACCACTCCACGAGTTCGGTGGCGATGTCGTCGCCAAGACGCTGATAAAACTGCTGCGACAGCTTGGCCGTGACCGGCATGGGAAGTTCCTCCCGGGTTCCGGTCACACGGTAACCCTACGCTCGGCGGGCCGAGGTACGCAATCGCTGCGGGGGAGGGGCGGAAGTACGCGGGCCGGGCGCGCGGCGGCGCGGGGCGCGGCCGGTTCTGCTCACCAGTGCAGGTTCGCCACCCAGATGTCGCTCTCGTACTGCGACACCGTGAGGTAGAGGCGGTCGGGGCCCACGCTCAGCCGCCCGAACAGGACCGCGGCCGGATCGTCGGCCGCAACGACCAGGCGCGCCGCACCGCCCGACGCCGGCATCGCCCAGAATCCCCGGCGCCCGTCTCGGCGGACCGCGGCGACATAGATGGTGCGGCCGTCGCGGGAGAACTGCGCGGCGGGGGAGGGTGAGAGGAGAGTGAACCCGTACTCGACGATGAGATCGTGGCGCACAAGGACGCGTCGGTCGCGCGATACGACGAGCAGCTCGCGCCCGTCCCGGGACGCGCAGAGGACACCCCTTCCGTCAGGTGTCCAGTCGAGCGGGGCGGCGCCAAAGTCCGTCAGGCGAACAGCGTCGTGCCACGCTCCCCCGACGCTGTCGCGCGACACGACCCAGACCTCCCCGCGCCCCGTCCGTGACGCGAAAAAGGCGAGATCGAGGCCGCTCGGCGACCACTGCGGGAAGCTGTTGAATCCCGAACCGCGGGCGACGATCACGGGCGTGCCGCCATCCGCCGGCATGACCCGCAGGTCGTTGTGGCTCGTGTAGAACGCGATCTCCTTCGCGTCCGGAGACCACTGCGGATCGAATTCGTCGCCGGAGTCCGCGGTGAGAGCGACCGCTTCGCCGCCTGCGAGGGGAACCCGATAGAGATCCATGTTCCCGCGGCGGTTGCTGTCGAACGCGAGCCACCGGCCGTCGGGGGAGACGTCGTGCGACTCGATCACCTGGCTGCCGCTCGTCACGGGGTGGCCATCCCGGATGGACATGGGGGCCGAGCGCCCGAGGGGGTACGACCAGATGTTCTGGCGCAGCGTGAATTTCGCGTAGGCGAGCCGGCGGGCGCTGATGGAGTAGGAGATCGAGTGCGGGTCCGCCACCCCGGGGATGGCGCGCGGCTCTCCCCGGCGCCCGCGCGGCCCGACCTCGACGACGTACACGGCCCGCGGGCCATCACGATTGGAGACGAAGAGGAGGTGGCGGCGATCGAGCCAGGCGGGGCTGACGTTGAGGAAGTTCTCCGGAGCGACCTCCCTCGGTTCCCCTCCTTCGGCATCCACGACCCAGATCGAGGACGGAAAGACATTGCCGCTGCCCAGCCACAGAGGGTTTCCGCCGACGTACGCTATCGTCCCGCCGTCCGGCGACCACGCGAGGGAGTGCGGACTCTCATATCTCGTGGTGTGAACCGCGATGCGGCGTGGCGTGGTGTCCGCTCGCGACGCCACGAAGATCGTGTCTCCGACGGCAAAGGCGACACGACCACCGTCGGGCGACCACGCGGCCAACCGGTTGAGCGCGCGTCGCGGCATCTGGACCATCCGGACCGCACCACCCAGTTTTCCCGTCTCGTTCCATTCGCAGCGACTCCCGGGTAGTGGGAGCGACCCCGCAGGGCAAGCCGCGAACCGCACGAAATCGCCGTCCGGACTCCACGCCGGGAACCACTCGCTTGCAAAGGACGCGTCGGCCGGTCGCGCCTCACCTCCACCGGCGACATTCGCCATGCTTCGGATCACGAGACGCGGCGCGCCGATCGGGCCCGCCACGTACGCCACCTCCCTCCCGTCCGGCGAGATGGCCGGCTGGAACTCGACCCCCGGCTCACTCGTGACCTGCGTGATGTCCGAGAGCGTGATGTTGAGCGGCCTGCTCTTGAGGAGCTGCGCGCCCAGTAGCCCCCCCGCGATCACCGCGACCACGACCCCGGCCGCCACGCGCAAGCGCCGGCTCCGCGCCGGGCGCACGGCCTGGACCGGCTGCGTGTCCGTCGGCGTGATGCCGCCGCTCGGCGTCGCCAGCGGCTCCAGGTGCTGCAGTACCTCGTCCGCCGTCTGCCAGCGGTCGGCGGGTTTCTTCGCCAGACATTTCATGATGATCTGCGCCAGCGCCGGTGACACCGTCGGCCGGTACCGCTCCACCGGCTCCGGCACCGCCGTCACGTGCGCCGCGAGCACCTCCTGCGCCGTCGTCGCGGAGAACGGAGCCCGCCCCGTCAGGAGTTCATAACCCAGAACACCGAGTGCATAAATATCCACCCGGTGGTCTTGGTGCGGATCCGCCGTCGCCTGCTCCGGCGCCATGTAGGTCGGTGTCCCAAGCGCTACGCCTGCCGACGTCAGCACTTGGCGGCCCGTCGCCTCCGTCACCGCCTTCGCCACCCCGAAGTCGGCTACCAGCGCGTGCCGGCCCCGGAGCATGACGTTGTCGGGCTTGATGTCGCGGTGGACGACTCCGTGCGCGTGCGCCTCGCTCAGGGCGTCCGCCACCTCCATCAGGATTCGCACCGCCTCCTGAATCGGCAGCTCGCCCCCGCGTGCCAGCCGGTCGCGCAGCGACTCCCCCTCCACGTATGGCATCACGTAGAAGAAGAAGCCCTCGGCCTCTCCCGAATCGAGCAACGGCAGGATGTTGGGGTGCTGGAGCCGGGCGGCGACCTCGATCTCGCGGGCGAAGCGGCCCGCGCCGACGGTCGCGGCGATCTCGGGGCGCAGGACCTTGAGGGCGACCTTGCGGTGGTGCTTCAGGTCCTCGGCGAGATAGACCGTCGCCATCCCGCCCTGCCCGAGCTCGCGCTCGATGGCGTAGCGGTCGGCGAGCGCGGCCTTCAAGCGGTCCAGGGCGTCCGTCACGAGGCGGTCCCTCTCACCAGTGCAGGTTCGCCACCCAGATGTCGCTCTCGTACTGCGATACGGTGAGATAGAGGCGGTCGGGGCCCACGCTGAGGAATCCGGTGGCAACGAGTGCCGGGTCGTCGAACGCGATCACGAGGCGCGGTGCGCCGCCGGCCACCGGAATTGCCCAGACTCCGCTCCGCCCATCTCGGTTGTCTCCCTGCACGTAGATCGTCCTGCCGTCCCGCGCGTAGCGCGAATCGTAAATGGAGACTAGCCCGCTGGTGCGGCGCCAGAGGATGCGCCCTTTGGGCGAGACGAATACCAGGTCCGTCCCGGCATCGCACAGCACGCCGCTGCCGTCGGGCGCCCAGGCGGGCCTGGAGCAGCCGAAGTCGTCGGTGAGCTGGACCGCCTCATGCCAGGCCCCACCCACGCTATCGCGCGAGAGGAGCCAATTCCGTCCCAGCCCCGTCCGATTGGAGTAGAAGGCGATGGCGAGGCCGCTCGGTGACCAACTGGGGAAGGAGTTGTATCCGGGGCTGTTGGTGAGAGCGGACGGCGCGCCTCCCTCTGCAGGCATCACCATGATCTGGTCGCTGCCACGGGAGCCGGGAGCGGCCGCGTAGAACAAGATCTCCCTCCCGTCGGGCGACCAACGAGGGCAGAACTCATCCCCCGGGAAGTCGGTGAGTGGGACGGCATCCCCACCTCCGATCGGCATCTTGTAGAGATCCATAGTCCCGCGGCGGTTGCTGTCGAACACGAGCCACCGGCCGTCGGGAGAGACATCGTGCTCCTCGATCACCTGGGTGCCGCTCGTCACGGGGTGCCCGTCCCGTATGGAGATGGGACCGGAGCGCCCGAGCGGGTACGACCAGATGTTCTGGCGGAGCGTGAACTTCGCGTAGGCGAGCTTCCGGGCACTGATGGAGTAGGAGACGGAGTGCGGGTCGGCCACCCCTGGGACAACGCGCGGCTCTCCCCGACGCCCTCGCGGCCCCACCTCGACGACATACACGCCGCGCGGCCCGTCGCGGTTCGATACGAACACCAGGTGCCGCGCATCGAGCCACGCCGGACTCACGTTCAGGAACCCCTCGCCGACGACCGGCCGCGGAGCGCCTCCTTCGGCATCCACGACCCAGATGGATGACGGGTACACGTTGCCGCTGGAGAGCCACGGAAGATTGTCGTTCACGTAGGCAATCAGCTTCCCGTCCGGCGACCACGCCAGCGAGTGCAGGACCGCGTAGCCTGCGGTGTGAACCGCCACCCGGCGCGCGGCGGTATCGGCCGCCAGGGAGACGAAGATCGTGTCCGCGACCACGAAGGCGACACGGGCGCCATCAAGGGACCAGGATGCCAATCCGCCAAAGCGCGCCCTTTGCGCTCGCGGAGGCAACGCGGGCGACCGCACGGTGCCTCCCAGCTTCCCAGTCTCCTTCCATACGCAGACCCACCCGGCACGACAGGTCAGGAACCGCACGAAGTCCCCGCCGGGGCTCCACGCCGGAAGCCCATCCCAGCGGAGCGACGTGTCAGCTAGCCGGACCTCACCGCCGCCCGCCACGTTGACGGTGCTCCGGATGACCAGGTGCGTTGTTGGGATCGTCGTTCCGATCGTGCCGGCCACGTACGCGACTTCCTTCCCGTCCGGCGAGATGGCCGGTTGGAACTCGACGCCCGCCTCGGTCGTGACCGGCGTGATGTCCGAGATCGTGATGTTCAGCGGCTTGCGCCCAAAGACCTGAGTGGCCAGAAGCCCCACCGCGATCACCGCGACCACGATCACGGCCGCCATTACCGGCCGGCGGCGCCTGCCCGCTGCGGGCACGGCCTGCACTGGCTGCGTGTCCGTCGGCGTGATGCCGCCTGACGGCGTGGCGAGTACCTCCAGCACCGGCAGCAACTCCTCGGCTGTCTGCGGCCGGTCCGCCGGCTTCTTCGCCAAGCACCGCATGATGAGCTGCGCCAGCGGCGGCGGGATCGTCCCTCGCCGCTGCGTCACCGGCACCGGCGGCTCCGTCACGTGCGCCGAGAGTACCGCCTGCGGCGTCCCCCCTACGAACGGCGGCTGCCCGGTGAGCATCTCGTACGCCATCACCCCGAACGCATAGAGATCGGCGCGATGATCTGTGTGCGGATCGGCGGCCGCCTGCTCCGGCGCCATGTAGGTGGGCGTCCCGAGCGCCACCCCCGCTGTCGTCAGCGTCTGGCGGCCCGTGGCCTCGTGCACCGCCTTCGCTACCCCGAAGTCCGCCACCAGCGCATGCCGCCCTGAGAGCATGATGTTCTCGGGCTTGATGTCGCGGTGCACGACCCCCTTGGCGTGCGCCGCAGCCAGCGCGTCCGCCACGTCCCGGAGAATGCGCGCGGCTTCGGCCACTGGCAGTTCCCCGTGCCAGCTCAGGCTCTCGCGCAGCGACTCCCCCTCGATGTACGGCATTACGTAGTAGAGGAAGCCCCCCGCTTCGCCGGAGTCGTAGACGGGGAGGATGTTGGGGTGCTGGAGGTTCGCGGCGATGCGGACTTCGCGCAGGAAACGGTCGGGGCCGAGCGTCGCGGCAAGGTCGGGGCGGAGGACCTTGAGCGCTACGCTGCGGTCGTGCCGGAGATCATGGGCGAGGTAGACCATCGCCATCCCGCCCTGCCCGAGCTCGCGCTCGATGGCATAGCGATCCGCGAGGGCCAAGCGAAGCGTCTCAGGGACGTCCACCGCTCCACCGCCGATGGGAGGATGCGCCAACGTAGCGCGCACCACCCCACCGGGCCAGCGTGAACGCGCGCGCAGGCCGTTGCCGCGCCGCGGGATAGACGACAGAAAGAGTCGTATTCGCCGCCACTGGGCGGGGGCCTCAGCGGAAGTGGACGCACAGCCTGAGGTCCTGGGCCGCACTATCGCACGATCCGCGCACCCCGAGACGACAAAGGCCGCAGACGGAATCCGCGGCCCCGACTCAGCGCCATCTCCTGGCTTCGCGACCGCCCTAGCGAGACAGCACGCTCACCAGCGTCACGCCCACCGTGCCCAGCCAGAAGAGGAACATCCACTTGACCAGGTCGGCACGCGCCTCCGCCAGGCGCTGTTCCAGCCTGGCGTCGAATCGCTGCGCCTGGACCTCGATTAGGTCGCGAAGATCGGCTTTGTAGGTCGCGTCCACCGCGTTGAACCAGTCCACCAGCTCGTTGGCGACGTCCTCGCCCAGCGCCTCGTAGAACCGCTTCGACAACCTCGCCGTCACCGGCATCCGCGCACTCTCCGTCCGGGGCCGGTGACGATCGTAACCTACGCTCGGCGGGAGACGGCTACAATCCCATGCGAGCTGGGTGCGAATCGTTGCGCACGAAGGGGGCCGAGACAGCCCGCGCCCGGAGGTGCCGAGGCCGCGTCACTTGACGTCTCGCGCCCCCAGCCGCACGTTTTCTGACCCCCACTCCGGGACCCCGATGCCGCTCGCCCTGCCTTCCCTCGGCGCCGCCGCCGTCGCCGCCCAGCGCACGCTGCGCCGCTTCCCGCTGGTCCTCGCGGCCGCCGCGCTCGCCGCAGCCGCCAGCGTGCTCACCATCGAGGACGTCGGGCCGGACGCGCTCCACGTGCGGCTCATCCTCACGGCGAGCCTCGGCATCCCGCTCTTCCTGGCCGCCGCGCTCCTCGCCGAGCGGCAGCCGCGCCGCGCCGCGGCCCAGATCGCGCTCGGCGCCGTGGGCATCGTCCTCCTGGCCGGCTTCTTCGCGGGGTGGCCCCACTGGTCCGAGCCGGTGCGTCTGGGCCGCTTCTTCCAGCTGGGCGTCGCGTTCCACCTCCTCGTCGTCTTCGCCCCCTTCGCGGGGCGTGACGGGCGGAACGCGTTCTGGCAGTGGAGCCGCGTCCTGCTGGAGCGCGCGATCGTTGCCGCCGTCTTCACCGGCACGCTCTTCCTCGGCCTCGTCCTCGCGCTCGCGGCGCTCGACAAGCTGTTCGGCGTGGACGTGCCGCCCACCGCCTACCCGCGCGTCTGGGCGGTGATCGCCTTCGTGTTCAACACGTGGTTCTTCCTCGGCGGCGTGCCCGAGGACCCCGCCGCCCTCGAGGAGCGGCGCGACTACCCCGCGGTGCTGCGGATCTTCGCCCAGTACGCGCTGGTGCCGCTGGTCTCAGTGTACCTGGTGATCCTCACCCTCTACCTCGGCAAGGTCGTGGTCACGTGGGACTGGCCGAGCGGGTGGATCGGGTGGCTCGTCTCCGGCGTCGCGTCGGCGGGCATCTTCGCCCTCCTCCTGGTGCATCCGATCATCGACGACCCCGAGCAGCGTTGGATCGCGACCTTCGCGCGCCAGTTCTGGATCGGCGTCCTCCCCTCAGTCGTGATGCTCTGGCTGGCGCTCTACCAGCGGGTGCACCAGTACGGCATCACCGAGCGGCGCTACTTCCTGATCCTCCTCTCCCTGTGGCTCGCGGCGCTGGCCGTGTACTACGGGGTGACGCGATCGCGGAACATCCGCCTCATCCCCATCTCGCTGTGCGTGGGGGCACTCCTCACGATCGCAGGCCCGTGGGGCGCGTACGCCGTGTCGGAGGGGAGCCAGGTGGGCCGGCTGCGGGCGACGCTCGAGCGGAACGGGATGTTCGCCGGCGCGACGGTGCGCGCGCCGGCGCGCGCGGTGAGCGCGGAGGACCGCGCCGAGATCTCGGCGGCGGCGCGCTATCTCCTCGAGACCCACGGCAGCGGCGCCATCGCCCCGTGGTTCGCGGACACGAGCGCGCGGCGGGTGGTGCGGGCCGCGGGCGAGCGCGGGCGGGAGAGCTGGGACCAGGCGGACCGGTGGGCCGACACGATCGTCACGCGGCTCGGCGTGGCGTACGTCAGCCGAGCGGCGGCACGGATGGGAGCGAACTACACCAACTACTCGGCGCCGGTCGCGACGGAGCTGTCCGTTCGCGGCTTCGACTACCTGCTGACGATCGGCGAGGCCGCCAAAGGCCAGCCGGACTCGGGCTTCCATGCGACGTGGTCGCACCGGCCCCTGGCGGTGCGCGTCGTGCGGGCCGGCGACACGCTGGTCGTCGTGCCGCTGGACTCAATGCTCATCCGGCTCCGCGCGCGCGACGCGCAGCGCCCCCGGCAGGCCGCTGCTGCGCCTGGTCCCGGCGGGCCAGGGGCGGGGGGCCCCGGCAGGCCGCGCGCCGTCGTCGAGCCGCGCTCCGAGCTGTTCATCGCCGACGCGGAGAGCCCGGCCGCGCGGGCCAGGGTGTACGTGGGCGGCATCACCGTGAAGGACAGCGCGGGCACGCGCCGAGTGGAGAGCGTGACCGGCCGGGTGCTGCTGGCGCTGAAGCGGTAGCGGAGCGTCGAGGCCTCGCCGGATTTACGAGGGGCCGCCCGGCAAGTGCTGGCGGCCCCTCGGTGCATCGGGCGGGGAAGGCGTCCCCAGCTCACCCGCCCGGCTTCTTGGGCGGACGCGTGGGCTGCGGCAGCGGCCGCGCGCCGGGCCGCGCCGGCGTGGCGGGCCTCGGCTGCGGCGTCGCGCCGGGGTGCAGGTGCGCGGCGAAGCGCTCCGCCAGCGTCACACCGCCACGCAGGCCGTCGCGGGCGATGATGCGCGTGAGCCGCGCGATGCGCTCGTCGGGCGCCTCGTGGGTCGCGAACATCTCCGCCAGCGGCCCTTCCCCCGCATGGCGGTTGAGGTGCGAGACGAACCTCGGCAGGCCCTGGGGGTCGTACCCCGCCCCCGCCGCGTACTCCACGCCGAGGCTGTCCGCCTCCGACTCGTCTCCCCGCGAGTAGCCGCTGAAGACGGCGTTGGCCCCCTGCCCCACCGCGCGGTCGAGGGTCGTGCCGCTGATCCCCGACTCGTCGCGGACCGACTGCATGAGGTCCGACTTGCGCAGCCCCTCGATGACGTGCCGCCGGTTCACGTGGCCCACCTCGTGGGCGAGCACACCCGCCAGCTCCGCCTCGCTCTCCATCAGCGCCAGCGCACCGCGCGTCACGAAGATGTAGCCCCCCGGCGCCGCGAACGCGTTCACGTCCGGCGTCTCCAGCACGGCAAACCGGTACGCGATGTCGGGCCGGGGCGCCTCGCCCGCCACCGTCAGGCCCACGAGGTTGACGTACAGGGTGAGCGCCGAATCCTGCACGATCGGGTAGCGGCCGGCGATCGTCGCCGCGATCCCGCGGCCGATCTCGATCTCCTTGCCGGTGCTGATCGGCAGCATCGTCCGCACGATCCTCGCCGCGCCGCCGAGGATGCGGCCCAGCCGGTCCATCGGATCCTGCGCCGCCGCGGGGCGCGCGA
>Ga0209777_10007236_pt1 | contig 12358 bp, 11 predicted proteins | sample FrelakmetHBP12HB_FD_187147 | JGI IMG/M metagenome (GOLD analysis project Ga0209777, IMG submission 187147) | Freshwater lake sediment microbial communities from the University of Notre Dame, USA, for methane emissions studies -HBP12 HB (SPAdes)... | ecosystem: Environmental > Aquatic >... | reverse complement strand
TCTTCTTGTGCAATTTGTTTTCTGTCTTCCTCTGTTATTTCAAGTCGCCAGCTATAATCCGGATGAGACAGTGGAATGCATAGCGTCCCGGCAATTGCTTCCATTCCATCATTTGATATTCGAAAGCCAAGCATCTCTCCCTCGTGTACGAATTCTGTTAAAATCAGGATGTCGGATCCCTCTCTGTAAACACAGTTTCCCTCAGATCGTTTACTGGAGAGTTGCCATAAACCATAGATGCCATCCCTTGGAGCGTTAGAAGATAAAGAAGGTAGTCCATCATTCACAGAGACAATATCTCTAAATCCCTCCATGTGTCCCCACTGCTGACTGGATGAACAACAAGCAGTGAGTATCAAAGATATGCAAATGGCTTGAATGAACCATAAGATTCTCATACCTTTTCTTCTTATACGACCCCGGAGCCATGTTCTGTTGCCCTGATGGGTTTCAGAGCTATATGGTTATCCAGGTGTCGGAAAAAATAAATCTACTGGCATTGGGCATCCATTTGTTGATGGCATTTCCCAGACCAACCTGATCGGCCCTAATACGTTACAACTTGAGAGCCGACAGTCGTTTGATTCCTTCGGCAATATTGGTCCGGGCAGCACCTTCATTTGCCTTCTGGAGCCGTTCAGCCGCAACGAATGCTTCGGATACCTTGGCTTTATATGTGGTCTCAAAGGTTTCAGACCATGCGGGTTTGTGAGTTGCATTGTCGGTTAGTTCCCAACGGGTCTTCATGGTGATGTCCAAATCAAGCCCCACCCACGGCTGACTGTATGCCAGAAGTGTTACATCAAGGGTATAATCCGCTTGCCCGGTTCTGATGACCGTTTTAAATACCTGAGATTTTTCCAGGGATTTCGCAAGGGCTTCTGTATACGCTTTGTTGGAAATCTGAGAGGTCCACAAGGGATTGGTTTCTTTCCCACCGACACTTTCCGCTATCAGGACGGATTTGGCGTGCGTATTGGTCATTTCAAAACTGGCGGGAATCATCAACTCTGATCTTGCGGCACATCCAGAACCGATAAACATGACAACACAAAGCAATGTCAAGCAGAGCACAGTTCGACAGATTACATGCGGGTTCATAGATTACTCCTTCCCTTAATCAATTTTGTACTTGTTCTTGATTACGGCCTGTTGATTGAGGTTTATCTTGAATCGTTTTGCTTTCTTCCAGTGAGGGAATAGGTTCTGCCCTAATATCTGAAAAAACACATCCCTTTTCTTGTGCAATCAACAATAATCGATTGTGTCGCCGACGAAAGGCTTCGTATTCAACCTTCTCCGCATCCTTCATGTCGATGAAAAAAAAGGGGACAATCGCGACAACCCCACCGACTCCCCATAGAGTATTCGTGAGGGTCTTATCCGTTTTCGGCAAGAGAGCCAGCATTTCAGCCTGAAGACGAACCAACTCCTTCTTGAAACCGTCACAACTCAGATTTTCATCTCCTGGAAGATATGTCGAAACAGGATTTGCTTCACGCCCTGCACATCCCCCCCAAAAAATCATGTAGGCAAAACAAAGATACAAGGTGGTCCATCTCATAATCCGGATCCGTAGAAACCATTTATCGTTATATCACTAATTTAGAACAATACCAATCTTAATGGCAACAGATCATCAAGCCGGATATGTCAATGCCGGACATCCGCTACAATAATGTTTCATATTCAACTGTTCCAGTTGCCCTGTCAATCCGGAAAACTACTGATTATGCAATATTTTCCCTATCCGTATTTATCCGGATATAGGCACAGCCATGTCCACTAAATGCCTACGCTCCCCTCAACTGTCACCTTCTTTCCAGTTCCTTCCTATCCAGTTCATCCCACCCCAATACTTCAAAACCACCTACCCCCTGAATCACTCCCCCGCAAAAAATTGCGGAACATAACCTGGTCTCTATTGAACCAGGATCCCAAGGTTCCCCAGTCCCCATTCCAATAGCTTCCCTTTTTCCCCTCCACCCTTTTTCCCAGGCCCTCATTTCCAAGACCCTTTTTATCCTATTCCCTGTTCAATCCAGGATCCCATTTCCCTGTTTTCCCAACTCAGTTAGTACTGGTTTGGTACTGGCATATGACCGAAAGCTCACGCAAAATGCACGCAAAATGCCCTATATTGGATAACACTGCATTGGAATAGGAAATAAGGCAAGTTGTAAAGTATTGGAAATAAGGGAGTTAGGAATGACAAGGAATTGAGAGTGCTGGGGCTCGAACCCAGGACCTACGGCTTAAAAGAAAGTGGCTCCAGGCAACCCCTATTGTAAGTCCTTATATTCAAATGACTTATAATCAAGATTTAGCATGAAACTGTGGATTTGGCACAATACTGACTCAAATAGGACTGGCATAGTACTGGGTTAAGACTGGGTGGTGAATGAAAAGGATCGCATTTTGGACGCAGGAGGATACATTCGAGGGAGCTTTTCCGAATCCTAATTTCCGAATTTCATTCTTTACAGAACCTAAGACTTGGATAGTATAGTCAACAGTTATTAATAAATGACAACCTATCTATCCGAGCAATAGTCATGTCAAGAACCGTTGAAAGAGCCGTCGAGATATTCAAAAAACACGGTGGAATTCTCCAGACCAGCATGGCTCTTGGAAAGGGAATCCATCCCAGAACGCTATATGGAATGCGGGATGATGGGATTATCGAACGGCTGTGTCAGGGAACCTATCGATTGTCGGATCTGCCGCCCCTCTCCAATCCGGACCTGACGACTGTATCCCTGAAAATCCCCAAGGGTGTCATCTGCCTGATTTCGGCATTGTCCTTCCACGAGATCACCACGGAGATCCCCCATGCGATCTATGTGGCAATCCAACGGCGTTCCAAATACCCCCAGCTGGATTATCCTCCTGTGAGGGTCTTTCAATTCTCCGGCAAGGCATTTTCCGAGGGAATCCAGACCCACCGTATCGATGGGAAAGAGGTGAAGATCTATTGCCCGGAGAAAACGATTGTGGATTGTTTCAAATATCGGAACAAGATCGGAATGAATGTTCCCTTGGAAGCCCTAAAATTCTACTGGAAACGAAAGCGACCGGATCTGTCAAAACTGCTTCATTTCGCTTCGATTTGCAGGGTATCCAACATCATGCGACCCTATCTTGAGACGCTGACATGACCCAGAAAAGGTTGACCAATATTCCCGCCTCGATCCGGCAGCGGCTTTTGAATGAAGCTCGTCATTCTCATAGACCGTTCAATGAACTGGTTCAATATTATGCGATCGAACGATTCCTGTTCCGTCTATCCCAGTCGAAATACGCCGCCCGATTTATCCTGAAGGGAGCATTGCTCTTCACGGCATGGAAGCTATCGAGGCATCGTTCTACCATGGATATCGACCTTCTTGGCAAGATCCGCAATGAAGCGGCATATATTGAGAAGGTCATAAGCGAAATATGCGGGATCGATGTGCCGGAAGATGGGGTTGTGTTTGATTCAGGCAGCATTTCCACGGAAACCATTGCCGAGACAGCAGAGTACCAGGGGATTCGGGTTCTGCTTTCCGGGATGCTCGATACGATCCGGATCAAAATACAGATCGACATTGGATTTTCAGATGCCATTCCCAAGCCAATGAAGCTGGACTATCCTGGCGTATTGGATCTGCCTGGTCCCCGCCTGAACTGCTATACTCCGGAAAGGATGATTGCGGAGAAATATCAGGCAATGATTCACCTGGAAACGATCAACAGCCGGATGAAGGATTTCTATGATATCTGGTTTCTGTCTCACGTTCAGAATTTTGATGGATCCGTTCTCGCAGAGACAATCCAGGAGACATTCAGAAGCCGTCAGACGAAACTGGATCTTCATCCTGTAGCCTTTTCCGACCCATTCAAAAAGGACGACCTGAAACAAAAACAATGGAAGGGATTTCTGAAAAAGGTTCGGATGGAAGGTGTGCCTGAAGGATTCGCAGAGGTGGTTACGAGGGTGTCGGAATTCCTGCTGCCCGTCACGGAAGCTCTTCTTGAGGATAGTCGATTTGACAAAAACTGGGAACCCAAGACCGGTTGGATGTAACCTTCGGATAATCGGATCATCATTTCTATATGGCTTTCCTTCCGTCGCTTTCAACGATCTTGTCGAATCGGCTCAGGAGTTCGGGGAACTTGGATACCATGTAATCCCGGATTTTCTGATTGTTAATCAGGTTTCGTACATAGATGCACAATCGGAGAAGGTCGGTAGTGTATCGGCGATAGAGAGTGGCGAAAAAGTCATATCGTTTTTGAACCTCTTCCAGTTTTCCGACGAGTTCCTGTTTCTTCTCGGAGTTCTCAACCCAGGTTTTCCGAGGCTTTTTCTTGACATTTCGTTGTTCCGGGGAGGTCTTGATGACCAGAGCCCGACCCACGGAAACGCTGTAATCGTTGCATTTTTTCATCTCCCGCAGGATTTCCAGTTGTCGGTCCTGGTTGACATAGATCAATTCCGCGGCACATTTCCGACTGATCTTGTTGGCGTCAATTAACCGAATAACTTCGGGGTGCAAATGTTCATAGATTGCCGTGCCCAGACGATATTTCAAAGACTTGACTCCCAGCACTTTTTCGATGGTGGAATGGTCGATGGTTTCCAAAGATTTTCTTAACATGCAGCTTTCCTGGTAATGAGAAAGGTGATTCACCATCCGGTTAAAGGTGTAGGCTTCCTTGGTCCGATAGGCAATGCAGGGTACGGATTTGATCCCCAGCTGCTCACAGGCTTTATACCGCAGGAAACCGTCCAGGATGACATAATGGCTGTTTTCACGGTATACGCAGAGGGGTTCGATCAATCCAATGCTCCGGATGCTTGAGAGGATCTTTTGGAATCCCCTGTTTGTCTTGAGATTGATACTTCTCTGGTTGAGTGGTTTCAGTTTATCCATCGGGATGTCTACCCCATCTACCGTAAACGAATTGTTCATGATACCCTCCATAATCAATAAGACGCTCTGATTATCCTGCCAATGAAGATGAAATATTGGCGGTATTCCGTACAAGAGACTCCAGAAACGAAAAGAATTCGGTTTCTTCCCACATAATGAAGTTGGGAGTGACCGGTTGTTTCAATTCCCCACATGCTTTCTGCCAGGATACCCCATCAATCAGAAAATAACGCCCATGGTTATCTCCGAGACCGGTCCCTTGGACCATCCCCACATTTTTGATGGTTTCAATCAGGTTGTGTAACAAGTTCAAGGCCACAGGATTACCATTTTTTTGCTGAGAGCTGATCATCTGGTCAATTGACAAGATTCTTTGCATAACTTCTTCGTTTTCAAACATGGTATTCTCCCGTCAATAGCGGAATGGGACCGATCCCCTCCTTCATGAGAAGTTCAGCCAGACCTGAATCTGCCCACAGAGACTTCAATCCCTCAAGGAGCATGAGCAGACGATTCTCCCGGAATGATGCCTCCTTGACAAACGCCTCTTTTTCCTTCGTGGCAGCGGATATATCCGACTTCAATTGATCCATCGTGTATAAGGAAGGGGTAACCGGAATCGGAGTGCCAGAGCCTTTGGATCTCAGGGGGATCGATCTTCGGGTGAGACGGGACATGATGATCTTTCGCACCGTAGCCACATTTGAACAGTTGATAATTCTGTTATCGAAGGCATCCATGAGGAGATTCTGCACGGTGGCACTATCAGATTGAGACACCTGAATGGCGAAACCCATGGGAAACAACCCTTCTTCGACTCCCTTGATCAGTCGTTCTTCACCCTGCTCGACCAGTCGGACGAAATCTCGGATGTAGGTCTCGGTATACCCGGCAATCTTGCCGATCTTTTCATAGGAAAATCCGGAATCGTGTAGTCTCTTCACTTCGTAGGCAAACCACATCGTGCCAGGGGTAACGCGTGCGATATTTTCAACCAAAGAAAAGAGCAATGCCTGTTTCCGGTCACAGTTAATCACTTCTGCCTGGATTTCGGTGTGGTTCAATTCTTTATAGGCCAGAAACCGCCCCTCCCCGCAAACCAGGTCATAGTATCCCGACTTCTTGCGATATCGTTCGTTTACGACGATGGGTTTTCGGAGTCCTACCTCGTTAATGCTCCGGATGTTGTGCTCGAAATCGGACCTGTCCCTCTTCCGGGAGTTCAACACCTTGATTTCTTGGATCGGGATATTGGCATATTTTCGTTCTGCCATGGGTCGGATTGTGTCGAATTTCATGTTCGGACCTCCTACAACAGCAGGGATTCAATCAGGCTTAAGTTCGAATAACCAAGTAAATCGAGGCTTCCTTCGCTGGACCCGAAGAGGCGAATGCTATGGGGATCGACCAGCAATCGCGGAAATGCCAAGTACCCCAGAATATCGCTGTTTTCCATATGGGTCAGCAGAACACCCAGCGTAATATCAACGTCAGCACGAGGATCGGGGCGAAATGCCCAACAGACTTCATATCCCAGGGGGACTGGGACCGAGGGTTGAATGAGAATACTGAAGCTATCGTTGAGAACATAATAATCATCGACGGCTTCAACCGTAGTCGCTGCCGTTCGCAGCTTCTCTACGACCGATTGGGTGATACGGGACAAGGTGTCCGGAAACATCTGCTGGAAAGCCATCCCCAGCGAATGAAACCGATTCACATAAGCCGAGGGGGAAAGCATGTCCTCTCGTACGGAAATCAGATGGGCGGTAATCAAACCGTATTTTTGATACAGGGTTTCAAGTCGGGATACCATGTCGGCGACCGAGTATTTCCGATCATATTCGTCCCGCTGCTTTTTGAGAATGGCCTGGGCTTGGTCGAAGATCCTTCGATCCACAATGGGTGGAAACGCATTTTCGGTACGAATCCACTGTTCCTTTGGATTCTTCTGGGTCTTGGAAAGCAGTTTCTGTCGTGTTTTGTTATAAACCATTGTTCCGACATACAGTTCATTGGTTAGGATGGATTGAATGGCATCATTAGACCACAGCTTGTTACCAGGAGAGGCGATATTGTCGTGATTGAGAGAGATGGCGATTTCCTGCAAAGACAAGCTTTTCTGTACGAAATCCGTGAAAATCCTTCGGATTACCCGGATCTCCTGCCTAACCCCTGAGGTAAACGTGACTCTTTGATTTTGGATACTCTTTCTCTGCCCATGCTCAAGTTCTTGAACGGGATGGCGTCGTTCGTCTAAGAGCAGCCGCCGCAGACCATACGGTGGCATCCCTCCCGCATGAAAACCCTGTTCGGCAATCTTGACACACCCCTTGAAGACCTTATCGCTCAGCTCACGACTGTAAGCAGCCGCCCGATACTGTTCATAGCCCAAGATCACATAGTGAAAAGGATCATCTTCTTTCGGAAATCCCATCGATTTGTATATGACCGTTTTACCGTATTGCTTGCATATGGCTCGGTAATAACTGGAGAGGTCGTTATCCTGAAAGCGACCCCAACGACTCACATCCAAAGCAATAATGTATTGAAAAGCCGGGTCGCTCGTCGCCCGATCCATCATCTTGTTAAAGCCATCCCGACGCTCAGTGGACAAGCCGGACTTTCCTGCGTCTTCGTATTCGCCAACAATTTCAATACCATGTTCTTTAGCGAATGCCCGGATCTGCTCCCTCTGAATGGGAATCGAGTTTTCCTGGCGATCCTCCGCAGAATGACGATAATAAGCAATGCCTTTGGCTTTGAATTCGGATTTGGGCTTCTTCGGCCACATACAATAGACCTCAAGGTACGAATATCAACTTGGCGACATTTGAAAACCTCACTATCTATAGGAGCAAATATAGGCACATTTGTAATGATTAATGAATATCAAGACAAAAATACCGCAATATTTTGTGCTTCCCCTACGACAGTTTTCGAAATTGTTTTTGTCGTTGCCTGTATGACAAATCGGTCCGAACCAGAGATTGAAGATAATTCAGGTATTGCCGTTCTTCGGCAGACCAGTCTTGGGACATAACGATTGTACGGATCTTCCGTTGAATCCTACTGCGTGCCCCGCCCACTTTCTTTCCATCTCGCCATTTACCATTCAGATGTTGGCTAACGGTGGGTTGGCGGATTCCCAGGAGCTGGGCGGCGGCATTCTGCGTACAGTGGAATTCAAGGAGGCACAGGATCATGACTTTATATTGTGGGGTGGTCAAGTACCGGGGCAATATCCTCACGAGAAAGGCCCGGAGTTTTGAATGGATATCTCCCTGCTTCCGACGGTCGGACTTAAGGTTGTAGGAATTCCATAGACGGTAATCGGCAGGAATATTATTCCAATAGTCCAGCCCCAAGTGGGCTGCTTGATAATGTGGATCACCCTTACCCAAACAACACCATCCGGCCATCTGATTCGTCTGATTCGATACATCGGGATGAATGAGACAAAAAGACCAGAAACCAAGGTGTGCTCCCACGACGACAATACCGTTTAACCTTCCTCCGTAATCACCGCTATAGAGCTCATGCACGATTCGAAATCTGTTCAAGTTGCACTGGCTTGGGACTGGCATATGACTGAAAGCTCACGCAAAATGCACGCAAAAAGCCCTATATCGGATGATGACGGTCTTGATATCGAAACCGTGGAAGTCATAAGACCTTGTTATCAAAGAACTTACGAGTCATGAAAAACTGAGAGTGCTGGGGCTCGAACCCAGGACCTACGGCTTAAAAGGCCGTTGCTCTACCTACTGAGCTACACTCCCATCATAGAAAGACCGGTTACTATATCATCCCGTTGGCGGCGATGCAACAGAAAATCGGGGCACCTTGATATGGCGATACTAAATGTCTTGTATTGAGCGACATCGGGATGCGTCTTGACAATCGCCCCGGCCGCTCGTAGGATGTTTTCTTTTGAGAGGATCCCGGATTGTCTGAGAACGCGGTTGTAACGCGGTTTGCCCCGTCGCCGACGGGGTATCTGCATGTGGGCGGCGCCCGGACGGCGCTGTTCAACTGGCTCTTTGCGCGGCACACCGGGGGCAAGTTCCTGCTGCGAATCGAAGACACCGACCTCAAGCGCAACACCCCCACGGCGATGCAACAGGTTCTCAACGACCTGCGTTGGCTGGGGATCGACTGGGATGAGGGGCCGGAGGTGGGCGGGCCCAATGGGCCATACCTGCAATCGCAGCGGCTGGAACTCTACCGTTCCTATGCGGAGCGCCTCGTCCGCGAGGGAAAGGCCTACTACTGTTTCGACACCGTCGAGGAATTGACGGTCCTGCGGGACAAGGCCGAGGCGGCCAAGCAGGGTTTCGCTTACACCCGGCCGGCCGTCCTGCCTGACGAAAAGGATGTCGCCCGGGCGCGGGCAGAGGGTCGCCCTGTCGCGATCCGGTTTGCCGTCAATGCGCCGCAGGGATTCGTCGTCGATGACCTCATCCGCGGCAAGGTGCGGTTCGGCCCGGCCGAGGTGGGGGATTTTATCATTATCAAATCCGACGGTTTTCCCACCTACCATTTCGCCGTGGTCATCGATGACGAGCTGATGAAGGTCACGCATGTCATCCGCGGCCAGGAACATCTGATGAATACGCCCTGCCACCAGGCCCTGCAGGATGCCCTGGGATTTCGCCGGCCGGCCTATGCCCACATGTCGGTGACCGTCAGCGATAGCGGCGGCAAGTTGTCCAAGCGCGAACGGCCGGTGACGCTCCGCAAGGCGATCGAAAAGAACGCCGCGGCGGATCGGGCCGCGCTGGCGGCAGCGGGAGGGATCTCCGCCGAGGACCTGGACGGATTTCTCCGGGGCGAAAGTATGCCGGATATGCCGGCCGTCGATGCGATGGCCCGGCAACTGGGGGTCGAGCTGCCCGAGATCAACATCGTCGATTTCTTCCGCAGCGGATACATCCCGGAGACAATGGTGAACTTTCTGGGCTTTCTGGGCTTTAATCCCGGCGGGGAGCGGGAAATCCTGCGGCGGGAGGAATTGGTCAGCGTCTTCGATATCCACCGTTTGACGAAGGCCAACAGCTTATTCGATCGCAAGAAGTTGTCGTCCTTCAATACCGAACATATTAAGATGTGTCCGCCGGAAACGCTGCTGGCGCATTTCAAGGCGTTCCTGGCCCAAACCGGTTCGCCGCTGCAGAAGGCCGACGACGCGATGTTGTCGCGGATGCTGCACTGTTGTCTGGGGGCGCGGACACTGGCAGAGATCGAATGCAAGTGCCGCTTTGTGTCTGCCGACGACGATGCGATCGAATTCGATCCGTCCGCCGTCGAAAAAGTCCTTCGCAAGGACGGCGGCGCCGCGACGCTGCCGCTGGTCGCCCGGCGGCTGGGGGAACTGAAGGAAGTGACCGCCGAGGCCATCGAACAGGTTCTTCGCGGCCTGGCGGAAGAAAAACAGGTCGGCCTGGGCAAGGTGGCCCAGCCGCTTCGCGTGGCCATCACGGGCACGACCATCAGCCCGCCGATCTTCGACGCGGTGGATATGCTGGGCATGGATCGCACGCTCAAACGGATCGCGCTGGCGGTCCGGCGGTTTGGAACGGAAACGAACGGATAGAGAGAGAGGATTGGTATGTCGTTATTGGTGACGGGATCGATCGGGATTGACACGGTCAAAACGCCTTACGGGTACAGTGAGAAATGTATCGGCGGTTCGGCGGTGCATTTCAGCATGGCCGCCGCGATCTTTACGCCCGTGCGGTTTGTCGGCGCGGTCGGCGAGGATTGCCCCTTTGATCTGGCGCAGGCGTTCGAGGGCCGCCAGGTGGATCTGGCGGGTCTGGAGATTCGCAAGGGCAGCCGGACTTTTCGTTGGATCGGAAGCTATGAAGGCGACATGAACGAGGCCCGCACCGACGCGGTGGAGTTGAATGTCCTCAGCGAACAGCCGCCGAAGGTGCCGGATGCCTTCAAGGACAGCGACTTTGTGTTCCTGGCCAACACGGCTCCCGCCCTGCAAATCGAGCTGTTGGATCAGTTAAACAGCCCGTCGTTTGTCGCCGCCGACACGATGAATCACTGGATCGTGACGGCCAAGGACGACCTGATGAATCTTCTCGACCGCATCGATATGCTGATTATCAACGAAGGCGAGGCCAAGCTGCTCACCGGCCAACGGAATCTGATGCTGGCCGCCAAAGATATTCTCGAACTGGGGCCCAAGGTCGTGATCATCAAAAAGGGTGAATATGGCTCGATGATGTCCGACAAAGACGGCGACCTGTTCATCCTGCCGGCCTTCCCAACCACCGTGGTCATCGACCCCACCGGCGCGGGCGATTCCTTCGCCGGCGCGATGATGGGATACCTGGCCAAGGCCAGCAAGGTCGATTTCAGTTCCCTGCGGAAGGCCATGGTGGCCGGGACCGTCGCCGCGTCGTTTACTATCGGCGATTTCTCGATCCACGGCATCAAGGCCGCCACGCCGGCCGACATCGACGAGCGGTCGGACCAGTTACGCAAAGTCACGCAGTTTTGATGGCGGCGGCCGGTCCGATGCGATGCTTTATTGCCATTGAAGTTGCCCCGGCGATCCGCCGGAAACTGGCGGAGGTAACGCTGAAGCTGCGCCGGGCCCTGCGCGGCAGCCGGGGCGGGATCAAGTGGGTCGAGCCGGACCTGATGCACCTGACGCTCAAGTTCCTCGGCGACATCGACGAGGCGACCGTCGCGAAAGTCCGCGGGATCGTCGATGAGGTTGCGATTGCCCATCGCGGCTTCGAGTTATCGGTCGAAGGCGTGGGCTGCTTCGGCAAGCCCGCCCGCGTGGTCTGGGTCGGCATGAACGAAAGCCCGGCTCTGATGGCCCTGCAAACGGATCTGGAGGGGCGATTGGCGGCGGCCGGATTTGCCGCCGAGGAGCGGCCGTTCAGCGCCCACCTGACGCTGGCCCGGATCAAGGATCCCGCCGCCGGCAAGGATGTGCCCGGGTTGATCGAGGCCGATCGCAATACCCGGTTCGGTTCGTTCGGCGTCGATGCCCTGCGGGTGTTTCGCAGCGAGCTGACGCCGCAGGGGCCGATCTATACCGTGATTCTTACAAGCAAATTGAACGCATAACAACGGATTGAAAGCGAGGGAGTTTATGGCCAAGGCCAAGACAGTACCGGCGGCGAAGAAAACCGCCAAGACGGATTCGGCGGTCGCCGGCGCATTGGACCGCGCGATCGCGCAGATCGAAAAGCAGTACGGCACCGGCTCGATTATGAAAATGGACGAGGCCAACCTGGCCTGCGTCGAGGGCATCAGCACCGGCGCCCTGTCGCTGGACCTGGCGCTGGGCGGCCGGGGCGTGCCGCGCGGCCGGGTGTGCGAATTCTTCGGGCCGGAATCCTCCGGCAAAACGACGCTGGCCCTGCATGTGATCGCCCGTGCCCAGCGGGCCGGCGGCGTGGCGGCCTTCA
>Ga0209777_10007234_pt1 | contig 12362 bp, 10 predicted proteins | sample FrelakmetHBP12HB_FD_187147 | JGI IMG/M metagenome (GOLD analysis project Ga0209777, IMG submission 187147) | Freshwater lake sediment microbial communities from the University of Notre Dame, USA, for methane emissions studies -HBP12 HB (SPAdes)... | ecosystem: Environmental > Aquatic >... | reverse complement strand
CCGCCAGCACAAACATCAGAATGGGACCCACGATCCAGTTCTGCACCAGAGAGAGGCTGAGGACTTTTTTATCCTGGAAGACTTTCCCCAGCTCTTCATACTTCACCTTGGCCAGGGGCGGGTACATCATCAGAATCAGGCCGACGGCGATAGGTATCGATGTTGTGCCGATCTGCAGGCTCAAGATGAATCGGGTTATGCCCGGTGCATAGTTGCCAATTCCTATTCCCAGGAACATGGCTACAAATATCCAGACCGTAAGGTAACGGGATAAGAAATCCAGGCTTTTGCTGACTCCATTTGACATTTAACTCCTCCCTCCATTGGACCAAAATTGTCCTTTCCTCCGGCCTAAGAAAGTCCCTCGCCCTCCAATCTTTGAGGCATAATTGTGCAGCATAGGTGAACTCCCGGCACTCTGAGGACTGAGGCAAAGCCTCATTTATTGAGCATCTTCTTGATCTCTTCCACGGTGCCGGTCTTTCCCATCATCTTGGACTCGCCGTCTATGAAGAGCGCCGGAATCATCATCACTCCGCGGTCCATGATCTCCTTGATGCTGTCCACTTTGACGATCTCCGCCTGAATGCCCGACTCAGAGACTGCCTTCTCCACGTTCTTCAACAGGCTCTTGCACTTGGCGCAGCTTGTTCCCAAGACTTCTATCTTCATCATTTCAAACACCACCAGAGTTTGATTTGCTATCTGATTCAATAGACATAAGCCTATTCCTGAAGCCTAAATCAGTTGCCAGTAGATGAGCGGGGCCAGAGCCAATAGCGTGATTCCCGTTATCAACCTGATGGCTATTCTATGTTTGTTCCGGAAATTATCCACTTGCACGGGACTCATGCCCAATGCCATGATACCTCCCAGGAGCAGCACTGGAAGTGCTATGCCCAGGTTATAAATCAAGAGATAAATTAGCCCCGACGAGGCATATCCATGGCTGGAGATCATGCCGATAATGGCGATGTACATCCCTCCCACACAGGGGGCCCTTACCAGCGAGAAGAGAACTCCTAAGAGAAAATAGGAGCTGAGACTCCGGCTGGCAACGACACCACGGACATATTTTTTGGTCCGGTCAATGCGAAAGATGGACGTGCCACCACTATGCAGCCGCCTGGCATCCAACAGCTGCATTAGCCCCAGAAACAGCAGGACCGCTGCCAGAACACTGCGAAACACAGCGGCAGTGGACTTCTCCTGCAGAACGCTAGATAAACCCATTCCAAAAATAATGTAGACCACGAATGTACCCAGGGAAAAGAAGACAACCATTGTCAAGATATCTCTTCTGCGGCCTGTGCTTGCCAGCATTGAGCTTGCCAGAAAGGCGAGCATGGCCAGAAGACAGGGGTTGAAGCCGGCTATCAGGCCGGCTGCAAAGACGGCGGCTGCAGACGATATGGTGAGATCTCGGAGCGCATTTTCAGAAGCGCATGCAGGAACGGCAATTGCAGTTATCTGTGAGTCATCACCGGCTAAGGCTGGTGATAGAACCACGACTAATACTATCGGTAGAATTGCTGCGCTGCAATATCTCACTCTCTGCATTCTAGTCTCCCTGGATGGATGTATCATAGCAATTAAAACTGCAAATTAGGATGCAGCCGGAGAATGTTTTTGGTTCCTCGCTATATCGAGTGGGTAATATCATAGAGTTCTCTGTGAGTCCTCCGTGCGCTCTGTGACTCTGTGGTGGTAAGTTCGTACCATTTGGTTATGATGGCGAAGAGCAGAGTTTTTCTCCGGCCATGTTTTGCACATTTCCATCCCAATTCACCCCTATTTCTCTTAGATTATGAGAGAATCGCTCCGTAGAGCATGCCCACGAGAGTGGAGACTATCACAACCAGGCTGATGTAGACACCACCTTTCTTCAGGCCTATGACTCTCGTGATCACTATCATGCTCGGCAGGCTCAGCGACGGACCGGCCAGTAGCAGAGATAGAGCCGGACCCGGGGCTGTTATTCCGGTGCTGTAACCGAAGAGCGTGCCCACTATGGGTATCTCCAGCAGAGTCGGCATATAGAGGAGAGCGCCCACGATAGAAGCGATGAAGCACGATAGGAAGCTGTTTGAACCTAAATAGGTCCTGAGCAGCTCTGTGGGCATAAAGTAGCCAATAACGCCCGTTATGAAGGTTCCAACCACCAGCAAGGGAAAGATCTTTTTGGTCAGAGACCAGGTCTCGCTGAAGAAGGCATCCTTCTCTTCGGAGGAGAAATACTTCGTCAGCACATAAGCAGAAGCTGCTATGAATGCAGCGACAATTGTCCATTTCGTGACGAACTCTAGCTGCGAGGTGGCAGATAGCAGCACCCCAATCAGGAGCGCAATGAATAAGACCGCAATGCGTTCAGTCCGACCACTTTCTTGAGGCTCGGTCAACGCCTGGGTCGCTTGAACCGGTGCACCGCCTGGTGAAGTCTCGCACTTCTGGGGGCTTCTCTCGAATATGGCCGCCATGATCAGGCCGATGATAACCGCCATGGAAACTGCCGATACCGCCCTGGCAATTCCCAGATCCAAACCCAGAACTCTGGCCGTGAGAACTATGGCCAGGAGGTTTATGGCAGGGCCCGAGAATAAGAAAGCGGTTGCAGGACCTATTCCTGCACCCTTCTTCTCTATTCCTGCGAACATGGGCAGAATTGTACAGCTACAGACCGCCAGTATTGTTCCGGATGTAGCTGCCACGCTATAGCATAACCACTTGGGGGCGTCTTTTCCAAAGTACTTCAGAACCATTTCCGTCTTGAGGAGCGCGGCTATGGCCCCGGCTATGAAGAATGCTGGTATCAGACAGGTCAAAACGTGCGCCGAGAGATATCCCAGCAATGTTGTGAGCCCTGCCTGCAGGGCCGCTATGATAGTAATCGTGTATGCAACCATTCAAAGATCAACACCTATTGGGATGAGCCTCGAATTGAGAATTGTGGAGGGACCTTTCCAGAATCTTTCCTGCATCAGTAAGCAGCGATATCTGGCTCAGAGCCAGAGCATCCACCATCCTGATCAGATCGAATACCAGGGGGTCTTTTATTCTGTAGAGGGTTCTCTTGCCATCTATCTTCCTTTCCAGGATGCCGGCTTCATGGAGGATGTTGAGATGTTTGGATATGGTGGACTGAGATCTCTGAAAGGCAGGCAGAATCTCGCAGACACAACGCTCTCCCGAAGAGAGGAATTCCAGCAGCTCCAGACGGGTGGGATCTGAGAGCGCATCAAGGATCTTGACGCGCAGATCCGAGACAGATTTTTGGGTCATGATGAGATATGTCAAAAACGTATTCAGATATAAACATATCGCGATAAGACGATATTACAGACTGCTTGAGATTCGATTGAACAAAACCGGATGAATGTCAGCTTTTTTCTATTCGGTTAAATCGATCTCATCTCGCGGCCGTAACCTAGACAATTCACTTAACTCCGATTGCCTTGAAAAAAGTATAGCAAAATGTCCCATCCTGTCCAGCGGTGCTGTGGAGATCATCTATGCCCTTTATCCAGGCGTCACTATCCACGAGTCCCATCTGCAGAGCCTGCGCCTTAACTCCTTCCACCATGGGGATGATAGTATTTTCCACAAAACCGGTCCTCATCTCCGGCCGGCTGCGGTCGCTGTAAACCATGCGTGGCGAGACTCTGACTTCTCGAAAACCCGCCCGACATAAGAGCGGATAAAGCTCTCTGCCGATATGCGAGTTCCCGCCCAATTCCGCCTGCACGGCATTCAGAGAGCGCCAGCAGGCCAGAGCCTCCCGGGTCTCAGGATGGAAATAGCAGGAACCATGATCACCCTCAATCACCGTCAATGTGCCGCCGGGCAAAAGAATCTTCTTCAGCTCCTGCATGGCCCGTATGGGGTCGGAAAGATGCTCCAGCACAAAGCAGAGAAAGATATGATCGAAACAATCTCCATGGAAAGGCAATTGGAAGATATCCGCCCTCTGGAACTGAACATTAGAGAGGCCTTCGTCCCTCACCAGGCGCCTTGCCTGATCTATAGAACCCTGGGAGATGTCCACGGAGATGATTCGTGCCTCCGGGCTCTTTTTCGCCAGGATGGCTGTCTGGGCTCCCACACCGCATCCCGCCTCCAGGACTCTTGCGCCGGCCGGGTAGGATGTGTCATGATGAAGAAGGCCTTCAAGTGTCCTGGCCTGATCAGAGAGCCTCTCCGACTCGCGGTCTGAGTAGCCGTGTACGTATTCGCTCATGGCTCAAACCGATTATGGTGGGCAAATGCAGCTATATCCCGGCGCACTCTCGGCGATTGGGACGATTTCGAGGCGGGATATCCCAGACGGATGGCATAGGCTATCTTCAGATATTCGGGAATCTCGAGAATCTTCTTCACCTCTGGCTCAACTTTGTCTCCGCCAAAGACGCTCATTATTTGGAAACCGATTCCCAGCACTTCGGCCATTAGCCACATGTTCTCCATAACACAGCCAAGACTTATGAAGCCCAAAATATCACCAACTGATGCCGGAGCCCTCTTTCTGGGGTCATAGGTCACAATCAATAGCACCGGACTGCCCTTAATGGTTTGATCGAGTGAAGAAGTCTCGCTTTCACGCGCAATCCGGCGCCAATCACCAGGCGTCCTCCAAGATGGGGGAAACATGGCCCCCAGGATTCCAACCTTCTTTTGCAGCAATTCCTCTTCCGAATGTGAGAGCTGTTGATAGTTCTCCCTGAGGAAATCCTCGGAAATCCGGGATTTGATCTCTCCCAGTTCCTCCAGCTGTCTCTTGTCGTCAACGACGATTATCTCAAAGTTCTGCATGTTGTGGGCGGTGGGTGCCCAGCGTGCCGCCTCAAGTATCTGCATTAAGTCCTGTTTCGATGGCTGATGTTCCCGGTCAAAAGGTGCCCTGGATGAATGCCTGTCCTGGATGATTCTGAGAATTTCGCTCATAGTTAACGGTCTCCCATTTTAAGGACTGCACGGAAATGAACCTTTGCAGACATCATTCTCTGATAAGCAAAGGCTGCCTGCTCCAATGGAAACACCTCGACCATTGGTCTGACTCCAGTGAGCACGCTGAAGCGTAATGCGTCCTGTGGATTGCCTCCTACCCAGCCGCTGATGGACCGGCCGCCTCGCATCAGATTGCCTGGGAAAATCTGCATCGCTTCATTTACGAAGGTGACTATGATCATCTGCCCATCCTGGCCCAGACCGGAGACAAGCTCGGAGATGGCCTTACCGCTTGGTGCCGTACATAGGATCACCTTTGCACCCCCCAGATCCATCAACTCTTTTGCTGCATCGGATGTATCGGTGTCAATGAAGTGGTGGGCTCCAAGCTTGCGAGCCAATGCCTCCTTTCCCCTGCCGCGTGATAAGACTGCAGTCTCGAAGCCGAGCTTGATGGCGAACTGTAAGCCCAGATGTCCGAGCCCCCCAAGACCGTGGATTGCCACCAGGTCGCCGCCTTTTGCACGGCTTTTTTGCAGGGCTCCAAAGGTCGTCCTTCCCGCGCATAGGAGAGGTGCGGCGTCTACCGGGTCAAGATCCTCGGGAATGGAATTCAGAGCCTCCAATCGGGCAACCATGAACTCGGCGTAGCCTCCATCGGTTGTGATGCCCGTCGTCAACGATTCCTCGCAGGCTCCGAACTCGCCACTTCGGCATGCTGGGCAGTGGAAGCAATGTCCTCCGAGCCATCCCACGCCTACTCTCTGTCCCACCTTCCAATACTTTGTTTTGGACCCGAGCTGATCTATTATCCCAACGACTTCATGGCCGGGAGTTCTGGGATATTGCAACCCGGGAAATAGACCTTCCTTGACGATAGCGTCTCCATGACAGACCCCGCAAGCTTCCACTTTGATGAGTACTTCGTTTTCTCTTGGTTTGGGAACTTCTTTATGAACCAACTCAAAGTCATTCCCTGGGGAACTTACTTGAATTGCTTTCATTAATGCCATGATAATACCTCTTATATCCCAACTTAGATAAGCATATACATTCAGGAATCGATTTCAACGCCATTGAACGGATTTTGGCCGGATATGCCCATATTTTTACCACATATATTTATGCCAGGAGATCAAGACATCGGGGGCAGAGACATAATATGCGAGTTGCAAAAATGTGCAAATACAGGATTTTATCGGCATTGTTCGCGGCAGTCATGGTTTCATGTCTGCCTGTATTCGCCGTTGTGTGGCAATATGAGGATAACTCCAGCTCAGAATCTCAGATGAGCCAGATCTCTCTCTCGCCCACCACAATAGCAACAAAAGCCCAATCCAATGCAGAGGCTACTAACAGCTCATCCGGGACAGATGGCAATATCTGGGGCTGGGGAGGAACCCCAAGGGGATTTTCCTCTTCCAACGGGACACTTAAGTATCCTCTGAATTACTACACCTCTCGTTTTAATCTTGTATACAATAATAGCGTCTCTCCTTCAGGGCAGAATAATCTCCAAAATTTAAGCCATTATTCCACGGGATTCACTACCGGATACCTTCCAGGATATGATATATCCAGCCTTCTTTCCAATGAAAAATCCTCCTATGATCCCTGGAACAATTATCCAGGATATGATCCGAATTATCCTTATGGATACACCAGCACCTGAGGCATCATGGATTCATTATAGCTGATGGAGACGCCTTTTGAGGGGCATGTGTCCAGCGATTTCCCGCTCATCCCTCCTAACCCGACAAGCTAAATGCTTGTGTCGTTAAGATAGTCGGTCCCGGTGCCGGAGACAAATAGAGGATAGTTTTTAGGCTCAGTTCCCCAGGACCGGAAGTCGGGGAAGGTATCTAGGAACCCATTCAGGTTTGTTGAGTTGTTGGTTGCATTCAGAGAATCATTGGTCTGATTCAGAGGTCCTTCGGTCAGGCTGTTCAGTAAGGTCGAGCCTGCAGAGCCATTCAGTCTGACGGGCATTTGACTGCTGGTCATAGCAGCCATCACTACCAACGAGAACAATATCAGTATCAAACATCTCATATCGCTCATTGAAATGGTTTCTAGCCCATTCGTGCTTATTTATGCTTCGCTGGAATCGAGAATTTGGCATTTTCCTTAACGATCACTATCTTATACTGCTTCAGCATTCTAGTAAGCATGGAGAACGGGTTGAGCCCCTGGATTGATAAATCCACATTGGTAATTCTAGTGATCACGGTTCTAGCGATCACGGTACTGACTCTTTCCGGTTTAGCGAGCGCCACATACTATGTCAAACCGGGGTATAGTATCCAGTCGGTCATAGATGCCGCTAATCCGGGCCAAATCATTGAGGTGCAGAACGGCACCTTCCACGAGAGGGTAAACGTAACCAAAGAGCTTACCCTTAAGGGCATGGGCAAGCCGGTTATTGACGCCGGCGGCAAGGGAAGCGCAGTAACCATCTCGGCCAACGGTTCAACCCTTATGGGATTTTCGGTTACAGGATCGGGTTCGGATGCCAAAGACGCGGGCATAAGGGTGCTCTCCCACGGGAACATAATCAAAAACAATACAGTCATAAAAAATGGTAACTACGGAATTATCCTTTACTACGCCGACAAAAATGCCGTCTTTTTAAACACGGTGACGGAAAACAAAAAAGGCGGAATCCTGCTGATTCATTCCAACAACAACCAGATATGGGGCAACTATGACGGCATGAACTGGAATGGTATCACCATAGAAACATCCAGAGGCAACACCATCATGTCCAACAACTTAACCCGGAACAAGATGGGCATAAACATCTCGAACATTAACATAAGCGAAAGCATCACAACAAAAGGTAAGGGAGTCTCCATAGCATACGTCTCCGGCAGCCAGGCGAAGACCTACAACATCGGACAGAACAGCACGAACTCCTCAACAATCGGAGCCAACGTTCTCTACCAGAATAACCTACAGAACAACGTTCAGAATGCCTTCGACGACGGCTACAACAAGTGGGACAACGGCAAGGCAGGCAACCACTACAGCAACTACGATGCCCGGGAGCAGGGCTGCAATGATCGCAACAGAGACGAGATCTGCGACAGCGGCTACGGCATTCTTGGAGGGCATAACGTGGACAATCTGCCGAAAGCGTCTATTGACGCCATACTCAGTTACAAGTCCAGGGGATTGATGGGCTCAGTGCTGAAGATGGACCACAGAACCTACATGCCCGGGCGAGATGTCAATGCGTTTTATGTGGCTCCCGGAAACTTCTCCGGCTGGGTGGGAATTATGAAGACGGATCAGACCAGAGGAAAAGCCGGCCGGGATAAGGCTCTGTCTTCTCAGAACCTGGATGGCTCATCAGGTACACTGAAGCTGAAGGCTCCTGACGACAATGGATCCTACAGTCTTCGCATGTACAACGCCAATGGGGAGGAGATGAACTCTCTGAATTTCGATGTTATGGTCCCGACCATCACTGCAACTCCGGCCTCGGTGAACACCTGCGAGGAGATCACCGTTAACTATGCAGGGGCTCCGGGTTATGAGAACGACTGGATAGCTATGTACAGATCCGGATCACCCGACACCAGCTTCACTTCCCGCCAGTATCTGAATGGAAAAGAGAACGGCACTGTGATCCTGGATGCACCCGATCCGGGCATGTATGACTTCAGGATCTTCGAGAACGATAGTCACACCCGGCTGGCCACCAGCAGCAGTATAGAAGTCAAAATATTTAAGGGCAACAAAGTCATAGCCTCACCATCGCATGTTGCGCCCGGTGGCAAAGTCACAGTAAGCTACTGGGGAGCCCCTCCGGAAGGAACGGGTGTTATCGGCATGTACGGCGTGAACAGGCCTGATAAGTTCCCCTTGGAAACGAGGTCGGTAGGCAGCAATAATTGTGGCAGAATTACCTGGCGGCTCCCTGCAGATCCCGGCACCTATGACTTCAGGATGTTCCAATCTGCTATCACCGAGGCCGGTCAAGGGGCTTACCAGCTCCTTGGCCAGAGCAATGTGGTGACAGTAAGTTAGAGCCTCCGAATAGACAAATCGACAGAAAAGAAGAAGCCTCCAGAGCATAGCTCTTCGAGGCTTCTGACTACTCTCGTCCTGAGTCTGACCATAAATCAAGTTTGCTTTTCTTTCAGTAAATCTAATTTTCTACATAATCTTAAATAATAAGTCTCTCTATACGAGCGCGGTGACGCGGTTGGAGATCACGAATAAATCATATGCACAGGCATTGCCATCTGGGGCGATCTGATGGAGTCATATCATCTATTTCTGATATTTCTCGTGCTTTTCATAGCTATGCTGGTGGGCATAAGCCTTCTCACATCTCGCAGACAGAAATCGGTCACTGATTTCTGGCTTGCCGGAAGAGATTTGGGCGCAGGAATAATAGGTTTGTCCACAGCAGCCTCATGGATCAATGCCAGCGCACTTCTCTTAGCGACGGGCATGTTCCTCCTCATAGGCATAGGCTCGATTTGGCTTTGGGTCTTTCCCAACATCGCCGCCCTTATCATAATAGCGACTATTTCTGGAAGGATCAAGAATATCCCGGCATTGACTCAACCCGAGCTCATGGAAATCAGGTACGACCCACTGATCAGGGCTCCTGTCGCCCTGGCAGTTACGATAATGATGGTTCTCTTCTCGGTTTCCGATTTTATAGGATTCAAGCTGGTGCTGGGCTCCTTTTACGGAATTGAACCCATCTATGCCATACTGATAATGGCAGCGGCTGCTGCACTATATGTCAGCATAGGCGGCTTTCGTGCCGTCGTCTGGGCCGATGTGCCGAAATATGCATTGCTTGCTGTGCTGGCAGCGTTTGTGGCCGCAATGGCTCTATGGCTTCCGGTCCAAAAAGGTCTATCCATTACGACAATGACAATTGCTCTCGGCCCAGAGTGGTGGAACCCCTTTGTCATGGGAGGGGTATTGGGTGCACTGGTGCTCCAGTTGGCCCTTCTGCCGGGATGGGTAGCCGAGCAGGATCCCTGGCAGAAGATCTGGGCCGCTCGAGATGAAAAATCAGCCAAGAGGGGTCTTATCCTGGGAGCCGGGCTTATGGCGCTGATCTATTCATGCTGCTTCTTGACATCCATCGGACTCCGAGCACTATATCCAATGCCGACGAGCGAGGTGGAGGCAGAAATGCTATATCCAACGTTCATCAGCGACAATGTCTCCCCCCTGGTTCTAGCTCTGCTTACGATTGGATTTCTTGCCGCATGCATGTCATGCACATCCACCTTTGCCACGTCGGGAGCTTCCTGCATCTCACGGGACCTGATACAGAGGCATATCAAGCCGGAAGCCACCATGAAAGAGATGCTGACCATAAACCGTGTCCTTGTAGTAACCATGATTGCCACGTCCGCCCTCATAGCCTTGAAGATGGATAGCATCCTGGAGGCGGTCATAATAGCCACGGTCATAGGCACCACCTCCTACTTCTTTCCCATAATCGGAGGCCTCTACTGGAAACGTGCCACCAAGTGGGGGGCAATGGCGGCCTTGGTGATCGGAGGAGGCACTCAAATCCTGCTCATATCTTATGAGATCTTCTGGCTGCATCAGTCGCTGGATACCATCTCGCCTTTGCTTACAGAGCACGGGGTGCTGGTAGGACTATCTCTCAGCGCCGTATTCTTCATAGGAGTATCCCTGGCCACACCGCCTACAGAGAGAATAAGGCTTGCACCCTTCTTTTCGGATGTTGCGGAAGAGGTATTTAGGGGCCAGAGCCCGGAAGTTGATAAAAATAGCCTTCTTTACCGTGAGGTGAGGGAGAGCATAGACCAAAAGATATCTGGAGATAGGGCTCACCTGAACCTCTCCATTTATCTGCAGCCGGTGAAATCGGATAGCTGGAACATTTCCAGCGAGCTCGAATGGGATGAATATGTTGATAGTCTAAAAGCCTCTGATCCCAGCTGGTATACTCCTACTGGGAGCCACATCGTCTACAGGCTCACCCAGGCTGATATGCTGGCCAGCATCAAGATGGTTCGCGGTGACGTGTTCCAGATCTGGCTCTCTGCCGAGCCGAGGCTGGCACAGGTTGAACGCCAAATTGACGAGCTTTTCCTATCTTACGAGGAGATCAGGGACTCCTTGAGTGAGTTTGGTCTGTCGGCGTCTCCATCTCCATTAAAATCAGGAATGTGAATTTGAATATGAATATATTTGCAGACCAGAAAGCGGTCAAATAAATTGCATATGGCAATATATGGAGCCTAGGAAATAATCTATGATATCAATCTCTTTTTTTCTTTTACATAATATACATATTTGGCCAGTTTGCCCAAGAACATAGGTGCCAAAAGACATATATTCTTCAGGAACTTACTTAACATTATTAGATTTATGCAAGCAAGGATAGCGATCCAGGATGAATTTATGTCTACAGAAGATTCGGCTAACTACCTGGATGATTTATGAAGGAGGGATTTTGTGAAACCATTTTATGAATACAAGAAAATATGTTTAGTCTTATTAGTGGGCATGCTTATCTTCTCATCATTGGGGAGCTCAAAAGAGGTCGCCCAAAATAAGAGCCAGCTCGAAGGATACCCGATTGCGACCGATGTTTTTACGACGCTCCAGAGGACGGTCGTGCCCGACTCAATACCTTCCGGTTCGGAGACGGTTCTTCCTTATGAGATTTCAAAATTCAAGAAAAACGGCTATGGCAATTGGAGTTATGGACCCGGTATCGATTCTGTAAAGCGGCTCGACATTATGCCGACCAATTATAGCGGTAAATCAGTCAACAATACCGAAAAACTTCTGAATTTCTTTACCATAACCGATATCCATATCACCGATAAAGAAACCCCTGCTCAGGCGATCTATTATGGCTACAAAGGCGGTGTTTCTTCAGGATATTCGCCCGTTATGCTATATACGACTCATGTTCTCGACGCGGCCGTCCAGACGATAAACGCCCTCCACAAAAAAGAGCCGTTTGATTTCGGAATCTCTCTGGGCGATACTTGCAACAACGAACAGTACAACGAACTGAGATGGTATGTCGATATCCTCGACGGCAAGAATATAACTCCTGATTCCGGCCTTAAGGATGATCCAGTCCCCGGACCTCATAATGATTATCAGGACGAATACCAGGCGGCAGGGCTCAATAAAACGATCAAATGGTATCAGGCTCTCGGCAACCACGATCACTTCTGGATAGGCTTCCTGTCGCCGAATGATTATATAAGAAAGACATTAATCGGCGATGAAATACTCAACTTGGGTAATCCATTCATCGACCCACTCGGGGTAGATAGCCGTGGCTTTTACTTAGGCGCAATCGACGGCCGGACGCTTTATGGAGACCTTATAGGTGTGGGACCCGTCAAAGACTATGCAATACCTCCGAAGGTTCCTGCGGAGGTATTGCATAG
>Ga0209777_10007233_pt1 | contig 12362 bp, 4 predicted proteins | sample FrelakmetHBP12HB_FD_187147 | JGI IMG/M metagenome (GOLD analysis project Ga0209777, IMG submission 187147) | Freshwater lake sediment microbial communities from the University of Notre Dame, USA, for methane emissions studies -HBP12 HB (SPAdes)... | ecosystem: Environmental > Aquatic >... | reverse complement strand
TGTAGGTGTCGACGTACCCGGGGCCACACGGTGGTTCGCCTTCGTTCGGCGTGCAGCTTATTGTGCAGGGCGTCACCGGGGAGATCGTCAGATCGCCCACGCCGCGCCCGAGCGCGAAGCCACCGACTTGCACGAGGTACCGGTGGCCCGCGACGCAATTCATGCCTATGGACGCCGTAGGGCCGCCGCAAGCCGGGCCGGCATCGTCGTTGAAGGCAAGCAAATTCGTGGGCGGACAGGCGCAACCATCCCAGATGGCCATCCCGGTATCGAACGTGGTGCCGCAGGTATCAAACACCACCCGTCCGGTAGTCCACGCCGTGTAGCAGTAGAAAATGTCGAAATTGGGGAAGTCGACGCCGCCGAGGCCGCTCGTCGTCGCGTGGGTCGTGTCGAACGGCAGGTTGACGACGTCGCCGACCGCCATCGCCGTCGCGCACTCATCGTTTAGCGGGGGACAGGCGCTCGTGGCGCACGTGACGCCCGGGACGAACGCGCCGGCACACTGCGCCGCACCGGGTACATCCATGCACGAGCCGTCCGGCAGGCAGCAGGCCCCGACACAGGCGCTGAGTGGGCTGCACGTCGAGCCGCCGCCCTGGAACATGCCGCCCTGGGCGAGGCAGTCCTCCCGGGACATTTCCGGCGTGCAATCGAAGCCGGAGCAGCACGCACCGGTCGCTGGAGCCTCGATCACGTTGATCGTGTAGTCCTCAACCTCGCCGTAGTCGGTGTAGCCGCAGGGACCCGGCATGAAGTCGGGGTTAAGGCGGATGCGGAGCCGGTGCCCGCCGAGCGCCGTGCCGGTGGGAACCGTCACGTAGCCCGTGTACGGGCCCCCGCCCGGGCTGGCCGACATCCTGACGGCCTCACGGTCCTCGAACGACTCGCTGTTGTCCCAGTCAACCCAAGCCGCGCAGAAGTCAAATTCCCATTCATTCGGGCGGCTGTCCGTCACGGTGAGCAACCGCGGCGTGGAACCAACGGGGATATCCGTCGATAGCGCGGTGAAGTCGGAGTAGCCCGTGTAACCCTGGTCGTCGTTGCAGTCGCTGGAGTTGTCGATCGTCCCCAGTTGCACGCGGCTGATATACTGGTCGCAGTCGTTCCCCGTCTCGCAATACCCCTGGGGCGGCTCGCACGACACGGTGAAGACGTAGTGATTGTGCTGGCCGCAGGGGTACCCGTCGAAGAGGACGCCGTCCGACACGTAGCCCGGGGCGATGAATAGGATGTACGTTCCCGCCGGCAGGAACCTCACCATCGAAACGGGCTCGCAAGCGCCGCCCTGGGCCGAGGCCTCCAGCCACAGCCAGGAGCAATCCCCGCTGAAAAGGCCATTCGCCGACGTGAACTCGGACGTGACCGTCCACGTTATCTTCGTCGGCTCGGTGGTCGTGATGCGATACCAGTCCGTGTCGTACGCGCCGTTCGCGGCCCAGGTGGTCCCGCAGTACGTTTGCCCGCAGCTAACATCCGTGTACACCGGCGGGTCGGAATAGCAGCCGCCGTTGGTGTCTTGGCCGCAGGGCTCGGGCTCGACGAGCGCTCCGCTCGGGCAGGTCACGTCGCACGGCAATCCCTTGTAGTAATTCAGCGTGAAGGTCGTGCTGGCCGTACCGGTGCAACTCGGCCGGTCGTAGGACCGATACGGGGCAATCACGACGAAGTAGTCCCCGGCGGTGATGCACGGCCACTGAAAGTCGTTCGGCACCCACGTGACCGGCGAGCAACTCTCCTGCCCGTCTACCCCGGCCAGGATCGTGCAGTTGACATCACAAATCTTGATGTCAACGTCCTGGCTCGCGCTTCCGTTGCCCGGGGCACTGGGACATAGATCCCAGTGGTAGACGTGCCCGGCCTCGCCCGTGAACCGGGCATACCACTTGCCCCCCGCGCCGCAGTTCCCGCTGATCAACCCGCCCCAGGGCGCGTCGGTGACCACCCCCAAGTCGGAATTCGGGGCGCTGCAGTCGACGCACGCGCGACTGCCGGAGGTCTCCGCCTCCGGTTCGACAGCCGATAGCTGGTGCTTCCCGGCCATCAGGGCCTCAACTCCCCTCAGGCCGTTCAGCCCCTTTTCGCCCGGCTGCGCGACCTGCACGGAGGTCGTCTGCGCTGGCCGCGCCGTCCTTCTTGACTGGAATGGCCCGGGTGCCGACGGTATGGCCAACACGAGACCGGCACAAAGAAGGATGGCACCCATTGCCCCAATCCTCTCGCTCCTCAACATGACGCGACTCCTTAGAGGCGAACCAGGAACTTCCTAGGACCTTTACCCAATCCCCTGACCTCGCCCGGCCCGACCCCCCGGTCGGCCCGCGCGAAGTGTCTCACCGAGTATCCACGGCACCATGCCGGCGGCCGAGGCCGTAGCCCGGCCCGCCGCTCGGCTTATTCGCTGGCGATTCCGTCCTGTTTGCTTCTCAACCATCCACTGTCCCGCCGACGCAGACTACGCCGGGCTTCACCCGCACCTGGGCCAGCGCCCCAGCCAAGAGCTCCCGGCCAGTTTTCAAGAGCCCGGCGGGCTTCGACTGCTGTGGGTTCAGGCCTCTCCGGGCCTCCACCGGCCGAATCTTCGGCGGCCACCGGCCGCCGACTCGGCGCCGACGTTGCACATATCTCGTGCAACCAGCGCCACTCATAAAACGCAGTTTACGGATCGACCGGCCCACTGTCAATGATATTTACGGAATTCCCTATCGAATTCCCTTGCAATCTACCTAGCGATATCTGTATAAATACATACAGGAGCTTTGCCTACCCACCCGCAGCAGAGTATGCTGTGCGCGCCGATATGCTGTGTAGCGCTCGCTGCGGCTTGGCACGCACGTCCGCCGCCAGATGGACGCCTGCAGGCCAGGGTTTGGCGTTTCTTTATGGGGCGTGACACAGCGCACGCTCAGTACGGAAAGGTAGAGGCGACCGCGTGGAAGTAGACACCCAGCCGCGAACCCAGATTACCGTGCCGGAGCCACGTCCGACCGAAGGCCCCGACTTTCAAGCTGAAGCCGCCCACGTTCTGCAACGACTGCGAACCACCCTCGCAGAGGTCGTGGCCGGCGTTCCTGGCCACGTCTCCAAACCCGCCGAGTTGCGCCGTGCGCTCAACATCGACATGAATCTGGGCTGCAAAATCTTCAAGGTCATCAGCGCGTCCGGCTCCCTGGCCGCCGGGCCGCATGTTCCCGGCCTGAGCGCGCTCCGCACGTTTCTGACCGCGGCGCGCAGAGCCGGAGTGAGCGAACCGGCCATCGCGGCGGCCACGCTGGCTGCCGCCGATTTCGATCGGCTGGTGACGAACCACGCCGGGGACCGCACCGCCTTCGACTCCATGATCAGCTCGCTGGCGGGCGCCGGGGACGCTGCGCAAATCACCTTGCAACAGCGGCGCGCCGTCTATCGTGGCCAAAGGCATATCTTCGGCGTGTACGCCAAGGTCCAATTGGAGTGCTCGCTGATTCAGCCCGCGGACGAGCCGGGGATGATGGACTTTGCGAGGATCAGTGGGCTTCTGTCGGTGCGCCGCTTGCGCCCCGACGCCCCCTTGATCGTCGCGCGCGCCTGCATTACGAACGACGACGGCACGGTCCGAGCCGTCCGGCGGACACCGCTCGATCCGACGGCGGATGCGACGCAGGAGCTGGCCTTGCTGGGCGAGTTCTGCAGCCAGCCGCTGCCGCAGTTCCGCGCCGTGCAATCCGGCCCGGGCAAGGTCTATGGCGAGCTGGCGAGCAACGGCCTCGGCAAGAAGGCGGCGATCACGTGCGTCGAAGGTCATGTGGCCCGCGCGGCCGTCCCGCGTTACCGCGACGAGGAGAATCGTATTTGTGCGAACATCGCCAAGATTCGCACACCTTGCGAGGTGCTGATCCTCGATCTGCTCGTACGTGAGGATGCGTTCGGAGCGCTTACCCCGACGGCATTCGCTTGCGCGGAGCACCTGGGCGAAGTGGCGGCTCCCGGCACCTGCGCCGAATGGCTCCGCCTGGAGCCGCGCGAGTCGGTCGTCTACCTGGGCAAGGGACCGTCCGTCCTGTATGCAGCGGACATTCCGCGGTATGCGGAGTTGGGGCGACACGCCTTCGAATGCCTCGGCTGGGACGGCGAACGGTTCGACGTCTATCGCTGCCGCGTGGAGTATCCCGTTCTACCCTCCACAGTCGTAATGCGATTCGATTTGCCCGCGGCCCCCAGGACGCCAGCAGGCAGCCCACCGGCGGGGTAACCCGTCTTCTCGTCGCGCTACGGGGCGCCGGCCTGGGCGCCGCGCGGCTGCACCGCAGCCCGCCTCGTCGCCGCATCCTGCCCCCACAATCAGTCTGGCCGCGAAAGAAACGCAGGCCGGCGAAGGTGTCCTTGGCCGGCCTGCGGAAATGCTCAACGCAGCGCGCTATTCGCTCGGTTCGGCCACGATTATGGCCACGCCCGGCACGTCGTGCCGATCACCGCCACGAACGGATCAATGTCCGCGAACGTGACCGTGCCGCTGTTATTGCAGTCGGCGTTGATCCACGGGCACGGCCAACGCGTCCAAGCGGACTCGCCGCTCAGCGCGGCGACAAACGGGTCGATGTCGGCGAACGTGACGCGTCCGTCGCAGTTCATGTCGCCCTTGCACCACTGCGGGCACTTCCCGCCGGGGCGGCAAAGCACGCCGGCACCGTACCAGTGACCGGCGGCGGCGTCGCAGGCCGCCTCCGTCATCACCAAGCACGTCCCGTTCGACAGGCAGCAGGCGCCGGTGGGCGGTGGCTGCGGGCACGGGTTGGGCGGTCCGCAACTCGTCCACTCCGAGTGCCAGACGCCCGGCGACAGGCAGTCAACCTGCGTCGTCACGGCGCACGAGCCATCCGGGTAGCAGCACGCGCCGAGGCTCGGCAGGCAGTCACACCAGAGGTCTTCCGAACCGTCGGGGTTCGTCACGCCCAGCCGCGTGCAGTCGTACCCCGGCGGACACCCGCCCGTGCAGTAGGCCCCATCGCCCAACTCAATGTGGCAATAGTTGGGATCGATGCACTCGCACTCGATCACCTCCCACAGCGGGGGCGGCGGCGGCAGGATGTGGGTCACGCCGACGATGCGGTAACCGGTCGGGTAGTTCTCCTGCGTGTAGAGTTCGACGCCGCTCCAGGGGTCGGGCGTGTTGTATGTCGCGCCCAACGGCGGGACTGCTACGATGCCATGGCCGGAGAGCGGAATGGGGGAAATGTTCATCAAGCCCAGTGCGCCGAGATCCGGGATGTCGATCTCGACGTAGATGTCAAAGAAGCTTTCGGCCGGGTAGTCGGTGTAGGTGCTCGCTGCGCCGACGACGCGGCCGGTGCTGGCGCGCGTGGGGCTCTCGCGGATATACACGGCTCCACCGCCGCCACCGCCGCCGCCACCGACGAGGTCCAACTGAACGATCTCGGTCTCGAACTCGCGGTGGTCGCCCATGTCGATCGGGTCCTGCCGGACCACGGTCGTCATGTTCGGCGGCCCTTCGGTGATGGTGTAGGTCTGCGTGTCACCGGTCGGCGTCTGCATAATGACCTGCCCGCTGGTCGGCGAGAGGTGATCGGTGCCGCCAGGCGGGAACACGACCTGCGGGATGTGGTGCCGGACCTTCTTCGGCAGGCACTGCTGGGTCGGATCCGGGCAAACGACCGGCTTGCAACCCAGCCCGCCGACCTGCGGCCCGCAGGCCTCGAACGGCGACACGATGACCGCCGCCTCGACCTCGGCGTACGTCTGGCAGAAGGCGGGCGGCGCGTACATGTTCGGATCCGCCCACAGGTGGCGCACGTCGCTATCGGGCACGTCTTTGGTTTCCCACATGTTCGGATCATGCGGCCCGGTGTTCTCGCCCTGGTGATAGGCCCACATGTCGTCGCCGTAAGTCAGTGGACTGCCGTTCAGCACGAGGGTCAGCTTCCCGCCCGGGCTGATCGACTTCAACAAGGTGTAGTAATCGTGCGACGCATAGGTGTCGGTGTTGTGGATGGCATGGGCGTAATTCGGGTCGCGGAACGAGATGGTCGTGGCCGGATCGTTGTCGCCGTCGTGGTTGTGATCGGTGCCGGCCGGTCGGACGACGCCCGGAAAGCCGTGCTCGGCGAAGTCGCCGTCCGGATCACTCAGGGCCACGCGGTCGTTGGCCGGATCGACACCGGCCACCGTCAGATAGTGGCCGCCCACGCGCCGATAGACGAGCGACCACCAGGGAGGGTTGCCCGCATGGAACGTCGCCACCTCGATATGCCAGAACCCGACGAGGAGCGTCACGTCCTGGCTCTTCTGCACCTCCTCAACGATGTAGTCGAAATTCGGATCGATCTCCGTGTGCTCATACAGCAGGTTGTTCACGCCCTGGGCCTGCAAGTAGGCGTCAATGCCCGCCTGCATGTTGTTCAGCCACGTTCCCTGGCCGATGGCGTTGGTTCCCATCCGCTGGGCCAGATCCTGGACCAACTGGGCGGGGGTCCAACCGGCTGGAACAATGCCCTGGCCCGGGAACTTGCAGTTGTACCACCAGATCGAATTCGCCACCGCGGTCGGGCCGCAGTAGCCAACGTCCTCGATCCCGTCGCCGTTGAAGTCCTGGCGCTGGTCGAAGTCCGGCAGGAAGCCATCGGCCAGGTCGCCATTGCAATCCTTCCAGTACCAGGCTGCCGCAAACGTGGGCACGTGGACGCGGTAGCCGTAGCCGTCGGCCTCGGTCGTGTGATGCCCGGAGTTGTCGATGTTCCAGACGTCATACGGATCGGCCTTCATGCCGATCGTCGTGCGCCAATCGCCCCAGACGGCGGCGTTCGGATTGGTGAACTGGAAGCGCGTCGGGTTGGGTCCGAAGATCGCGTTGTCGCAGTTCGGATCATACCACGACACCCACCACTCGTTGCCGACCTGATGGACGAGGTGTTGCCACGTCGCGGCAGCCGGCGGCGGGATCATCTGCCAGCCCGTGTAGTTCGCCGGGTTCGGGTCGTAGACCCGCACGTGGAAGTCGCACCGCCCGAACGCGCCCGGCGTCACGTCGTACCAGTACGTGTTCGGATGGTTTGGCGGCTGCGGCTCGCACACGACGGTGTCCCTGATTTCGCACGGATTCGGCGGTCCGCAGGTCGTGCCATCGCCCTGGTACCGCCCGAACATGGCCGCACAACCCGCCTGCGTCTGAAGGGTGCAATCCCAACCGACGCAGCACGCGCCGGTTTGCAGCGCCAGGCAGGTGTGGGCGATCGTGCCCTGAACCGCGTACCCGGTTCCGCGAACGTCGATCGAAACCCACGTCGGGCAGAACGGTATGCGGCGGGTAAAGGTATACGTTCCCGCCGTCGTGATGGTACCCAGGAACTCCCGTTCGATGTACTCTTCCTCGTCAGCCATCGGCGGCCGTGACGTCATCGTCCAAGTCGGGGAGCTCCGGACCAGGGCCACGTCAAGGCTGCCGGTTCCAATGGGGAACCCGATGTCGAAAGTCAGCGTGGCATCCTTCAGGCGATCCAGCCCGAACACGTTCGGCCACCACATGTTGTACCAGGGGCCGTCGGGCGCGTCGGGGTAGTAGATCCACTGCCCGTTGTAGCCGTCGCCGCCCCGCTCGCCCGTGGTGGCGTCCCAGTAGTAGTTGATGGGCACGCAGGGGTTCGGGAAGCAATCGGTGTTGACCCCTTTCCAGACGCCACCCTGCGCCGTGCATTGCGCCAGCGTCAGGTTCGGCGTGCACACGCCGCCGTTGCAGCAGGCGCCGCGCTGCTGCACGCACGTGACGTAGCTGCACGGTACGGCGTAGTACCACGCCGTGCCGGCTTGCAGGTTGCAGTCGGCCTGGGTCGTGTGGATGCAACTGCCGTCCGGCAGGCAGCAGGCGCCCATCGGCTCCTGCACGCAGATGTAGGTCTCATCCAGGAACCAGACCCAGATCGACCAGCGCACCAGGACGCGGGTTTGCGCCCCGCCGGCGTAGACGTGGATGGTCCATGGACCGCCGAACTCCATCCCGCGGAAGTTGGACAGGTAGCCCCCGCCGGCGCTGGCCGGTCTGATCGGCGTGTTTGGATCGTTGAGACTCGCGCAGTTGAGGGTCGCGCCGTCATCGGCGAACACCACGTCCATACCGCTGCTGCTGGTCTGGCATGGGCTGTTCCACAACGCGACAGCCGTCCCGCCGTGCTCGACCCAGATGTACAGCGGGCCGAGCGTGGTAATGCTGGTGATCTTCAGGTCGATCCGGATCCTTTCGATCGGGGTAGAATCCTCGGCGTGCTGCAAATTCGAAATCTCGTGGTTGGGGTCCAGCGGAAAGTTCACCGGATACTCCCAGTGGTACGAGTACGGCAACCCCATGCCGCACGTCTCGCCGGGGTAAAAGACTCCGCCGAGGTTCTGACAGGTCATCTGCGACAAGACCAAGCAGCGCCCGTTTTCCAGACAGCAGGCTCCGCTCAGCATAAACTGGTTCCCCGAGATCACGATGTTGTCGACGCGGTCCGTGCCGGCTGGGTTGGTGGGCGTTACCAGCGAAACCAGACGGAAATAGACGACGGGCTGGTTATCGAGGCTAGGCGGCGCGGTGTAAGGGCCGAGTATGGACCCAGGCACCTGGGAGCCCGAGGACCAACCAGCAGTGCCCACTGTGTAGTTCGGGTCCAGATCGTAGTAGGTCGTGCCGTTGACGCTCCACCGCAGGGCGAACCGGAGCGGCCCGGTGCTGCTGCTCGTCTGATGCCAGCCGATGCTGATGCCCTGGTAGCCAGTCGTACTGGTCTGGAACTGGTAGTAGTCGCCGGCGCTCCAGGTGTTCGAGCTGAACGATTTCAGGGAGCCGTTGCCGGCCGGGCTGCTCCATGTGGTCGCGGGCAATAGGTGGTGGCCCCTGGCCTGGCCGCCGTAGATCTGGGACCAACCGGCATCTGCCGCAATGGGCCCGAAATCCGTGCCGGTGCCGCTGATTGTTGCGTTCTCAAACGTCCAGTCCGCCAGGACGTCCGCGCTGGCCGCCGGCACGAGTGCCGCAGCCGCCGCCAACATGGCGCTGATGATGATGCTTCTCATACCTCGTTCTCCTTGTGCGACAATGTCGCTCCCGCGAAGCCAACCCGCCAAAATGGTGATGTATCCCCCCGTACCACCCCGCACGCGGCACGCCGCACCTAAAGGTGCAAAGCGCATTCCCGTCCCGCCCTCGCTAGATCAGCCCAGACTCCAACCGCTCTCCGCAACCCCCGGAGGCAGAGCCAGACATGCGCGTCGGGAGAAACCCGACACATAGCACGTCCCCGGGGGCAATAACCTACCCTACCCTAAATATAGCACAGGCTGACGATACCGTCAATAACGCAACCCAAAACTCTTGAATGTATGCCGTAGCGAGAGAACATCCTCCCCATGACCGCACCGGCAGCAGGCGGCTTACCGCTGTCGCCAGGGCTGGAAAGCCGCCCGCCAACGGCCGGAGGACCGCCAACCGCTACGGCAGCACTTCCCGCCGCCACGTTCCGGGAGCGGGAACGAGCGCACGCGTCGGATCGGCGTTGACCAGCGCGGCGTCGTCGATCTTGAACGCCGTCGTTCCAGACGTGGTGATCACATACACTGCGGCCGATTGGAGCGTCCCGGACCACGAGGGTGTGATCGTGCTGGTCACGCGCGTCCAGCTCGTGCCCACCGTCGTGCTGCCACTGCTGAACCACTGGGTGCCGCTGTCGGAGCCGGTGGTCTCGATCACCAACTGAACGTTGCGGAAAAGGAGGTCGAGCTTGGCCCACACGTCGAAGCGGTACGGCACACCGTTTTCGATGGCTGTGGTCAGCACCTGCTTCGGCCCGCCCCAGTAGTACACGCGGGTTTGGGCGTAGAGGGAACCCGTGCCGCCGTGGTAATCGTCCGTGCGGGCCACGATCTGGCAATTCGAGCCCGACCAACTCGCCGTGCCGGCCTCCATGTCCGCGTTCGCCAGCAGGTTGCGGTTCACGCGCGGCTCGACGCAAAGGCTGTACATCCGCAGCGCGTCGCCGACGGTCGCCCGGCCGTACACGCGCACGGGCTGGTTCGCGTCGTTGGCCAGGTTGCCGTCGATCTCGTCCACCAGCTTGAAGCTCGTCGTCACCCCATCGAACGTCTGACCGACCGTCCACGTGTCGTTTGTGTACGCCGTCCGCCAGTTGGCCAGGTTGTTCAGCCGAAACACCGCCCGGTCCACCGCGACCTGGGCCTGGACGTCGACCTTGACGGCGTTCTCGATCAAGTCCGTGGTCCGCTGGTCAACGCGTACCGCGAGCAGCGCCGACAATCCAATGAGCGTGACGAGCATGGAGACGCCGAGCACGGCGACGTAAATGCCGGCGCGGCGGAGCGTGCGGCGCCGGGACCTGGTCGTGCGGGGACGGCTGCTCATCGCGGGGCTCCCTGCACTTGCGCTGGATCGAACCAGGACACGGTGCGGTAGGCCGTCAACGTGGCCACCGTGCGGCCCTGGTACTTCGTGATGACCTGAATGCGCTTGACGTACGTCTCGCTACCAGACGTCAACGCCAGGTTATTCGGATCGACCCAGTTCACACTTGCGATCTGCTCATACCCGGTGGCCCAGGGGATCGCCGAGCCGTCCTTGTTCTGCGGCGGGCTGACATCCCAGTTGTAGTAGTCGTCCACGTCGTCAAACCGGCTGCGGTTACCGACAAGCTTGTCGGCCCCGATGCCGAACCCCCCCGGGCCGGCGGACGGGTCGACGTACGCCTGCTGGAGAATCTCCGACATCAGCATCTGGGCCAGGAGCAAACCGCGGCGGCGCTCCACGATCCGGGCTTCGTTGGTGCGGACCAGGGCGACGGCACTGAGCGCGGCGACCAGCATGACCGAGATCACGAGGGTCGACATGACCGACTCGATCAGCAGGAACGTGCGCGCGCGCCGCGTGCGCGACGTGCCAAGCCAATTACGAGCGTGCGGCACTGCCCTAAAGCTGTGGCACCGGCTCATGGGCTGCTCCCTCCGACGTGGATGCGCACGTAATCGAAGTCCGCGGCGCTGCCCGACGCCAGCACGCTGGCAAAACGGTCGCTCCCGGCCTGCGCAAATGTGTAGTAGACGTACGTCCCCTTCTCCGCACCGTTGACGTGCACGTTGACCGTGTTGGGCGCCGGGTCGATCAGCAGCCGCAGCGTCACGAAACCGGACGGCAGGCCCGTAACGGCCATCAGCCGCACCGGCGTCGAGCTGTCGCGCTTGCTGTATACGCTCAGCGTCTGCGTCCCATCGCCCTGAAGCTGAAGATACGCGTACAGCGGCGCGAACGTCCCCCCCGCCCAGTCGGCGTTGATCCAGAACACGGCCCCGTTGCCGCCCACGCCCGTATTGCGGAGGCGGACTTCAGCCGTCGTCAACTCCGCGAAGCTATTGATCGGCGTCGTGTCGAGCGTGCAGTCGGCGTGCCATACGCCCTGGGCAAGTGACGCCGTACTGAACGGCTGCCCGTCGCGGCGGACCCAGTCGCCGGCGCCGTCCGCGTTGAAATCGAGCGTCGTCGGATTCGTGTCGAACTCCGCCTCCCAGACCGCGGACAGGACCTCCGGGGCATTGAGCAGACACGCCCCCGCGTCCAGCCGCGCGGCGGTTTTGGCTCCGACGCACAGCGCCACCCGCACGCCGGTCACGTACGTGCGTGTGATGCTCTGGTTCGGCCCCGGCGTGGCGGCCTTGCCGTACAAGTAGAATTGCAAGGACTTCTGCGAGTAGTAGCTCCAACTCTGGCCGCCGTTGCTCGTCGCCAGCAGGTCGGAGCCGCCGTTGTTGTCGTAGCGCGCCTGGCACGACGCGTTGCCCGCCAGGGAGCGCAGCACCACGCAGACACCCTGGTCCGGCGCGAGCCCCGCCACATACTGGAAGGGGATGTTTACCAACGCGTACGAGCCGGTGAGCGTGTTCTCGTTCAACAACTGCTCTTCGAGCACCGTGGTGCTCGGCGTCTTGTCCGCGTTGGGCACACAGATTTGCACGCGCGTCTGGTCGTCAATGGTTCCGCTCTTGATCGCCTGGAACCGCACGCGCGTCACACGCCACGTCACCAGGCCCGGTATGGACCCGGCCACCGGCGGCTGCGCGTACTGCCCGATCCAGTGATCCTTGTCCACGTTGTAATTCCTCCCGTCCACCAACCCCGTATAGCTGTCGACGAGCACCTCGGCACTTTCCACCGGCGCGCCCGGGTAGGTCTCGGTGATGCTCCTTGTGTCGCACGCCACGTCAAACTGGTTCACGCCCTCCAGCAGCGTGGCCGGCAGGCCGGCGTTGTACTGCCGCGTCAGCGGGTCGCCCGGAACTCCGCTCCAGGCGTAGCGGATCCGCTCGGGCGAGCCGTTCCCGTCCCGGTCCGC
>Ga0209777_10007232_pt1 | contig 12362 bp, 15 predicted proteins | sample FrelakmetHBP12HB_FD_187147 | JGI IMG/M metagenome (GOLD analysis project Ga0209777, IMG submission 187147) | Freshwater lake sediment microbial communities from the University of Notre Dame, USA, for methane emissions studies -HBP12 HB (SPAdes)... | ecosystem: Environmental > Aquatic >... | reverse complement strand
AATCCCGCAGATTCCGATCTTCATGTCTTGCTTCAAGCACATCCCTGGGCAGCCCCATCGGGGCCTGGAAAGTTAAACCCTCTTGCCTCGATTCGTCCTGCAACTACGACCCCGGTAGGACTGGCTAGTTATTGCTCCCGTACATCCTATATAGGGACAGCGTATACCGCTTTTAGATAGAGGCCTTTCGGAGGCCCTGGACATGAGAAGATACAAGGACATCCCGCTTTGGAAGAACGTCAGTCCGAAACAATGGACTGATTGGAAATGGCAGGTGAAGAACAGGATCACCGACGTAGACACGCTCGCACAAGTGATCAACCTCACGCAGAAGGAGAAGAACGATATCGCTCATTCGATGAAGTACCTGCGGATGGCCATCACCCCTTACTACGCATCGCTGATGGACCCAGATGACCCCGAGGATCCCGTTCGGAAGCAGGCTGTGCCCACCCTGAACGAGGTCCATGTCTCGAAGGACGAAATGGAAGACTCGGTCGCCGAGACGGTGGACTCGCCTCACCCCGGCCTCACGCACAGGTACCCGGACAGGGTGCTCCTGCTCCTGACCGACCAGTGCAGCATGTACTGCAGACACTGCTGCCGGCGCCGCTTTTCGGGCCAGACTGATCACCAGAGGAGCTGGGAGGAAATCAAGGAGGGCATTGACTACATCCGCGACACGCCACAGGTCCGTGACGTCCTGCTCTCCGGAGGAGATCCGCTGCTAGTGTCGGACGAGTTCCTTGAGAAAGTCATCCGGGAGATAAGGAAGATCAAGCACGTGCAGATCGTCAGACTCGGAACAAGAACACCCGTCGTGCTTCCGTACAGGATAACTCCTCAGCTGATCAAGATGCTAAGGAAGTATCATCCGATCTGGCTCAACACGCACTTCAACCACCCGAATGAGATCACGCCTGTGTCGAAGCAGGCGGTCGAGATGCTCGTCGACGGTGGGATTCCAGTGGGCAACCAGACCGTGCTGCTGAAAGGAGTCAATGACTGCCCGACCATCATGAAGAAGCTCGTCCAGGACCTCACATGGATCAGGTGCAGGCCGTACTACATCTACCAATGCGACATCGCAAAAGGCATCGAGCACTTCAGAACGTCGATCGCGAAGGGCATCGAGATCATCGAGAACCTGAGGGGTCACACATCGGGATTCGCTGTCCCGGAGTTCATCATAGACGCGCCCACGGGCGGGGGTAAGATACCTGTCGGCCCGAACTACTTGATCTCGATGAGCGACAAGAGGGTCGTGCTCAGGAACTACGAGGGAGGCATATTCTCCTTCCCAGAGGCGCCTGGCGACCGCGAAAGCAAGTGCCCGCCGTCGTGCAAGATGTGCGAGGACTACGAGTATCTCGAGTCGAAGGAAGGAGTCGCCGGTGTACTCTCAGGCAGGAAGATGTGCCTCATACCCGAGGGCACGATGAGGGAGCAGCGCAGGAAAGGGTACGAGAAGGAGCGCAAGGCCGAGCAGAACACCCCTCGGAACTGCAACGAGTGCGAATGAAACCTCTGAACGAGCACGCGGGATCTTGACCGCGTGCTTCAAAACCCATTATTCCTTCTTCCTTTCAAGCGACGCCTTGTGGATGATGTAGTTTCCCGAGTGTCTTTCCCAATGAGTCTCCGCTTCCTCGATCACTATTGATTTCGCGAAGTTCGGTGCGTCGAGCACGAATGTCTCGATCTCGCCTCCCTCGCCCGAAGGGCTTATCCTGTACTCGTCCCGCAACTTCTCCAGTTCCCTGATCGAGTCCGACGTGATGACCTTCCCCAGCCATCCCTCGTCGAACCCCTCGGCGTATACGCCGGCGACCATGAACTTGAGCCCCGCGTGGACCATGTCCTCGAGAAGTACCACCTGGTCCTTCCGCCAGAGGGGCGCGAAGAGCGGTTTGCCCAGCCTGTGACAGATCTCATCGAGCCTTGACCTCTGGTAGTCGGAGGCGATCGCGCCGCAGACGAATCCGTCCGTATCTTCTCCCTTCATCAGGACCTCGATGTCCTCGAGCTCCTTCTCCTTGAGCCCCTGGCTCTCTTTGTACTTGATCGGTATTCCGAGGGCCTCGGAGTGTAGCTTCGTCCACCGGATGTTCGGGTAGTGGAACATGTAAGAGTCGGATGCCTTGGGGACGACCGTGAGAAGGCTTGTGATCTCCCAGCCCTGTTGCTGGAGAAGATAGAGCGCGTAGGTCGAATCCTTTCCTCCGGAGAAGAGAGCAGAGATCCTCATGCCGATCCTAGCATGCAGAATATTCTCACCCGGCTATAAGAGCCCTGAGGTCGTGGAATCGTTTGGGGCAGGAATTCGGCTAGCAGCGGAGTGCATCTTATCTATGGGCAATCCGATTCGGCGGGTCGTGTACTACTGCCCCAAGTGCGATCGGACCATACCCAAGGAGCGTGTGGAGAAAGTGGACCGTGAGCTTAGGGATCGGTTCGACATTGACAGGCTCTCCAAGCGGAGGTGCCCCGTGTGCGATACCGAGTACATCGACCTTGACAATGTCCCTGATGGAGGAAGGAAGCATGTCGGCAAAGGAAGGCAGACCGGTTCTCCTTGAGGAGCTCACAAGCGCTGAGTTCAAGGGGATCTCCAAGAGGAAGCCCTTGGTCATCGTGCCCATCGGTTCGGTCGAGGAGCATGGCAGCCATCTCCCGCTCTGCACCGACTCGTTCCAGGCGGAAGAGGTCGCGCGGAGGGTGGCGCTCGCGTTCGGTGGTATCGTGTGTCCGCCAATACGCTATGGGGACTGTCGGTCGACCCGCAACTTCCCCGGGACTATCTCAATCGGTTTCGACACCCTGCGCATGCTTATCTCAGATATTCTCTCAGAGCTCGACAGGAACGGCATAGACAAGATACTGGTCATCACCGGCCATGCGGGCAGCGCCCACATGATCGCGCTGAGGTTGGGCGCGCAGGTGGTCGTGGAGAAGAACCCGAAGCTGAAAGTCATGTTCCTGTCGGACTACGACCTGGCCTATGAGCTTAGGGGGAAGGAGTTCCCGGAGGGCGACGGCCACGGAGGGCTCATCGAGACGTCGAGGATACTGAACATAAGGCCGGAGCTCGTCAGGAGCCCCAGGCCGAAAGGCAAGACCTGGTCCCCCCCGTTCATGATAGTAGCGGACCCTGAGAGTTATTTCCCCTCAGGCGTTCTGGGCGATTCGACATCCGCGACCGCGAACAAGGGGAGGAAGATCGACGACTATGTCGTCGGGCGGCTCTGCGACATGATCTCCAAGGAATTCGGTATCAAGAGGGTGTGACGTTTTGGACCTGAAGGAGCTGGCCGCAAGGGAGGCGGTCGGATACGTGAACGACGGGATGGTCGTGGGCCTCGGGAGCGGCTCGACCGCGAGCATCGCAATAAGGATTCTGGGCGAGCGCGTGAAGGATGGGATGAGGATAGTCGGAATCCCTACTTCGGCAGACTCTGAGAACCTCGGCAGAGCGGTCGGAATCAAGATCGGGGAGCTCAGGGACAACCCGGTAGTTAATCTGACGATCGACGGTGCGGACGAAGTCGATCCCGATCTGAACCTGATAAAGGGTCTGGGAGGTGCGCTCGTCAGGGAGAAGATAGTGGCCTCGGCGACGGAGATGGAGATCATCGTCGTCGACGATTCCAAGCTCGTGGATTATCTGGGTCAAAAAGCGCCGCTCCCGGTCGAGATCGTGAAGTTCGCCCACGATGCGACGGTTAGAAGGCTGAAGGAGTTCGATTGCGAGCCGAAGCTGCGGATGAAGGACGGGCAGCTGTTCGTGACGGACAACGGCAATTACATCGCCGACTGCAAGTTCAAGCGCATAGACGATGCGAGGACCCTGGAGGCGGAGCTCAACCTCGTTCCCGGTGTCGTGGACAACGGCCTCTTCGTGGGCATGGCCGATAGGGTCATAGTCGCTTCAAAAGACGGGATACGGAAGCTGGAGAAGAAGCTCTGACAAGGCTCTACTTCGCGAGCTCCTTGAGCTGCTTGATGTTGTTTTCGGTCTGCTCCATCTTCTTCCTCTCTTCGATCTCGATAGTCTCGATGATCTTCTCGAAAGGTAATGCGAGCTTGTTCGAGTGGACGGGCCTTCCCTTGCCCTCCTTCTTGATGTCGCGCTTGGAAACCCACTTCCGCCTCCGCAGTTCCTGCATCGCGATCGACACCTCTGGCTGCCTCAGACTGGTGGCGCTCTCGATCTCGACAGATGTGGTCTCCTCCTTCTTACGAAGGAAGACAAGTGTCTTGGCGATGTTCTTGGACAGGCCTGTTCGCATCAAAAGTTCGACGAGCGTCTCGTCCTTCTTCGTCAGGCCTTTGTCCGTCATATTATGTGCCTAGCCATTTATTAATTACCCTATATATATCATTTGCGATTCAAAATCTTGGCCGAGACGTCCACGCCGAGCATCGAGGAGCCTCGCGTTAGTCCGTGGTGTGTTTCTCGGGGCTTGTTGGTGCTCATTGTCAGGTCGGTAATGCTTTAATATTGGTTCCCTCTTCCTGTTTCCTGCCCTGAGGAACGCTGATTCAGATGGTAAAGATGCCTAGAGTTAGAAAGGAGTTCTGCCCGAAGTGCGGCAAGCACACGGACCACGAGGTCGAGAAGGTGAAGACCCGGCCCAGGAGCGAGCTGAAGTGGGGGCAGAGGAGATACAGGCGGGCAACGGCAGGTTACGGAGGTTTCCCCAGGCCGAAGTTCGAAGGCCGGCAGAAACCAACCGTCAAACTGAACCTCAGGTACAGGTGCAAAGTGTGCAAGAAGGCCCATCAGAGACAGAGTTTCAGGGCCAAGACATTAGAGCTGACGGAGGCCTGAAGATGAGCAGTTCGATTCCTCAGCCCAAGAGCAAGTTCGTAACGGTCAAGTGCCCGGATTGCGGCAACGAGCAGATCGCGTTCAACAAGCCTGCTACGCAGGTCGTTTGCAACGTGTGCGGTGCCACGCTGATCAAGCCCACCGGTGGGAAGGGATTGGTCAGGGGAGAGCTGCTCGGAGAGGTCCAGTAGATGTCGCGCAAGGCCGAGTTCCCGGAAGTAGGCGACTTGGCCGTCTGCACAGTATCCAACGTGAAGAATTTTGGGGCATTCGTAACCCTTGACGAGTACGGCGGCAGGGAAGGATTCATCCACGTTAGGGATATCGCCACCGGCTGGGTCAAGTACATCAGAGATCACATTCGAGAAGGACAGAAGGCCGTCTGCAAGGTGCTGTCCGTCGACAAGGAGCGAGGGCATATCGACCTCTCCCTCAAGCAGGTCAACGACCACCAGAAGCGGGAGAGGATCCAGGAGTGGAAGAACGAGAAGAAGGCCGAGAAGCTCTTGGAGATCGTAGGTACGAAGATGGGGAAGACCCTCGACGAGGCATACGATGCCGTCGGTGGCAAGATGATTGAGGAGTACGGCGCCCTCTACCTAGCGTTCGACCAGATCAACGCGTCACCTGAGCTAATCAAGGAGCTGGACCTCGACAAGAAGTGGGCCAGCACGTTCCTCGAGGTCGCGAAGGAGAACATACAGATCCCACAGGTCAAGATCGACGGCTCCCTCGAGCTGACGTGCCCGGGTCCGGAGGGAATCGACCACATCAAGGATGCCCTCAAGGCAGGGCTCGCCGCGGACGAAGTCGACGTGAGCGTTCACTATGTGGGCGCGCCGAGATACAAGGTATCGGTCGTCGCAGAGGATTACAAGACGGCTGAGCAGGAGCTCAAGGACGTCGTCGAAGTGATGAGCGCAAAGATCGAGAAGGCCGGCGGGACGGCCAACTTCAAGAGGAAGGAAGAGAAGTGAAAACCTCCCTGAGAAAATGCCCGACCTGCAGTATCTATACGCTCAAGGACCAGTGCCCCAAGTGCGGAGGGGCGACGTTGATGCCTATGCCCGCGAAGTACAGCCCGGAAGACCGATACGGCGCGTACAGGCGGAAGCTCAAGAAGGACATGGAGGGGGAGACCTAGATGGAGGACATCATAGCCGTCTTCAAGGAGAGGCCGGAGCTCAAGGATCCGATCTTCATCGAGGGACTGCCCGGAGTCGGGAACGTGGGCAAGCTCGCGGCGGAGCACCTCGTCGACCAGCTCAAGGCGGTCAAGTTCATCGAGTTGTTCTCAAAATACTTTCCGCCCCAGGTCCTCGTGACGGATGCGGGGACGATCAGACTCGTCAGCAACGAGTTCTACTATGTGATGAGACCCAAGATGAAGAACGACCTTGTCATAATGACGGGGGATTATCAGGGTCTGACGCCCGAGGGACAGTACGCCCTCGCGGACAGGACACTGCAGATCATCAAGGAGCTAGGTGTCAACAGGATCTACACGCTCGGCGGGTACGGACTCGGCAAGATGATCGAGAAGCCGAGGGTCCTGGGAGCCGCGAGCGACCTCGAGCTCGTCGACGAGATGAAGACAAATGGAGTAACCTTCTCGAAGGGAGAACCAGGGAGCGGGATTGTCGGCGCCAGCGGGCTGCTCCTCGGCCTGGGGAACCTGTACGGCATGAGGAGCGCCTGCCTCATGGGAGAGACATCGGGCTACTTCGTAGACCCGAAGGGTGCACAGGCGGTGCTCGAGGTGCTAGCGAAGATACTAGAGGTCAAGATCGATTTCTCGGAGCTGGAGCAGAAGGCCCAGCAGATCGATGCCATCACGTCGAAGCTGAAGGAGGTCGAGGCCCCGGTGGAGCCGAAGCGCGAGGACCTCGGCTACATCGGCTGATCTGGCACTGGCGGAAGAACAACGTGACCGCCCCACTAACAAATAAAAAAAAGGGGGGAGGTTATCCTGATTGGTGAGTCACTGAATGTCGTAGTTAGAGTGCATCCCATCCCGTTCTGACTACTGCTTCAGCGTCTGTGACTACTTTTTCAGATACTTTTCCTCGTATGTTTTGATGGCCGCAAGGTTCTGCTCGGCGTGTTCGAGCTTCCTCATGCGGTCGGCTACCAACTCGAGTCGGGCATAGATGAGGTCCCTGATCGCCGCCCTGATTGCTTCGGAGCGCGAAGGGAAATCGTCGTTCTCGACAAGGAAATCGAGTCCACGCAGGTGCCTCTGCGGTATGCGGATGGTGATTTTTTCAGTGTCTGGCTCGGTCGTAAATCATCCCGCCCTGCTCAGTTTCCTCGAGTCGCCGACTGTACCTCTTTTGCCTGACAGTTGTCGGACGAGTCCCTTATATTGCTGTGATATATATAATACTTGCTTTTTGCTTCGCGGGCAGACTAGAACATCGTTCAAATGGGTCTTATGGAGCATCGAAAAACGATTTATACCGTGCGCATAATAGGGTGGCAGTTTGAGCGTCCTGGCCTCAAAATCCCCACTTAGCTCAGACTGGCTAGAGCGGCTGACTGTAGTAAGGAAATCGGCACGACCGATATCAGTCGCGGAAATCAGCAGGTCTCCGGTTCAAATCCGGAAGTGGGGACCATCCTTCTTACTCATATCCGAGCGGGGAAGACCCGCCAGCTCTCATTCGCGTCTGGCTTGACCGTCTCCCTGTCTCGTTCCATCGTCGCCAGCTCTCTGACATCGAAGGCCTTCGCGTCCACAGACATTATGAGCCGGCATTTGCTCGTCATCGCTGCTTCGGTCCACCGATCGATGGCCTTCTGCACCCTCTGGAAATCGTTCGATGTCACCAGATACTCTATCCCATCCACGATCACGACCCCGTTTTGAGTGCTTTCCATGAAGCCAGTCATATGGTCGGTGAGCAGTGCCAACTTTGATGGATCCATGTTCTCCTGACCCTGGACCGTCGTTAGCCAGAGTATCGGCGTGGTCTGGATGAGGTACTTGCTCCGGACTTCGTTCGGGAATTGCCTAGTCACGATAAGTCCCTGAGGTCTGCTCTTGAACTTCCTGCATTGATGGCACGGACACGGTAGCCCGCATGCGGAACAGTTGATGCTCTCGCACGAGAAACTGGCATCGTTTTCGCACTCGTTGCACCGGCTCTTCAGTATGTCCGTGAACATGTTGAATGCGAAGTCCGGCTTGGGCTCCTCCACGAGATACGCATGCCTTAGCATGAGCTTGTACTTCGCCTTGCTCCCAGAGATGAACTTCTCAGGAGTGGGCCCGTTCAAGTCGAGCCGGCCGCTCATGATGGCGAACCCGTTGAGCACGCCCAAGAATCCTATGCCCGCCACGAATGCAAGTGGTTTCAGTAGCGAGATTCCCGGGCCGAATTCGATCCCTCGATAGAAGTCGAATATGAACGCGGCCCCGCTTAGGTCCAAGGCCCAGAGTCCTGTGAGATAGATCTTGCCGCCCTGGCGACCATCTGGGTTCGCAGCGGGAAGTCCCTTCACGACGAAAAGGGTCGAGAGGATTATCATCACGCTCGAGTTGATGATGAGGACTTGCGTCGTACCCTTGGAAAGCATCAATGTCGATCCGTTGAAACTCGATGTCGACGTGGCGCCCAACGCGAGCGATGCGGCGAACCAGGCAGTGAGTATCACGCCGTACAGGTTCACGCGCTTGAATCTCAAAGGGCGATCGACTGGGAAGACCACCGTCACGCTGCACAGCAGCATTTCGCCGACCAGAACGGCCGTCACGAAGATCCTCATAGTATATTCGGACTGCTCCAGTCTTGACTCGTTCAGGAGTGGTCCGATTGGCGCGGTGATGGCTCCGACAAGGAACATGGACATGCTGAACAGATAGAGGTTCGCGGCGACTGAACCCTTAGTCTTGATCCTGCCGAGGATGCCGGCTCCAAGGCAGATGAAACCAACGACTATTGCCCCAATCCAAGCTGCGTACTCCATCGGGTAAACCTCTAGTGGTGCTCGTTTCCGCCTCGCGGCAGACCATCCATCCCCAATCCCCCGATGTCTTCGCTCAACCCGCAGATGCGGCCCTCACGGCCTCGAGAAGCCGCTCGACCTGGAACGGCTTTGCGACGAAGTCGACCGCCCCGGCCCTCATGGCCTCCTTTCTCAGTGCCTCCTTGACGAGGGCACTGACGACGATTATCTTCGCCTTTGGGTCCGCTTCCATGATCTTCATTATGGCAGAGAGGCCATCCATGCCTGGCATGAGTATGTCCATCAGGACCACGTCGGGCTTGAGCAACTTGTACTTCTCGATCGCCTCGAGTCCATTTGCGGCCTCGCCGGCGATCTCGTGGTCGTGGGATTCGAGAATGTCCCTGATCATCTCCCTGATAAACGGCGCATCCTCGACGATGAGAACTCTTGACATCAGATTCCTCTCAGCACTATACGGATGTGAAAAAGATTCCGTGCATATATAAGTTGGCCACTTCGGTTATCGAATCCGATAATGATGGAATCACTTGCTCCTGATGGCCGCACTCCTCTGACCGGACGGCAAGAAGACAACTCCTTACCTTGGCAGAGACCGACCGCCCCTCGGCTAGGTGTCTCGATCTACGAATGCCATAGGCATTCGCGTCTGACGCTGAGAATTGCCAACATCAGCTAGACCAGCGATTCACAACTAATATATATCAATGAGCGCGATATGCAATTCGTCTGACAAGTGTCGGACTCAAGGGATGGGCATGGTATTGCGCACACTCAGGAAGAATGCTCGAGAAGATGATGAGCCCTCGGCAAAGAGGAGGGTCCCTTACAAGCTCGCCTCGTACGAGCACGACAACGAGGGCAAGAAGTTCAAGTCAAGCAACGTCGTGTACAGCTTCTGGAGCGCCTCGAAGTACGTCCTCGTGCTCTCGCTCATGCTCTGGTGGCTCCCGATGTTCGGTCAGATGATCGCCGGTTACGTCGGCGGCAGGAGGGCAGGCGGTCCTTGGAGAGGAGTGGCCGCGTCGATCTTTCCTGTGGTCGCGCTCTACGGCGTAATGTCGGGATTCTCTTCGGGTTTGCTGCCGTCACACTTGTTCGGTGTGGCCGTTGCTCCCGCAGCGCTCGCTACTGCACTCAACATGAACATTCCTTTCCTATCTCCCTACATTCACTTCTCTTCGGAGTATGTGGGCGCATTCGTGAGTGGCCTCTCAGGCGTCAGCCCCTACGGCATCAACACCTACGTCCTCACCGTCGCGTTCGCGTACGTTGGAGGGGTCCTCGCAGAGCAGAACAGGAGAGAGATCGAGTACAACTCTGGATCAACCACCTCGAACACGACAGTGCTCGTCCACGATCCATCCGGATTCGGCCAGCAGCAGGTCCCGCATGCTTGGCTCGCTGGGATGGGCTCGCTCCTTCACTTGCCTGGCGGACACGGGCAGGCCAGCGGAGGGTTCACATCACGGAGGCGTGGAGATTGGGCCAGCGCTCAGGACGTGGAGTACGATTCTAACGTCCTAGAGCTTGGCGAAGCCGGCACATACGATGGTGGCGAGGCGCAGGTCTACGACACGCGCACTCCTGGTTTCCACAGATCCAAGCACCACCACAAGAGCCATGGATATCAGCAACCCCCCCATCACGCGGATCCATGGAACATCAAGCAGAAGAGAAGGGGCGCTCCGAACTACTCTGCCAAGCCCAGGTTCAGATACCAGCAGTACGAGGGGCCCAAGCAACAACAGAACAGGCCATTCAGGCAGAACAAAGGCTTCCCGAAGTTCACGGTCTCCCCGGATCAGAAGTCCATCAGAAGGGCGGAAAGGATGATCGATGACGAGTGGGGGAACAAGAAGTTCTCGAGATTCTCCGATGTCGAAGGGCGCGAGGAGCACGGCCCGTCTGAGGAGTCCGAGGCGGTGGCCATCCCCAAGCCGAGGGAGCACCACAAGCCCGTTCATCAGTGGGATCAGATCTAGACCCGAGTCGTAAAGAAACCTATTTATCCGTCCACAGCTTCGCTTTTTCCCAAGAAGGGATAAGAGCGGAGCTGTGTTTTCATGTTCTGTGAGAAGTGCAAGAGCCTCCTTTTTCCCAGCGAAGGCAAGCTAGTGTGCAGGAAATGCGGCGCGATTTATGAGCCCGGCCAGAAATCGCAGGTAATCAAGCACAAGGGCAGAGACAGGGAGATAGAGGTGCTCGGGGAGTTGTCGGGCACGTTGCCGACCGCGGATGTGGAGTGTTCAAGTTGCGGCCACAACAAGGCATATTGGGTATTGAGGCAGACGCGGGCTGCCGATGAACCAGAGACCAGGATCTTCAGATGCGTGAAATGCGGGCACAGCTGGCGCGAGTACTAGTGCCCGTAGGTTTTAAAAACGCCGACAGGTTACAGGTAGATACACGGAAGGGGGGCTAATGTTCCAGGCGAAAGCCAGAGCTGACATATTGAAGGAGGTCGTGAACGTCGTCTCGACCCTTGTCGACGAGGCGAAGTTCATGGTGAACGCTGACGGTCTCACACTCAGGGCCGTCGATCCCGCGCACATCGCGATGGTCGACCTGCAACTGGGCAAGGACGCCTTCGAGGAGTTCAAGGCGGACGAGACAGAGATCGGCATCGATATCGACAAGCTGAGCCAATTCCTGAAGCTTGCAAAATCGGACGACATCGTGGACATCAAGCACGACGAGGAGAAGCGCAGGCTGAACTTCGTGGTAGGGGACATCACCAGACGCATGAGCCTCATCGATACAACGGGCATGAGCGACCCGAAGGTCCCGAGCCTGAATCTCCCGGCCAAGCTCGTCGTCAAGGTGGACGACCTCGTCCAAGGCATCAAGGCCAGCGAGAGCGTATCCGATCACATCGCCCTCGTCGCCAACCCGGACGATTTCGAAATGCTTTGTGAAGGCGACATGGACCAGGTGCAATGGAAGAAATCGAAGAAGGACCTGGGGATGCTGGAGAGCCCGAGCAGCGTGAGGAGCCTGTTCCCGCTCGAGTACTTCTCGAACATGCTCAAGGCGGTACCCTCGGGAAGCGACGTCACGATGCACCTGGGGAATGATTATCCAGTCAAAGTGGAGTTCAAGATCGCCGGCGGGAAGGGTAGCGTCGGATACTTGCTGGCACCGAGGATAGAGAGTGGTGACTAAGCACTTGGCTAGGTCGCAGTCAGTTGGCAGGATCCCCAGGATCGGTCCAAGTGGACAGGTCGTCTGATATGCGAAGGATACGGATAGGAGTCTTGGCTTCTGGGGGCGGTACCAACCTCCAGGCTATCATAGATTCTTGCGAGCGAGGGGAGATCGACGGCGAGGTCGTCGTGGTGATATCCAACATCCCGGAGGCCTACGCGCTCGAGCGTGCACGCAACCACGGCATACCCGCGTTCGTTTTTCCGCACAAGGGCGTCACGCGCGAGGCGCACGAGACGGACATCATCGCCTGCCTCGAACAGGTCGAAGCCCGGGTTGTGCGACGGTGTTCGCTGCAGCCGGGGCTCCGCGGCAAGGATGACGACGATCGCTTTCTCCTCAAGTGCCATCCGTG
>Ga0209777_10007231_pt1 | contig 12362 bp, 12 predicted proteins | sample FrelakmetHBP12HB_FD_187147 | JGI IMG/M metagenome (GOLD analysis project Ga0209777, IMG submission 187147) | Freshwater lake sediment microbial communities from the University of Notre Dame, USA, for methane emissions studies -HBP12 HB (SPAdes)... | ecosystem: Environmental > Aquatic >... | reverse complement strand
CCTTCCGTCAGTCGTAGCTATAATCGTTGTCATCATCATAGTCGGTGCAGTATTAGCTTTGTTAATGCTTAGGAAACGACCATAAAACTGCTAGGCAAAATCTATTTTTCCCCTTTTTTAGTCTATAGAAAGCAAATGGAGAAAAGAAATGGGCTGAGAAGGTTCTAGTAAAACTAATAACAGCTGTAGTAAATTGAATTGGTTCTTTTCTCTTTAAGGTCCGGAGCCTAAGCAAACCCTGCTTCTCCATAGTTTCTAAACATGAAAAACAAGTTTGTGGCACCACAAAAAAAGTGCCTTAACCAGAAACCTTTACCCAATCATCGTACCTGGATTCGCAAGTTTAGGCTTTTTGTTATAGTGTGTCAAAAAAACTGAGTGAATTTTCTCGAAATCAGAGTGACGACTGCCAACACAAGACATGCTCAATTAGTTGAGAACAAACGGCACTGATGGCTTATTGTCGTGAACACGATAGTACCCAAACCAAGCCAGCCACGAATGTATAGACTTCAAAGGTTCCATGCGATACATTCGAGTGTACGGAAGATAGAAGGATCAGACACATGGAGAAAACGCAGTGGTCTTTCAAAATTTGAATAAGCTAAGACCTTTTCCTGCAACAAGGTGAATAGTCCCTCTGCTCTTTTCTTTTAGTTGATATTATACTGCTACGTTTGTTTCTCTTTTTGGTTTATTTTTCTTATTTTTTGTAGTTTATGTGTTTACTCGATTCCGATACTGCATACAGTATACCTTAACCTTATGTAATATGTGTAACCTGAACCAAGTGAACACTTTTGCCATTTTTTAGAAATAATAAACCTATTATTATTACCTAAACAACCTTTTCCAAAAAGACCAAACTTTTTCTTATTTGGTTGGTTGGCTTAAATTTTAATTAAAAAAAAAATTAACGACTTGGGTAGCTGAGTAGAATTTCAAAATTGAATTTTATTGAATCCTATTTCCTTCCTGTTTGAGGCAGAGATTTCCGAAATCAATTTGTCAAAATAATCAGAGTTCATTCCAAAAAAAACGATTTAAACAGGGGCGGGTTCAGAGTTTTGTGGATGATGCATGGGGTGATGGCGAGCCATCATATGCATTCCCTCTGAACCCAATTTCATGAGATATGATTTATCTCTAAAGGGTTATGTTTGTTGAATTCATACTTCAAGTTAGAATCTTTAGTGAATATTTTTCATAAGTAAAGTAAATTGTATTTGCGTTGTACACCTATACACGGGTAGTTCTGAATTCTGAATGTTTATATTGAAATCGTGTAAAATGTAGTTATGCCTCGCCAGGGTCGTCAGAAATCAGATGAAGTATTCAGCAGACTGCCTGATTGTGGTTATTCTAAAGAAGTTGCTGAGGAAATTTGGCGATGGTATCATCCATCTAAAAAACAGTAGCAGCAGTCTTACAAGTTTTTTACTTATTTAGAAGCATAAATTCTAAAATTAAGTATACTAAAATTGGAAAATTTAATCCACCAACACGAAAGCCATAAATTGATGTTATTCTTTGGAGGTATTGCGTGATTTAGAAACCAGTATGACCATAATTATCAAGATTGGACGAAAAGCAATAGAAATTTTTTGGGCGATAATTGCCTTATTAGGTGTTTTTATAGCACAAACTGGATTTTTCATGACCATTAGTGGTTTAACAGATTTCAATGAAGTAACTTTAGCCAACTCGGCGGCTATTTCACACATAAGCGGTGGCATTGTTATATTTATTCTTGGGTTGGTTGTGGTAGCCGCAGGCTATCTTGGAATCCGAGGAAGAATAATAATCACTACAAGCGAGGATACAAAACATAGCCCTTCTTAGTTCAATATATTTTTTGGTTAAATTTTAATGTACAAAAACCGAAAGGAACAAGGGTTTACCTATTCTCTTCCTATGCAGGTAAGTACATGTTCACAGCTATCGCAATATTTAGTGTTTATCAAAAGACTTAACTGGAAAAGCAACACTAAAAATTGTATAGATTTAGGGGTTTGAAAAAGTAGGGGACAAGTAGATTGGCAGATTCTATGTTGGCTTATCTTATTTTGAAAAGTAGTGATGATGGGCGACCTTTTGATAGATGTTCAAATTGCGGTCATAGGTATGATGAGCACAGAAAGAATGGAAGTTGTCAGGTTAAGGGTTGCTATTGCGATGCATTCAAGGCATGAGCTTTCAGATACTATAAAAAATCCTTGATTCGAACCTGAAAATCCCTCTCTGCGACACAAGCGTTATTTTTTTTTACTTAAATTTTAATCCTAAATTCTGCTCAAATACCTTAGTCGTTATTTTTTTTAATAAATCCTATTAGCGCACGCGGGTTTAGTCATCAATTATTTCAAGCATGGGCTGACCACAACAAGTTGGATTCTTTTGTTCATTGAAATTCTGAGATTCGGTGCAGTCGCAAGTCTCATAATCAGCCTTTATCTTTTTACCGCACGTCTTGCATTGGAATGTCGGCATAGCTCTTCCATTATAACCTTAAGAAACATACAAAAAAACTTTGCTATTCTTCTTAGCTCGCGCGCGTTCTCTCTTACAATATTGTATAAGCCAAACTCAAGTTGCAGTGAATATGGATAGCGATTGCAAGGGTATTCTTTCTTTTAGGTAAAATCTCCAAACCTTAAATACAAAATAGGCTACATTGATTATCCGAATAAACTTGGAGTGTCACAAAGAATGTATTGCCAAAACTGCGGAGCAGAAGTATCCCCAACGAACAAATACTGCCCTGTTTGCGGCGCGGCACAACAGGCTCCTATCCAACTACAACAGCAACCTTACGCTGCGCCCCAGCCTCAACTGCAGCCTCAGCCGCAACCTTACTCTCAATCTCCAGCTCAAAGCTCAGGAATGTTTGGTCAAGATAAATACACGATAGAGCAAAAGTTGGTTGCTCTAAGAGACACATACGGAATCAAAGACTTGAACGGGAACCTTTTGGGTTACGTGAAAGCAAAAATTGTCAGCTTGGGACCTAAGTTCTGGTTTGAAGACCTTAACGGCGTTCAACTGGGAGAGATGGACGGTAAGATTGTCTCCATCCACAACGAGTACGAAGTCAAAGACCAGAATGGACAGCTTAAAGCAAAGATTAAGAAGAAAATCCTCAAACTCATGGGAAGTGAATGGTGGATGGAAAATGCACAAGGACAACAAATAGCCAAGGTCAAAGGCAATTTCACAGAACACGAATACCAAATCCTAGATCCTAATGGAAGTCTCATAGCCCAAATACACAAAAAATGGGTCACAATAAGAGACTCATATAACATAGAAATCATGAGCTCAGACTTCGCCCCCTTCCTAATCCTAAGCTACGTTATCGCAATGGACCATGTTGAACAAAAAAATAATCAATCCAAAAGCTACATAGGACCTTTCTCCTTCTAAATATCACACGTCAAACATGCTCTGAACAACAAAAATCCATTGTCAAAAAAACTGCTATAAAAAGCAATAAACGGCTCTCAACAGCGAACCTCCCCATTATTATTGGGCACATTTAAAAGTGATATTCAGAAATCATGAATACGTTTCTCACTATAATTTTTTGTGAGTGGTAAGTTTTCTATTGTTTTTGACTTCTCGTTGTATTTTTAGTTTTTTTTATGAGGGGTAATTTTCTCATTATTTTATACCCTTAACCGTAAATTAATAATGCAACCAACCAGACCTGTTTTTAACATGAGGTTACCTGGTGTAAAGTCGTCGTGGTCACCGTTTTGGTTGGTAGGATTAAAATTTGATCTTAACGCCTACTTGGAGAGCAAACTCCAAATCAGCCGCAGCCCGCTCAAACTTGCACAAGGCAACTAACCTTAAACGAGTAACATTCCCAGCATCAACCTTAGCTTTCGGGCAATCTTATAATCCGATATACTACTGTTTTTCAAACGCAAAATTTGCTTCTCACGCTCAGTCAAAGCCAACCTAAAACACCCTCCCAACCCCAACTACTTATCAACATTAAGAACTATCAACTTCAAACAACCATAAACATCCAAAAAACCATTAAGAAACATACTTGGACTCTCCCAAAACTTGAACCGAATAGATCTTTTCGGTTTTCTCCAAATTGAAAACTGATATCAAAGTTGCCGTCAACTTTTCGATATCACCCCGGAGAACAGAAACTTCGACCTCGAGATGGCTGGTTTTATCGACGTCAGTAATTCTTGCATCCCATACATTGCATCCCATATGAACGATGCGGCAAGACAAGTAAGAACTACATTCGAACAACTAAAAAAGCAACATCCAACACAATGCCTCCAACTCAAACACATCCGAAACAACTACTACATCCACTACATAACAAGCCAATTGGACAAACAACGCCACAAAACAGTAAAACATTCAGAACACATAGGAAAAATCACTCAAAACGGCATCTACATACCCAAAAAATCAAACATACACGAATCCAAAAGAGAAGCCCATGAATACGCCAACGCCACACTCGTACACAACCTCCTCTCCGACGTCGAGACCATACTAAAAGAAAGCAACATGCCACACTACCAAGACATCATAGCCGCCGCCACCATAAAAGCCATCGCTCCCTCACCCATAAGACTCCTCCAAACAAGATGGGAAAAATTCTACTTCTCAAAAAATACGCTCGCAAACCTCCAAGAAAAACACATATCCAACCTCCTCAAAGACGCTGGCGGAAACATCGCACGCTGGTACGACCTCTTCTCAAAACCCCCAAGCGAAACAAACCTGCTCCTCTACGACTTAACCACCATATTCACCCATTCACAATCACTAAAGTTCGCCGAGAAAGGCTACAACCCAAACCACCAATACCAAAACCAAATTGGCGTCATAATGGCGTTCAACTGTAAAGACCATCTTCCAGTGGTCATGGACGTTTTCTACGGCTCCATGAAGGACATCTCAACTATCAGAGACTTCGTACAGCGCCTCCCAGAAGCACAGAATCGAAGCTTAGGCTTCATTCTTGACCGGGGCTTTAGCTTATATGAGCTGCTAAACGATTTCAAAGCGCAAAAAATCAGCTATGTTGTGCCCCTCAAAAAGAACTTCACTCTCCTCAAAGTTGAGGACTTGAAGTGGAAAGGAGCGTTTCTTTATCGGGATAGCCTATTAGGTGGGGAATTGGCGGATGTGAGTTTGGGGGCTTTATGTTTTTGAGGATCCGCACTTGAAGGGAGAGGAAGAGGCTGCTCTGCTTAGGCGGGTTGGGGATAAGCGTTTGAGCATGGCTATGTTTGAGGAAAAGCGCAAGGTTGCGGGTGTGATTGCGTTGGTTTCTGATTTGAAGATGAGGGCGTCAAAGATGTATGATTTGTATAAGGGGCGGAAGGAGGTGGAGCTTGCGTTTGATGCGCTTAAGAAAGCACTTGATGCTGACAGTACTTATCTTAGTTGAGGAGATTCGGTTAGGGGTTTCTTTTTTGTTCCTTTCTTGGTGATCCGAGTTTATTTTAAGGTTCTTAGGCGACTTAGGGAGCGGCATCTTACGAGTAAGATTTCTGTAGAAGAGGTGTTTTTTGAGTTGTCCAAGATTGAGCGGATAACTGAAGATCGAACGGGAAGAGAATATTATACAAGCATACCTAAACGAGCACGCTATATGCTTTCACTTTTCTCTGACCTAATGCCTATGGGATAAAACTGCGGAGTTAAGGTTAATAAATAAACACAACAATGTAGCATTTGGTTGTCGAGAATGTTTACAGTGAAAAAGTCTCACTATGCGATAGTCGTTTTCACCTCTGTTTTAACGTTTTCAGCGTTTTTCTGTCTAGTATTGTCTCCAGTGTTACTTGCATCCGCTAATTCTTCTTCGGCTGATTGGCCGATGTTTCACCATGATCTTACTCATTCAGGTTACTCAACCAGCATGCCAACTGCAACTAACGCCACTTTACTATGGAACTATAAGACCAATAGTCCAGTTGGCGCTTCGCCCGCAATCGCTAACGGTTTTGTCTATATAGGTTCTGATGGCGGAATCGCTTATTGCCTTAACGCATCAGATGGATCCGAAGTGTGGAATTTCACTGTCGCTACTGCAAGCCGGGGGCTTCAGGGTGCAGGTCCAGCAATTAGCTCTTCAATGGCGGTTGCCAACGGTTACGTCTATTTTGGATGTTATGACCGCAACGTGTATTGCCTGAATGCTTTAACGGGTGAAAAGGTTTGGAATTTCACCACAGGGAACACTGTTGAGTCTTGTCCCTCAGTTGCTAATGGCCACGTGTATGTGGGGTCATGGGATGGGAATGTTTACTGCTTTAATGCTGCTACTGGCACCAAAATTTGGAATTATTCAACGGGTGGGTTTGTGGAGTCTTCACCCGCGGTCGTTGGAGATCATCTCTTTGTTGCCTCTTCAAATGGCAATGTTTATTGTCTTGACGCTCCATCTGGTGCAAAAATTTGGATCTATACCACTGGGAACTTTGTAGAGTCTTCTCCTTCAGTTGCTGATGGTCGTCTCTATATCGGGTCAGAAGATGATAATGTCTATTGCCTTAATGCGACAAATGGAATTAAAATATGGAGTTATCCAACTTTGAGTTGGGTTGACTCTTCTCCTGTAGTTGTCAATGGGTATGTTTACGTGGGGACTGGGGAGTCTGCGAACCCGGACAAAAACGTTTACTGTCTTAATGCGTTAACTGGAGCGAAAATTTGGAACTACGCCACGCAAGATGGAGTAAATTCTTCTCCTGCAGTGGCTGGCGGATATGTTTACGTTGGAGGGTGGGATGGAAATGTCTATTGTCTAAACGCGTCCAGTGGAGCAAATATATGGACGTACACAACTGGAAATCATGTGAGCTCTTCTCCTGCTGTTTGGAACGGGATCGTTTATGTCGGATCGTGGGATCATGATGTTTATGCATTTGGTAACCTGCTAACGACTTCCAAACCTTCGCCAAGAACCAAGCCAATGCCCTCCTTTACAGCAGAAATCATTTACCTAACAGTTGCTGTCATCGTTATTGCAGCCATCGCTGCTGTAGTACTAATACTTCGACACAAAAAATATTCCATGAGCGACAAACAAGCTATCAATTAAACGGTCAAAAATGTACTACATCTTTATCTTTAAAACTAAGTCGTCCAGAAAGAAAAAATCTCTAAGTTCTCTTTTTCGAACACTTTTTTCAGGATAACCTTGACTTCGTCTTCGTCTATGTTCCAAAGGCCATTTTTGTCTTTATGCAAAGGGATTCATGTCTCCCTTAGGAATTGACCTTTAGGGAAATCAAGGAAGATGTAGTAGCGCTTGTCGTGCATCAATATTATTCTCACTATTGTAAGCTCTTTGTTTGGCGAGAGAGCATTTTGTTCAAGGACATACACAAGCGACTTTGGCTTCTTTTCACTAACTAAGCGTTTGAATTCTTCCCAATTTCTAACCCTAACGTCCCCATCACTCATTTTCTTCAATTAACCTTTCATGTCGAGACGCGAAGAAAGAAGAGTGGCCATCAGACCGAACGATCCGATCCATGCCTAAAGGACAAGGGTATCCTTGGAGGGTTTGGATGACGACATCTTCAGAAATTGTCGGTTCTGGAGAAAGCCACAAACCAGCTAAAAGCCCTGAATGTGGTAGTCATAAAGTTTTCCGAAATGGAACAGCGCACAGTAATTTTGATGTGAAGATACAGCGTTATGTTTGCCGTGCATGTGGTCGGCGTTTCTCAAGTGCTGACGACTTGACGAAAGCTAAGGAAGTTGCTGATAGTTATTTACCACCAGACTTAAAAAGTTAAAAACCTCACATGGAGGGCAGTCAAGTGTGCGCTACTATTGGAGATGCGAAAAACTTGGCGACCGAAACGTCTGAAAACATCAGCGCTTCGCAGAGAAAAAAACAAAAGGAAACTGAAACTGAACACATCGTTAAAGCAGATATAGACCTAGTGATTGCAGACTACAAGCAGTACATCCAGAAAGAGCACATCGTAAACGACTTAACCCTAAGCAAGTACATCTTCCGATTCAAATGCCTGCCACTAAAATCGGTGTTGACCTCTTTGACCCAGAAGATTTCAAACGCAAACTAGCATTCGACCCAGAACTAAGCACAAAATCCAACTGCAACAAAAACAGCATCTGCAAAGCCTACACAAGCTTTGTTAAGAAATACCTCCACATGGAAGATGTCAAGATACCACACTTCGAATACAAAACACCAGAATACAACGTCCCGCAAACTCAACACATGGAAACGCTCTACGCTGCTCTTAGCTTTCAAATGCAAGTCTTCTGCTTCGTACTTATGGCAACCGCTGCAAGACCCGTCGAGGCTCTAAGAATCGAATGGAAAGACAATGACTTTGCAAGAAAAACAATCTCTATTAACAAGCCGGCTAAACGAGGGCGAACAAGGACTGTCCCAATGAAAGGGCGTTTCGTTAAAGTCATTGATATGTTGGCAGAATTGAAGAACCGACAAATCAGCATTGCAACTTGCCGCGATAGAAAACAAAGAAACTTGAACCTTGTCTTCACATACAAAAACACAGATACGGCTGGACAGAACTTTAGGCGAGCTAGAGCAGCAGCGGTCAAACGCTTGGGCATACCGGAGTTGAACAGGATCACGTTCTATAGTAACCGTCATTGGCGAGCAGTTCTTGAGCGATACTTGAAAGGCAACTCTGATGCTGTCGCAAACCTTCTTGGAGAAAACTCTGACAAATATGTAAGGTTTACGCTCCAATATCTGAGCGACTCTACGGCAGCGACAAGGAATGGGAACCAATCGAAATCTGTGAAATTGACCTTGACTACAGCGAGAAAATGAGCCGCTATGGCGCGGAAGGCTATCAAGAGTATAACTACAACTGGACCTCAGGTAGGCACTACTTACGGAAGGAGAAAAACGCTTGGTAATGCAAGAAACAGACTGTAACTATTCCAGCCAAAAAATTGAAGTAGTCCATCCTCAGCAAAGACTAAAATGTAAGTATTCCAACCAGAAAGCATGTAAAAGGGCTCGTAGCCTAGCACGGATTAAGGTGTCAGCCTTCGGAGCTGAAGATCGAGGGTTCAAATCCCTCCGGGCCCGCTCCATTATGAGTCTGTGTGAAAACTCGATTGAATTCCAGAAAATTGCAAATTCGCGCGCAAAAAATAAGCAACGAGACAGATGCTTTTCACACTTATGTAGCAAGTTTCGAAAACAATTCTGACTTTTTACACAGGCTCTTATGGGGTCGGAACCGCGTCTCATCTTAGCGATTAATCATTTTTTCAAGTAGGCGGATACCCACAAATCATAAGAGCGACCAACCAATTAAACTCAATCACAAAAAGAGAGGAAATAAAAATGCAAATATTTAAAACTAGAAATATCGTTATTCCAATTGTTTTGCTTTTAACAGTTTCAATGGCAGCTTCAATGATGCTGTTTCCAAATGTAAACGCACATACACCCGCATGGCAGATACCAACGTACGCTTACATCGTTGCAGCACCTGACCCCATAGGTATGGGCCAATCACTGACCGTTTATCTGTGGCTCGGTCCAGTTTACGGCGCAGCTGGCGGAACCACAGCCGCTACAGGCACAAACGGATCCACAGCGAGCGCAGCGTTGCTATCAAACAACTATCGCTTTCACAACTATAACCTAATCATAACAGCGCCTGACGGTACAAAATCAACACAGACTTTTGCAGTTGTTTCTGACCCAACATCGTCCGTTTACGTCAAATATATTCCAACACAAGTCGGCGTTTACAATTTCACTTTTAGTTTCCCAGGCCAAACCTATGGTGAGAACGGCAACGGATACGAGAAATCATCACTAATGGGCGACTACTACATGCCTAGCTCAGCATCCACAACAGTTAACGTGCAGCAAGATCCAATACCTGCAGCCATAGTTAGCTATCCACTTCCGCAGCAATACTGGTCGCACCCAATTTACGGTGAGAACACTGACTGGTGGAAAATCTCATCCAACTGGCTAGGTCAAGGTTCAGCACCTCCTGGAGGAGTCAGCGGTACCTCAACAACCATTTCACTGTACCATAACGATGCGGTAGGCCCATTGACTTCTCACGTTATGTGGACAAGGCCCCTTCAGTTCGGAGGAGTAGTGGGAGGAAATCAGTTTGTCGCTGGCGGCTCAAATCCTGAAGGCGCTGTTCAAGGAGTCCAATACTTCGAAGGCACATCATACGACCCAAGATTCATTAACCCCATAATAATCAATGGATACCTCTTCTACACTGAACCCATATCTTTCACTGGTGATACAAGCGGACCAACTGACGCTGTCGATCTTCGCACAGGACAAGTCCTTTGGTCTCGGTCTGATGTACCCCCGCTTTCATTAGGCTACATATTCAACCTTTGGGATCCAGATCAACACGGAACCTACCCGCCAGTGCTATTCACAACAAACTTTGCACGCGCTTTTGACGCATACACGGGAAACCAAATGTTCAACGTAACCGGTGTTCCAACAGGCACTTCAGTTATGGGTCCAAACGGTGAACAACTGCGATATGTACTTGCAAACGCAGGCACAACAGCGGCTCCACAATGGTATCTGCAGCAGTGGAACTCATCTAGAATGTGGATTTACGACATTAATCCATTCACAGGTGGTGGAAGTGTGTCACCATCTATTATCAACGCAAGCAACCTTGCCTTTGTTACCGCAGTTCCTGCATCACAAACAAGCGCAAACTACTTCAATACACTTACAGTCAACGCAAACATCCCAATTAACTCAACTACCCTTGGTTTAACAGGGCAATACGCCACTGCTATAACAACTTACGACTGGAACATCTCGGTACCCTGGCGAAACACCATGAGTTCAACACCCACCGTTATCGCAGCTAACTTCGGAGATCTGATGCTTTGCAGAAACGGCTCTCTCCCCGCTGGTTTTGGCGCAGCCAACTCAGGTGTTCCACAGGCTCCCTACACCTACTTCGCCGTCAACCTCAACGCCTCTAAAGGCCAGGTCGGCTCGATTCTTTGGATGAAGACATATGATCCGCCAGCAGGCAACGTTACCGTTAGCCAACAGCCAGTTGACTTCCAGACCCGCGTGTTCACCTTCAGTTATCAAGACACAATGCAAAGGACAGGATACAGTCTTGATACAGGCGCAATGCTATGGGGTCCAACTGCTTCTCAATCAACCTTCGACTACTACGGATCTTTACCCAGCACAATTGCCTACGGAAACCTATACACAAGCTCATACTCAGGAATATGCTACTGCTACAACGATTTAACAGGGGACTTACTGTGGACTTACGGTAACGGCGGCGAAGGCAACAGTACGAGCAGCGGCTTAAACGTCTTTTACGGTGACTACCCGACACAAATACAGGCTGTCGCAAACGGAGTTGTATACTTAGCCACTGACGAGCACACCATGCCTAACCCATTCTACAAAGGCTGCTTAGCAACCGCTATCAACGCAACAACAGGCAAAGAAATATGGCAACTTTCCGAGTACCCCAGTGAATGGTCAAACAACGGCGCTGGCACAGCATTCGTCGTTGCAGACGGATTCGCAACATTCATGAACGGACTTGACAACAACATCTACAGTGTAGGCAGAGGACCAAGCGCTACTACAGTTCAGGCACCACTGACTGGAATTGTAGAAGGAAACAACGTTGTCATACAGGGTTATGTGATGGATATTTCCGCGGGCACAACACAAAGCACTCAGGTAGCTGATTTTCCAAACGGTGTTCCAGCCGCGTCTGATGCAAGCATGAAAGATTGGATGGGCTACATCTACCAGCAAAAACCGCTTCCAACAAACTTCACAGGAGTACCAGTATCAATCGACGCCATTGATTCAAACGGCAACTTAATCCACATAGGCGACGCCACAACCAACGCAAACGGTTTATTCGGTTACGAATGGGTAACTCCAAACGTCCCAGGCAAATACGTTGTCACAGCAACTTTTGAAGGCACCAACGGCTACTGGGGATCAAACGCGCAAACCACGATGAGCGTACAAAACGCGCCTTCCGCAACCAATTCACCCACGCTACCGCCTACCTCAAATGCTGATCAATACATCCTTCCGGGAATAATTTCAACAATCATAACAATAATAGTAGTTGGCGCTGTACTCGCTCTGCTAATGCTTAGAAAGCGACCATAAGAACACCAAGGAAAAACAAAATCATCCTTTTTTCTTTTAGGCATTTTAAAAAGATTTTTTAGTTTCATGTTGTATGCGGCGAAAGTCTAACTGAAAGATATCCTGTAACTATAACATTGAAGTTTGCTGTATCCTAAGAGTGAGGCTGGACGGATGAGAACATCGAGGTTTGCTAAAGGGCAAC
>Ga0209777_10007230_pt1 | contig 12363 bp, 5 predicted proteins | sample FrelakmetHBP12HB_FD_187147 | JGI IMG/M metagenome (GOLD analysis project Ga0209777, IMG submission 187147) | Freshwater lake sediment microbial communities from the University of Notre Dame, USA, for methane emissions studies -HBP12 HB (SPAdes)... | ecosystem: Environmental > Aquatic >... | reverse complement strand
CAACGCTGCTTGCCGATTCATGGGAAAAACTTCATTGCCATATCTAGAGCCTTCTGCCAAGTCATATTGAGCATTCTTACAGTCTCTCTCTGCAGCTTTTGTTATCCATTCCCGTGCTTTTGTTACATCTTTAGGACAACCAAGCCCTTTGGCATAGCAATTACCAAGGTTATATTGACCATAGTTATCTCCATGCATGGCAGCGAATGTGTAGAGTGCTTTTGCCTTTGCAGGTTGCGACTTAAAAATATTGCCTAAATAGTTGATAAAGGCGGAAAAACACCATTGCGTTTCCTTGTCTTCCTTGAACAGTTGTTCGAAAAAAGGGTTCATGGGGCATTGTTGGACCTTTTTTTTGGATTGGTCAAGATTAAGCTGGGCAAAGGAGTGCATGAAACTTTCTTCTTCAAAGTCTAAAAGAATGAACAGGTCATTACAGATTTTATCGAGATCTACAGATTTGTTTTCTTCTGGTTTCCGAAGTTCCCCTATTAAACAGGCAAATCCAGCATTGAAAAGTCGCACATGTGCATGAGCGTGGGCAAAGGAGAAAATTTCTTCGAGGTTTTCAGGGAAAATATTGACCGATTTATGTTTGAGGCATGATGCGATGGAGGAAAATGCATTGAGTGAAAGGAGGCTTAAATCGAGTTCATGCGCCCGAGATTCTGCAAAACCGCACGACAGCATGGTCTGAAAGACTTCTGAGTTGAGGGATGAGCGAGGGATGATAGTCTTTTCACCTTTTTTGTTGATGATGGCTATTGGAGAGAGTTTTGGGTCCAGTTTTGTGAAGTGCCTTCCGCAAAGCGTTTCAATTTTAAAAACTTTTTCAAGAAGGTCTTCATTATGTATGAAAGGTTTAACAAGGAAAGAAAAGGAGCGGTCAAATTTTTGCCAGGCGGATAGATTGACTTGTGGGTTATTTTGTTGCACTTTTTCGATTGCTGAAGGCAGAAGTTGGCAAAACCTTTCGAGATTATTGTTTCGGAGAACTCCTCGAACTTTTTTTGCCTGTTCGGTCAGCGATATGATCTGGGCAAAGGAGGTGCAAGTTTGTGGGTTTAATAAAAAACTATCGATGGCATGAATACTCATATTTAACTCGCTTGTTATTTAATCCGTTAATTTTAAACTTTAAAATATTATCTGTAAAGTAATGGTTTTATAGTTTGATTTTACAGTCTGTCGCGATTGAAATGTTGGTCGAAAGAAAAATTTGATGGATTGGCGGCAAGCTGTGCCAAAAATCTTGCAATCTTTAGATCTTGGTCCACACAGATTCCATTGGCGTATAAGAAGCTGAGTTTCTGGAGCGCAAAGACGTTTGCCTGTTTTGCAGCCATTAGATACCAGTTTATGGCTTGTGTGTGGTCGGCGATATAGGAGCTACTTTCATAAAATGATGCCAGCTGCAGTTGGGCTGCGATATCACCGCCAATCGCTGCCTTCTTATACCAGTTGAGGGCCGTTTGATGATTTTTTTCTATGCCAAGACCCTTTTCATAACAGTCTGCAAGATGAAATTGGGCTTTTGGATAGTGGCTGAGGGCGGCTTTTCTGTACCAGTGAAAAGCTAAGAGATAGTTTTTTTTAACCTTTAAAAGGCCATATTCATACGTTTGGCCTAGCTCGTCTTGTGAGGGGCAATGGCCATTTTTTGCAGCTTGTGTGAACCATTTTAGCGCTTTTACTGGATCCTGTTTTACCTGAAATAATCCAAATTTGTAAGCATGGCCGAGCTTGCCTTGAGCAGCCGGAAAGCCTTGTTTTGCGGCCTTTGCATACCAAATAAAAGCCTGCTGGTAAGCCCTTTCAAAACAAATGCCTTCTTCATAACGGTAGCCAAGGGAGTACTGAGCTTTGGCATTTCCTAGTGTCGCTGTTAGGGTGAAAATGGACTGTGCCTTAAGTGTGTTTTTTTTGAAAAACCAGCCATCCTCCAAATATATGCCCAACATGTTCATGAGAGAAAAAAAGCGCTCTTGTGTTTTTCTTTGTGCCGACTTTACTTGGCTGAAAAAGGGATCGGCGGCTTGGCAAAACCATGTTTTGCTGGTGGGTTTGAGCTGTGATTGTATGACGCTAGCATAGCTATCGTCTTGTTCAATACCAAAGAGGGAGAAAATCAATTGACAGGTGGCTCTCAAATTGGCGTCCGCAGTTTTTTTTTGTTGGGGTGCATCTATCAGTAAAAAGGATAAAGCCTCAACGAAAAGTTCCGGAAGGCAATAGAGATGTGCCAGAGAAAAAATTTCGATGAGATTTTCTTCGCAAATTGTAAAAGGATTGCCTTTTAAGAATGCAACCAAGATGTCAAAACAGACAGGCGATAGTTTGTCCAAAAAGATCTCATGATTCTCAGCTTCGGCGAAATCCCCTTTCAACATATTCTGAAACATTTCTGATGAAAGGCTGCTTGCCGATAAGATGGCTGTTTTATTTTCTGGGCCAATAAGAGCTATCGGTGAAAATTTAGGATCTAAACAGAGGAGCTTTTTTTTGCAAAGTGACTCGATTTTGGATATTATTTTTAAAGGGGGTCTTTTGCATTGTACTGATGAAACCAGAGCAGAAAAAGAGTGGTCAATTTTTTTCCAGTCTGCAGTCGAAATGGCCTTGAGCTTTGAGCATAACCCTTCCATGGCAGAAGGAATTGCCGAAGTTAAAGCTACAATGACATTTTCACGGATACAGTTTTGATTTTTTTCTGCACTTTCAATGACAGAAGCTAGCCTTGAAAATGTTTTGCAATAGGTTGTAGGACTAAACAGAAAGCTATAAACGCTGTTTATGGACATGATTATTTCTTCTATTTTCCAAAGTCGCTTGGAGTCTTTTGTGCTAGAGCTATTGCTTAATCGTAGAAGAGTTTAATTTGTTTGTCTTCATTACGCCAGCCATCAATTGCAGCTTTTGTGATTTTTGTGTGGGCAAGACAGAAGCTGTCGATCTTTCTTCCTTCTGCAATCTTTTTCAAAACTGGAATGGAGGCGTCTGTAATAGGATTGTAGCTTAAAATTAAAAGTTGGAGCTTTTTTGACAGATTCATCTGCTTTAGGGTTTCGTCATCAATTTGGCAATTTTTTAAGTTAACCAGCTTTGTGTTTGCTGCGGCATTGATCCGTCCGACGATCTCTTTTTTTGAAAAGTTCATCCAAGAAAAATCGACTTGGCTTACTTGGCCATATTTTTCAATGGGGATTTGTCTGAGTGCTTTGCTGCGATCGTTTTCTTCTTTTGCGACATCAGTACTATATTTTTCGATCCATTCTTGGTCTTTTTTGTTTTTTGGATCGAGCTCGCCATTATTCTGCAGTGCGGAATTGATCCAATATACAATGTGGACTTTTTTACTCGCATCCTTGTCGACATTTTCCTGCACTGAAGGAGGAAATGGAAGAGCAAATTTGGCTACCATAAATGGATATTCAGAACTTTTGTCAAGGTCGTCTTGAGCGAGACCAAAGGAGATGAGGCGTATCCATTCTGATGGCGTGCAGTCTTTCGGGGTAGGAATTTTGCTGAGTATGTTGCAGCAGTACTGAGACATTGATTGGGTAAAATCGTCTTCCTGACTTTTTTCTTCAAGTTGCAACTGTGTTTGTTGCGCAAATGCAGATGTTGTCACTTTCGAGAAGGGTGATTCAATCGCAGAAAATTGTGTAGAACTTGTTTGTGAAACTGACATAATAACACTCCTTTTTTTTAATTTAACTTTTTAATTTATAAAAATAAAACGTGGTTAAAATCAATATTTTTTTGCCAATTGATCCAATTTTATACTAGTATAACTCTCTTGCTGTTTTGCTTCCATTTTTGAATGCAGCTTCAAAGAGTTCATCGGCTTCGTCGAGGTTGCGTTTGACACCAAGTCCTTTTTCATAACAGGCGCCGAGCTGCCATTGGGCTTCGGCATGATTAGCTTGAGCTGCCAAAGTGAGCCAATGGATGGCTTTGACCAAATCTTGCTCATGATTTTCATCTCCAATCAGATTGAGCCAGCCAGCTTGAAATTGTGCATCTGTATTGCCTTGTAGGGCTGCTTTTTCGAACCAGCTTTTTGCTTTCGTTAAGTCGGTTTCAACTCCTTGGCCTTTTGCATAACATATTCCAAGGCTATATTGTGCTTTTTCAAAATTTTGATTTGCAGCTTTTTCAAACCATTCGAGGGCTTTTTTGTCGTTGCGCTTGCAGTTCGTTCCAGATTTGTAATGGTTTGCAAGCCTCCATTGGGCCGCACCATAACCGCCACATGCTGCAAGTTCCAAATAGCGCATATGCTCTTTCATGTCTTTAACACATCCAATCCCCTCTTCATAACAGTGTGCGAGCAAAAATTGAGCTTTTGGATAATTCTTTTCCTCTGCGCGTTTGTACCAGTCGAAAGAAGCTTCTGGATTGACATCTTTTAACTCCCCTTTTTCAACACAGCAGCCGACCCTGCACTGTGCTTCGGAATTTCCTTGCTGTGCAGCCCAGAAGTAGAGATTCGTAGCAGGTGTAAGATTTTTTTCGACGCCAATTCCCTTTTCAAAACACTCTCCGAATGGTATGAAAAGGTTAAATAATTGCTTTTCGCATTGCGGATCATCTGGAAGGATATTGAGATAAATCGCATTTAAATCGAGTCGTGTTGGTTGTGTGGATTCTGTTGTTGTTGAAAGTTGGAGCGTTGTTTGGTCGAACCCAAAAAAATCGCAAAGTTTTTTGGTGTTTTCAGAGACGCTCTTTTCGTCTTTACTTGAACGGATCTCAAAATTTAAGCTCTCGAGTGCAGCAATAAAAAGAGCTGGCAGCCTGTAGAGATGGACGATAGTGAGTATTTCCTGGAAATTGGCAAGCTTCATTCTGAAGGCCTTTCCTTTGAAAAAAGAAACAAGGATGTCAAAACTATCAGGGCAGATATGCGACAGCAAAATTTCTTGATTTTTTGCCTCTGAAAATGGTCCTGAAACCATGTTTTTAAAAATTTCTGATTTGAAAGCAGACTTTGGGACAATAGCGGTCTTATTGTTTGGTCCACGCAAGACGATGGGACAAAAATGAGGATCTTTCATGAAGTGGCGACCTGTGCTTGTCTCAATTAAGAAAGTCGTTTCAAGAAATCCCTCTTTGTCACTCACGGTGTCGCCAAATGACGAAAAGGCCTTGGTAAAGTTCTGCCAGTCACGTTCGGAGATTTTAACTCCTTGCTGTTTTTGACTTGAGATTTGGTTTGGTATTGCATCGATAAAATTTTGGAGGTGGTGCTGCCTCATCTTCTTTCGATTACAGCAAACTTGCTGCACAGAATGGGCAAACTCGGAGAAGTTTTTCCCTATATATTGTTTTTCACTTAAAAAATTATATAAATTAGAAATTGTCATGACACACCGATAATATCTATTAATTCTAACAGAAAGTTAATTATAGTTTTAGTTGATTTTGAATCCCTGCGCAACTAAGTAAAAAATATGTAAAACAAATAATAAATGCTTGAATTTTCCGCTCGACAACTACAGGAATCTGTGATAATAAAAAGTTTAATATACAGGTGTTGTATGAGTGTCGAAGACATAAATCGTTACTCTACTCTTTGCAATGAAGTAAATCTGAAAAAAGTTGCAATTCAGGGTGGAGATGCAGATCTTTTGGAGAAAGTCTTTTACAAAATCTATTTAGAGCAAGATACAATTGCCTCAGATAAGTTTAGCAACACACTAAAAACGATTGTTGAAAAAACAAAAAACCATGCAGAGAATCAGAAATTGTCTTTGCTTCAAGCCAGGGTTGAAGATGTTTTTGTCAAAAAAAATGAGCTTGCTGCTGCCGCTGAATTAAAAACAATCGGCCCCCAGGCCTATTCCTATGCCCAAGAGATTGCAAAGGGCACTTTTTCATCTGACAAGCTTATTGCGTTCATTGAATCGCTTAACACAATTGATCCGAAATTGAGCGACACCAATCCGCTTCTTGCCGCACTCAGAGAAACCAGTTGCAACATGTTACTCGACATCATTTTCGAAGCAAGTAAGAGCGGGCTTGAGAAAATTCGAAATGAAGAGGTTTTTAATTTTCTCGATTCGTGCCCCTTGAATCAATTACGGGGCTATGTTGAAAAAATTAAAAACCATCAATTTTCTTTTGAGCAGTTCGACGCCATTATTGTGCTCTTGAATAGTATTGCCCCATCAGATCTCCATACGAGTCAGTTTTTTGCTCCGGTGAAGGAAATATTTTGTAATAAACTCTTGGAGTTTGTCTTCCAATTGGATGAGGAAATGTTAAACGCTATACCACTAGATGAAGTTTTCGGCTTCATTACATCCTTTGGCGACCTTCAATTAAAAGAAATCGCTCAACAGTTTGCCTCGAAACAAAGTCCTGAAAACAGAAAATCACACGCTCCTTTACTTCTGAAAGCAATCTTGCAACATGTTGACAAACTTGAGGCTGAATCGAAGATCGCAGGGAGTGTCGATGCCATTCGGCTTTTTTGTACTCTACTCTTGCCTTTATGCCTTAAAGAAGATCTAAAAGGGCTTGTAGAAGCGCAATTTAAAAACAGCGATCTTCAAGAGATAGAACTTTTGAAAAAATGGTTTATTCTCCTGAAAGATAAAGAAGCTCAGGCAGAATCTTATCTGCCACTTGCTTTGGCACTCGAGCAACTGAAACAAATTTCTAACAAGATTGCAAATCCGAGCGAGTTTTTTACGAAATTTTTGCAAAATTTTCGGCCGGGCGAAAAGGCTGAAATTCTATTGAATCAATTCGTAGAATCTGTCGAAGCTGGAAGGAAAGTTAAAAGGCAAATGCACGTCCGGGTAGTTTTTAAGAGTGATGTCCATCCTGAGATTACTTATGAAAAAGTTTCGCGCAAGGTTCAGATTTTGCCTCCCCCACCTTCAGTAAAAGAGGCGATGGACCTTGAACCACAAACGCAAATCAAACGGGGTGAAAAAAGAAAACCAGTTCCTCATGGTAGTGATAAAGCAGCTAAAGAATTGAGCCAGAAAAAGACCATGTATGCAGTTCCAAAAAAGGCGGAAGCGACTTCCATGGGATTTGAGAAGCTCCTTTCTAAAAAATTACCTCTCTTAGAAATACACGGATCAAAAATCACCTTACTGGCACTTGCAGACCAAGAAAATGGGAGAAAATTTCTATCACTTGATGCGGACATGATAAAAAATCTCCAAGTTGCGCCACTCAAACCTCTCATCAAGGCAGGCCTTTATTTGATGAAAACAATTGAAGGGCCAACAGAGATGCAACCTCTCCTTTCAGACTTGGAAGTGTTCCTATCCGAAGAAACAACATCACACGATGTTGTAAAGCTCTTTGCCGTTCATTTGATCTCGATGATTCAGAACCACTCAATCACTGCTGTTGCAGTTCATGATTTGAGCCGCCTGTTTGGCGCCGCTATTTTGATTCGCGATCATTATCCTTCTACTGTCATCGATTTTTCTGATTTAAAACTTGCGGCACACTCGCTCGTTGAAGCTTGTCGCAAAAAGCTCACTGTTGTTTGCAATGAAAGCCATCCTGAAAAAGCAGCTCGGCCTGAAACTCCTTTTCAAGAAAGACTTTTTTGTAATCCCACAGGAGGCTCTGCGTTTGATGTGTATGGATCCTATTATCAAAATCGCTATGTGGCTTGCGTTGCCACACTTTTACTCAATTCAAAAGGTTTCATAAATCGCTATCTTAGCGATCAAGAATTGGATTGCGTTTTTCCGGCGGATTCAGAGTTTGATGTTCATGCAAAAGAGGCCTATTCGCTCTTTAAAGAAAGTGATCTTCTTGTCGGAATCCTTCAAAAAAATGCCAAATGTCCTGAAAGGGGAAATAGCGCAGGCGAATGGACTGTGCGCTCAACACTTCTCTTAGAGCCGAATGTCCCAATTAGCGAAAACCATGTTCGTCAGACTATTTTAGCAACAGCTCTGAGCCATTGGAGTCAGCAATTTTATTGCTCTTGCTCGACAACTGCCACCTATTTGCTACTTGAAACGGTATCCCTGAAATGGATTTGTGAAGATTTTATCGAAATAATCGAAAAGGGAAAATTTGAGCGACAAGTGAATGGCCATCCCCAGTCCTTTATCGCATCTGCTCAATCAACATCGTGGCTTTCAGGTTTTTTGGTGGGGACAAAAGACAAAAACTTAAGCCCTCTTCCCGATAACATTGAGCCACTGTGTGACATTCTTTTTTCTTTTCAGGATCTTCGATATGGCTTTTCTTTGGTTGGAATAACGAAGGAGTTTTTAAAAGCCACGATGATTGATCTTTGCAAGAAAAACCAAGCGATCACCATCGATGAAATATTGGCAGCAAGAAAAAAAGAGATTGAAACCGAACTGGAAAAACAGATGGCAGAACAGTCTATCATTGATGAAAGAAGAGCTTCTTTTGAAAAGAATCTGGTTTTTGCTCATTTCATCATTGGATCTACATTTGAAGCAAGTCTTATTCGGCTGTGGGAGAATACAACCATGGGCCTTGTCGTTCCTCCGATGGAAGAATTTGTTCAGGCCAACACGATTGGAAATTATATGACTTGCGCCATAGCAAAATCCTTTCAAGATGTTACAAAAAAAATCGCTTCTGATCCTCGTTTCAGCGAAAATGTTGCCCAAAAGCTTTTGCAGACAGTTGGAGGCGGTCCTACTGGTCTCGAATCTGTGCTGCCCAATTTGAATTTCAAACAGGCAAAAGATGTTGATGATAAAAAAAATGCTATTGGAAAAATCAAAGTTTTGAGCGAGAGCTTTGCTCCGCCATTTAGGACAGTATTGAGTCGGTTTCGATTTACATTAGAGCCAGGCACAACGGCTCTTGAATCAAAAATCCATTGCAAAGTCTGGGTAAAAAATGGCAAGTTTACAAAAATTGAAAGTGAGAAACAGTTTGAGGATGCCCTGAAAAGGGTTTTTGATGAAGTTGTTCAAAAAATGGATGATCCTGCTTCTGAACAGGTGAAAAAAATGGTAACAGGGGCAGATTTGCGATTGGCTGTGTCTTCATATTTTACCACATTTTTTTCTTCAACCGTTTGGTTTAATGTTGGCGATGCAGCATTTCATGATCAACCGTGGGATTTTACCTATAACGGAATCGATGGCGATGAAATATTTACTGCGGCTACAGCCCGCGTTGGTGAAAAAATTGACATAAAGTCAGAAAAACTGACTTTAATTTCTGATGGAAAGCTCAAGCCTGAAATATTCACTTATGCAAAAAAGTTGCGAAAGGAGTTGGGCTCAGGAAGTGATGTGTGTGTGGCTATGTGCACTCCTAGTCATGGTTTTCGCTTTTATCCAAACAGGTCTCTGAAAGTACCAGAGGGTGTAAAGTATGAAGCTTGGATTGCAGAAAAAGAAAGAAAAATTTCTCGTTACACAATCGAAGAATGTCCCAAGACAATTGAAAAAATTTCAAAGTGGGCCCTGTCTGCTGGATCTCGTAACGCATTTAATATAGAAAAGTACATCGAACAATTACGAAAAGATAAACCCCGAATAAAATTGGGTGAATTTTTGAAGAATGTGTATGATTTCGTCTTCCCTTTTATAGATTCTAAAGACTATTTCAATGATCGATTTCATTTGGCTTTTATCGACGGAATTCGGGAGGATAAGCTCGATACAGAATTCTTTATGTACATTGGGGATCCGGAATGGTCAAGTGATGTTCAGGAAAAAACCGTATCATTTGAGTTTTTGCTCTACTTTAATCCCCTTACTAAGCAGTGGCGTTTGGGAGCCTATGGGCAAGGTCGGCAATTTTTTGAATATCACCCAGAGCTTGCTACCCTCCGCCTTGATATTTTTGATCAATCCAAAATCTTAAAACAGCCAATGGAAGATAAAAGATTGCTGGTTGTTAAAAAGAAAATCCGGACGCAAATGCATTCGATCAGTGAAACATTTTTAAAGAATTTCGATGATTTGGAAGTGCTTCTCCAGAAGATGCCAGCAATAAGACAAGAGGTTGATAAGATTTTCTCTCAAGCTTTTTCAATCAAGGCAGCGAAAGATGCGCTCAAATTGATGGAAGCAGAAGGCAAAATTCCTAAAAACGTTTGTGAAACCTTAAGAGCCTGCTTGAGTCAAAAAGAAAAGCAGCAAAAAATTATAAACGATGTTTGTGAATCTCAAGATCCGCCAGTCGATAAACTTATCGATACTCTTTTTATGACCGGTTTTGGTCCGAAAACTCCAAAATATCTTGCCCTCGATGGTAACTTCGACATTTTTAGAGCGCAGATTTGTGAGCTCTGCTCAGGTATGATCGTAGAAAAATAATCGCATCAGCACTACTATATCGACCACGAAAAGGGGAAATCTTATGGCAATCACATTGGATCTTACGTCCATCACCTATCCATTTATAACCACGCTAATCTTGGGCAAAGAGAGGCTTTGTCCTATGCTCAAAAAACCATTTGCAGAACTTGCGAGGGTTCAACATGCCAAGATGTTGCCCTATGTTTTTGCTGTTTTAACTGAAAATAAAAAATCGGCTTTTACCCTATGTGATGGCGTGGAGTGGTTTGACAAGCATGTTTTTTTAAAGGTAGATTTTTCGAATCCAGAGACGAACAAGGGATGTGTTAAGGCTGATTTTATAGCCTATCTCATTTTGCATGATGGACAAAAGAGATGTCGCCGGCTCAATTCCATGCAGCCGAAAGATAAAATTTCTGATTTTTTGCACTGCTATCTCATGGCGACTTCGAGAAAGGAGCTAAGAATTGTTTGGGAGGGCAAGCTCCTCACAAACCATTCAAAAGAACTTGCCGAAGTTGAACTCTTCCAATTTGCAGAGGATATCCTTAAAAATGTTCCCGGCCATGATGGGGCTATAAAGGCTCTCACAGGGTATTTTCTTTCTGGGAAAAATGACATTGAAAAGCTGGCTTTTGCCAAAAGGGTCTTTGGCTTGGCCAATCACATTCATGATGAACAACTCTATCTTGCTATAGCAAAAGAGGTGGTCCTCGATGGAGAGATCACACGCGATAAAAGTGCATTTTGCTCCTCTGTTCTTCGAAAATGTTTAATCCATTTTCCAAAGTCTTGCGAGGCACATACAAAACTGGGACTTGCGCTTTTAGTGCAGGAGGACTCAAAGCTCTATAAAGAGGCAGAAGCCCATCTATTTGAAGCCTTGTTGATCGATCCCGATAACGAAAGCTGCCATTATGGACTTGCAAAGATGTATCTTGAAAGCAAGGCAAAAGCCTACCACAGCCTTGCCAAGGCAAAAGAGCATCTCGATGCGATTATTATGTTGCCCGATATCTCTGAATATTCCTTCCTCCTTGCCAGCAAGCTCTATCTCGAAAAAGAATACTTCAGCATAAGTATGAGCCATTGGCTTTTGCAAGAAGCGCTCCATGCCGCTCCTGACAATAAGGAGATACAAAATGCCTTGGCTGAATTTTCAGTTGCTTTTCTTTCTGTTTAATTAATTGTATTTTATTTAAGTTTTTGGTAAAATAATTCTTAATAATTAGGTTTTTATGTCATTATTTAGTAATTTGAGAACAAGCGCGCCCCATACACCTACAATTCCAGCTATTCCGCGAGGCGTCCCCCATACTCCCCTACTTCCTCGGATTCCTGGACAAATTTTGGATTTTGCAACACCAATTCAGTCTCCATTGAATAATTTTGAAGGGGGTACATTTTCACCTGTTGTCCAAACTCCACGTGTTGTGGCCGTGGCTCGTGATGCAATATACCAAGCCCCTTTTCAGCCAGCTCCTGGGGATCTACGCCTCATTCAAGACGAATTGAGTCAGCCATTAGTTACGCAACGTGTGGGACCGAGAGCAGCCAAAAAGAAAACAGCTGCCAGTCTTGTACAGCAATTTTCTACACCTGTAAAAAAATATGAGCTGCGCATCACGGCAGGTGGTAAGTATTCCATTCCTCTTTCACCCTGGACAAAAAAAGAAAAGAATTTGATCTATATGTTTCGCCAAAAGTCTACCCAAACTGTGCTCATCGGTAAAACTGAAAACTCACTCAGTAAAAGGCTTTCTGGTTATCTTTCAGCCTTTAATCATCCGGAAAGTGATCGGGGGAAAACCGCTCTCTGCAAGGTTGTGAGCAAAGATCCTCAAGATATCGAATTTGGTGTTTTGTGTGTTGCCCCATCAGATGCGGATCTTGGTGAGCTGGAAGATGCCTATATCACCCGTAAAAAAGAGATCGGCCCTGTTTTCAATAAACGAGGTGGTGGCGGAGGAGGCCATGCTAAATCCGTAGCTGCTCTTACTCCAAGACGAGTTGACTTACTTCGAGAAAAGGTTTTCGCAGATTTTGAGACACCAGAAAAAAAGTCAATTGAGGAAGAAGGTGG
>Ga0209777_10007229_pt1 | contig 12363 bp, 11 predicted proteins | sample FrelakmetHBP12HB_FD_187147 | JGI IMG/M metagenome (GOLD analysis project Ga0209777, IMG submission 187147) | Freshwater lake sediment microbial communities from the University of Notre Dame, USA, for methane emissions studies -HBP12 HB (SPAdes)... | ecosystem: Environmental > Aquatic >... | reverse complement strand
CCCAAGTGCGCTGTGGCGGTCGCCTGACACCCGTCAAACTGCGTTCGGGCGAAAGCGTGACCTTTTCGGGAAACTGAAAAAAGGCTATGGAGAACATATTCAGCCTGCTGTTCGTAGTGCGGCTCATCGTGGACCCGTCGTCGGAGCTGCAGCGCCGGATGTAGGTCCAACAAGCTGGTGTCAGGGCTAGACCAGCAAGGAGCTTGCGCCCAGTCAACGCGAGGCCTTCAAACTGGCCTTGTCGAGTCGGGCGCTCATCATCACCGGCGGCCCCGGCGTCGGAAAGACCACGCTCGTCAACGCCATCCTGCGCATCCTGATGGCCAAGAAAGTACGGTGCCTCCTGTGCGCTCCCAACGGTCGCGCCGCCAAGCGGCTGGCCCATTCCCCAGCGGATCACTAACCAAACTTTCGCTACTGGGGAACGGTTTCAACTTTTTTGGAGGGGCTCGCTTCTGGGTTTCTTAGGAAACAGGCGAGTTTTTCTCAATAACGGCGTTTGGTGCAGACCTACCCCCTTCCCCTGAGGTTGCCGGGTGGGGTAGGGTTGAGCCGTAGCAATGGCCAAACCATTTCTGCAGTGTCATCACCGGTTCAAGAACGGCAAGGACCACTGCTATTGGAGCATCGTCGAGAAGGTTCGCACGCACCAAGGTTGGGTGCAGCGACACTTGCCGTACCTGGGCGAGATCAATGACAGCCAAAAGGCAGCTTGGACCAAGGTCACGGAGGTCTTCGATACGGAGCGCGAGCAAACCCGGCCCCTGGCCTTGTATCCGGCGGATCTGCAGCACTTGTCGCCAACAGGTTCCTTCGCGCGAGTCGGGCAAGCGCTCCCGCCAGAACTCATCCAACTGCAACTGATCCCATAACTGACATCCCGCCCCGCAGGCACCCCATTGCCGCGGCCGGCGCAACACAAACTCACCCAGCCGGAGCCTCCACGGCCACCGCCTCGAAACCCGCCGGTGACCGATCCAGTCCCAGCAGGCCAGTGCCGAATCCAGGTTTGTTGTGCGCCCGTGTTCGGTGCATTCGTGTTTGAGCACTGTTATCTCCGTTTTGACGATGAAGACGGGGTTTCAGGCTGCCGGGGCGAGCATTCACGCGACGGTATTGGTAAAGGCGTGAGCAGCGGCTCACCAGGCCAAACTCCGCGTGCCTGTAAGAAGTGTTGTGGCTACTATGGAACCATTATGACAGAGTGTGGCGGCCCAAGCGGGAACGTGGGCGACGATATCAACCACTCGAATCAGACTTGTACGCCCAGAGCTGGCTTCTGATGAGAATATCCATTTTGACGCCCAGCAGTTGATTTAGTAGAAGAGAAGCCAAGTATATGAATTCTATGACTCGTCGGGATTTTCTGGCCACCTCCGGCAAAGGCATCGTGGGAGCAACAGTGAGCGGCGCGGCGTTGAACGCCCTGGCCCAGGACCGCGTCAAGGGGGCGAACGACAAGGTTGTCCTGGCGCTGATCGGGGCCGGCGGCCGCGGCACGGGCGTCATCCTGGGCATGCTCAAGAACAACAAGAACGTCGAAGCCAAGTACGTCTGCGATGTCAATGACGTGCGCGGCCGCGAAGCCATGGACGGCCTGACCAAGCTCCAGGGTTACGCCCCCAAGCGAATCTCCGACATGCGCCAGATCTTCGATGATAAGGACGTGGACGCCGTCCAGATCTCCACGCCCGAGCACTGGCACTCGGTGGCAGCCGTCTGGGCCTGCCAGGCCGGCAAGGACGTCTATGTCGAAAAATGTTCCTCCACCACCATCTGGGAGGGGCGCAAGCTGGTCGAAGCGGCGGAGAAGTACAAGCGGATCGTGCAAATCGGCACCCAGAATCGCAGCGCCGATTACGGCTGGTCGGCCTGCGACTACATCAAAAGCGGCAAGCTGGGCAAGCTCGTCATGGTCAAGTCGTACAACATGCTCGGCGGAGGTCGAGTGCGCCGCGTTCCCGATTCTCCGGAGATTCCCAAAGGCTTGGACTGGGACGCGTGGCTGGGACCGGCCCCCTACGTTCCCTACAACCGGGGTATCCATGACATGAATGGACGTGGCGGCTGGGGCAACTTCTGGGCCTATAGCGGCGGCATCCTGTCCGATGATGGCAGCCACGTCATCGATCTGGCCCGCCTGGCCATGGGCGATCCCGACCATCCCAAGTCGGTGTGCTGCGTCGGCGGCAATTACGCCTTCAATGGCGAGCGCGAAACTCCCGAGTTCCAGTCGATCGTTTACGACTATGGCGATTACGTGCTGACCTTCGAGAGCGGGAACGCCACTAATTACATGAAGAAGGCCGGCGGCAACGTGCGCTACGGCAAGGATTGGCCTTTCTGGCCACAGTACTCCTGCCGCACCGAAATCTACGGCACCGAGGCCATGATGTACTTGGGTCGCCACGGCTGCGGTTGGCAGGTCTATGGCCCGGACTACAAGAAGATTGCCGAGCACAAGGGCTACTTCCCGGATGACGCCCATCAGAAGGATTTCATTGAGTCGATCCGCACGCGCAAGAAACCCAACGGCGACCCGCTCCAGGGCCATTTGGGCGCCAGCTTGGTGCACTTGGGCAACATCTCGTACCGCATGGGCAACAAGCAGTTGCTCTTCGACGCCAAGACCGAGCGCTTCACCAACAGCGACGAAGCCAACAAGCTGCTGACCAAGGAATATCGCACTAAGTACGCCATCCCCCAACAGGTCTGAGAGGGCCTCGGCCGAATGAGCCTCCAGTCAACACATGATATGTAGGAGAGGAGCCAATTAAATGGATGCGATTACTCGTCGGGATTTTCTAGCCACCTCTGGCAAGGGCATGGCGGCGGCGGCACTTAGCGGCGCGACGCTAAACGCTCTCGCCCAGGACCGCGCCAAGGGCGCCAATGACAAGGTCGTGCTGGCGCTGATCGGCGCCGGCGGCCGGGGCACCCAGGTGATCCTGAGCATGCTCAAGGTCAATAAGAACGTCGAGGTCAAGTATGTCTGCGACATCAACGACAAGCGCGGGGCCGAGGTGATGGCCGGCTTGGCCAAGCTGCAAGACTACGCCCCCAAGCGCATCAAGGACATGCGCCAGATCTTCGAAGACAAGGACGTGGACGCGGTTCAGATTTCCACGCCCGAGCACTGGCACGCGCTGGCCACGATCTGGGCCTGCCAGGCCGGCAAGGATGTCTATGTGGAGAAGAACTGCTGCCTGACGATCTGGGAGGGCCGCAAGCTGGTCGAAGCGGCCGAGAAGTACAAGCGAGTTGTGCAAATCGGCACCCAGAACCGCAGCGCCGATTACGGCTATTCCGCGCGCGACTTCATCAAGAGCGGGAAGCTGGGCAAAGTAGTGCTTGTGAAGTCCTATAACTTGCTACCGCCCGCAGGTGGCAGCAAACGGGTTCCCGACGAGGCGACGCCGGGTTGGCTGGATTGGGACGCCTGGCTGGGGCCGGCCCCCAAGGTGCCCTATAACCCGGGTCGGCACGCCGGTTGGTATGACTTCTGGGACTACAGCGGCGGGAATCTGGCGGGCGACGCCAGCCATGTGGTGGACCTGGCCCGCCTGGCGCTGGGCGACCCCGGCCACCCCAAGTCGGTTTGCTGTGTTGGCGGCAACATGGCTTTCAAGGGGGAGCGCGAAACTCCTGAACTGCAGTCCATCAATTATGACTACGGTGACTTTGTGTTGACCTGCGAAAGCGGCAACGCCACGCCCTATATGAAGAAAGCCGGCGCCAACGTGCGCTACGGCAAGGACTGGCCTTTCTGGCCGCAGTACGCCTGCCGCACCGAGATCTACGGCACCACGGCGATGATGTACCTCGGCCGCCACGGGTGCGGCTGGCAGGTGTATGGCGCGGACTACAAGAAGATCGACGAGCACAAGGGCTACTTCCCCGATGACGCGCACCAAAAGGATTTCATTGAGTCGATCCGCTCACGCAAGAAACCGAACGGCGATCCGTTGCAGGGCCATCTGAGCGCGACGCTGGTGCACCTGGCCAACGTGGCTTATCGCGTGGGGAACAAGCAGCTTCTGTTCGACGCCCAGACTGAGCGCTTCACCAACAGCGAGGAAGCCAACCAGCTCTTGACCAAGCAGTATCGCCCAAATTACATGATCCCCGAAAAGGTCTGAGAGAGATTAAACGGGCCGACGGAAGAGAAAAGGTATATTCCTGCGCCGGCTCGCTAAAGAATGCAGAGACTGATCCACAACATCATCATTATTGGAGGTAAATGAAATGAGAATCGGCAAACTTAGTCTGATCGCGTCGATGGCCTGCGCGCTGCTGATTGGGGCCCTGGAAACCACGGCCCAGGCCGCGGAAAGAAAGACTCCCCAAACGCTCGTCTTTATCCTGGCCGAAAACGAATACCGCGCCTGGCAGACGGTCCCTGAGTTCGGGAAGGTCCTGGAAGACAAGTATGGGTTCAACTGTGACTACCTGACCAGCAGCACCGACGGCACCGACACCAACCGGTTTTTCATTCCGCGCATGGAGAGAGTCAAAAAGGCGGACCTGGTGGTCGTATTCGCCCGCCGTCGCGCCCTGCCCAAAGAGCAGATGCAGATCCTCAAGGATTATCTGAACAGCGGCAAGCCCCTGATCGGCATCCGCACCGCCAGCCATGCCTTCGACGCCAATCTGGTCGTCCCCAAGGAAGGCGGCGCCCCCGTGGCGGCCAACCTCGAACTGCCCGCAGGCCTGGAGCAATGGAAGACGTTTGACAAGGATGTCTTCGGTTGCAGCTATCACGGTCACTTCGGAGCTGGAAACGTCACCACCGTGACGATCAACCCGGACAAGAAGAACCATCCCATCCTGACCGGCGTTCCCGAGAAGTTCGAGAGCCCGAGCTGGCTGTATGAACTTGCACCGCTGGCGCCGACCGCTGAAGCATTAATGATGGGCAAGATCCCCGGAAAAGATGCCGAGGCCGTGGTCCTGACCAACACATACAAACGAGGCAGCCGGATTGTTTACACCTCGCTGGGCCACTGGGACGATTTCAAGATTCCGGCCTTCCAGCGCATCCTGATCAACTCGGTCTTCTGGACGATGAGAATGGATGTGCCCAAGGACTGATTGACGTGTTGGGGACTCCTTCACCCTGCCTATTAATGCAATCCCAATCTTCGCACTCCAAATTCCGCCGCGCAGCGTCGAAAGGAAGACTTCTTTACAGGCCGCGCGGTTTGAGCGAATAGTACCCCGTGAAAACAAGTTTGCAGATGGCCTTGATCGTCACGCTGGCAGCGGGATGTGCGCAACCGAGCCGATTCCAGAACGACCCGCGTGCTGCAGTGGTGGGGCCGGATTACCTGGATTATATTGAGCAGTATCCGCGAGACCGAGACACCCAACGCGACTACCCTGCCTTCGGGATTAGTGGATCGCCAAGTCGGAAAGATCAGTTCGCGGGGCTGCCAAGCACTCTTCCGACCAACATCCAGCAGCTTCAAACCGATATCCCGCCCATGCCGCCGTCGGTTCAAGCAATCGAAGGCACTGGCTGGCAACAATTGGAGCAAAAGGGAATGCCGTTGTTTCTGCCCAAACCGGGAACATTTTTCGACATCTCCATTGCCACCACGGATGCCAAGGCTGCTCCGGCCTCATCGGTAACGCCGTCAACTGCACAGCCCCAATAGGCCGACGAGGCGTTGCCCCTTCTTGCTTCGTCGCGAATCGAGTTGCCCGGCTGCACCGACACTTCTTTCGTGTCGTTTTGCTCTGGCGTTTACGGAGCAGGTTGCTTTTCTTATCCGTGTTGGCCACTGTGCATCCGTGGCCAGAAGCAACATGAACCATACTAGACTCTCTGCTGCACGCGTCCGCCAAATCCTGGCCGGCACGCGTCGAACCCGCATCCTGGTGATCGGCGATGCGATGCTCGATCATTTCATCCAGGGAACCGTGGCGCGCATTTCGCCCGAAGCGCCGGTGCCGGTCCTGGATTTCCAGAGCGAGAGCTTCATGCCCGGCGGCGCAGCCAATGTGGCGCGCAACCTGAGCGCCCTGAATGTGCCCACCGAGTTTCTCGCTGCCGTGGGCCGCGACCCCGCGGCCCGACAGCTCAGGGGTCTCCTGAGCGATTTCCATATCGGCTACCGAGGGTTGCTGAGCGTCCGGGCGCGCACCACGAGCGTGAAGACGCGCGTGGTAGCCCACAAGCAGCAGGTGGTCCGCATTGACCGCGAAACGCGCGACGGGCTCAGCGCAGCGCTGACCCACCGACTGCTGAAAATCGTGAAATCCATGATCCCCCATACGGCCGCGGTTATCGTGGGCGATTATGGCAAAGGCGTGGTGACGCAGCCGCTGCTGGATGAAATCAAAAGCATTTGCCGCAGCCACGGGGTCTGGCTCAGCCTTGATCCCAAGCCCGTCCACCACCTCGATCTGTCCGCATTATCGCTCATCACTCCGAACCGCAAAGAAGCCTTCGAGCTCGCCTCCCTCCCCGACGACACACGCCACACCAACCCGCTCGCGGACGCCAACCTGATGCGCGTCGCCGAGCGCCTGTTGAACAAATTGCAGCCGGCGCTGCTGTTGATCACCCTGGGTGAGTTGGGCATGCTGCTCTGCCGGCACGGGCATAAGCCTTTTCATATCCCGACGGTTGCGCAGGAGGTCTTTGACGTCTCCGGAGCCGGTGACACGGTAATTGCTACCTTCACGCTGGCGATTGCTGCGGGCGCCTCGCCGTTGGAAGCGGCGGTCATTTCCAATCATGCCGCCGGCATTGTGGTCGGCAAGATCGGCACGGCCACGGTCGCGCCTGAGGAACTGCTGGCCAGCTTCAAACCGTAGCAACCCAGACCGGTTCAGTTTCCGCTTGTCGAGTCCTGCTTCTGTCGCAATGGTTGGATGATGACAGCAACCAAAGTGACTGCTGAAACCATCCGCGTAATGAAGGCGCGCAGAGAGAAGATCGCCGCGCTAACAGCCTACGACTTTCCGATGACGCGGCTGCTGGATGAAACAGGCGTTCCGCTGATTCTAGTAGGCGATTCGCTGGGCATGGTGGTGCTAGGCTATCCGGACACCACCCACGTTACCATGGCGGAAATGGAACATCATGTTCGCGCGGCGGCCCGGGGCAAACCGCGCGCGTTGCTGGCAGCAGATATGCCTTATCACAGTTACGAGACGGTCGCGGACGCCGTGGCCAACGCGAAGCGCCTGGCCGCCGCCGGCGCGGAAGCGGTAAAGGCCGAGGGCGGACGCGACATCCTGGAGCAGGTGCGGGCGATCCTGGCGAGCGGGATTCCGTTCCTGGGCCATCTTGGAATGCTGCCACAGCATGTGGTCGAGGAGGGCGGTTACCACATCAAAGGCAAGCAGGAGCCGGAACACCAGGCATTGTTGGCCGACGCGCACGCACTGGCGGCAGCGGGTGCCTTTGCCGTCGTGCTCGAATTGGTCACGCCGCGGGTTGCGAAGGAACTGACCCAGCAGATTCCCATCCCGACGATCGGCATCGGCTCGGGACCGGATTGCGACGGGCAAATCCTGGTCACGCCCGATTTGCTGGGCATGCTCCCCTGGTTCAGCCTCAAACATGCCAAACCCAGGCTGAACGCCGCCGAGCAGATGCGGGCGGTGGTTAAGGATTGGAAGCAGAGCGTGGAAGGGGCGAAGCGTTGAAGCGTTTAAGGGTTAAGAGGTTCAAATGTTAGAATGAACAAACTGACACATATTGACACTCGCGGGGAAGCCAGCATGGTCGATGTGTCCGCCAAGCCGGTGATGTTCCGCGAAGCGGTGGCCAGCGGAGAGATCCGGCTGCAACGCGCCACCCTCAAGCTCATCGAGTCGCAGACCATCGCCAAGGGCAACGTGCTGGCCGCCGCGCGATTGGCGGGCATCATGGCGGCGAAGAAAACCGGCGAGTTGATTCCGCTCTGCCATCCCCTGCCCCTCACGCATTGCGAGGTTAATTTTACCATCCCCAGCACCAGCGACCGCATCATCATTACCGCTGCCGCCAAAATTGCCGGGCAAACCGGCGTGGAGATGGAAGCCCTCACGGCGGTGAGCGTCGCTGGCCTTACCATCTACGACATGTGCAAGGCGGTGGACAAGACCATGCGCGTGACCAACGTCCGGCTGGTGTCCAAGACCAAACGCTGAGCTGGTCGCTGAGGTGGTTATATGAGTTTCAAGGTTTCAGGGTTACATCGACTTTTGGTTCCGCGCCTCGTGCAACATGTACACGTTGCAACTGATGCAACTCATGTAACGATGAAACCCATGTAACTCGCGCAGAACATGCCAATCCAAGTCGGCATTATTACCATCTCAGATCGCGCCTCGAAGGGCCTCTACGATGACTTTGGCGGCCCGGCGCTGAAAGCGGCAGCGGTGGCCTATGGCTGGAAAGTGCTGGCCCAGGCGCTCGTCCCGGACGACAAGCAGGCGATTCAGCGCGCGGTCCGCGAGCAGCTTGCGGAAGGCTCCCAGCTCATCCTGACCACCGGCGGCACGGGCGTGGCGACGCGCGACGTCACCCCCGAGGCGGTGCGCGAGATCGGCGCGAGGGAACTGCCAGGCTTTGGCGAAGTCATGCGCCGGGAATCGTTGAAGCTCACCCCGAACGCCATCCTCTCGCGCAGCCTGGCGGTCGTGGTGGACAAGGCGCTCGTGATTTGCCTGCCGGGCAAGCCGCAAGGGGCAGTCGAGTGTCTTGGCTTTGTGGCCGGCGCCATCCCCCACTGCCTCGAAGTGCTGGAGGAAGCGCCGACAAGCTGTTAGGCCGGAGCTCTGATCCACCCGTTATGGCCCCGCGCCCTCGTCCTCGTCGTCGTTCTCCTAATCGATTTCCCGGTTGTTTTCGATTACGATTACGAGGACGACGACGAGGACGACCAGGAGCCTGGACGCCCCAAGCGGCCTCTAAGGAACCTTTTGCCATGTCCGCTGTTGAAGGATACAATCTGCGCATGGACTTGGATGCCCTAGTCAACCTGGCAGCCACTAACGGCGCCAGCGATTTGCACCTCGAAGCGGGGCTGCCGGCGGCGATACGAATTCGCGGCACGCTGCGCACCACCGGCGAACCCCTCCCGGCAAGCCTGCTGCTGGAAATGGCGCGGCGCGTGACCGGCGAAGAGGAATGGCCACGCTTCCTGGAGCAGCGCTCCTTCGATTGCTCGCGAAACTTCCACGGCGCCCGCTGCCGCCTCAACATCCTCCAGACCGCCCGCGGCGTCGGCTTTGCCATCCGGCTGCTTTCTTCCTTCACTGCTACCATTGAGAAGCTCAATCTGCATCCTGACCTCAAGAAACTGGTCACGGCCACCAACGGCTTGATCCTGGTCAGCGGCGCCACCGGTTCCGGCAAGTCCTCGACCCTCGCGGCTTTGATCGAGGAGATTAACCTGACCGAGACGCGGCACATCGTCACCATCGAGAGCCCTATTGAATACACCTTCCGCCCGCGCCGCGCCTATATCCGCCAGCGCGAGGTCGGACGCGACACGCCGAGCTTTGAACAGGCCCTGATCGATTCGCTGCGCGAGGATCCCGATGTGCTCATGGTGGGCGAGATGCGCGACCCAGAGACCATGCGCCTGACGCTAAGCGCATCCGAGACCGGCCACCTGGTCATGGCCACCGTCCATTCCTCGACCTGCGCCGAGGCCCTGCAACGGGTGGTCTCCGCCTTCCCGGCCGAAATTCAGAGCAGCGTCGCCGCGCAACTCGCGGACTGCATGCTGGCGGTCATCTCCCAGCGGCTGCGCTTTCGGCCCGAGCTGAACATCCGCGTGCCGGAGTGTGAGATTCTCCTGCCCAGTCACGCGGTGAAGAGCTTCATTCGCAACCGTGACTTCTTCAAGATCACCTCCTCGCTGGAGACGGGCGGCGACCACGGCATGTGGACTCTGCAACGGTATCGCACTTGGCTGGACAGCCGGAAGAACTGGTACCTGCCCGGCAAAATCACGGAACCGCCCGATGGCGACGCCGCCGAAGCCAATCCCACCCCGGCGCGCCCACCGGCCTTCCCCATCGCGTCCAAGCCGTCGAAGCCCGAGACGAAGCATGGTTCGCCCTCGCACCTGCCGGGCGCCAAGGCCTCCACGCGAATCGAAATCGAGCCGGGCGACAGCGAGTTTGGGAAAATCCTCAAACGACCCGGGGAATAGCCATGCCTGTCACGCCACCTAAAGGGCCTACCCGGTTTTCGATTTCCGGCGTCTGTGTTCTGTTGCTCTTGGCGGTTACGTTCGGGGGCTGCGTCTCCAAGAGCAAGGCCAAGGCCCAGGCACAAGCGGCTTATCTCGCGGGCCAGCAGCAAGCCATCGCCAGAATGCAGCAACTTCAGGCACAGGGCCAGGGTCCATGCGTCACGATCAACGGCGAGGTCCGCAACCGCGTCGTCCCCTGGACGGAAGGCATGACTCTCGCAAAAGCCCTGGTGGCCGCCGACTACTACGGTGCCAACGACCCGGGCCAAATCATCATTGTCCATAACGGCATTGCGACTCGCGTCGAACCAAGACTGCTACTTTCGGGAGTGGACATCCCTCTGCAACCTGGGGATGTAGTGCAGCTCATGCCACAGTCTGCTGCGCCGCGACAATAAGCCGCACCTCACTTTCTTCGTGCCTTTGGCGACAGGCTGGCTTATAGGTTACCCGCATGATCGAGCCCGAGCCGCTTCAGCAAATCGACCGTACCTACGTGCGCTTTGGACACCGCAAACTCTCCTACTTCTCGGGCTGCGACTACTTCCGACTCGCCAGCCATCCGCAAGTTACTGCGGCCTTGCAAGCCGGCGTGAAGAAATACGGGTTGAACGTCGCCGCTTCCCGTCTAACCACCGGCAACCATGTTCTCTACCGCGAACTGGAAACGCAACTAGCCGACTTCTTTGCTGCCGAGAGCGCCCTGTTGGTCTCCAGCGGTTACGTCACCAACCTGGTCGTCGCCCAGGCTCTGGCAGGCAATTTCTCGCACGCGCTCCTCGATGACGACGCGCACCCCTCTCTTTGCGACGCCGCCCGCTTCCTTGATTGTCCGGTGCTCCAGTTCAAATCCCGGGAAACTAAGTCGCTGGCCATCGCGATCCAGCGCTGTGGTCCGGGGTCCAAGCTACTGCTGCTCACCGACGGGATGTTTTCGCATGACGGCGCAGCGGCCCCGCTAGCCGAATACCTGCAGGTCCTCTCCAAAGATGCAGTGATCCTTGTGGACGACGCGCACGGCGCCGGGGTCTTGGGCCACGCCGGTAAAGGGACGCTCGACCACGCGGGCGTAAGCCGCCGCCGCATCATCCAGACCCTGACGCTGAGCAAGGCGTTCGGCGCTTTTGGCGGCGCGATTCTCGGCACCGCAAGACTCCGTCAGCGAATTCTGGACCGGAGCCGGATGTTTGTCGGCAGCACCCCATTGCCCTTGCCGCTGGCCAATGCGGCGCTGGAAAGCGTCAGGATTCTCGGATCTGACAAGGATTTGAGGCAAAGACTGGTTGGGAACGCGACCACGGTGAAAGCGGCCTTGCGCGAGGCCGGCCTGCCGCTGGCCGAAACGCCCGGGCCGATTGCGCGCCTGCTCCCCAGGCATGCGAGTGCAGCCACCCGATTGCAGCGCGCACTCTTCGCGTCGGGAATCTATCCGCCCTTCATAAAATATCCCGGCGGCCCCCCAAGCGGGTATTTCCGCTTCGCTATTTCCAGCGAGCACAGCCGCCCGCAACTCGACGCCCTCCTCGAAGTTCTCTGCCGCTACGCCAAAACCGCGGCTGCTTCCTGTTAGACGCTCCGAAACTACTCCCTATGCCGGCGAAAAGCTGGCCCGGCCGATGAGCTGCCGCAGCCCGTGCCGTTGGCCGCGTTGAACGGCCGGAGGTTCAAAAGCCGGTGGCAATTCATGGCCGCGGAAATCCTCGTCCTCCCGCGCCGGGAGAAGCGCCTGCGGGAGCGTCGGAAGAGTGTAGTGCTACTACAGTATAGCCCTATCCCCACATATGTTGCACCCTAGTTCCTTGATAGCTCCTTGATAGTTCCCTGATAGTTCCATAATAGTTTCATAATATCTACTGGCTTGTGCTACAGGTGTGGCACAGTAGCTAGGCCATAGCGCCGCTGGGCTGCAGTGGTCAACCGGGCCATACTCCCGCAGAATTAGATCGAGATTAGGAGATTTTGACTACGGTAACGTTAACTTTTGCCTATCATGCACCACAACTAGGCCATTTAGCCGTAATTTGAGCGCAATATGAGCGCCGCATCCTCACGGGATATTGCCCAAACAGGTCGTGAGTGGGGCGCGGTTTCCCCACCGCGCCGCTAGCGCGGCGTCTCGCAATTGGTAGCACCGTTCGCAGCGGCTCAATTACGGTAGAGG
>Ga0209777_10007228_pt1 | contig 12364 bp, 15 predicted proteins | sample FrelakmetHBP12HB_FD_187147 | JGI IMG/M metagenome (GOLD analysis project Ga0209777, IMG submission 187147) | Freshwater lake sediment microbial communities from the University of Notre Dame, USA, for methane emissions studies -HBP12 HB (SPAdes)... | ecosystem: Environmental > Aquatic >... | reverse complement strand
TCTCGCTCGTTGTCACCCCTTTCTTCTTTTCGCGAATAATCCAATGGATTCTTCGCTTATTCAACTTCATATTCCGAACTTCGAGTTCGGAACTTAAGTAGGTGCGAAATAGTTTCGGGACTCTACAATCTTGATCGCTTCATCGAAAGCTTTTAGAGATTCATTATAATTGCCTAGTCCATAGAGAGCTACGCCTTTACCTATCCATGCGTCGATGAGTTTAGGATTTATCGCAATCGCCATGTCATAAGACTCAATAGCCTCGTTGAATCTAGGCGCCCATCTTGGCATAGCAAGAAAAGCTCCTTTCAAAATCATAGCAACATAATTTGACTTATTAAGCGCAATTTTATTATTTAAATAGTTTAAGTAAAACTCTTGTTTATTAAGACCACTAGGAAACGATTGACATAACCACAATGCAATTCGTAGGTTTTCACTTTTAGGATTCAGCCTGATTGCGTGGTTGAGGGCATCATCAACATCCTTATAAGCAACACCAAGGACGATGGCTTTTTGAATCCATGCTTTCGTTAAATGTGGATCTAACTCGATTGCCTTGTTGCAAGCCTTTTGAGCCCCATACGTCTCACTAGAACAATAAAGAGCAAGGCTCTTATTATACCAATAACCCGGATCTGATTCGTTTATCGTTGTGCGATCCACGATAGCCGTCGTATTCTCCGATGAAGCCAATCCCGCCGGGATTAGCATTAAAAGCATAGTCAGCACAAGTTCTATCTTCATAAATTTCATCCACACATTAGCTTAATGAACGATCAAAAGAAATACCCTTTGTCCTGGGGAGAAGCTTGAGCCTTGGACTGTACCCATGATAGTAGACCGTTAGTTAAGCAACAATATTTAAGGTAAACTCCATTTCGAATTGTTCTGGAGATATATAGCCAAGAGCTGAATGCAGCTTCTTCTTCCAAACCTGGTTCAGTCCAGTGATCTCGGCGTTTTCAGTAGGTTTGGATATACAGGCAATCCATGACTGGAATCGGTTGTTATTGGTAGACCTGCCTGTCGTTCCATTTTCTTGGCGCGCGGTTGTCAGAAAGTCCACCACGCTGGAGCAGTGGACTGTTAGTCCATCCCAGGGGCTTGACCAGGCGGCAGAGTGATTTGCCGTTTGAGCATCCCCAACATGCTCCTGAACCGCGCAGTGGAGAGCCGCCAGGTGTTGCCGCTATCAATCGAGCGGATGCGTCTGGTGGTGATGATCCTTATTTTTTTTATGCCCAGAAAAGTTCTAGTACATTCTTGCAGACTTTGATGAAAATGTACTAGAACCATTTACGTGAATCGATAGCAAGAGATGCCTCTGATATTCTTTTCTCGGCTGGTTTGTATTTCTCAGAGAATCCAGGATTTGTTTTAAGAATATCTTGTACCGACGGATCGCGTTTAGCATTCTGAAACCGAACGGTTTTTACCACCGGATCGTTTATGTCCACGAGCTCGAGCAAATCTGTTAGGAGTGGTGCCATTTCGCGAGATCTCCTTATATCAATGTCAGTGACTTTGTCAAATAGATCCGTATTCGCGTCTCCTGGCCGGGGGTGGATTGTTTCCCATTTATCGGGGTCCTCGATTTCGCCCACTACCGGGCGGAACCTTTTTGCTCGCATTATCTCAATTGCTGACCTTAACAACGTGAAAACCGCGTTGTCGTCGATTTGATCAAATATTTTTTTTGTTTGCCCTTCTGGGAGGGCATCGATCGCATCGGGGAGATCTTTTAATGATTCCAACCGGTTTTTGATATAATTTCTTAAAGTAAAATCTATATATTTTTTCCTTTTTGTTCCAAGCCCGTCGCCCTTCTCTTTTCGCTCCTCGATCATCTCGCGTCGCTTAGTTAACATGGTACTTTGTAGGTTAGATAAACATATAACTTTATTGGTCGAACATTCTGACCAAAAAGTTTATTTGGTAAGAAGTTATTCAAACTTTAGTATGAATAGAAATGGAGAAAAAAGATGACTAAACGGAACCTGCTTTGTGATCTCGTGACTGTGAAAATCAGCCCCCCAATTCGGATTGAAGTCGAAAAATTGGCCAGAGAGCGTGAGACTGGAATGTCAGAGGTAGTTCGAAACTATCTCATCGATGGACTACGCCGCGATGGTATAGCATGTTGAAAAACAGCGCGCAGCCGCGGTATTACCAGTACCCGACGACGCAACAAAACACCTCCCCAACAGGAGCACTACTTACACATGGAGCGGTTCTCAGATTTAAGCCTTATCGCTATTGCTTCGACCTCGAGCGGACCATGGATTCGACCACCGTTTGCTGCGATGTCCGGTGCAGATTTGCATCAAAATGTGAGATCATTGAAAGCACGATGCGCAGTAGCCGGGGGCGGTGCCATGCCTAACGCGCGCCAAACCCTAGGCGGTCCCTGGACCGCACATCCAAGCGGAAGCTATCTTTCTATCGGCTTTAGCTGGTTGGCGCTATTTGGTCCGAGACCTGGATTCATATTCAGCACACGACGGACCGAAAGCGAATGGCTAGAATGGACAGAAAATAATCGACGCCATGGTCTTGCCAGGTTCGCCGTGGAGGCTGATGGTACTGTGGCGGATGTGCCGATTCTGGCAAGCATACCGGAACGGAAGAAGCCATGGGTGAGTTCGCGCCAATTTGGGGGGCGATGCTAGACGGCCGAAGTTTCCGAGGTTTTCAAGCAACCCGGCGCAGCGTTTGTGCTCCTCCCGGCCGGTATCAAGTTTCCGCCCATAGAAAAAGAGTGGCAGAATAAGCCACATACATTCGCCCAGGCCTGTGTCCACGGGGGCAACGCTGGTGTTCTGGCAGGCAATGGCTTCATCGGCTTAGACCAAGACGATCCATCCGCCTTCGATGGCCTGGAACTATCCATCTCAACGAAGTGGGAAACCCGCCCCGGCCGGTTCGGTATGTGGTTCAAGGCGGCAGATGTGGCGGAAGCCCTAGAGAGCATCGGCAAGAGGCCTGATCAGGCACAACTGAAGCTGTTCAAAAATGGAAAGCCATGCGGGGAAGTCAAACTGCAGAGGACTTATCAGGTTATTCCTAACAGTTGGAAGACCTTAGAGGATGGAACGCGAGCAGATTATAAGCTTCTCAGCTCCGAACCCCCCGCCGAAGTCTCACTAGTTAAGCTCCTGGTCGATCTTCAGAGCATCGGCATAACCTTTTCTTCCAAGCTGGACCAGAATGCCGCCAAGCTGGAGGAGAGGGGCAAGAAGGCCCGTCAGAAGCACGCAGAGAGCGATGAGTCCAGGACTCGGAGGTATGCGGAAGCAGCTCTTAGAGATGAAGTGCTAATCCTGGCAGGCACGCCCGGAGGCAATAGGAACGAACAGCTAAACAAATCTGCGTTCGCCCTTGGACAATTTGTGGCGGCTGGTGTGTTATCTGAAGGCGAAGTTCTCTTAGAGCTCTCCGAAGCTGCTGAAAATACTGGCCTGGACTCCGATGAGATCAGAAAAACCATTTTGTCGGGCTTGGACGCCGGAAGGCAACACCCCAGGGAGATACCAGAAAAAACCAGGACCATAGGCAGCACCAGGCCAAAGGCAAGCGGCATCATTGAGCTTGAAGAAATTGCCGAGATAGAATATGACAAAAATGGCAAGATTAAAAAGTCTAGGTTAAGCCCAACCCAGGCCGCGCGTGTGGTTCTTGAAAGGATGCCTTTGGCGATGTCCGAGGACTCCGAGGACATCTATCATTTCACCGGACAGATCTACAAGCCCAACGGTGCCAGGGCAATAGACCAGGCTATATGTAGCGCGGCTGGGGATCTCAATACAGCACATCAGTTAAAAGAAATCCTGCGTAGGGTCAGAAATACGCTTCTTGATAATCCGGTGGTCTTTGAGCCCAACGCATACCTTCTCGGAGTCAAGAATGGCGTGGCGGATCTCCTCACCGGAGAGGTGCGAGAATACCGGCGCGAAGATCTGATCTTGGAGCAGTTGGACGTAAACTATGATCCCTCGGCGAGGTGCCCGACTTTTCTAGCCTTTCTGGAGAGCATCACGCCAAACGTGAGTGACAGGATCACCCTCATAGACTGGTTTGCGGCTACTGCGATCAAAGAGCCCTTCGCTTATGTGCTCTTCCTTCTCGGACTCGGGAGAAACGGAAAAGGCATTTACGAAAAACTCATCAAGAAGTTTTTCGGAAAGACTGCATTTAGAGATATGCCTTTGGCCGAGGTTGCTAAAAATAACTTTGCGGCGGGCGGATTCTACAGAAAACGGGGCTGGATCGCCTCAGAGACTGGAAAGAAGAAGGCGGCTATTGGAACCGATTTCATGAAACTGACATCGGGCAATGGCTCGATAGACGGTGACCGGAAGAACCAGAGCAGGATCCAGTTCGATCCGTATTTCCAGACCGTCGTAGACACCAACACAATGCCCAAGATTGAGGATAGTTCAATCGGATGGCAGGAACGATTTGTGAAGGTAGATCTTCCTTACGTCTTTGTAGCTGACCCCGATCATACCAACCCGTTAGAGCGGCAACGAGACCCGGCCCTATTCGACAAGCTATCGACCCCTAGCGAGCTGTCCGGCATACTCAATCTATTGCTCTTCAGATCGCAGGTGATCGGCACGAGCAAAGCAATCCACAAGCGATCGGGTGCGGAGATGTTCGCAGAATACGCAGAGCAGAGCGCGAGCGTCGGGGCCTTCCTCAATATGTTTTGCGAATATATTGAGGAAGGCCCGGACTTTTGGACACCATCAGCGCCCGTTTATGAGGCGTATAAAGAGTGGTGCGGCTACAAGGTAGGCGAAGTGGTAGACGTCCGATACTTTGGGAAGCAGTTGAAGACGTTTTGCGGCGGCCTGGAAACCAAGCAGGGAAAAGAGGGCAAAGACGGCGATAGGAAGAACATCCGGTTATATCGGCGGCTAAACTTCGACGGCCGGAAGTATAAAGCGGCGTTAGAAGCCTTACAGCTATCGATGTCTTCATCAAGTCTTCATGTGTCTTCATCTTGTCTTCATGAAGATGAAGAGGAAAACAGTCAACAGATAACGATGTCTTCATTGTCTTTAAGAAAACAATGGATTGAGATATATGAGAGATTTGGGGACAATACAACCAACTCTCTAGAATCATATAGTAGGGAGAAAAAGTCAAAATTCATGAAGAACATGAAGACAATGAAGACAACGAGAGCAGGCGACGTTGTGGATTGTCTTCATGAAGGATCTGCCTCGAAGACATCAATGAAGACAAACACCATTAAAGACGAACTTCTCCAGGCCGAAGAGCAACACAAAGAGAAAGAAGAGCACTTTTCGACAAAGACATTTTGCACCAAATGTGGTGAAGATCTCACCGGACATGGTGTGGTAGAGAGAGCTGGAAAGGCGTATTGTGCACGTCCTGGATGTGGGTATCCAGCCCGTGAGGAGACTTCAGCATGACAGAACTTGACGCCCTGCAGATGCACCGTAACCGCCTAGAGCAGCGTGCAAAGGCGCGAGCCCGCGAATGGCAGAAGCGGAACTACTCAAAACAATCTTACGACGGCGCAGAATCGGAACCCAGTTATGTAAACAGGTGATCAAAATGCCGAAAATTAATCTGTTTGACGCGTATGAAAAGGCTTCAGAATCACGAAGACAAGATGCAATCCTGCGGTTAGTAACTCTGGCAAAAAGCCGGGCAGAGGAGCTTTCACAATTGAGGGCGGCGATACTGGGCAACGCTCACGTAATTCTCGCCATCCGCGACCATTTGGAGGCCAAATATGGGAAGAAAATCCAAGATCGAATCTCTACCTGATCGGAATATAATCATATCGCGGCTAGCTTGTGGTGACGAATATTCCGGAATAATCCGGGATTTTCCGGCGCTTACTTGGGATGATTTGGATTACTTTGCCAGGAACAAACTGCCTGAGATCTTGGCTAAATCGAAGGATCTGAGGGAGGAAGTACAAAGCATCCAAGGCACTGACACCCTGACAGAAGTCAGGGCGCTGAAGACCAGGGCAATGGAGATCTTAGACCAGGCACAAGAGGCTGGCGATCTGAAGACCGCCCTTATCGGCATACGAGAAGCCCGTGGTTGCCTTGAAACATGCCTAAAAGCGGAAGGTCAGATAGACGACAGGCCACAGATTAACATCACACTCAATGCTGATTGGATCGAGCTGCGGACCCTGATAATCAATGCCTTGGACCCCTATCCAGAAGCAAAAGAGGCGATGGTTCTTGCCATTCGTGGACGATGATCTGGTCTATGCTTCTGACCCGGTTCTGTGGGCCAAAGAAGTCTTAGGCTACCACCCGGACCCTTGGCAGGCTAAGTTGCTACGTAGCCGGTCACGGAAGATCATTCTGAACTGTTCCAGACAGAGCGGAAAAAGTACAACTTGCGCCGCGTTGGGACTGCACGAATCGATCTATCGTCGTCCTTCTTTTGGTCTGGTGATCGCCCCGACTCAGGATCAATCATCCGAACTCATGATGAAGTTCGATGAGTTCCGGGGAGCTGTGGAACTTCCGAGCGATTACCTCAGCACTGACACCAAGCTGGCTGTTAAGTTCGCCAATGGCAACCGATTCGTAGCCAGACCCGGGAGTGAGAAGAGTGCCAGGAGTTTTTCGGCTGTGACATTGCTCCTGGAAGACGAAGCGAGCAGAGTATTAGACGATCTGTATAACTCCGTCAGGCCGATGCTGGCAGTCTCGAATGGCAGGCACATCCTGATGAGCACGCCCTTCGGTAAGCGCGGTCACTTTTTCCATATTTGGGATGAACAAAGGAATATGTGGGAGTGGTATGAAATCCCGGCAGAAATGTGCCCACGCATAACGAAAGAATTCTTAGAAGAAGAAAAGAGAATCAACCCCTGGTTTGAACAAGAATACCATTGTGTGTTTGCAGAAACGATAGATAGCGTTTTCACATACGACCAAGTGCGTGCGGCAATTTCTGCCGAGGTCGAGCCCCTGGAGCTCTGATTTTCATGTCTAAATATGTTCTCGGCCTGGATCTTGGCCAATCGCAAGATTACACGGCAATCTGCGTGCTGGAGTGCATACTAAAAGAGCCCCAGCAGCTTTATTATGTTCGGCACCTGGAAAGACCGCCTCTTCTCACACCTTACCCCGATGTGGTCGATCGCGTCTCGGCGATTCTAGGGAAACTGGAAGACGTTGATCTTGTGGTCGATCAAACTGGCTGTGGCGCGGCGGTGGTCGATCTCTTCAAAAAAGCGGGGCTAAATCCTCGCGGCATCAGCATCCACGGCGGAGATAAAGTTACAATTGATTGGCAGAGCCATAGAGTTCCAAAACGCGATCTCGTTGCTGCCTTACAGGTATGCCTTCAAACTTCCCGGCTCAAGGTTTCATCTAAACTGCAACTAGCGGCCGTCTTGAGTAGCGAGATGATGAACTTCAAAGTGAAAATCGACCCAAACACGGCACATGATAGCTATTCGGCCTGGCGGGAAAATGCCCATGATGATCTGATTTTGGCAACTGCTCTAGCCGTCTGGTGGGCCGAGAGGTATCCATACCAAGAGGTAGAGGAGAGCATGCCCTTATTCTCGGAGGATTGCGTGGGCGAGGAATACTACCAAGGCCCATTCTAATAGCTTGCCGACATGGATTCTTATATAATCAAGTGGCGACAAGTGGCGAGGAGCGGGATATGAAGCTAATCCCAGCTTCGATTGTGCGTATAACCTGCAAGAATCCATCCCTCTTTTTGGCATTCTCTTAACAAGCCCTATTTTTGCTTCTGGCAAAGTCCCTATTCCATAGACTATGGAATCATTTATCGACAATTGCCAGCTATCGAAAAAGCAGCATCGGCTAGAACCAAATTACGCCGTACAATCCAGAGCGCAACATCGAACCTTTCGAGGTCGAAAGCATATTTATAATAATATCAAGGCCTCCGATCCTGGCCGGGAAGGATGTATAATGAGGTGCGTGCAACTTGCATCAAGCCCGGGAAAAAAGTCTATGACATTTGCAACTTGTAATCGATATGCTAAACAGTAAGTTAGTTTTAAATAGTTATACGTTATAAATATCAGTTCTAAAAAATGGTGTTGGAGGTGAAGCTTCTATGGCCATAAAATTCAAACTGATTGGATTGCTACTGGCAGCTATGGCATTGACAATGAACGCCTTAGCTGTAGTAGTAGTTAAGAGATGAACAACAAATAGAAGGCAAGTTTAAACCGCAAGAACCTACCTTTTTTTTAAACTTATGAGGCGATCAGAGCCTACCCCGATATTTTTCGGCTCCGGGCGACCACCAAGCTGACAGCTGAGATAGGCGAGAGGCAGGGATAAACATGGGCGCGATTTTTGCATATTTTTCGAAAAACCTCGATAGGGGCAACTCTCTTTTTCCATTTGCTGAGAATTATCAGACTTGCCTCATAAAAACGAGAGATCTTCGCCAACGGGAAATTTTGGAGTGCGCCGGGATTTCCTTAGTTGGCAGGGGGCTTGAAGCGAAGGTCGTCATAGATGATCTGAAACTATTTCGCGAGTTGGAATCTGAGCACGCCGCCCTTTTGGAACAAGCAAAGGGAATAATAAAAATGTTCGAGAATTTGGACGAAATTATCGCAAAGGCCACGTCTCAGGGGATACAATTGAGAACCCCAACGCCGGACTCGCTGAGGGGTGGACCTGTACAGCGACGAAATGAGATCTACCAACTGAAGCGCGATCTATCGGCGCGCGCTGCCCAACGAATGGGCGTTAACTCGTTCGAGACGCCATCAGCCGAACCCGGCAATTTGGCCGAGGTCATGTCAGAAGAGATCAAGTATGTGGAAACCGAGTGTGAGAAGCTTGAGAAGGAAGCCACAATTTTGGACGGCCTATATAATGAGTGTGCGAGAGTTGTTTTAGATGGTCGGTACCTCTTACAGCCCCCCACGGAACCCGAGGAGGTCCGGGAAGATTATGAGCATCCCCACTCATTCACTGTGGAAGAACGTCTTGGGCCGGTTCCGAGATACCTGCCTGCAAATGAGTGAGGCCGGATATCTGAATTTTAATCATAATGTTTAATACATAAAAAGATAAAAGTTAGAAAGGTATAATCGGAGGGTGAAAAAATGAAACCTTGTGGAAAGCCGATCATGGTCATCATGATAGTGCTTCTAGCCCTGATTCCAGCGGCTTGCGGAATTGAACTTACTGGCGGTGTGAATGCCAATACATTTGATTCGGACGGCATGTTAGCAGGCGTAACTTCAAGTGGCTCTGGAGGTTCTAGCTCTGTGGTGTTTATGCAGGGCGATACTGAACTGAATAAGAACGTCCAGGTCAATAACGCTCAGTTGCAGAGTACAATTAACGTCTTACATGGAACGATTCAAAAAGCCGTAGACGGAGCAAATGATGGAGACACTATTAGAGTCTGGCCGGGGTTGTATAAAGAAAATGTGAAAGTTGGCAAGTCACTGAGCATAATCGGATCTGGTGCGTCGCTTACCAAAGTCGATGGACAGGGTCTAGGTCCCGTCTTCGAGACTACTGCCACAGTTGATTTGACACTGGCTAAAATGACCATTAGAAACGGTGCTGGCGGCAATCATAATGGCTGGCTGTGCGGCGGTGGCATAAATGATTGGTCTGGCAGTCATCTCAAAGTGGACTCATGCATCTTGACTAATAACCATTGTAAGCATTTTGGCGGTGCTATTTTCCAGCATAACGGTGAGCCAGAAGTCTTAGGTGAGCTAGAAGTCTTGAACAGTAAGTTTATCGGCAACTCAGCAGGTTATGGTGGTGGTGCCATTCAGGAAGAATCAGGCAAAGCAACAATTTATAACTGCGAGTTTAGAGAAAATATAGCCCACGGCTGGGGCGGTGGTGCTATCAATGATCCAAGCCATTATGTTGGTGGATTATCTGTTTCCAATAGCCAATTCTATCAAAATTCGGCTGATGGTGCATTGTATGGAACTATTGGGTATGGGGGGGCTATATCTAGCATAACCAATGCAAACATACGCAATAGTATATTTGAGGGAAATATGGCTTTGGATGGTGGAGCTATTGCAAGCTATGCGGGCGACGATTTTACAATGACCGTAGAGGGTTGCTACCTTAATGGAAACACTGCAAGCAACACGGGCGGAGCCATTTATACCCGTTCTCCTTTGACAGTAAAGGGCGATATCATTATAAAAAATAAAGCCGCCAACGGAGGCGGAATTTACTGGATAGGAACTGCCCCGACGATTACAAGAAGCCTCATCTTCGGAAACACCCCGAATAATATTGCACACGCATAAGGAGTGGAGGGCGCATCTACCTTCACCCATCTATTCTTTTCTGGAAACTGTATTCCTCTGTGAAGTGCATATAATTCGCAGTTGGGGCCTGTCGCTAACCATATTAGCTATTGCAGGTACCATCTCTCTGGCTATGCTGTGGTAAGTATGATATGCTACTCTCGCCCCCTTCACGGTGTGCCTCAGCATGGCTATTCATTTACCTTATGTTGATCAAGTTATAATAAAACTAAAGTTATTATATAAAACGTTAGCTTTAAATAATTTCATGAGAGATTTATTATTAATGGTTATTGCTGTTAAACTACGAAATGGAATGGACTACCCTATTGATTCATACGAGATTAAAGAAGGGTTTATTGAACTCAAGAGAACCACTCTGCCGGGCAAATCACAGATAACGGTTTTACCTTTCGAAGATGTACTCGATCTTCAGTTCCCTCTCAATCATTGATGCTGAACCCATAGCGAATCAAATATTATTTATATTTGTTAACCATTAACGTCTAAATAATTAGAGGAGGGATTGCTATAAAGCATCGGATATTTTGTGCAATGATTTTTTTGATTTTTTTTTTAGTTGCAACTGCTCTTGCGGAGCCGGAGATCACAAAGAATCCAGTTATTACAAATACTAGTCTATTATTTTGGGCGAAAGAACAGCCAATAGATTGGTTCAGCGGTATTGCGTTAGCCATAACCGGTTTAATGGGCGCGCTTGTGACTATATTCTTCTTAGTTGGAGGAGTAGTTCCTGGGACAGCTGGACAGGTTGAGATCGAATACGATACTCTCCAGCTCAAAGAGTATAAGGAAATACTAAAGAACCTGTGGGATAAGGAACAGCTTGATGAGGTGGATCTAAAGAAAGCTAACGAACTAAATTCAATTGTGAATAATTTTAATACTCGCATTGATCAGCAACGTAGATATCAATTCAGTTTAGCTGCAACACTTTATGCCGTGCTTGGAGCTTTTATAGCTACTATCTTAGCTCATGATATCCTCCAAGCATTTGTAATTGGAGCAGGATGGACCGGCTACTTAGGGGCTTTAGGATTGAAACAAGATGCAGGAAAGCGCAAATCTGAAAAGGACAAGACTATTGATAGCCTAATTGAGCTTCATAAGGATAAGAAACGTGAAGGGGCTACAAAAGAGGAGGTTGATAGCTTTAAGGCCGATCATGCCGATGAGGTAGTGAAGCAAGCGAAACGTGCTAGAAATTTATGATAGCTCCAAGGGCATACAACTTGCTAAGAATTATCTAATTTTTTCAGTTAAATCCACCCACGGCGGAAAGCATTTTTTATAAATATATTTTTAGGTAGATAAGCTATATGTTGCCCGAAAGTCGGAGATCATCGGCCCGGCCAGCCAACGGGCCTAACCCCCATGCAACCTTTTATGGATTACCTTTCACGGCTGACAATGATAGGATAATTAGAACCTTTAATATAAAGAAGTGCTGAGATCAAGAATAGAGGCAACCGAGAGAAACAAAGAAAGCGAGCAGCCAAAAACGGAAGGCTGCGATGATCCCCGTCGCGTCTTTCTCTTAATGCCTATAGATGTGAGTTCTGAATATAGGATTACATGCGAGAGATGAGAACCCGACACTAGTCAGATCGACTCTCAATGAATCTGGATAAAAAGAGTTATCTTTTAAGATATCCAACTATGGAGCAAGTAAAGGTGGGGAAAAAATGAAACTTAATGGACGGCTATGCCTAGTCATTATTATGGCCATTGTCTTGATTCCAGGTGTATGTGCCACTACTATATCGATCGGCGGTGGAACCTCTTTATCTGGCTCTGGTTCAGGGCAAGGAAATTTTGTCTCGAATGGAGTCACAACATCCGGCTTTTCAGTGGCAAATGGCCTGAGCCTTAATGAAGATCACTGGGTTCAAGACAAAACCGGAAAATACGTCGATGTGAATGCATACGTACCTAGCGCAGACAGCGTGACCTGGCGTTGTTCACTTAGCCCCAATCGTGACAAGACCACCGTCGCGTCACAAACATCCCTAAATGCGCAAGAATGGCTGGACGTTACAAACG
>Ga0209777_10007227_pt1 | contig 12364 bp, 14 predicted proteins | sample FrelakmetHBP12HB_FD_187147 | JGI IMG/M metagenome (GOLD analysis project Ga0209777, IMG submission 187147) | Freshwater lake sediment microbial communities from the University of Notre Dame, USA, for methane emissions studies -HBP12 HB (SPAdes)... | ecosystem: Environmental > Aquatic >... | reverse complement strand
TTTTTCGAAAAAAAAACAAAGCCAAGAAACAAAATAAGGTAATTAATGATTAAATGCACCGTTGTCATACGCAAAATATGGAATCCCATTATTCAAACAAGGGTTAATAAATACAAGATAATATACGAGCAAAGCAATGAATATGGGCAAGATCAGTCTACTGTTGATTGCTTACCTTATTGGTTCCATTCCAACCGCTTTGATCCTATCCAGGCAGATTGCCAGGATGGATATCCGCTTGCTGGGAGATGGAAATATGGGGGCACGTAATACCCAGCATGTCTTGGGTTGGCGGGCGGGATTCCTTGTGGCATGGGTGGATTTTCTTAAAGGAGTAAGCGTGATTTTTTTAGCCAGGGTTTTACAGATGAACCTCACCTGGCAGATACTGGCTGGCGGAATTGCTGTCATCGGGCATGATTTCCCCTTTTTTGCTGATTTTAAGGGCGGGCAGGGAATGGCAACATCTCTAGGGACAATGAGCATGCTGTTTTGGGAAGAAACGCTGATCGGATTAATCTTCTTTGGGGTAATTTATCTTATTACCCGCCAGTTTGATTTAAGTGCGGCAGGTGGACTGGCTTTGGTTGTTTTCCTTTTAGTCAGAAATTTGAGGTCATCCAGTTTGCTGATTTATACCCTGGCTTGTTTATTGACCATTCCCATAAAAAAAATTTGGGATGCCCATCATCGGCTTTCAGGGAGTGTGTAAGGTCTGTAAATGCATATATTCCTATAAATTTAATCTCGTTTGATCTGAAAGCAGTCAAAATCCCGAGCGAGATGGGTATTTGGAAAAATATTGCATGCTTCCTTTTTAACATCTTTATCGCGGTAACGGCGGGAAATGTGGGTGATAAAGAGTTGTTTTATATTGGCTTTCACTGCCAGTTCCGCTGCTTCACCCGCGGTGAGATGCGCAAACTGGCGTGCCATTTCCTTTTCTTCCTCAAGGTAGGTGCCTTCGATCACCAGGCCATCAGCGTCCTTGCAAAACGGGATTAAGCTATCTATTTCACCCGCATCACCAATCATTATCAGACGCGTGCCAGGTTGAAAGTCCCCCAAGACCATATCGGGAGTTATCGTTCGTCCATCCGGCAGGTTCACACTTTGTTCATTCACCAGATCACGGCGCCATGGGCCTTGTGGAATCGATAGTGCTTCAGCTTTTTCCGCCAGGAAGGGACGCCTGCCATTTTCTTCGAAGATAAAACCGTAACAGTCTGGTCCGCGGTGGTTGACGGGGAAGGCGGAAATGGAAAAATCATCCTCTTTAATTACTAAGCCACTTTGTATTGGAATCAAATGGATGGGAAATGGAGATTGTGCCCCGCGAATCACCACCCGGTAGAGCAGATCATTGATCCGATCCAGGGCTGATTGCCCGGCATAAATTTCCAACTCGCTGATGGCTTCCCAGCGTAAATAAGTAGAGACCAGTCCTCCAATACCGAGGATATGATCCAGGTGGCTATGAGTGATTAGGAGGCGGTTTAATTTTCTAAAACCCAGCCCGGATTGAAGGATTTGGCGCTGAGTGCCTTCTCCGCAATCCACTAGAAAACGATGTTCATTATGCTTAACCACTTGGGCGGGCAGACCGCGGTGAATAGAAGGGGCTGAAGCGGAAGTACCGAGAAAGAGTATTTCGAACAAAAGTTGTCCTTAAAATAAAAGTAACTAATTTTACCTTATCCATCCTCTGAGCTGGAATAGGATGGCTACTGTTTCCTTATTTGGCATTGTTCTTGCGACATTAAGTAATTATCACTTTGGTGATTAAGGTTAATTTCATTTATCATGTAAAATAATTATGAGGAAATTAATGGAGTGGAAAGTATGGAATTAAAAATTGTTGAGATCCAAAAACCTGAAAATACTAATTTTATTTTGGGTCAATCTCATTTCATTAAGACAGTGGAGGATTTACACGAGATCCTCGTTGCTGCCGTGCCTGGGATTAAATTTGGGCTGGCGTTTTGCGAGGCGTCCGGCAAATGCCTGGTGCGCTGGTCTGGCACTGATGAAACCATGCTGGAACTGGCCAGGCAAAATGCTCTGGCGATCGGCGCCGGGCATAGTTTTATCATTTTCCTTGGTGAAGGCTTTTTCCCGGTAAATGTGTTGAATGCTGTTAAGGCATGCCCGGAAGTCTGCCACATCTTCTGTGCTACTTCAAATCCGACCAAAGTAATTGTTGCAGATATGGATGATGGACGGGCAATCCTGGGTGTGATTGATGGCGAAAAACCTCACGGAGTCGAAGGAGAGGAGGATATCGCCTGGCGCAAGGACTTTTTACGCAAAATTGGTTATAAAAAATAGAATACAATTAAAAATTGAGGAGAGATTTAATATCATGAATAAAAAATTTGCCATTATTGTATCGTTTTTATTGATCGTACTTCTGGCAGGCTGTGACCAGATCAATCAGCTTAAGGAATCTTATTTGCAGACTCGCGTGGTGCAGCTGGTCACCCAGATGGCCAACACAGAAACCACTAAAGAAACAACCGAGAAGGCCAAGGAATTGCCAACCGCTATCCCACTTCCACTTACTGGGATACCCACAGAAACGCTGCCTTCCTTTCCTGCGGATAAAACTGAGATTCCCGCGACACTGGCACCAACACTAGCCTCAACTTTTACTCTAATTCCAACCTCGATTCCTGCAACTGAGATTCCCACTGTGGCTCCGACGATTACCCCGAGACCAACTGTCGTTTCCATCGACCCGGCAATTTACCTTGGCAAGGTGGTATGGAAGGATACTTTTGATGATAACAAGGGCTGGGCGGTGGACACGGATGCCTTTTCAAGTGCTTCCATTGCCAATGGCGTTATGACCCTGACTGTCAAGAGCACAATGGATGCCTGGCGCCTGGCTCCCACCAGCAGTCTGGGAAATAATTATGTGGAAGCTATTTTCACCACTGGTGTTTGCCAAGCCAACGACCATTTTGGTCTGATGTTCCGCGTGCCGGTATTGGAAGCGGCTGACCAGGGTTACCAGTTTGGGATTACCTGCGATGGAAAATATTTACTGCGTAAATATGATGGGGAAGTTGGGGAAAATGGTTCCATGATCTCTCTCATCCCCTGGACGCCCAGCGCCGAGATCCGCGCTGGCTCCAACCAGACCAACCGCATTGGCATCATGACCATCAATGACCGCTTGATCATGTTCATCAATGGAGTGCTGATGGGTGAGGTCAAGGATACTACCTACCCGCAGGGCTATATTGGTTTCTTCCTCGGATCCCGCACAACCAAGAACTTCACCATCAAGGTGGATGATCTGGCATACTGGTCGAATCCAAAGACGCCCTAAAAAAAATATAATTGTAAAATGACAGCGCACTATTAAAGGTGCGTTGTTTAGTTTAAAATTCATTTAGAAATATTTTAAAATGATGAATAACAAAATTTATTTTGGTGATAATCTCTTGACATTAAAAAAAATTTCCAATGAGTCAATAAATTTAATTTACATTGATCCTCCTTTCAATACTGGTAAGCAGCAAACTCGCAAACAGATCAAGACCGTTCGATCACATAATGGTGACCGGACCGGCTTTAAGGGCAAACGCTATGAAACAATCAAACTGGGTAGCCAAAGTTACAAGGATAACTTTGATGACTATATGACTTTTCTTGAACCACGGCTAAAAGAAGCCTACCGAATATTAAAACCCAATGGAAGTCTTTACTTTCATATTGATTACCGAGAAGTGCATTATTGCAAAATCCTGCTTGATCAAATCTTCGGTCGCAAATGTTTCCTGAACGAAATTATCTGGGCTTACGATTATGGTGCCCGCACTCGCAAGAAATGGCCACCCAAGCACGATAATATTCTCTGGTACGCCAAAGACCCTGGGAATTACATTTTTAACTACGAAGAGGTTGAACGCATCCCTTATATGGCGCCCAGCCTGGTGGGGGAAGAGAAAGCCAAACGCGGCAAACTTCCTACCGATACCTGGTGGCATACCATTGTCGGAACCAATTCAAGAGAGAAAACCGGATATCCTACCCAGAAACCGCTCGGGATCATCCGCCGCATCATTCAGGCGTCCTCCAACCCGGGTGATACCGTGCTGGATTTCTTCGCAGGCAGCGGTACTACTGGCGCAGCTTGCCTGGAAATGGGACGCAATTTTATTTTGATGGATGATAATCTCCAGGCATTACAGGTGATGGCTAAAAGATTTGTAATTGAAAAAGGGATTGAATGGATCGGTTATAAACCTTGAACTGGCTAGTGATTCAACTGGTGTTTCCCAAGTATTATTAATTACCCTTGTTGTAAAAAGTATCTGGCCAGAGTTTTTACTGTTGGAAATAATGTGATTTATTGATTCATATTACTTGAAAATTTCCCGTATAATTTCTTGTGAACCGAACTCAAAGCTCTCACCTGCTCCGCTGCATGATAACTTGACCTTACAAGTGGCTGACTCTCCACCCAGCGGAAGCTGATTCCTAGCCCAAAATCCTTTAATTCTTTGAATTCCTCCAAGGTATAATAGCGTTCAATCGGCAGGTGGTGCCGGCTGGGCTGCAGGTATTGCCCAATAGTGAGGATATCCACATTCCACCCACGCAGCATTTGCATGGTCTCTTTGATCTCTTCCATTGTCTCTCCCAGCCCAACCATTAAACCGGTTTTAGTCAGTACGTCAGCATCCAGCTTTTTGGCATTAGTTAATACCGATTGTGTCCATTCCAGGTGGTCCTGCGGCTGCACTTTACAGAACAGGCGGGGGATGGTCTCAATGTTGTGATTGAGGACCTCCGGCTTCTCATCCGTCACCAGCTTGAGCGCTTCCAGCTCGCCCTTGAAATCCGGGATGAGCACTTCAATGGAACAGCTTTGCGCAAGTTCGCGGATGCGGCGGATGAGCATGGCAAATATCCTGGCACCGCCCAGGTTGTCATCATCGCGGTCCACACTGGTGATGACCGCATGTTCGAGTTGCATGGCTTTCACCGCCTGAGCCACTCGTTCGGGTTCGTCGTAATCCAGAGGTAGGGGTTTGCCGCGCTTCACATCACAGAAACCGCACCGGCGGGTGCAAATATCTCCCAGGATTAAAAAGGTGGCGGTGCCTCTCTCCCAGCATTCACCCATATTGGGGCAGTTGGCTTCCTCGCAAACAGTGTGCAGTTCTTTGCGGCGCATCAGGTCGCGCAAATGGGCAGTGGTTTCGCCGCTGGGGGCTTTTACTTTGATCCAGTCGGGGCGGCGTCGGCGGGGTGTGGTATCAATTTCTGCGGGGTTGACTCGCTCGCGGGTAGGAGTGTTTGCCATTGGTTATATAATCAATTATTATAAATTGAATTATGCAAAAACAAACCGGGGTTGAAGAACGACAGACCGCTATTGACTTAAAGATGCCATCTCTGTGTGCCTGGTGTGGCTCTCCGGAAGTAATTGGCACCTACCCGGTGGTGATTGATCAAAGTCGTGTGGTCGGATTGAATTTTGAATTCCTCAAATATGAAGACCGCATCTATAATTTTTCATTTCCCATTTGCCATCAATGTAAGGAACAAATCAAGTTCCGCCGCGTTCTGGATAATCGCGCCGTCCAATTTGTTGTGGTGGTTGGATTATTAACTGCAATCCTGCTTTCGATCATCCATCGTAATATTGGCTTTTCGATCTTTGCTGGTTTTTGTGCCTCGGTGATTTTATTTGCCATTTATCTATTGGTAAAAAATATTTTTCTGTCCTTGCTAAACCGTTTGAGCAAAAGAAGTTGGAGGAGTTTCGATGGAGAAAAACTTACTTTTCGAATCCGGGAATTTGAGAATTAATGGAATAAATTGAATCAGCGTAAAGCAACAACTCAAAAGTAATAACTGTATATTAACAAAATAGGTGAATTTTGCTATACATAATATCTACCCCTATTGGCAACCTAGGTGATATCACCCTGCGTGCGCTGGAAATACTTAAGAATGTCGACTTAATCATCTCCGAGGACACCCGTAAAACCGGCGTGTTGCTCAAGCATTTTGATATCCATAAACCCCAACTATCCTTTCATATTTACAATGAACAAAAAGAGGTGCCTAAAATTATCAATCTGCTGGAAGAGGGTAAGGATATTGCATTGGTTAGTAATGCGGGCACTCCCGCCATCTCGGACCCGGGGTATTCCATTATACGGGCTGCCATTGACCATAATCTCCCATTCACCTGTATTCCCGGCGCAACGGCGGTAATCATAGCCCTGGTGCTTTCCGGTCTACCCGCCCACGCGTTCATTTTCCGCGGTTTCCCACCGCGCAAATCCTCCGCTCGCCAGCGTTTTTTGGAAACTGATAAAGATTCACCGCATACCTTGATTTTCTACGAAAGCCCTTATCGCTTGCTTGAATTTTTAGAAGATGCCCTGGTTGTGTATGGCAACCGTCCGGCTGCCATCACCAATGATATGACTAAAAAGTTCGAAACAGTCTACCGCGGCTCTCTATCTGAGTTACTCGATAAAATGAAAACCGAGAAAATTCAAGGGGAATATTGTGTAGTAATCCGGGGTAGTGAAGATTAATCAGATCGGTGAGAAGCGCGTGTCAGTATCGTAATAATCCTCATTTTCTGCCTTTTTCAGGAATTTCACGACTTGATAAGTGATGGGAGTAAATATAACTTCCACTCCCACTTTAAATAAATAGTTGGTCAATACTAAACTGGCAAATACTTCCCACTGGAATACGCCTGCCAGAGTGGCAATCAGCACAAAAATCAGCGTATCCACCCCTTCTCCTACGATAGTGCTGCCAATAGTGCGCATCCACAACCATCTGCCTCGGGTGGCGACTTTCATAATTGCCATGATGATGGAGTTGCTGAATTCACCAGCTAAGTAAGCTAATAAACTTGCGACCACGATCCCTCCCGAGCTCATCCCGCCCAAGATGGCATCATAAGCCGTTTGACCGGCATAGCTCTGCCAGTTGGCTTCGCCTGGCATGGCGTGTACGGCTGAAAATAAAAGTGCGCTCAGTGCCAGCATACTGAACCCGGCCCAGATCACTCGCCGTGATCGTTTGAAACCATACACTTCCACCAGCACATCACCGAATATATAACTTACTGGAAAGAGCAATGTGCCTGCATCAAATGCCATGCGCACTCCAGCAATCGAAAAACCCCAATCCACAATTTTGGCTGAGGAGGCGATATTGCTGGTGATTAGCACGGTGACGAACAATACCATTACCAGGTCAAAATAATGATAGGTGCGTTCTTGTTCAAGTTTATTGGCTGATTTTTTCACTTTAGGCAAGTATAATTTATATTTGAAGGGTTCCAGTGAGGTGTTGCATGCATAGATTTTTCATTCCCCCTGAAAATATTCAAAATGATCAATTGATTTTTCCGGAATTGACCGCTCGTCAGATTCGCAATGTGCTGCGCCTTAAATCGGGTGAACAAGTGCTTGTTTTAGATAATCTGGGCAGTCAGTTTTCGGTTCAGCTCGAAAAGGTGGATACAGAGGGAGTAACCGGTCTCGTTCTGGAAAAGTCTCCTGCCAGTGGTGAGCCCGCCATCCGTCTGAGGTTATTTTTCTCGATAACCCAGCGCGAAAAAGTGGAGTGGATTTTACAGAAATGCACTGAAATTGGCGTTACGGCATTTTTTCCATTTATCAGTACTTATTCTATATCTAGGGAAAAAGGTATGGATGCCAGCCGCATCCGCCGCTGGGAAAAGATCATTCAGGAAGCTGCAGAACAATGTGACCGTGGTCGTATACCTGTGCTTCATGAGGTCACCACTTTGCAGGACGCCATCAAAAAAGTGTCTCAAAAAAGAGATTTCAATCTGACCGCCTGGGAAGGGGAAAAAGATCTCAATCTGCGCGATTTGACGCGAACATTGCTCCCTAAGGTGGAACTTGGGAAGAAGGTAAATCTTTTCATTGGACCGGAGGGCGGGTTTGCTGAGGGTGAAGTCGCAATCATGAAAAAAGCCGGATTTACCACCTTCTCACTTGGCAGCCGGATCTATCGGATGGAAACTGCTGCCATGGCTGCCAGTTTGCTGATTTTATACGAATTGGAGAACCCTCTGCTAGAAAAGGCGGTTGGGTAGCAGGTTCTTTAATTGGCCGGTCTGAACTTTCCCGCGTCCGAGATTCCGTCCATACCGGTCAGTAACGACCACAACCTTTCCCTTATTGAATTTGTCAGTGGTGAATCCGCGCAAATCTTCGCCGCGCAGCCAGTTGGGGAGGAGTTCATCCGGTAAAAGAATTATTCCTGTTTGAAAATGAATCCCAAAGCGGGCAACAAATTCATGGGTGGGAAAAAATCCTGATTCAGACAGTTTGCCTAATCGCATTCCGCTGGAAACCAGTTGCAAACCGCTAAAAACATGCGGGAATTGATTTGGCAACAGCCGTAATTCATCTTTATTTTTCCACAGACAAACACCTTGGTCTTCAATTATTTTGTTAAGATCAAATCCATAATCCTCCCTGAATTGTTGGCAAATAAATTTCATTTCTCGATCGGGTATTGGGGTAAACACAAATTTTTTTGAATAGGGGGTTTTTAATTTCCTTTGGCTTTGGATTGGATTTCTCTTGGTCAATCGAGCCGCGAAAAAACCCGCCGTGTGGCACACATGCGGCCATAGGCGGATGGAGTGACTGATTTCATTGGGATAATTGATCTGCTTGTACGAATGCAAACCAGCAGCGACAAATGATAATTTCTGTTGCATGTTGTCAATGGTGAATACGTCCGGATATTTGTCCAGCAGAGCAGCCAGCACGGATTCATCTTCTTCTGGTGCCAGAGTACAGGTGGCGTATATAATTTGTCCACCAATCTTGGCTGTCATAAGTGCACTTTCTAATAATTTTTGCTGCCGCTGCACTAATCGCTGTCTTTCTTTTTCACTTATTTCACGCATTGGATGGGAAGAACTTGTTCGCAGTCCTTCCATGCTGCAGGGTGCGTCCAGCAATACCAAATCAAACGTTTCAGGCAATCGTTCGCCAAAAAGTTCGCCGGGCATGCAGGTGACTGCTTGATTGATCACTCCCCATTTCTCTAAAATCACTTGCAGGGCAGGGATGCGTGACTGGCTGGAATCGTTGGCGATGATCAAGCTCTGATCATTGAGACGGTCTGCCAGGTGGATGGTCTTACCGCCCGGGGAGGCAGCCATGTCCAGCACCAAAGGGTGTTGATCTTTATTAATTTCAAATAATTCCACCGGAAGCATTGAGGCAGCTTCTTGAATGTAAAAATCTCCCATCCGGTGTTCAATGGTATTGCTGATGGATTGATGCCCGGGTTTCACCCGAAAACCAGAAGGGCAAAAAGGGATTGGCTCAAGCTCCCAGCCATAAAGTTGTTGCAATTTTTTCAGCAGCACGATGGGATTATGTTTGAGTAAATTGATTCGTATAGTCGAAGCGAGTGGTTGCCTCACTTCGATTTGTAACTTGGCAAATTCTTCCTGACTGAGCAATGGTTGATAGCGTAGCAATGCTTGTTCCAATTGATTACCAGTTGAACTGGCGGTTTGTAGCCGTTTTTTCTTTTTACTCATTTTTTGATGCAAAAAACAAGTTCATTGCCAATTTTAATTTCCTGCATTGACCAGGTTAAACCTTGGATGGCGTTTTGCACCAACCGGCGCATTTGCCCACTCAGATCATGCTGACCGCTCAAACTGCTGCTAGGCAGTGAGACGAATAGGGTATTCACATTTAATGCCCGCCACAATTCGCGGTTGGCGCCCTTGCGACGCTGCTCCAAACGGTGGGCTTCCTTGAAAAAGAAGACGATGTCGCTTCTAATTTCAGGCGGACGCACCAGAACATCTCTCACTTCTGCCAGGGGCTGTTTGCCTGCCAGAACCAAGAATTGGTTGATGAAGTTCACCCGCGGGGTATGGATATCAAACGCATAATAATCAGTAGATGAGGGTAAATTCATCCACAGCAACGAGATTGGATTAAGACCGCAGGCAAGGTCAAGGATGCTGCCGGGCTTTCCACAGATTGCAAATATTTGTTCGTAGAAATCTTTCAAATAGGGTATGCGCTCGCGGGTGGATGCGTGCTCTTTCAAGATTCGAGTGCAAGCTTGTTTAATTTTCTCCACATTGTTAGATTGATAAGCCACTTCCAGCCAATGGATGGCATCCGCATAATTCGGGTCACCTAAATAAGGTGCCACGATATTGTGCATTTTCCTGCGTACGTTCTTCAAAACCGCCTTTTCTTCCAAGCCGGCTGCCTTTTCATGCTTGATTAAATCAATTACCATCTCTCTGGGAATATTCAACTCAAGGTATTTTCTGTTCTGCAAAATTAACCCTGTCAGCTGATCCAATTGCTTTTTTTCCATATCTAAATTTTGTTTTTAATGATGAAGTAAAAAAGCCAGTTCAGTTGAAAATTCAAATTGTTCCATTTTCCAATTTCCGCCTTCGATTAATTGCATCATTCTGATGGAATAATTTTCCAGCATGCGTTTGCCTTTTCCGCTCAGACTAAAAATAGGAAAACTGACGAGCAGGTAATCTGCCGGGATGCTTTCCAGCCATTGGTGGGTGAATTCTTTTTTCAACTGGTCAACTAGCGGAATTATTTTCAATGCGAACGCCACCTGAAAGCGTTGTTTGGGTAGCTCGCCCAGGAAATCTGCACAGTTTACCCTGCCGCGCAGATGGACATGTTGCAAGAATCGCTGGTCAAAGCGGGTCATATCTTCGAAGATGTCAATGCCCTGATAAATTGGATCATCGACCAGAGGTATCCAGGGTAAAGCAAGCGGATTAATTCCGCAACCCAGGTCCAGGACGGAATGAACAGGAGCCAGGCGTTCAAGACAGCACTGAAAGAATTCATCAATAATTCGCAGCCGTTCAGCAGTGGACGTATGCGCCTGCATTTTGTCCCGGCAATATTGCTTTATTTCCAAGGATTGGAGATTATGAGGCAGCGCTTCCAATTCAATCAGCCACTTGGAAAAATCCGGGTGGTTTTCCAAATAAGCTCCACTAACCTGATGTAATTTACTGCATGTGCTTTTAATGGCTTCTTTCAGTGAAGCGCGTTTAGCTATTTCCTGCTCTCCTAAATAGCGGATAATATCCGCGCTAATAGAGCTGTATTTGGCTTTCTTTTTTACAGCTGCTACCAAAGAGTCTAACTTATCCGAGTCTGTCATGGGCAGATAGGCGCAACCTCTCACATAATTGGGTCATAAATCGCAGGTTATGGATGGTTGCCAGGCGGTGGAATAAATTGTCATTGATTTTATATAAATGATGAAGGTATCCAATGCTGTAGTGCTGGCAGGCATGGCAATCACAATCTTCTGAGACTGGCTGGTTGGTTTTGATATGGCGCTGGTCGTTGATATAGACAAATTCCCACCAGTTTTTTCCTGCCAAACCAGATATTTCGGTAAATCGATACAGCCGTCCATGGCGCGCATCCCGGGTAGGCATGGCGCTGTCAAATAAATTATAGCCAAGCGAAAAACTCCTTGCCACAAAAGCAGGGTGACCGATTCCCAGGGCATGTAAAGGGAACTGCAGCGGGATGATCTCGCGCAGATAAGCCACCATGTCTTCCACCAATTCGCCAGCGTTGTTTAGCGGCCAGCCGCCAAAACCATATCCGTCAAAGCCAATTTCAAGAAGCGCTTCCGCACATTTCTTACGCAGCTCGCGGGAATTACCGCCTTGTACAATGCCAAATAAGGACGGTCGTTGATACTTGTCAATATTCTGTTGTTCAATGATTCTTTGATATTCCTTTTTGCAGCGGATCGCCCAGGCAATGGTTCGTTCAACGGCGGTTTTCTGATCAGCGTCAGGTTCATCCACATGCGTGCAATCATCCAGGCAAAAAAACAGGTTGGATCCATATTGGTGCTGCAGCCGGATGCACTTTTCCGGTGTAAGTAAAAATTTGCGCTGGCTGCCCTCCGGGAAAAAACTGATCCCGCCTGAATTTACCTGCCCAAATTTGGAATTCTCTTTCATCAGGGAATATGCCTGAAATCCGCCAGAATCGGTGAAAATTAGTCCTTCCCATCCGCTGAAATGATGCAGTCCATCCAAAGACTGAATAGTGGAAGAACCCGGTTTCTGCATCAGGTGGAAAGTGTTCATCATCACCGCTTGAACACCGCAGTTTTCCAGATCCTGGGCATCAATGGCACGTACTACGCCAAATGTGCCGTCTGGAACAAAAGTGGGCAAACTGATTTTTTTGCCCGCGATTTTCATTGACTTAATCATGGTTATGAGTGATTATCCTGCATAGACCATCATCCTGCAAGGTGGCATGCCTTTGTCCGATTATGTTAAAAT